>Ga0209181_10005012_pt1 | contig 19294 bp, 21 predicted proteins | sample MAT05_FD_187208 | JGI IMG/M metagenome (GOLD analysis project Ga0209181, IMG submission 187208) | Freshwater microbial communities from Lake Fryxell liftoff mats and glacier meltwater in Antarctica - MAT-05 (SPAdes) (version 2) | ecosystem: Environmental > Aquatic > Freshwater > Ice > Liftoff... | reverse complement strand
TCGCTCCCGGGATTCCTGCAAACGCTGCAACTGTGCGCAGACCTCGCCGTCCTGCCGTGCTCGACCAACCGCTGACGTTGGCGGCGTGCGGCTGTGCGACGGCCCACTTGCACTTGCACCTCACACGATCTCTTGTGCATCACCACAGCTGATGCGCCACCATGCTCTGGCGGATGCGTAGGCGCTGCGGGCGCGGTGGTGGCTGTACACCGGCCTCGAAGAAAAGGTGCCAAGGCTCTCATCCGGACGCCAGACTCGTCGAAATCCTTCCCCGACCCGAGGCGCCGCTCAGGCCCGCAGTCTGAGCAGCGTCGACGCCATCTCGTTGGACGTGCGGAACACGGCCAGGTTGGCCAGGAACGCGTTCCTGGCAGACAGCTGCGACACCACGTCTCGCAGGGGGTCGTTGCCGGGCAGCGCGGCCCGGGTCACCGTGGTCGACACGCCACCCGCCGCAGCCGTGTGCTGCCGGACCTCTTCTCGCCGGAACGCCTGCGTGCCCAGATTGGCGATGTTGTGCGCGGAGGCGCCCAGGCTTGCCTGGGCGGCGCCCATGCCGCTGAGCGCGATGGAGGAGACAGGTCCCATGCGTGCATTCTGCGATGGCCGTGAGGATTCGGGCGCAGGCCTGATGCCAACTGGATCACGCCAACGGCGCAGATCAGCCAGCGAGCTGCCAGGCGACAGGGCAAATCCCTTGGACAGCGCGGTCGACGCCCGAGCTGCTTCAGACGTGTTCGAAGTGCAGCACCATCAGCTTAGACAGGACAGGAAGTCGGCCGCCAGGTCGACTGGATGGCCGTCGATAAGGAAGAACGGTCCCGCACACCGGCCCCGTCGACCCGGTAAAGGGTCGTGACTCGGCGGTACCCCGGTTCATCACCGTGGTGACTGCCAGGCCATCACGAAGCGCGATCAGCAGACCATCGGTTCGAGAGATCACACTCATCCAGGTCGTCGTGCAGGTCGCGCAGCCACCCGCACTCGATCTCGCGCAGGTACTGCGCCCCGTCGATGAAGATCCACCTTGTTGTCGCCCGGTGTGTCGGTGACCTGGCGCAGCTTGTGGACGATTCGCGTGCGCAGCGATGCCTTTGAAGCGGCGGGGTGCAGACGTCGATCAGGGTGATGACGAACAGGCGCTCGCTCTCGATGTCGACGCTCACGCCGGTGGCGTCGACATAGCTCGCGCGCAGATGCACATCGAGCTTGTGGCCGTTGAGCTCGACCCCGCTGTAGGGCTGAGACCTCGCCTCCCAGGCGTCCTCCAGGCTGGTGTTGGCGCTGATGGGGAGCCGAAGCTGCAAGCGCTTGCGCAGCCAGACGGAGAGGGCCCGATAGCCCATCTCGTCGCAGTTGAGCGGGTAATCGACGGCGCTGAGGCCGGCCTCGCGGCAGGCCGTCATCAGCTTGAGCTGAAGGTCGCGCAGCACGTACAAGCGGCCGTTGGCAGACAAGCCGACCCGCGTGCCGGCGATCTCGCGCAGCAGAACCGAGGGCCTGCGTCGTTGGCCACGACGACCGTCTACGTCACGACTGAGAAGCGCATGCGCACGCAGGACGTCGAAGCCTTCTGGCGAAAGTAGGTGCGAGGCCTCGGCGGGACGAACGTCACACGGCCTCGATTCCACGTGGCAATCTTGTCGCCGCAGTGCTGCGCGCCAAGAAAAGAAATTCTGCGAACTGCCGACAGCTTGCCGAGGACCTTCACGCTCGGCTGCTCGAAGGCAATTCTCAGAACGGTTGCCCCGGACACGTGACATTTCGATGACATGGACTCCATAGTTCTTTCGGATCAGAACGCCATGAATCTAGCGCGATGGCGTCACGCTCGTCAGATACAAAGGCCCTGTCGTAACAGAGCGCATGTGGTCTTTCTTGCAAAAAAGTACTTCGACAGAACCCAGCGACGATGGGTCGTTGGACGCTGACGCCGTGGTGCGCCTTCTGCAGGCCACTACCGATGTCTATCGGCGCCATCAGTTTTTTCGCTGGATACAAACCCACCTGGCAGCGTTCGTGCCGCACGACGTCCTGTCCTGCGGCACCTTTGAACATGCACGGCGGGCTCTCGAGTTCGACCTCTTCGATACCGTCGTGTTGGGCACTGAAGTCAGGGTCGAATTCTGCGACGCGCAATCGCAACTCATTCGTTTGGTGTTGCCTGCCTGGTTGGGATCTGGCCAGCAGGCCGTGGTTGTGCGCTTGCCCAACGCCGACCACGCGCTGACGCCCTTGGTCGGCCCGTGGCGCGCCTTGGCAAGCAAGGGCATCACGGAATTGCTTGTGCATGGTGTGATGCGGTCCGATCAGCCCAGAGAGATCGACAGCTTCTTCGTCTTCGCAGTCATTGGCCGTGAGCAGGCATCACAGACCACAAGAAGCCTGAATCTGTTGATGCCCTATCTGCACAGCACGTATGCGCGCGTCAGAGCAACCGAGCGCGAATCGTCGCCGTTTCCGACGGCCATGCCCCGGGCCCAGACTCAAGCACACGCCATGCCCATGTCAGCGCGCAACACGCCTTTGACCCAGCGCGAAAGGCAAATCCTCGCCTGGGTCCGTGAAGGCAAGAGCAACCTGGAGATAGGCAACGGCCTTTCAATCAGCGCACTGACGGTCAAGAATCACGTGCAGAACATTCTTCGCAAGCTGGATGCGAGCAATCGAACGCAGGCCGTTGCCAAAGCCACGTCGCTGGGCCTTTTGGGATTGACCGGGTCGGACAGCGGTTTTGCTGACCTGTCCGGCGCCTTGCAGGGACTCGGCCCCGCGCGGGCCGCTGACGAACCCAAGGCTGTTCGGTAGTCCAGAAGTAGCCCGAAAGAATCAACTGCACACGCTTCACGGCAGGGTCACAGTGCAACAGTACCGTCACATGACCTGTTGATCAGCTCCGCGGTTGCGAAGCATTCCTATGCACAAGTCCGGTTCGAAGGGTGAGAGCGGCTTCACGCTCATCGAGTTGTTGGTGGTGATGGTCATCATCGGTCTGCTTGCGGGCTACGTGGGCCCCAAGTTGTTCGCGCAGATCGGGCGCTCTGAAGTCAAAGCCACCCGGGCACAGATCGACGCTTTGGGCAAAGCGCTTGACCAGTACCGGATCGACGTCAGCCGCTACCCGCGCAGCGACCAGGGCCTGGCCGCGCTGGTTGCGAGGCCCGCCGATGAGCCCCGTTGGGCTGGCCCCTACCTGAGCAAAGCGGTTCCGCGGGACCCGTGGCAAAACGACTACGTCTACCGCAGCCCTGGCGAACATGGCGATTACGATCTTCTGTCGCTCGGTCGCGATGGCCGCGTCGGCGGCGACGGCGAGGATGCTGACATCGTCAGCTGGTGATCGTCGTGCCGCTGTTTACCGTCAAGCTGCTCGATCCCCTTGCCGGTGTGCGCACGGTGAGCGTCGCCGCCAGTGACGCCCAGGCCATCGCCAGCGTCATGGGCATCGAGCCGCGACGCCTGATGTCGGTGACGCCAATGACAGCGCTGGCTGTGTCGGCGCGCCCAACGCGCTGGGAAGTGCGCTGGCCATGGCGCTGGCGCAGGCCGCGCTTTCCGCTGCGCTTGCTCAGCCAGGAACTTGCGGTGCTGCTCGACGCCGGGATCCCGCTGCTCGAAGCGCTGCTGACCTTGCGCGAGAAGGAAGCCGACGCCAAGGTGTCCGCGCCGATGTCGGCGGTGATCGAACAACTCGAACAGGGCCAGTCGTTCTCGCAGGCCCTGCGGCACTGCGATCCGGTGTTCAACGAGCTGTTTATCGCGGTGGTGGCCAGCAGCGAGCGCAGTGGCCAACTGGCGCTGGTTCTGCGCGAGCACGCGGCTTACCTCAGTTGGGTCGAGGCCCTGCGCAGCAAGTTGATCGGCGCCAGCATCTACCCCGCCCTTTTGCTATTGGCCAGCACCGCGGTCGTCGCGTTCTTGCTGCTGTTCGTGATGCCGCGGTTTGCCGGCGTCATCGACAGCCTGGGCCAAGGCTTGCCCTGGGGCTCGCGTGTTTTGGTTGGCATCGGCCAATGGGCCGGCGCCCAACCCGCCTTGGCACTGTCGTTGCTGCTGGCCGTGGTGCTGGGGCCTGTGCTGCTGATGCAACTGTCGGCCACACGCGCACTGCTGGTGCGCGGCCTGTGGCGGCTGCCGAGCATCGGCCCGCGCTTGCACACCTTGGCCCTGGCGCAGTTTTACCGCGCCATGGGCATGTTGCTGGCAGCAGGCGTGCCCGCGGTGCAGGCGCTGCAGGTGTGCCGCGAGCTCATCTCAGCACGGCTTCGCGTCGCGCTGGACGCCGTGGTCACCGATGTCTCGCGCGGCCAGCGCTTGTCGGTGGCCATGCAGGCGCATGGCCTGGCCACGCCCGTGGCGCAGCGCATGGTGCGGGTGGGTGAGCGCAGCGGCGAACTGGGCCGCATGCTGTCGCAGGCCGCGAGCTTTCACGACGAAGAACTGTCGCGCTTGAGCGAGTTCATCTCGCGCGCCGTCAACCCGGTGCTGATGTTGGTCATGGGCGTGGTCATCGGCGGCATCGTGGTCATGATGTACCTGCCCATCTTTCAACTGGCCGAGCAAGTGCAATGAGCGCCGTGTTCGACGCCCCGACCCGCAAATCGACCGCCGCAGCGTTCGACCTGAGCCATTGGCTGGATGCGGCGCATTCGCCCTGGGTGCTGGACTTCGAGCAGTGGCGCCCCGCCGACGCCCAGCGGTGGCAGGCCGTGTTGGCCACCTCCGCGGCGGGGCAGCATGTACTTTTGGCCAGCCGCGCCAGCGACCCGCTGCTGCTGCAATGGGCTGAAGCCCGCCTGCAGCGGTCTTTGCTCTGGGTGCAGGCCGACGCTGCGGCGCTGGCCCATTGGTTGGGCGAAGGCGAGAGCGGATTTCGCGCGTTGGATCTGTTGGAAGGCGACGGCCGCAACGCCGCGCCAAGTCGTTCCAGCACGCCAGAACTCTCGGCCCTGGGCTTGGCCGCGGAAACCAGCCCGGTGCTGCGCTTGCTCGACTCTTTGCTGTACGACGCGCTGCAAGAAGGCGCCAGCGACCTGCACCTGGAAACCCATGCGCAGGGCGCGCGCGTGCGCTACCGGATCGACGGCGTGATGGCTGAAGTGCGGCACATCGACGGCATGGCGTTGGCCGAACAACTGGTGTCGCGGTTGAAGGTGATGGCCGAACTCGACATCGGCGAGCGCCGTTTGCCGCAAGACGGCCGCTTCAAATTGCGGGTGCAGTCGCGCGAGGTCGACTTCCGGCTGTCCATCATGCCCAGTGTGTTTGGCGAAGACGCTGTGGTGCGCTTGCTGGACCGCAGCCGCATCGAACAACAAGGCAGCAGCTTGAGCTTGCAAGCCCTGGGCTTCGATGAAGCCACCCGCGGCGAATTGCGCGCACTGGCTGCGCAGCCGCACGGCATGTTGCTGGTCACCGGGCCCACGGGCAGCGGCAAGACCACCACACTCTATGCGCTGCTGAGTGAGACGCACAGCGGCGCCGAGAAGACCATCACCATCGAAGACCCGGTGGAGTACCAGCTCAGCGGCGTCGTGCAAATTCCTGTCAACGACAAGAAGGGTTTGAGCTTCGCGCGGGGTTTGCGCTCCGTGCTGCGTCACGACCCCGACCGGGTGATGGTCGGCGAGATTCGCGACGCCGAAACCGCCCAGATCGCCGTGCAGGCGGCGCTGACCGGGCACGTGGTGTTCTCCAGCGTCCATGCCAACAGCGCTTTTGACGTGATCGGCCGCTTCATGCACATGGGCCTGGACTTGTACAACGTGGTCGCGGCGCTCAATGGCGTATTGGCGCAGCGGCTGGTGCGCAGCATCTGCGTGCACTGCAGCCAGCGCGTGGAGCTGCCCGCCGCTCAGGCAGAGAGCTTGGGGTTGGCGGGTGCCGAGCTGCGTCGCGGCATCGGCTGCGTCCTGTGCCGCGGCAGCGGTTACCGCGGCCGCAAGGCAGTGGCCGAACTTCTGCGCTTGGACGACGGCCTGCGCGACCTCATCGCCGAGCGCGCGCCGATGGGCCACATTCGCCAGGCGGCGCAAGAGCGCGGCATGCAGCCGCTGCGCCAGGCGTTGCTGACAGCCGTGCGCCGTGGCCAAACCACCTTGGAAGAGCTTGAACGTGTCGCACCTGCTTGACGCGGCAACCTCCGGGGCGTCCGCCTTCAAAGCCGCGGAGCCGATGCTTGCAAATTCATGGCCGCGCTGGCGCTGGCCATGGGCACAGCGGCCGTCACACCGGCTGTACCTGCGCGGCGCCGAAGTCTGGTTGCCCGACCTGGGCTGGACGCCTTTTGAAGCCTGGTGCACGCAGGCCGGAGCCCACCGGGCGCGCTGTGAGCTGAGGGTCGCCGCCGCCCAGGTCTGGACGCTCTTGTGCGACGCTGAACTGCCGTTGGCCAACGCCGCCGCGGCGGTCGCCTGTGCGCGCCAGCAGTTCGTTCACTACCACGGCCTGACGGCGCAAGGGTGGGCCATCACCGCCTGGCCTGTGACGTCGAGCTCACGCGTGCGTTGGGGCGCCTGTGCGTTGCCCTTGCATGACCCCGCTGGCTTGCGCCTGCAAGCGCGCAGCACGGGTGTCGACCTGCGCAGCCTGCGGCCCTGGTGGAGCGATGCCCTGCCGTACGTGCTGCAACACAGCCCCGGGCTGGCGCAAGCCGCGCAGGCCGACGTGGCGGTGGTGGAAGGGGCAACGCTGAACTGGATGCGGCTGCGCCAGGGCCAGCTGGTGGGCATTGAGAAGCGCCAATTGGCAGCCCCCACACTGGACGCGCTGGGGCAATGGCTGGCGCAACAAGCGCATGGCGGTGGCAGTGGCGGGACGACCTTGGAATCACAATTGATCGCAGTGATCGCCGTGATCGGCTACGGGCTGCAGCCTGGCTCAGCGCATGGCATTGCCCTGCCAGTCTGGCCCGGCGTGCAGATGCTGAGCGATCTTCGCGCGGCGGGCCCGCCCTCGCTCACCTCTCCCCCTTCGTCGAAGTCCTTGCCGGGCATGTCAGGCGAAGTCAGCGGCGCGCTGGGCGGTGGACACGCATGAAGAGCAGCGCCATCTCATTCTCCGGGCCCGAGTTCATGGCTCGGCGGCCCAGAGCCAGCCCACTGGCCTGGGCGTGGGCCGCAGTGGCACTGGCAACCCTGGCCACCGCGGCCGTGGAGGCGCATCAAGCCCGCGGCGAACGCCAGCGGGCCGAGCAAAACCTGCAACAGGCCAGCGCGCGGGCGGCAGCACGTCCACAAGCGCAAGCTCTTCGTGCCCGCGCCAACGCGTCAGCCGCGGCAGCCGATGGCGACGGGGCTCGCGTGCAGGCCTGGGCCCTGCACAGTGCCCTGGGCTACCCCTGGCAGGTGCTTTGGCCCGCCGTTGAGAACGCCAGCGCCGACGCCGGCGTGCAACTGCTGCGCATGGAACACAGCATGGGCCAGGCGGAGTTGCTGATCAGCGGCGTGGCCTCGGATCCGCAGCGCTTGCGCGACTTTCTCAAGGCGCTGGGTTCACAACAGATGGGCGAGAGCGCTCTGTTCAGCGACGTGATACCAACGCGGCAGCGCCGCACCCTTGCCAGCACCGTGCCGCAGCTTCAGTTCGAGCTTCGCGCCAAGCTCGCCAGAGGACCGGTCGCCCAGCCCCAGGTTTCGAGATGAATCAGCGGCCGCACTTGGTGGACCTTGCCCGGCGCTGGCTGTGGACCCTGTCGTGGCCGGCCTGGCTGGGCCTGACCGCGATCGTCGGCAGCATTGTTCTGGCAAGTCTGGCCTCCACGTGGCGGGCCCAAGCCGCACAGGCCGACACCACAGCGCGGCGCGTGCTGGCTGCCAGCGTGGACGACGTTGCGCAGCGGCAAGCGGCCGCTGATCCAGCGGCTGCCTGGAAGGCCTTGTTGCCCAGTGAGGCCAGCCGCGACACCCGACTGACCGACTTGTTGGAACTGGCCGCGCGTCACGCGGTGGCGGTGCCGCTGTCCGAACAAGCGCTGCAACCGTCGGCGCCTTCGGTTCTGGGGCTGCAACGCATGCAGGTTCGCATGCCCGCCGTCGGCAGTTACACCGCCCTGCGGGCATTTGTGGGAGCGGCGTTGCGGGAAGACGACGCACTGAGCCTGAACACCTTGCGCTTGTCGCGTGACAGCCCGGCAGCAGACGCCTGGCAAGCCGACATGGTGTGGACCCTGCACTACCAGACCCTTGCTGCCGCGCCCGTCGCGGGCAACAAGGGCGGCACGCCATGAGCAGCGTTACCCCGCGCGTCACCCCACGCCAATGGACACTGGCCACGTTGCTGGCTGCGAGCGTGGCCGCAGCGATGTGGGTGGCACGGCTAGAAGACGCTGAGCTCGGTGCCGAGCAGAACCTGGCGCAACCCAGCCGCAGGCCCAGCCCCATGCCAACCGAGCTCAGGGCATTGAACGCACCAAGCACACCACTCGCACCCACACTCAGAGAACGTCGCGTTGCAATGCTGTGGCCCGACCCGTCGGACGTGTCACGGCGCGCGGCCTGGCCGGCGTTGAACGTGCAGCGCGCCGCGTGGTCGCCGCCGCCGTCCCCGCCAGCACCGCGAGCCAGCACCACCCGGCCACCGGCTGCGGAGGCGGCCGCAACGGCCGCCTCCGCAGCCGCGGCACCACCGTTCCCCTACAAGCTGATCGGCTGGCTCCAACAAGACGGCGTGCCGCTGGCCTTGCTGGCCGACGCCAGGCGCAGCGCCGCAGCACCGGTCGGCCACGTGTTCGAACGCGACTGGCGCGTCGACGCCGTCAGTGCCAGCGGCCTGCAGTTGACCTGGCTGCCCGGCCCGCTGGCCGTGACGGTGGCTTTTTCCACACCATGACGAGTCAACAAAGTTTTGGATTGAGGTTTTGCATCACCTGGCTGTCGCTTGTCGCGCTGCTTGGCGCGAGCGGTTGCCAAAGCCTGTTGCGCGACGAGGCACAGGCGTTGCAGCGCAAAGGACAATCTGAACAAGCGCTGGCACTCATCGAACAGGGGTTGCAACAACGACCAGGCGACCGCGCTTTGCTGGCCGAACGATTGCGGCTGCGCGAAATGGTGTTGCAGCAAACCGTGGCGCGGGCCGAAGTAGCAAGGCAAAGCGGTGCGCCAGACGTTGCCCGGCGGCTGCTGGATCGCGCCCTGGCCATTGACGCAGGCCACCCGCGCGTGGTTGCCTTGCAGCTGGAAATGGAGCGCAGCACGCGCCACGACAGGCTGCTGGCGCAGGCCCGCGAGGCGCTGGACGCCAAGCAGCTCGACGTTGCTGCCGCGGCGCTGCGCCAGGTTCTCAGCGAAGCCCCGGGCCAGCCCGCGGCGCGCGCCTTGCAGCGTCGCCTGGTGGAGATGACACCCAGCGAGCGGCCGTCGCCCGTCATGGCCACGGCCTACAGCCGGCCGGTCACGCTGGAGTTTCGGGACGCGCCACTGCGCCAGGTATTCGAAACCTTGTCGCGCAGCAGCGGCATCAACTTCGTGTTCGATCGCGACGTGCGCAGCGAGGTGCGTGTCACCGTGTTCCTGCGCAACGTCAGCTTGGAAGAAGCTCTGCGTGTCATCTTGAGCACGCAGCAGCTCGACCGCAAGCTGCTCAACGCCAACTCCTTGCTCATCTATCCGAACACACCGGCCAAACAACGTGAACACCAGGAGCTGGTCACGCGCAGCTTGTACCTCGTCAATGCCGACGTCAAACAGGCGCAGACCTTGGTCCGCACGATGACGAAGACACGCGATGTGTTCGTCGATGAACGCTTGAACCTGCTGATCGTTCGCGACACGCCCGACGTGGTGCGCTTGATCGAAAAGCTGGTGGCCTCGCTGGACCTCGCCGAGCCCGAAGTGATGTTGGACGTGGAGGTGCTGGAGATCGCCAGCAACCGCCTGGACGAATTGGGCTTGAACTGGCCCGACGCCGTGAACTACGGCATCCCTGGCGTGGCTGGCAACGTCTTGCTCAACGCCAGCGGCTTTCGCGCCACCATCGCCAACCCGGCTGCGGTGGCCACGCTGCGCGGCACCAGCGGGGAGAACAACTTGCTGGCCAATCCGAAGATTCGTGCCCGCAACCGTGAAAAGGCCAAGGTGCAGATCGGTGAACGCTTGCCGGTGTTCACCACCACCGCGGTCGCAAACGTCGGCTCCAGTGCATCGGTCAGCTATCTGGACGTGGGCTTGAAGCTCGAGGTGGAACCCAGCGTGCAGCTGGACGACGAGGTCATCATCAAAGTATCGCTCGACGTCAGCAACCTGATCCGCACCGTCAACGGCCCGGCGGGCTCGATCGCCTACCAGGTGGGCACGCGCAACACCAACACCTCGCTGCGGCTGCGTGATGGTGAAACACAGATTTTGGCCGGTCTCATCAACGACGAAGACCGGCGCAGCAACAGCGGCTTGCCCGGTTTGTCCGAGCTGCCGTTTTTCGGCCGCTTGTTCGGCGTTCGCAGTGATTCGCGCAACAAGACGGAAGTGGTCTTGTTGATCACCCCGCGCATCATTCGCAACCTGGCATTGCCTGCGTCGCAACTGATGTGGCTGGAAGCCGGCACCGATGCCCAGCCGGGCTTGCCCGTGCTGCGGCTGGCTGACCAGGGCAGCGCAGCGGTCGGGGCCGGCACAGGCGGTGGCACGGGCGGCAGCGCGTCACCCCAAGCACAGGCAAGGGCTGCCAACAGCGGCGTGGTGATGCTGGCAGGCAGCAGCACGGCCAGCGTCGGCGAAACGGTTTCTGTCACCCTCAGCAACCCGTCCGCGGCCGAGGTCAGCGGTGACATCTTTTTTGATGGCAGCCGCTTTGTTTCGGCGGTGGTGGCGGGTGAAGTCGGCACAGAGCTCAACTCCACGGCCAGCGATGGCCGCGTGCCTTTCAGACTGAATGCCGGTGGAAGCTTTGTGGTGGTCTTGCGCGTGTTGCCAGCGGCAGCGGGCACGCGCACCGCCCTCAACGCACAGGTGAACACCGCGCGAAGCCCGAGCGGCGCGTTGGTGGACGTGCGCATCGAAGGCGAAGTCGAGATCAACGTGCCGGTTGCAGCCGCAACGGCAGCTCCGGCAGCCGCTGGCGGCGCGCCCAAGCCATGAGCGCAGCCGCGCGACATCGGCGTGGCTTCACGCTGATCGAGATGGTGGTGGTGCTGGCCATTCTGGGCACCTTGTTGATGGGTGCCGTGCCGCTGCTCGAAGTCAGCCAGCGCCGGGCGCAAGAGACCACGCTGCGCGAGGCCTTGCGCGGCCTGCGCCTGGCCTTGGACGCGCACAAGCGCGCGGCCGATACCGGGCGCATTGCCATGCGGGAAGGCGACAGTGGCTATCCGGCGTCCTTGGAAGTGCTGGTTGAAGGTGTGCCCGACCTCAAAAACGTCGGCCAGCGCATTTACTTCCTGCGACGCCTGCCGCGCGACCCCACGGGCGATGCCGGTCTGCCAGCCGCGCAGACCTGGGGTTTGCGCGCTTACGCCAGCCCACCAGACAACCCGAGTGCCGGGCGCGATGTGTTTGACGTCTATTCGTTGTCACAGCGGCAAGCCCTGGACGGCAGCAGCTACCGTGATTGGTGAGCGGCGCCAAGGCGCGACGCGGCCACTCGTCGTTCGGCGCGATGCCAGCCACCGCCGCAGTCCGAAGGCCGGGCGCGGCTTCACCTTGATCGAGTTGATCGTGGTGATGGCCATCGTCGGGTTGCTGGCTGCCATCGCGGCACCGCGTTACTTCGGCAGCCTGGAGCGGGCTCGTGAGACCTCGTTGCGCGGATCGCTGAACACGCTGCGCCAGGCCATCGACCAGTTCGCCGCCGACAAGGGGCGATACCCCAACAACCTCGAAGAACTGGCCATCGCCCGCTACGTGCGGGCCGTGCCCGAGGACCCTTTCACCGGCAGCCGCAGCAGTTGGGTTGAACTCTCGCCGCCCGCGGACTCGGCGCTGCCCGGGCGGGTCTACGACGTGCGCAGCGGCGCCGCAGGGCGCAATGCGCAGGGGGTTCTGTTTGCAGACCTTTAGCGCCCTGCGGCCCGCTCGTCGACCGCCCCCCTGGGTGCACCGGCGTGCGTCGTCACAGCGCGGCAGCGTCTACCTGCTGCTGCTGTTCGGGGTGGTGCTGTTGGGTGCGGGGCTGGCCGCCTTGGGGCCGCATTGGCAACAGGCCGCACAGCGCGAGCGCGAGGCGGAGTTGCAGTTCCGCGGCGAGGCCATCGCCCGGGCCATTGCCCGCTACCGCACGGTCACGGCGGCTGCTGGCAACCCGAATCCACCGGACCTGCAGGCGCTGCTGTGGGATGAGCGTGTGAATCCTCCCCAGCGCCACCTGCGCCGCGTCTACGCCGACCCCTTCTCGCGGCAAGCCGACTGGGTGTTGCTGCCAGCCGCAGGGGGCGGCATCCGGGGTGTGCACAGCCGCTCGCAACAGCTGCTGTTGCGTGAAGTGGACGCTGCGCAGTCGCCAGAACCACCAGCCGGGCTTCCGAGAAGGGTTTCCGACTGGCACTTCACGGCCGAAGCCGCAGGGCCGCTGTAGTCCGTGCTTCCCATCGTTCTGGGACAGGGCTGCCGCGGTGTCATGCGGCGGTCCTAGTCCGAACAGCTCATATCAGGGACTGCGGCCCAACGCTCCCGTCATTGCTGCTGCGTACCCTCAGCACCGCCGTTTCAGCTCGCGGGCGTCAATGCCCACCCTCCCGTGATCCGCACCCGCTCCTCCCTCTCCCGCTTCCACTTCCGTTCATCCTTGGCCCTGGTGGCATTGCTTTTGACCACCGCCACGTCCACCGCTCAGGCGTGGTGGGATACGGAATACAAGCAACGCACCAAGGTCACGCTCAACACCACGGCCGAAGGCGTCACGACCAGCGAAGCGCTCAGTGGCGTGGCCGTGCCGTTGCGGCTGCACTCGGGCAACTTCGACTTCATTGGCGCCAAGCCTGACGGCTCTGACCTGCGCGTGGTGGCGGCTGACGACAAGACACCACTGAAATTCTCGGTTGAACGCTTCGACAGCACGGGCGAACTGGCCGTGTTGTGGGTGCAGGTGCCGACAGTTGCGCCGGGCACCGACAAGAACCTGGTCTACGTCTACGCCGGCAACCCCAAGGCTGCGGCCGAGCCCGTCGCAACAGTGGCTGACAGCGGTGCAGCTGCCACCTTCCGTTTCAACCAGACCGACGGCGCCGTGCGGGATGTGAACGGCACGATTGCAGCGACCGCGCCGGTGGCGATCGAGCCCAACGGCCTGATCGGCGCCAGCGCCCGCTTCGATGGCAGCCAGCCGATGGAGCTGCCCGCCAGTGACGCCATGAAAGCCGCCAGCGGTGCGCCCTACAGCCTGGCCCTGTGGGCCAGGCCCACCGCGGTGGCCGGCACGCTGTTCGCTCAGGGCGCCTTGTCGGTGGCGCTGGACGCGGGCAAGGTGGTGGTCAAGTTGGGGCGGGTCCAGTTCAGCGGCGGTGAGTTGCCGCCTGCGGCCTGGGTTCACATCGCCGTCACCTTTGGCATCGGCAAGGCCACGCTGTACGTCAACGGCACCCAGGCTGCACAGGTCGATGTGCCCGCACCGGCCCCGGCGATCGAGGGCGCCGTGCTTGTGGGCGATAACTACAACGGCTTGATCGACGAACTGCAAGTCGCCGCGGAATTGCGCAGCGCGGAGTGGGTGAGGTTCGCCCGCGCGGCCCAAGGCGCCGACGCCCTGCTGGTGGCGAGCGAACTGCAGCGCGAGGGTGAATCGGCATCCGGCGACGGCAGCGGGCAACCAGCGTACATGGGCGTCCTGGTCAAGAACCTCACGGTCGACGCCTGGGTCGTCATCGGCATCTGCGGCGTGATGCTGCTGATCGCCATCTGGGTCATGATCATCAAGGCGGTGCTGGTGCAGCGCACTGACCGCGGCAACCTGGCGTTCCTGGCGGCCTTCCGGGCTGCGCCCGATGTCATGAAGGCCGGCGGCGCCAGCACCCACGCCACATCGTCATTGGCCCGGCTGTACGACAGCGGCATCCAACAGCTGAACAAGCGTGGCGTGGGGGCGACCCAGGTCAAGCCCTTGTCGGGCGCCTCGCTGAACGCCGTTCGAGCCGCCATCGAAGCTGACATGGTGCGCGAGAACCAGGGCCTGAATTCGCAGATCGTGTTGCTGACCATCGCCATCGCCGGCGGCCCTTTCCTGGGCCTTTTCGGCACGGTGGTCGGCGTGATGATCACCTTCGCCGCCATTGCTTTGGCGGGCGACGTCAACGTCAACGCCATCGCCCCGGGCATCGCCGCGGCGCTGCTGGCCACGGTGGCTGGCCTGGGCGTGGCCATCCCCTCGCTGTTTGGCTACAACTACCTGGCCTCGCGCATCAAGAACATTTCGTCGGACATGAGCATCTTCGTCGACGAGTTCATCACCCGCGTCGCTGAGACCTACGGCGACGTCGCGCCGGCCGCTGGCCAGACCGGCGCCGCGCATTGACTCGCCATGGCCGCCGACCTGCGGGCTGACAACCAGCCGTTCGACGACATCAACGTGACGCCCATGCTCGACCTGGCGTACGTGCTGCTGGTGATCTTCATCATCCTCACCACCGCCTCGGTGCAGGGCGTGCGGGTCGCCTCGCCCGAGACCAAGACCACCAGCAACCTGGCCAAGCCGCAAACCCGCGCCATCACCATCGCCGCCGACGGCGCGATGTACCTGGACGCCTACCCGGTGACGATCGAACAACTGTCATCCCTGCTGGCCCAGTACAAGGCCGGCAACCCCAACCTGCCGGTCGTGATCAAGGGCGATGCAGCGGCACCTTACGAAAAGATCATCGAAGTGCTGTCGGCGGTGAAGAAGCTGGACATCGCCCAAGTCGGGCTGGTCACCAAGCGCCCTGCGCCTTGAGCCCGGGCCTCGATCGAAGACCATGCGAGTTCAAGAAGAAACCAAGCCCTACGACACCATCAACGTCACGCCCATGCTCGACCTGGCGTACGTGCTGTTGGTGGTGTTCATCTTGATGACCACAGCCTCGGTGCAGGGCATGAACATCAGCCTGCCCAAGCCATCGGCCACCCCCCCCACCGAACGCCACCCGATCCACGTGCTGCGTGTGGACTCCGACGGCAGCGCGCGTTTGGACGGCGTGCCCAAGACCGATGAACTGGTGCTGGTCGAGCTCAAGGCCATTCGAGCGCGCAACGCCAAGTCCACCGTGGTCATTCAAGGTGATGGCAAGGCACGCTATGACCGTGTCGTGGCCATGATCGACCTGTGCAACGAGGCCGAGGTGGGCATGAGCATCGCCACGGCGCGCATTGGGTTCTGACATGTCGCGAATGTCAGCAACCGTGAATCGTCATTCGCTTGCGCTGTGGGTTGTTGCGTTCGTTTTGCTGATTTCCATGGCTGGCTGCGACAACCAGCCCGAACGCCCGCGCAAACAGCAGGTGGTGAAGCTGCTGCCCGACACGCCGCCGCCCCCGCCGCCGCCGCCCAAACCAGAGGACCGGCCGCCGCCCAAGCCCGAAGACAAGCTGCAAGACGCGCCCAAGCCCGTTGATGCGTCCACGCCTCAGGCGCTGAAAACTGACGAAGCACCCGGCGCCGGCCCCGGCAGCGGTTTGACCTCGGGCGCGGTGACGCAGGACTACACCGACCAGAAGATCGGCCCGGGCACGACCATCGGCGGCACGTCCATCGACACCACAACCAACCGGCTGGCCGCCAACAGCTACGCCAACGCCATGACCCGCGCGTTGAACGAGTACCTGGCACGAGACCGCGAGGTCAGACGCCTGGACTACAAGGTGCAGGTTGAGGTCTGGCTGTCGCCCGCTGGCACGCTGCAACGCGCTGAACTGCTGAGCAGCACGGGCGATGCCCAAACCGATGAAGCGCTGCGCTCTGCGCTGGCGCGTTACCCCGGCACCGGCACACCGCTGCCTGCCCAGATGCCCCAGCCCGTGCGGTTGCAGGTGTCGAACCGACTTCTAGGATGAGTTTGATGGACCGCACCTTGCAGGCCCCGGCAAAGCCGCACCTGCGCCGCACCGCCCTGGCCCTGGCCCTCAGCGCCGCCTTGGTAGGCCCCAGTGGCGCGCAACAGAGCGCAGAACGTGAATCGCTGGAAGCCTTGCGCCAGACCACGCTGGCGTTGATCGAAGCGCTCGTTCAAAGTGGCACCCTCACGCGCGAAAAAGCCGACACGCTGCTGGCCGACGCCAAACGCCGCGCCGAGGCTGCGCTGGCCCAGGCGCCCAAGCCAGAGCCGCCCGTCGTGCGTGTGCCCTACGTGCCACAGGTCGTGCGCGACCAGATCCGCAACGAAGTGCGCGAAGAAGTGCTGGCGCGCGCCAAGGTCGAGCGCTGGGGCGTGCCCAACGCAACGGCCGAGTGGACCGACCGCATCGCCATTGAAGGTGACCTGCGTGTGCGCTGGCAAAGCGACCGGCCCGCCAAGGAAAACCCGTCGCCGCAAGACTTCCTGGCCGCTTCCCTGAGTGGCATCACCCGCGCGCCCGACCTGTCGGCCGGGACGGCCACGGGCCTGCCCACCGCCAGCACACGAGACGAACGCGACCGCTTGCGCGTGCGCGCTCGGCTGGGTATCAACGCCAAGGTCAACGACCAGGTCACCGTCGGGCTTCGCCTGGCCACTGGCAGCGCCAGCGACCGCGTCTCGACCAACCAGACCTTGGGCCAGAACTTCAACCGCTACCAGTTTTTGCTGGACCGCGCGTTCGTGAAGATCGACGCCACGGAGTGGGCCAGCGTCAGCGCCGGCCGCATCGCCAACCCCTGGTTCAGCACCGACCTGGTGTGGAATGACAACCTCAACTTCGAAGGCCTGGCCAGCACCTTCAAGCTGCCACCCAACCCCAACCGCAGCTTTGCGCCGTTTCTCACGGTGGGCTACTTCCCGGTGCGCGAATCCGCACCGCCCCGGCGCAGCCGCAGCATCGTCGGCGCACAAATCGGCACGCAGTGGGAATGGAGCGAAAACACCCGTTTTCGTCTTGGCCTGGCGCAGTACTACTTCAATGGTTTCGAAGGCCGTGTCGACAAAGACTACGACGTGGTCAGTGGCGCCGGTCGAAGCTACGGCCAATTCGAATACGAAGCCGGTTTGCGCCAGCGCGGCAACACGCTGTTCCTGACCAACAACCCGGCAGAGATCCAGGCCGGCCTGACGCCGGACAAAGCCCGCTGGGGCCTGGCCGCAGAGTTCAGGCCCGTGGCGCTGACAGTGGCCGCCGAGTTCTCGCACTTCGCGCCCTTCTTCGTCGGCTTGAGCGGTGAGGTGGTCCGCAACGGCGGCTACGACCGACAAGAGGTGATCGACCGCGCGGGCGTGTACCTGGACGATGCCCGCGTCTTCGGCATCAACACGCGCCTGACCTTGGGCGCGCAGCAAGTGCGCAATGCCGGTGACTGGCAATTCAGCCTGGCCTACCGCTGGCTCGGCAGCGACGCCGTGCCCGATGCCTTCGTCGACAGCGACCTGGGCGGTGGCGGCACCAACGTGCGCGGCTTCGCGGTGGGCTTCAACTACGGCCTGGCGCGAGACACCGGCTTGAGCGCCCGCTACTTGTCGGGCCGAACCATTTCTTCGCCGACCGTGCAGCCGCTGGCGAAGGACCGTTACGCCGTCGACGCCCTGCAGGTGGACCTGAATGTCCGCTTCTAACGCCGCCGGGACACTGACGCTGGCGCTGAGCCTGCTGCTGGCAGGCACGGCCTGGGGGCAGGCCGCCAACACACGCGAACAAGAGCAGATTCGCCGGCTGCGCCAGCAAGTGCAGCAGTTGCAACAGGAGCAGACCACGCAGTCGCAAGCGCTGCAACAAGCTCAGGCCGAACAGAGCAAGCTGAAAGCGCAATTGGCCACGACCGAGGCTGCTGCGCGCAGTGCCCGTGCCGCGGCAGTCAAAGGTGGGACAACGCTGCAAGCGCTGCAAAGGGACATCGACACCGCTCGCCAAGAACAGCAGGTTCTGCAGGCCAACCGCGACGAATTGGCGGCGCAGTTGCAAGTCAGCCAGCGCGACACAACGGCCCAGCGCGCCACACAGGCGCAGCTGCGCAGCACCGTGGCGCAACGCGACAACGCCCTGGCCGACTTGAACAGCCGCCACGGCGTGCAAGCCCTGGGTTTGCAGCGCTGCATCAACAACAACCAGGCGCTCTACACCGTCGGCCAGGAACTGGTGCAACGCCTGGCCAAGCCCAGCATTGCCGACGCCGTGGCCTTCAACGAGCCGTTCCTGCAATTGCGCCGTGTCAGTTTGGAAAACCTCGTGCAGGGCTACCAGGAAAAGCTGGACCGACAAGCGCTGAAACCCACCAGCACCGAGGCCGGCCGTGCGCCTTGAAGCCCTGCTGCCCAGGGCCGTGGCTGGCCTGAGCTTGGCGCTGCTGGCGGGCGCTGCGCCCGCTTGGGAAGCCGACCGCAGCCTGGCCCCTTGGCAACGCACGGCCGCGCCAGCACAGCGCAGCACCGCCGTCGAGCCGCTGGAATGGGAACGCCGCCTGCGCGCTGCCGACCGCATGGGCCCTGTCCCGCTGCGCAGCGCTGATGCTGCGCTGCTGGCCGCCGCCCGCGCGTCGCGCTGGGAAGAAGCGCTGCGCCTCGTCAAGACCGGCCAAGCCGCGGCCAACGCGCGCGACGAATCCGGCGGGCACACGCTCGTCCTGGCGGCCCGTGCCGGCCAGGACGAACTGGTGCGCGAGCTGCTCAAGCGCGGCGCCGACATCGACCGTGTCAACGACGACGGCTTCAACGCCCTGGGCGCCGCCGCGTTTGCCGCGCGCCGCAGCACGGTGCGCTTGCTGCTCTTGGCTGGCGCAGACCCGCAGCGTCAGGGTGCGAGCGGGCAGACGGCCCTGCACCTGGCCGCCATGGGTGGGCAGTTGAACGTGATGGAAGAGTTGTTGCGCCTGAAGGTCGACATCGAAGGCCTGAACCGGCAGCGCGAGAGTGCGCTGGACGTGGCGGCCAATGCCGGCCAGCAAGAGGCGATGTCGCTGCTGATCGATGCGGGCGCTGACGCGAACCGCGCGGGGCGACGGTGAGGGTGCGAAAAATGATCCGAACGGCCCATTCGCGCGAATTTCCACAGGCCAAACCGTCATCTTCGATCCGCAATATTGGCGTTGTTTGTGCAGGAATGCATGCGCCATTCAGCCCAACTGGTTCAGGGGGGTGCGGGGTTGCAATGACATCTGTTTTCCCTACAGTTCTTTTTGTGGACCCAGTTCGGGCCGCAGGGTTTCCTCAATCTTTTCAGGAGTTATACAAATGAAATTGAAATTCAATGCGTTGGTGGCTGCGGTCGCCCTCGTC
>Ga0209181_10005011_pt1 | contig 19296 bp, 12 predicted proteins | sample MAT05_FD_187208 | JGI IMG/M metagenome (GOLD analysis project Ga0209181, IMG submission 187208) | Freshwater microbial communities from Lake Fryxell liftoff mats and glacier meltwater in Antarctica - MAT-05 (SPAdes) (version 2) | ecosystem: Environmental > Aquatic > Freshwater > Ice > Liftoff... | reverse complement strand
TGCGTCCGACGAACGCCCATTCCACCGCCTTGTCGATGTCGGCATCCTCAAGGACGATGAAAGCGTCGCTGCCGCCGAGTTCAAGGACAGACTTCTTGAGGTTCTTCCCCGCCGCCGCAGCCAGAATCCCGCCACCCTCTTCGCTCCCGGTGAGCGATGCGGCCTTGATCCGCGGGTCGCTCAGCAGCGCGGCGACGCCCTTGCCGGGGATCAGCAGATTAGTATAGATTCCGGGGGGCGCACCAGCCTCACGAAAAATGTCCTCGATGGCGATGCCGCACTGCGGCACGTTGGAGGCGTGCTTGACCACCACCACGTTGCCGATCATGACGTTGGGCGCGGCGAAGCGCGCGACCTGGTAGAACGGGAAGTTCCACGGCTCCACGCCCAGCACGACGCCGATAGGGCTGTGCCGGATCATCGCCTCGCCTCGCTCGGTCTTCACCGGCTTGTCCGCAAGGAACCGCTCGCCGTTGTCGGCGTAGTAGTCGAAGATCGCGGCGCTCAGCTCGATCTCGCCGACGCTTTCGGCGATGAGCTTGCCCATCTCGGTGGTGATCGTCTTGGAGAGTTCATCCTTCCTCTCGCGCACGATCGCCGCAACCTTGTGCAGCAGCGCGGAACGCTCCATGTAACTCGTCCGGCGCCAGCGAGAGAACTCTGCGGAGGCCGTCTCGAGCGACTTCTCGATCTTCTCCGGCGTGTCGTCGCTAAAGCTCTTGACGGTCTTGTTGGTGAAGGGGTTGACGGTTGCGATGGCCATGTCCGTGTATCCTCTCATCGAAATACAAAGTTTGGTTCTGCGTACTGCAAGGCAACTGGGAACCTGCAACGATGCGCCGCTTGAGTGCGAGTTACTCACATGTCTGGCATACCAGGCATCGCGCCGGGCCGCAGAGGTTGAGCCTCTGGCGTGGGATTGGGCTCGATAATGCTGGTGAGCTTCTGCCGCTGCTCGCCAGTGAGCACGCTCGCGGCCCTGCCGACTTCTCGGATAAACGCGACCCGCTGTTCGGCCTGGAGTTGTCTGATCTCCTTGGCCCGGAACTCGACCTTCCCGGCGTCGAGAGCCTTTGAGCACGTCAACTCCATTAGGTCGTGCTCGGCCTGCTCGATCTTGCGCTCCAGCGTGGCTTGGTTGAACAGCGACTGTACCTTGATCGCGCCAAGTTGCTTCGGCTGCTCGACGGTCGGCGTGATGTGCGTGGCGTGGTCGAGGAAGAAGCTCGTGGCTCCGATGTGGTAGATGTGTGAAGCGCCGGGGAAGCCCGCCAGGCCGCAGGCCGCCACGCCAGTCTTCATGCCCACGCTGATGCGGGACATTCCTTTAGCCTGCACCTTGTCCAGCATGGGCATGTTCGTCATGCCACCGGGTTGTGTCGGCATCGCGGCGCCGCCCATGCCCATCATGTCCATGTCGTCGTCCATAATCGGCATCGGAGCGGGTGCAGCGCCCTTGAACGGCATCGGTGATGCAGCACCAGCGCCCATGCCCATCATCTGGTCCATCTTCCTCATCATGTGCTGCATCGTCGCCATCATGCCTTGATCGTCTTTCATGCCGCCGCCGGACCCGGTTGTACCCGATCCGCTCGCGTAGCCCATCCCTGCTGTACCGCCCGGCTGGTCTTTGCTCATCTGGCCCTGCATCTCGGCACCCATCGGCTTGCTCTTCATCCCCATGCCGCTAGGCGCCCCCGCCGCCTGCGCCTGCGTCGGCTGAGCGGCGAGACGCTGCGCCAGCACGCCCTGAAGTTGCGCGACCTGGGCACGAAGATTTGCGATCTGGTAGACCAGGTCGGTGTACTCATCGATGTGCTGAGCGTCCGTTCCTACAGCAGGCATAGATGGCATATCCTCGTCGCCCCCCCACCCCTCTCAGCCCCCATGGTTCCCTGTTGCACAGGCCGCGTGTGCGTCGCGGGATCTACCCCGGGCGGAGCTTGTAAACCGGGCTGACCGCTCCGGGCGAAGACTGCCGTGCTAGCGGCGACCGCGAGTGCGGTGCCCGCGGCGAGCAGAAGAGAATGCCTGCGGATGAGCGTGGTGTTCATTTGAGGTTCGTTGGCTCGTTTTGGATGAGCCAGCTGGGCATGGTGAGAGTGTTCTCAAATCGACGCGAGCAAGAGCGTCTTATTCACTGGGGCGCGCCTTGTTCGGGAGCTGAGATGAGGAACCGTCGGCGATCGACGCCAGGTACCCAATACGTTCGACTGCGCTGAGCAAATGCTGAGGCGGGCAGTCCTTGTCATGTTCGACCGTTGCGGTTGCCTTGAAAAGGTTGACTTCCGCTTGCCGCACTCCCTTGACTCGCCGCAGCGCCTTCTCGATGCGATCGCAACAGGCGTTGCAGTGACATCCATGCACCAAACAGAGCGTTTTCACGCCTTGCTCCGCTCCTTGCAATTCGGTCCGCGGTCCGACAACTGTCCTGATCAACTCTCGCGCGCGCGACAGGTCGCCGACACCCGGAACTTTCCCGGACTGGCGAAGCAGAGCTGATTCAGATGCCGGACGCCCAACGCGTCGGCCCAACGCGGCCTGTACCATCCGAGGATGGCGAAGAAACGCCAACCAACGCTCAACCAGGCCCACTTATCTGGGGAGCGTTCGTTCGCACACGCGAAACCTGGCGGGCGCGTCCCGGATGGCGGCGAGTCGGCGCGAAACGCCGAACTTATGGCGTTGATGGCTTCCACCCTGGACCCGATGGTGACTATCGACTCCTTCGGCAAGATTCTCTCGGCGAGCAACTCGGTGGAGCGGGTCTTCGGCTGGAAGCCGAGCGAGGTGATCGGCCGTAATGTGAAGATGCTCATGCCCGAGCCGCACCGCACGCAGCACGACGTCCATCTGGCGAACTATCGAGAGACGCGTAGGACCAACATCCTCGGCCACACCCGCGAGTTCGAGGCGGTGCGTAAAGACGGAACCCGGTTCTCAATCGAACTATCGGTGGCCCGCGCCGACGTGCCGGGGCAAGAACTCCCCCTCTTTGTCGGCGTCATCCGCGACATCTCCGAACGCAAAGCCGTAGAGCGAGAACTCGAACAACATCGCCATCACCTGGAGCATCTGGTGCGGGAGCGCACCCGGGAGCTCGATCAAAGCCACGAGCAGCTTCGGATCGCCGACCGGCTTGCGGCCATCGGCTCCTTGGCCGCGGGACTCGGGCACGACATGAACAACGTGCTCCTGCCTGTCCACACCCATTTGAACGTGCTCGACTCACTCGACCTTCCAAGGCGGGCGAGCGAGCCCTTAGCGTCAATCCGTAAGTCTTGCACATACTTGCATCAACTCACCGATGCCCTGCACATGCTCGCGCTGAACCCCGACGAGGAAGAAGCCGCCGACGCGAGCACGGACTTGTTTGAGTGGTGGAACACGGTCGGCACGCTGTTGTCCAAGGCCGTCCCCAAGGGTGTGCGTTTCAAAGCCAGCGTTGTTCGCGGCCAGCCGCGTGTGGCGGTTGCGCCACATCGATTGACACAGGCCGTTCTCAACCTCGTCGTCAACGCGGGTGAGGCGATCCTGTCCATGCCCAAACGCGGCCGAAGGGGTATCGGCGGTGGAGAAGTACGATTCTGGGTTCACGCCGCGCCGGGCGTAAGCACGGTGCGTGTGGGCGTGACCGACAACGGGGCGGGCATGACGCCCGAGGTGCGGGTCCGCGCCTTCGACGCGTTCTATACAACTAAGAAACGAGCTTTGGGAACGGGCCTGGGTCTTTCGCTGGTGCGGAGCGTGGTTCTTTCCGCCGGTGGCGAAATCGACATCGACACCGAGCCTGGAAAGGGCACAGAGATTGTGTTGACGCTGCCCGTAGCGCAGAACCACGATGCCCCCTCGAGAAACGAAGCAAGCACCCGCCGAGCGACGGTCTCAATTCTCGACCGCGGTCCTTCCTCCATGGCGGCCCACATCCTCGACGCCGCTGGCTGGAATGTCTCACGATCAGAGGATCTCGTGCCGGGCGATGCTGCCCTGTGGGTGACGGACTCGCGCGAGCAGGCCCTTGCGGCCGCGACCCGCGTTCCTCAACCACGGTGTACACTGGGTCGAGCCGTCGTCGTGGTCGGCACGCCGTCATCTCGGAAAGACTGAGAGTCGCTCGGCGCGTTCGTCGCGGCGAACCCGCGAGACTTCGATGAGATGCGCAACACGATCGGCCGCGCGATTCGCGCCGCGACGGATTCGATCACCATCGCTGGGACCACTACGACGAATGCGAACCCGCCATCCGCGCCCATGAAGACTTCTCACGCCACATCCAAGGGCAGTCCAACGAAATCCATGCCAGCGCACCTTCGTGGAAAAAAAGGACCCGCCCGATGACGCCCACGCCCCCCCACCCCGGCCCCGGCTCTATTCGCATCCTCTGCGTGGACGACCACGCTTTCCTTGTCGAGGGCCTCAAGGCCCAGTTCTCCGTCACCGGCGGCGGCAGCGAGTTCTCCGTGGTCGGGCGTCTGACCACAGCACAGAAACTCCTTCAGGAGTCCGAGCGTCTTAGGCCCGACATCATCCTGCTGGATATCGAAATGCCCGGGCCCGACCCCTTCGAGATGGCCGATCGGCTGCACCGCGTCAGTGAACGCGGCAAGGTCGTCTTCCTGAGCGCTTACGTCCGCGACCACTACATCGGCGAGGCGTACCGCTGCGGCGCCTGCGGCTACTTCTCCAAGGCCGACGAGATCGTGGACATCGTCGAGGGTCTGCGCCAGGTCGCCAAGGGCGAGGGCGACTTCGTCTTCGGTCCCAAAGTCAAAAGCCGTTGCCGCCCGGCGAAGGAAACCCGCACGCTCGGCGGCGAAGTGATCCGCGAAAAGCAGACTCAGCCGCCCTCTCGCCTCGACACGCTGACGCCCCGCGAACTGGAGGTGCTTCGCCTCATCGGCCGCGGCATGGGCCGCATCGAGATCGGCAACGCCCTCTCTCGCGCCTCCAAGACGATCGACGAGCACCAGTCCAACATGCTCCAGAAGCTAGGCCTGATAAACCGCGCCGAACTGATGCGCTTTGCCATCCGCGAGGGCGTAGTCGAGGCGTGAGCTCGCCGACAGAATGCTTGTCGGCAGAATCGGTGCACAGTTCAACCGTCGGCCATGCCATCACGACAATGCGAACAGACTCTGAGGCGGAAAAGTGCCATTCGCCGCGATGGTTTGCGGATGAGGTACGAGCGGTTTACATGTCATGGGCGTGTTGAGTGCGATCCGCCACCCATGTGGCCGCCGTTGCCCGTGTGCCCACCGTCATGCGTGTAGTCTTCTGAGCACTCGTGCGGAATCACGCCGTAGAGCAGCAGGCCCACGATCACCATCAGCACGAGCCCCCAGTCCACCGCTGGGCCTGGCACCTCACTTGCGGCTGTAGCCCCACGTGGGCAGGGCCGCGATGAGAAACAGGATCACCACGATCATTAAGATCATCAAGATCAGTCACATGGACAGTTCCTTTCGTGGTCCGACGCGACACTACGACCGTTAGTTTTATCGCCCGCACTACCGATGGCGCGAGCGTCCACGGTCATGCGCTGGACTTTCGTTGCCCTGTCCTTGGACAACCACTATTTTCTCCAGCCGCCCCGCTCTGGCCGCCGGGTCCTGCCCGGCGGCCACGCGGTTGCGGTTCGTGATTCCAGCCAGCAGTCCGCCGATTATCAAAATAGCAACCCTTGCGGCGCTGCTGCAGAGGTGCTCTTCCGAAAAGCCAGCGAATTGAAGGCCGTCGCGCTCGCCGTCGTGTTGCCTCAACGATGAGATTTGTCGCACGCGACTAGGAACATCAGCACGATGGCCAGCAGAAGCACGCGCCCTGCGGTGCAGAGCCACGCGCCGATGGTCCGGCCGATCCGGGCGGCGTGTGGAACGAGGTGCGGGATGGATCCGTGGGTCTTGATGCGTTAGACCGCCGCGCCCGCCATCGCCTCGCAGGACTTCGCGCACCGGCGGCACATCTCGGCGCACTGCTTCATCATGGCGTCGCCCTTACCGAGCTTGTCGCAGGAGTCGGCGCACTCGTTGCAGATCTCCACGCACTCCTTGCAGATGTGGGCGGCGTGGTGCGAGCCGCGGGCCATGAAGCACGCGGCGGTGCCGCAGATCTCGGCACAGTCGTGCATGATGGTCTGGTGCTCGGGCGAGGCGTGCGGACCACCCATATGCAGGCAGTGCGTGCCGCACTGGGTGCAGATGGCTGCGCACTCGCCGCAGTCCTTGATGCAGGCGAGCATGTCTTTGGAGGGAGCGGAGTGAGTCATGAGATGAACCTTTCGTGAACAAGGTTGGAAGAGACCGGACGCACACTGCGCTCCTGCGCCATTGTGCCCCCCCTGCGAGGCTCTTTAAGCAAACTTGGCGTGCTTTGCTCGTCAACCCCGGAAACTTCCGTGCCGCGACGCGGCCTTTCTGCCTGCTCGCGCCGCACAGCGCTGGGGCCGCGCCTTACTTCTCGACTAGCTCAGCCTCGAAGCAGATCTCGCGGAGGAACTCGATGAGCTTGGCGGCGGAGACCCGCTTGTCGTGCTCGACCGTCACGCGCTTGGCGTCCACATCCGTGTTGATTTCCTTGACGCCCTCGATGCGCCGCAGGCGCGGTCGATGCTCCCCGCGCAGCCCGCGCAGTGGATGTTGCCGACGCGGAACTCTGTCCTCATGGCTTGGCCTCGGGCGAGGAGGAAGATGCGTTGATGCCTGGAACGAGTGCGGGCGAGGTGGTCGGTGATGGCGGCGCGGGCGGGCTCAGCGTGCCTCCAACCGAGTACTCCAACTCGATCCGCGCGAGCGCCGTCTCCAGCCGCAGGTCGTTAAGTGTCTGGAGCGCGGCCTGCCGCTCGCGCACGAGGTCGAGCCAGTCGATCAGCGTGACCTCGCCCGCGTTAAACGCCCCACCCACGTTCTCTTGGTTGTACCGCAGCCGCTGCGTCAAGTCCGCGGCCCCGCCGAAGGAGTCGTGGCTGAAGTCGTCGGCCGCGGCGGAGGCCTGCGTCATGCCGATGTACGCCACGCGTGCCTCGCGGACGGCTCGCTGCACCACGGCCTCGTGGTTGGCTATCGCGACGCGGGCGAGCGAGCCAGCCTTGGAGATCTGGGCCTGGTTGGTGTCGAAGATCGGGATCGGCACGTCCAGCACCGGGCCGATGGCCCGCTTGCCATCTACATCCCGCTCGAAGTCCACGCCCAGCCCGAGGTTCTTGAGGCGGTTGCGTTCCTCGGTCGAAAGGTCGGCGGCGTTGGCAAGGGCCAGCGCGCGGGTCGCGGCCACGTCGAGCCGCTGCGTGGTCGCCAGCGAAATGACCACATCCTCCGTCATTGATTCCGAGGGCGCGAGCTCGTGCGTCGCTTCGTCCTCTTGTGCGGCGAGCGCTGCGGTCCAGTCTCCGGCGGCGGAGGCGAAACCCATCAACTCCAGCAGCCGCCGGCGCTCCTTGGCTAGTTCGCGCTGCTGGCGGCGGAGGTCCTCATCCAGCGTCTTGACCTGCTGGCGGACGCGGTTGACGGCGAGCAGCGTGGACGCGCCAGCTTGGAGCTGGCCCTCCACCTTCCCCACCAGCACCTTCGCGGCGGCGATCGACTCCTGCGTGATCGTCTCGCTCCGCTGTCCGTAGGCGATCTTGGCGTGCAAAGTTTTCACGTCCGCGACGAGCCGTAGGGCCTTGTCGGAGACGCCCAGCACGGTCGCGTTGAGCCGTGCATCGGCGGCCTTGATTTTGGTGGGGCGCAGCCACAGGGCGGTAAAGGTCTGGATGGCCTGCGCCCCGACGAACGAGCCGCCGCTCACCGGGTCGAAGGGGAAACGAAGCGTGAGCGAGAGGACCGGGTTGGGCAGAAGTCTCGCTTGCACCAGGTCGGCGCGTCCCACGGCGATCTCCTCCACCTGGCCCCGAATCTCGCGGTTGTTCTTGAGCGCAGTCACAACGGCCTGCTCGGCGCTCAGGGGCGAAACCCCGTCCCACGCTTCAAAGTGATCGGCCCAAGGCTGATCCCACGCGGGAGCGAAGCCCGAGCGCCCCTGCACGGTCGTTGCCGCCCGGTTGATGTCGCCCTCGGGGTCGAGCGAGACGCACCCAGAGAGGCCGCCCGCGATCAGTGCGGCCGTACCCGCTAGCGCGGCGAGCCACCGGGAGGAAGTGTGAGGGTTCATCGTGATTCGCAGCGTCATGGGGCCATTCTCCAGAGTCAATGCGGCCCACGCCGCGTCGGCGAGGCGGGGCGTGAAGGTGCGTTACTTGTGATCATGTCCGTGGCCCGCGTCGGGCGACTTCGCTGGCGCGAAGGCATCGAGCTTCTTCTCCGCCCGGCTCGACCAATGCAGGTGCGCGATGCGGGGCGTGCCTTCATCGTCCACCACCACATAGGTCACGGCGGCGAGGTACTTCTTGGTGAGGTCCTTGTTCGCAGGGTCGGGGACCGTGAACGAGCCGATCTGCCGCACGATCGAGGTCGCGCCGAAGGTCTGCACATCCTCCTTCGTGATGCTCAAGGCAAAGCCCGGCATCTCCTTGAGCTCAGGCATGAGATGGTGGTCGCGGTAGGTCTCCCACGAGCCCTCATCGCTGGCGTTCTCGCTCACGGTCGCGCGACCTTTGTCAAGGAAGATCGCATCGAGGGCCTTCGTGTCGGCTTTGCCGCACGCATCAAGGTAAGTGCGGGCGACCTTGACCGCCGGGTTGCTCGCCAGCGCATCCGCTGTGGTCGCGGCGGCGGGTTGCGCCGCCCGCTTTGACGCATCATCCGCGGCGAGGATCGCGGTGATGGCTTCGGGCGAGGCTTTGGCGAGCAGGGTCATCTTCTCGGCGTCGGTCTTCTTGTCCCACTTGCGGTCGCACCCGGGGCAGCAGAACCCGATGGTCACGCCCTTGAACTCACGGGTCGGCGTCTCGGCATCCACCTCCTTGCCCATGATGGGGCAGTTCTTGTTGACGGGTCCGGCGGCAAGCACGGCCGACTCGCGCGCCAGCGCGAAAGCGGACATCGATGGAAGGGCCGAAGCGCCCGCCAGGAGCGCGAGAACAGGAACAACGGTGAAAACAGAACGTTTCATGGGTGACACTCCGGGAAAGGGTGAGACCGTCGCCTTCGCGCGAGGCGTGCAGGCGTGGGTAACGCGAACGCTGCCCGACGCAACGAGCGCGAGGCGATGAGCTACAAGGGGAACAGTGGCGTCGCACACCGAGATCGTGAGCCACGCCTGTTCGAGTTATTTCTTGACATAGAACGACGGATCCCGGATCTCCGCTGGCGATTCCTTCGCCAGCAGCACGAACTCGTCGATGCACGGCGGGCAGCAGAACTGGTAGGTCTTGCCGCCGATGACCCAAGCGAACTTGGGGTTGACCTTCGTCAGCGTGATCGGGCAGATCGTGTCCCCGGCCTTGGGCTTGAAATCGTGCTTGGACATCACGCCCTTGAACTTGGCATCCGCCGTCACCGAGCCGTTGGCGTTGATGTCGGCCTCGGTGTACATGCCGCCGGGCTTCAGGTACAACTCGCGCGCCTGGGCGTCCTCCAGCCCGTCGGGCATGCCGTCGTCATGTCCTCCCGACCCCCCGCCCGGAGTGCCCAAGGCAAGCGCAGCCACGAACTTGGTCATCCGCTCCTCGTCCTTGAGCCTGTCCCACACCGTCGCGCTCGCGGCATCGTGGAACCCGACCAACTGGCCCTTGAAATCGCGCGTGATCGCGGCGTCGGCGACCTCGCGGGTGATCGGGCACGTGCCGTTCACCGGCTTGGCCTCGTGCTTGTGCCCATCGGAAGCCGCGTCCTTGCCATCGCCCTTGGCGACCTTGAACGTGAAGGGCACGGTGATGACCTGCTCCTTCGCGGTCGTGCCGACGTTGAACTGAGCCCAGCCCTTGTAGATGCCCGCGGCCTTGAAATGAGCCTCAAAGTCTACCTTGGGGCCGCCCTTCGTCGCTGCGCCGTGCTCGGCGCCTTCCTCGTGCGGGTGCGAATGGACGAACTCCTTGAGATCACTGCTGATGATGACCAGATGGCCCATCGCGCCCAGGTACGGCTGCAGGTCCGTGACCGGCTTGCCATCCTTGGCGACGGTGTATGTCATGTGCGTGGCCGCGCCGGTCTTCACCGGGCCGCCGGTGTCAAGTGAGACCGTGTACCCCTCCACGGTCTTGGGCTTGTCGGCATCGACCGTCAATACGCGCTTGGCCGGGGCGGTGCTCGGGGGGCCTTCGACGGTGATCGGCACCTGCACGACTTGCTGGCCGACGCTGGGCGGCGTGAAGTCGTTGTAGAACACAAACTCGCCCGCCTCGGGGAAGGTGTAGGTGAAGGTGAACGTGCCGTCCGCTTGAATCACCGGGTGCTCGTGAGCGTACCACGCGAGGTCTTTGCTGACCATGAGCAGGTGCAGCAGTTTCTCATGGACCTCTTCGACCTTCGTGACGGGCAGGCCGGTGGGATCCTTGATGGTGAAGATCATCGTCGCGGGCTTGCCGACGACGATCTTGCCGCCCACCGGCTTCACCTCCATCGTGAACTTGTCGGAGGTCTGCTTCTTCAGGTTCATGGAGCAGACGGGGCACTTGCCGGGCTTGTCGTAGGTCTTGGCTCCCTCGCAGTGCATGGGGCAGAAGTACGTCGCGGGCGCGGCCGCGCTGAGCGTGTCGATCTGCGCCTTGCCCTTGGCGAACGCGGCCTTCGCCCCGGCCATGTCCTTCTTCTCGCCCGCATCATGAATGGAATCCATCTGCTCGGCGATGGCCTTGCCTGCGAGGTTAATGCCCTTGACCTGGTCCTTGGCAACACCCGAACCAGGCTTTAAGGCCAGCGCGCCCAGTGAGCGAGCGATGGCCGCGATGGCGTCGCTCTCCTCGTGAGCCGCGTCGAGGTCGCCCTTGCCCAGCGCCGCCTCGACTTCGGCAGCGCGGCTGGCTATCTCGGCGACGGCCTTGGCGTAGGTCTCGGGCATCTTGGCCGCGGCGCCGTGCGCGTGGCCATCCGCGCCGTGTCCGGGCTGGTCTTTCTTGGGCGCGGCGTGGTCGTGCTGCGCCAAGGCCGCCGGCGCGCCGAAGGCGAGCGCCGCCCCGGCGACGAGCAGTGCGAACAGGTTGGAACGATGAAGATGCTTCATGTCAGGACTCCTTGAAAACGTGGAGGGAGGGAACGAAGTGAATCGCGCGGGCATCGGCGACGAGCCGGGCCGCGCGAGGTTGACAGATGAGAGAAGCGGCGAGAACACGAAAGACTTGCACGCCGCCCGCAGCCGCGCGAAGATCACGATGCCTTAGGCCCCGGCGGGGCTGAGTGCTGTTGCCACAAATGAAGGAGGCGCTTCGCCGACGAAACCCGTGGAAGCAATCTCGCTCGCGCGAACCCGCCCCAACGCGGCGGAGGAATTGCCAAAGTTCAGACTCTCCTCGTATGGCCAATACAATGCAGACATGAACGACGCGGTCATTGCTCAGGTCTATCAGCGGCTGAGGCGAGCCGGTGTGCCCGCCACGGTCCCCGGCTCGCTTCCGGTCACCTGCTTTGGCGATCTGTGGACCGCGCGTGTCGGCACGGTCGGGCTCAATCCTTCGTGGAAGGAGTATCTTTCCAAGAGCCGGACCGAACTCGTCGGTAAGAATCGCCACTTCGAAACCTTGGGGTCGCTCGGTGCATACGAGCGTGGCGAACTGACCGACGCTCAATGCGAACGCGCGATCACGACCATGCGCGGCTACTTCGGACCAGACAAACCTGTGTACTCCTGGTTCGCCGGTCTGAGCCGCGTGGTTGAAGGCTTTGGAGTCTCGTTCCGAGATGGGTCGGCCGCGCACCTCGATCTGGTTCAGGAGCCCACCGATCCGGTTTGGAGCGACGTGTTCAAGGCTAACCGTGACGCGGGCGCGGCGATGCTCAACGCCGACCTGCCCTTTCTGCGCTGGCAGATCGAGGCCTTCGCGCTCTCGGCGGTCATCTGCACCAGTCGAACGGTGCTCGATGCCGTCGCACGCATCACGTCTGCCGAGGTGATCGAAACGGGAACTTTCGCCGAGCGTCGCTGGACGATTGCTCGGGCGGAGTTGAACGGGCGAGCGGTCGCGGTGGTCGGCTGGAACATCCCGCTCGTGCGTCAACCCGGCCTGACGCGCCAAGAGCAGACAGAGTTGGGCAGCGTCCTGCGGGCTAGGGTTGACGCGGCTGGCTTGCGTCCAGAATCGGCGTGAGCTTTGACTCCCTATGCCTAAGACTGCCTCCACCCCGGCGGGGCGGAGGAGGGAACCAAACCCGCGCGAGCATAGATCCAAGAGGGTGGCGCCGGGGGGCGGCAGTCTTGGGCATGAGCGCTGTATGATGTCGCCATGCCAATAGAACTGTCCATATGGCGCATCGACGCCGGGCTGGAGCGCATCCAACCAACCACGATGAACCTTGAAGAGCGTTTGGAGTCGTTGCTGGCCCGCGACATCACGATCGCATCGCCGCACTGGATGGTCATTGGACGCCAGGTGCCCACACCGTGGGGCAAACTGATCGATCTCTTGTGCATCGACACCGAGGGCAAGCTGATCGTGCTGGAACTCAAGCGCGACAAGACCGAACGCGAGATCGTGGCGCAGACGCTCGACTACGGCTCGTATGTCAAGACGATTCAGCCCGACGAAGTGCGCCGCATCTTTGCTAAGTATCAGAAGGACCACGCGGCCAACTTGCCCGCGAAGACGATCGAGGAGGCGTTCGGCGCGCACTTCTCCGGACAGCCCATCCCCGACGAGTTCAATGGATCGCACGAACTGGTCATTGTCGCCTCGTCGCTTGACGCGGCGACAGAACGCATTGTCCAGTACTTGGCCGAGGAGTACGACGTGCGCATCAACGCGGTCTTCTTCCGCGTCTTCAGAGACGGCGAACGCGAGTACCTGACCCGCGCGTGGTTGCGTGAGAGCGACGCGACCGACGCGAGTACCTCCCCCGCGCCAGCGGTACGGGAGCGTGTCGAGTTCAACGGCGAGTTCTACGTAAACTTCGGCAAGGGTGACCATCGCCGTTGGGAGGACGCCCGCAAGTTCGGCTTCGTGAGCGCGGGCCACGGCCCCAAGTACCGAGACGCGATCCAGCGGCTCGAACCCGGCAACCGCATCTGGGTCAATGTCCCCGGCGGCACCGGCTACGTCGGCGTTGGCATCGTCGAAGAGCCTGCCGTGGCGGTCAAGGAGTTCGAGGTTAAGAACGCGGAGGGCGCGCCTGTGCCGCTCCTCAATGCCGGAATCGTGTCCACCAACATGGGCGAGCACGCGGACGATCCCGAGTTGAGCGAGTACGTCGCGCGCGTGAAGTGGATGAGGACCGTGCCGCTCGCGCAGGGCGTGCGCGAGCCGGGCTTCTTCGGAAATCAGAACTGCGTCGCCGAGCCGCGCGACGCGAAATGGCCCTACACCATCGACCGGCTGAAGCAGAAGTTCGGGATTACCGATTAGATTTCCGCCTCCGAGGCTGCGAACTGCCGCTCCCCGGCACCCCCCGCTCCGCCGCCGCAACTTCTCCGCCCCGCCGCGGCGGGGTTCGTTCACTGATCCGCTTCCACGGGTTGCGTCGGCGAAGCGCCGGTTCCACCCGTGGCTACAGGCCGTCGCTCCGTTGGGGCGAAGCGCGGTGATGCTCGGCGATTTGGTTGGACGGTTCACGCGCCCTCCTTCGCAGGAAGCGAGTTGATTTGCTTCTGTTCGTGCTCCCTCGCCAACCGTTCTGCGGCTGATCTCCCGAAGCGGTAAAACACCGCTGGCGTCACGAAAAAGTCCAGCAGCGTGCTCGTGATGAGGCCCCCCAAGATGACGACGGCCACCGGGTACAAAATCTCCTTGCCCGGCTCGCCCTTGCTCAGCACCAGCGGGACCAAACCCAGCCCCGCAGTGACGGCGGTCATCAGCACCGGCGCAACCCGCTCTTGGCTGCCGCGGATGATGAGGTCGCGGCTCCAGGGCTGGCGCTCCACGGTCATCAGGTGGATGTAGTGGCTGACCATCAGCACGCCGTTGCGGGTGGCGATGCCGGTCAGCGAAATGAAGCCAACCAGCGAGGCGACGCTAAAGGGCTCGCGGGTGATGGCCAAGGCCGTCACGCTGCCGATGAGCGCGAAGGGGACGTTGAGCATGATCTGCGCGGCCACCATCCCCGAGCGGTAATGCGTGTAAAGGATCACGAAGATGGCGATGAGCGAGCCCAGGCCCAGGATGAGCAAGAGACGGGTGGATTCCTTCTGCGCCTCGTGCAGGCCGCCGAACTCCATCGTGTAGCCTTGCGGCAACTTCACGTCCACCTCGACGGACTTGCGAAGTTCTTCCACCGTCGATCCCAGGTCGCGGCCGCGCACGTTGCACTGCACCACGATCCGCCGGCGCAGGTTCTCTCGCGCCACCTCGTTGGGGCCGAGCCGTTCGACGATCTCGGCCACGTCGCGCACCAGCACGATCGCGCCCGTGGGAGAGACCAGCCGTACTTCACCAAGTTGCGCGAGGTCTGTCCGGTGGCGGTCGTCAAGGGTGAGCGTGATGTCGAACGACTTGAGCCCGTCGAGCACCTGGCCCACGACCTTGCCCTTGGTCACCGTCTCCATCGCATCGGTGAGCGCGGCGGGCGTGAACCCCACACGGGCCGCGGCGGCGCGGTTGACGCTGATATGCAACTGCGGAACGAGCATCTGCTGCTCAACCTGCAGGTCGGCGACGCCAGCGATCCCCTCCATCGCTGCCTTGGTCTGGTCGGCGAGCGAGCGGAGCGTGTTGAGGTCGTCGCCGAAAATCTTGATGGCGACCTGAGCGCGGACGCCCGACAAGAGGTGCTCGATGCGGTGGCTGATCGGCTGGCCCACACCGACGTTGACGCCGGGGAAGACCGAGAGCTTTTCGCCAATCACCGCGAAGACCGCGTCGCGCGGGCGGAAGTCGGCGAGGCGAGGAGGCTTGCGGCCGCTCGCCGAGGGATGATCGCCCGGGTTCTTGGCTTCATCCTTGGTCCACAAGTCCACGTCGATCTCGGAAGAGTGAACCCCTTCGGCGTGCTCATCCTGCTCGGCGCGTCCGGTGCGGCGTGCGACGTTCTTGACCTGGGGGATGCTCAGGATCGCCTCTTCGGCGCGCCTCGCGATGCGGTTAGATTCTTCCAGCGAGACGCCCGGGGTCAGCATGAACGAAACGGTGGCCGTGCCCTCGTTGAAGGGCGGCAGGAACTCCGACCCCAGGCGCGTGACGACAAAGAGCGCGACCGCGACCAGGCCGCCCAGCGTGGCCAGCACGGCGATGGGGCGGGGCATCGAGATCGAGTACGACCGCAGCGCCAACCGCTTGCAGATGCGCAGCAAGAAGCCGTCCTGGCCGTGCGTCATGCGCTTAATGCCCGGCAGCAGGTAATACGCCAGCACCGGCGTGATCGTGAGCGCCACCAGCAACGATGCGAAGATGCTAATGATGTACGCGGTGGCCAGCGGGGCGAAGAGCCGTCCCTCGATGCCCGGCAGGAAGAACGTCGGCAGAAAGACCAGGCAGACGATGACGGTACCGAGGATGATCGGGTTGCGGATCTCGCTGGAGGCGTCAAAGACAACCTGAACGGTGGGCTTGGGATTAGCCGAACGCCGGTTCTCGCCCAGCCGCCGGTAGACGTTCTCGACATCGACCACCGCATCATCCACTAGTTCGCCGATGGCCACCGCCAGCCCGCCCAGCGTCATGGTGTTGACGCTCATCCCCAGCCAGTGGAAGACCAGAAACGTGGTGATGAGCGAGAGCGGCAGGGCCGTGAGCGTGACGATGGTGGTCCGCACGTTCATCAGGAAGAGGATCAGAATGATGACCACGAGGATGCCCCCGTCGCGCAGGGCCTCGACCACGTTGCCAATCGACGACTTGATGAAATGCTCTTGCCGGAACACGTCGGGGTTCACGTCAAGGCCCGCGGGCAACGCGGGCTTCAGCTGCGCCAGCGTCGCGTCGAGCGCTCGCGTGAGCGTGAGCGTGTCCGCACCCGGCTGCTTCTGGATCGCCATGATCACGGCGGGCGCGCCGTTCTCCGAGCCGTCGCCACGCTTGATGGTCGGGCCAGCCTCGGTCACTGTCGCGACGTCGCTGATCAACACTGCACGAGGCGCAGACTCATGGTCGCCCGCTTTGTTGGTGATGAGAGAAGATGCGATGTCCTCGAGCGTCTGCACCCGGCCCAGGTTGCGGACGACCAGTTCCTGTGCGCCGCTCACGACAAACCCGCCGCCCGTGTTCTGGTTCGCGGCGGTAAGGGCCTTCTCGACATCCTCGAGTGTCAGGTCGAAAAGCCGTAATTTGTCGGGATCTGCCTGAACGCGAAACTGCTTGAGCTCACCGCCCATGACCGTCACTTGGGCGATGCCGGGGATTGAAAGAATCGCAGGGCGCAGCACGAACTCGGCCTGCGTCCGCACGTCCATCGGGCTTAGCGTTTTACTGGACACACTCACGAGCGCGATCTCGCCCATGATGCTCGACGCGGGCGTCATCACCGGCACGATGCCCGGAGGCAGCTTCTCGATGATCGTGCCCAGCCGCTCGCTAACGACCTGGCGGTTGTACTTGAGGTCGGAGCCCCAGGCGAACTCGACGTAAACGATCGACAGTCCTAGGGCGCTGCGGCTCCGCACGCGCTCAACACCCGGCGCGCCGTTCACTGCGGTCTCGATCGGGAAGGTGACCTGGGCCTCGACTTCTTCGGGCGCAAGGCCGGGAGCCTCACCGAAGATCGTGACCATTGGGCGGTTGAGATCGGGCAGCACGTCCGTCGGCGTCTTGAGCGTCACATACACGCCGTAGACCGACACCAGCAGGGCCGCGATGATCACGAGCACGCGGTTGTGAAGCGAGGCCTTGATGATCCAGTTGAGCAAAGGCGGGTCCTTCCTGATCGGCGGCCGAAAGCGGCCCCGTGGCGAGCAAGGGGGGTTAGTGAGAGTGCCCGTGTCCGTCGCCGCTCTTCTCCGGCACCGCGGGTTCCGGTCCGCCGGGCACAAAGCCTCGAATCTGTGAAATGCTGAACGCGCCGCTCACCGCGATCACGTCGCCGGGCACCAAGCCCTGCTTGATCTCGACCACGCGGTCGTCGCGCACGCCGGTCGCCACGTCGCGCTTCTTGAAGGCCTCGTTCTCGCCCTTGCCTTCCTTGACAAACACGTACTGGAGCGGGCCTTCTTTCACAATCGCCGAGATCGGCACGACAACCGCGGCCTCGTTGGTGCTGAGCACCACCGCGAGGTCCACGAACTGCCCTTGGCGAAGAGCGCCGGACGGGTTGTCCACTTCAACTAGCAGGTGCGCGGTGCGCTTGCTCGCGTCGATCACGGGGCTGATGAACCGGACGGTGCCCTCGGCGATAGTCTCGCTGGTTGGACCGACGCCGCGACGCACGCGCACTTTGGCGCTTGGGGCGGACGCGACGCGATCGATCAGCCCCTCCGGAAGTTCGCCCTCGACCTGCACGGCGCCAAAGTTCCCGACCGTAAGAATGGCCGTGCCTGCGCTCACGCCCTCGCCAGATACCGCGGCGCGCCTGACAACGACGCCGTCAATCGGCGAAGTGAACCGAACGACTCCGGGGCGTTCCGGGTCGGCGATCGACTCGGCGTCTGTTCCGTCGCTGGAAGATGAGAGCGTGCCGCGTAGCGCTCGAGCCGATGCGCGGGTGGTCTCCGCCTGGCGTCGCAACGAATCGACATCGGCACGAGCTTGGGACAGTGCTATCTCGCGAAGACCCGCGTCGGCCCGGAGCTTGATCGCGTCAGACTTGCGCTGGGCCAGCAGATTCGCCGACACGCTCTCCCCAGCGGAAGTCAACCGCTGCACCTCGCCCTCGGAGAGCTCGGCACTCTTGACGAGCGAGGGAACCTCAATCTCAAGCGAAGCGATCTGCGACTCCGCCCTCTTCACGTCGGACAAAAGCCGTTCGTTCTCGGATTCCAGCCGTTTCAGGTCGTACATGAGCCGAGCGATCTCTGGAGAATCGATCTCAGCCAGAACCATTCCTTTGGTCACGCGATCGCCCGGCTGCACCGCGACAGACCGAACGACACCGCCATACTTTGGCGCGATGACGAAGAGTGAGTCGGGCCTTGCCCGCACCATTCCGGTCAGACGCACCACATCTTCCACCTGCCCGAAGTCTACCTCGGCGCTCTTGAGGTCGATCGCCATCGCGGTCGCTTCGGAGACTTTCTTGGGAGCGTTCGGGTCGAACGTCGACCCGCTGGACTTGTTGTGCCCTTCGTGGGCGTAAACGGGGATCAGGATCGCCGCAGTCGAGAGCGCCAGTGCGCCCGCGGCCACGAACACGCGTGAACGTGCCATGAGAAACCTCCGGTTGGAATCGATACAGCTCAGTCGGATTTGGAGTGCGAACACCGCGTCAGAACGGACTGATGCCAACGACCGCTAGTCCTCCCCGCTCAGATGAAGCGAGTGGAGGAGCGGAAGAGAACAATCCGGATGGTGTCGCTACACGATGAGCGCGCAGTGCAGGTACAGAAGCGTGGTGGGAGGTCGTGCGGACTCCCACAAATCTCGTCCTGCGATGTGAAACGAGTTTGAAACGCCCAAGTCAACGACGGTGGGGAACGAAACAACCGCCACCAACACTGCCGTCGGGAAGTCAACGGTCGTCTTGGCGACCATCATCAGAGATTGCTGCTTACTACAGGTGCAGTCGTCATTGTTGTCGTGACCGGGTCCGCAGGGCGACGACTCGGACTCGCTGCTCACTGCTAAAGCTGTTGCATGCTCGGCGTGATGCTCGGCGTGCTGGTCGAAGTCGCGTTCGTGGACCGCTCTGTCACTGTGGTCATGGCCCGCCAGCTTGATCGAAGATAGGCGCGTCGTGCCCTCGCACGGCACGCACACGCTCAACCAAGAGTGGAAGTTGCAGCAGCAAAATGGCACCATCACTGCTAGGAGCAGGGTGACGATGAGCCGGGATGAATTGCCGTGAATACGCATACTCAAAGGAGTATAGCACCGCTTCGATCAGGCACGCTTGAAGTCACGGGCGGTTCGTGTTGAGCTCCGTTTCGGTGCTCAACAAATTTCGGTTCCGCTTTCCTGCATACCGGACCAAAACTGACCTGACCTACTCTCCGTTGACAGACTTCTCACCAACTCTAAAGGCCTCGAACGCTTCGGGGCTGAGGTAATCCAGGGCAGCCATGGAGACGCTTTGGGTTGTAGAACATTTCGATGTACTCGAACACGCGGCGCGAGCTTGGGCCTTTGGTAGCAGCGAGGTTGATCAAGCTGAAGCTGAAACGACGCTCATGACAGCGGCCCGAGGTTGCGGT
>Ga0209181_10005010_pt1 | contig 19297 bp, 24 predicted proteins | sample MAT05_FD_187208 | JGI IMG/M metagenome (GOLD analysis project Ga0209181, IMG submission 187208) | Freshwater microbial communities from Lake Fryxell liftoff mats and glacier meltwater in Antarctica - MAT-05 (SPAdes) (version 2) | ecosystem: Environmental > Aquatic > Freshwater > Ice > Liftoff... | reverse complement strand
GCGATGGCCAGCCACGCGCCGCGCCACGGACCGAGCACGAAGGCTAGCGTCGCCCAGGCCAGCGGCAACAGGATCAACCAGACCAGCGGGTCGAACAGCGCGTCACCCATTGGCATCGTCCGGCAATTCGACTTGTCCGGTCAGCGCGTGCAGTTTGCGCACCAAGGCCAGGGCCAGCGCCGTAGCGGCGACGGCGACGACGATACCAGTGAGCACCATCGCCTGCGGCACCGGGTCGGGCACGTCGTGCCGCTGGGCCAGCCCCACCAGCACGAGGTAGGTGCCGCTGCCCATCAGATTGAAGGCGAGGATGCGCCGCAGCAGGTGTCCGATCAATACCACACCGGCGACCCCCAGTGCGAACAGGGCGGCGCCCGTCAATGCGAAGACGAAACCTGTGCTCATGCCGCCTCCTCGCGCGCGAGGAAGAGGAACAAGCCGGCAAGAATCAGCGCCAACGAAACCGTCAGGCCTGCTTCGATCAGCAGGATCAGTACGCCGGCGGCCGCGGGTGGATACTGGAGCAGCGTCCCATGCATGAGCAGCCCCGTCGCCACCGCCAAAAACAGCGCAAACCCGGCCACGAGGCCGATGCGCAGCCGCAAGCCGGGCGTACTCCAGCCCGGCAGCAGGCCGACCAGATGCAACAGCACGGCGGCGGCGGCCAGCACCGCGCCGGCCTGGAAGGCGCCGCCCGGGCGGAAGGCCCCGGCCCAGAGCAGATAGATGGCGACGACGATCATCAGCGGTGTCGCCAGTCGCGCCAGCATTTGCAGCACCGGATGCGACGCCATGGGTCTCGTTGCGGCCGTATCGCCGACCACCGCCAGGATCGCCAGCAAGGCCAGCAGCAGCACGGCGATTTCGAGCAGTGTGTCGTAACCTCGATAGTTGAGCAGAACGGCGGTGACCGGATGGCTGACGCCGCTTTGCGCCAGATGCGCCGCCACCGGTGCGCGCAGGTCGATGGCGACCGGTCCCAGTTCCAGCATCGCGCCAGTCAGGAGCAAAACAAATGCTAGGGCAAGCGTGACGACGAGGGCAACGACCATGCGCTTCATGGCCCCGCACTCCGCCGCCGCAACACGCCGTAGGCGTCAAACAGCAAGGCGCCGGTGAGTCCGGCGCCAATCGCCGCTTCGGCCAGCCCAATGTCAGGCGCCGACAGTCGCGCCCAGACTAATGTCATCAGCAGCCCGAAGGTGATGAACAGTACGATGGCGCGGTCAAGCCGGGGCGTCGCCAGCGTATGCCAGCCGCACCAAAGCAGCGATAGCGCGACCAAGAGATCGAAGGCGAGCGTCATGGACCCTCCTTGCGCCAAGGAGCGATGCCGAGCGTGTGCGCGCGGCGGGCTATGGCGAAGCCCACGGCAGCACTCGCCGCCAGCACCAGCGGCCAGATCAGCAGCAATTTCAACGCCGCCGCGATGCTCTCGGCCTGCAGCGCAAGCGCCAATAGCACGCAGCCCAAACCAAGGTTGTCCGCTTTGGCGAGCGCGTGCAGGCGGCTATACACATCAGGAAAGCGCAGTAACCCCACGGTCCCGGCGAAAAAGAAGAAGGCACCGACAAGCAGCAGGGCCATGCTTAGCCACTCAATCATGGTCATCCTCCTTGCCGTGCCAGGCGCGCTTGGCGAAGGCAATGCCGCCAATGGCGGCCAGGAGCGCCAGCACCAACGCGACATCGACCAGCGCTGACAGGTGCAACGCATGCGCCAAAAGGACGAGGATGCCCGTGCCGGTGGTGCCGATCAGCAGCGCCATCAGCATGCGGTCGGCCGGTGTCGGGCCGCGTGCCGAGGCAATCAGCGCGACCACCAGATTGGCGAGCAGGAACAGCGCGACGGCCAGCACCAACGTGTTCATGACAAATTCCAGAACAACCCGGCGATAGCTGCTTCCAGCGCCCGAGCTTCGGCAAGGATCGGCAGGCGCTCATCCAGCACATGAAGGCGCAAGCTTATTTCATCTTGATCGACGCTGAGCGTGCCCGGCATTAAACCCAGCGCATTGACCAGCAGGATGCGCGCTCCACCCGGAGGCAGCGTCACCGGCAGTTCGATGATCCCTGGCTGCAAGGCCGAGCGCCCGCGCAGAGCCATCCCGGCTACTTGCATGCCACCGCGCAGCGAATTCCAGAGGAAGAAGCGGAGAAAGCCGATCAAGCCGGCAACGCGGATGGGCTGGTTGCCCGGGGGCAGCAGCTTGATGCTCGCCCAGTTTGCCGCCGCGACGGCGATTCCGCCGAGCAGCCAGCCGTCGGTGCGGCCTTCTGCCAAGACCCACCACAAAACCACGAACAGTAGCCCACGCAAGAAAATCGACTGAATCATCATGCCGTCCCGTCAGCGTCGACTTTCAAGCGGATGGTGCCGGTGGACCCGCCACTGCCGTAGGGTGATCACGGCCAGCGTGATGGCGGTCAGCGGCAACACGACCGTCTTCATGACCGCACCGTAGGTCGCGAGTGCGTCGTGCTGCTGAGCCGCGAGGAGAAGGAAGGCCATATACGCGGCGTAATAGAACAGAAATAAGGCGCCTTCCCAGCGCTTGATCGAGTGACCAGTAAAAAAGATTGGCAAGCAGGCGACGGCGACGGCGATCATGACGAGCAGGTCAAAACTGAGCATGGCCGGCGCGACGGGCAAAGCCGCCGGTGCGACCATGCCCGATACGCCGAGCACGCCGAGGATGTTGAACGTGTTGCTGCCGATGACGTTGCCGACCGCGATGTCGCGCTCGCCGCGCAGGGTGGCCACGACCGACGTCGCCACCTCGGGCAGCGATGTGCCGGCGGCAACGATGGTCAGGCCGATCACCATTTCGCTCAAGCCCAGGGCCCTGGCAAAGCTTACCGCCGCATCGACCAACCAGTGTGCGCCGAGCACGAGTAATCCAAGGCCGCCGGCGATTAGCAGGAGCTGCATGCTCCAGTGGCGGTCCCATGCCGCGCCCTCCGGCGCGGCAAACTCCGCCGCGTATTCGTCTTTCGTGCTTTGGGTTTCTTTGCGGCTCTGACGGATCAGGAACGCGGTGTAAGCAACGAGGAGTCCGAACAACAGCGCCCCATCCAGACGACTGATGCCGCCGTCCAGTGCCAGAGCCAATAGAAGTACCGAGGCGCCGACCATGATGGGCACTTCCTGGCGGATCAATTGAGGCGCAACCACCAAGGGTGCGATGATTGCCGAGACGCCAAGAATAAACAGCACGTTAAAGATGTTGCTGCCGATAACATTACCCATCGCGATGTCGACTTGACCACCCCATGCCGAGCGCACCGAGACGGCCAGTTCCGGCGCACCGGTGCCAAACGCCACGATCGTCAGCCCGAGTACCAGCGGTGAAATGCCAAAGGTCAAGGCAAGCTTTGAGGCGCCGCGAATTAGGAGTTGAGCGCCACAGACCAGTGTAATTAGGCCTAGAACGAAGATCAGTGCATTCAATTAAGTTTCTCCTTGAAGTTCCATTATATCTGCTCCGATGCAAGCAAGGTGCCGGTCGACAAAGGATGTAAACGGATCACTTCAAAGGTTCGCTCTGAAATAGAGAGCCCTGACCCTAGCGCAAAATAATGGCAAGGCTGCAAGAAGCGACACGAAAGCCAATGCGCACAAGAAGATATCAAGGCGTCGACCTCGGACTTGAACGTCTTGCGTGCAGCCACAAATGCCAGAAGATGAAGAATTGCTTCAACTCCAGTTTGCACCTAACGTGGCTTTGAGTTCACCTCTGACCTATCCAACAACGTATCGTTTACTATCAACATCAAGTCTTCTACTCGCCTCGGACATCGTCAGACCTTGTTGAGTGACTAATTTGATTGCTTCATTCTTAAATTCTACCGTGAAGATACGGCGTGGAATATGTTTCATGGACTTCCCTTGCAAGTTGATAAAATAACATCAACTTGTCCGTCCACTAAACTGAACCTCGCTCAGTCAAGCCGGTATAGTGCATCCATTGAACCACGGGCGAATTTTTGGAGATTCATGCGTATCGGAGATACTCGGGGAGGCCACTAGTGTTGATATCGAAACAGTCCGCTACTACGAGAGGTCGAACATGTTGCCAACACCGGCCCGCTTGCCTAATGGCTACTGCGACTAGCGCGGCGCACCTTGAACGGCTGGCCTTTGTCCACCACTGCAGGGCATTAAACAGGCCGTTGTCCGGAGTTGGGCGCGTGCTCGATTTCCTGGCGCGGCCCTTCGCTGAATGCACAGACGTCGACCGGTTGATCGACGAGCAACTGGCACGCCTGCGAACCCGCATCAAGAGCCTGCGTGCGTTGGAGCACCCTCTTTCGGCCCCACAAACCGCAGCAGACGGAGGCATCCTGAAGAAGTTGGTCACGGCGGCTCATCGCACGGCCATCAACGTCGGCTCCGCTGTAGCGAATGTCGTTGCCTGCAAGCCCTGTCCCGTCCGCAATCCGAAGGGAGTGCTGTGATTAATCATTCTGCTTTATTGCGCTCGTCGGCTGATGATCGCGTTTCCTGGACGCTGATATTTTCAGCCTGGTTAGTCGCCGCCGCTTCGACACTTGCCGCCCTGTTTTTCGGCGAGATCATGCAATTGCCGCCCTGCGTGCTCTGCTGGTGGCAGCGTATATTCATGTTCCCGCTGGCGCTGATCCTGCCTCTCGGGCTGTTTCCCTTCGACCCCAAGGTAGTCCGCTATGCGCTACCACTGGCGATCCCTGGCGGACTGGTCGCAGTATTTCACCAGTTGCTCGTCGCTGGCGTCATCCCGGAAAGCATCAAGCCCTGCACACAGGGCGTTCCCTGTTCGCAAACGGTGATTTCTTGGTTTGGTTTTCTGACCATACCGATCTTGTCCATTTTTGCTTTTGCCACCCTCGTCGCGCTGTTGCTTGCGGCGCATATTCGGAGTTCACGATGAAACAAAAAACCTTATTCCTTATCTCGCTCGCGGTTCTGCTGATGGTTTTTGCAGGCGGCGCGTATTTCTATTCGGCAAAACAGGAGAAGCAGGCAGAGCAACTGTCAGAGACCAACCACGCGGCGCTGATCCGCATGCACTCGCCGACGCTCGGCAAGGCCGACGCACCTGTGGTCATTGTCGAATTTCTTGACCCCGCCTGTGAGACCTGCCGGGCCTTCTATCCGCGGGTCAAACAGTTGATGGCGGCCAATCCGGACAAGATTCGTCTGGTTCTGCGCTACGCCCCTTTCCATAAAGGCTCCGACAAGATCGTTGCGCTCCTTGAGGCGGCGCGCAAGCAGGGCAAGTTCTGGCCGGCCCTTGAAGCGCTGCTGGCGACGCAGGCCGACTGGGCGCCGCACCACAAGCCCCAGGTGCAGTTGGCATGGAAGCATCTGGAGGGCTTGGGCCTGAATTTCGAGCAGATGGCCTTCGACATGCTATCGGACGACGTCGCCCAGGTGATTGCGCAAGATCTTGCTGACGCGAAGACGCTCAATGTCACCAAGACGCCGGAATTCTTTGTGAACGGCCAACCCTTGCCAAGTTTTGGTTTTGAACAATTAACCACGCTGGTCGACAAAGCAGTAGCGAAGGTACGTTGATCGCTTATGCCGCCAAATCGAGGTTTATTGGCCGCGTAGCAGATCAACGAATCAGGTGGAGCACCTTGTGCGCAACCGAACCGAGCATGAGCCGGGGTATCGCGCCCAGCCCCGGATTCTCACTACGATGGTGTCGAGATGGTGTCGCATTTGAGTACATCGACCACGGCGACTAGTGTCTTGGCGACGTCCCCGACGTTTAACGTCATGCTGGTAGGCAGAGGCCGAACCCTCTACCGGCAAGCACATTACGCATTACTTTCTCCTTGGTAGCGTGCAGAATATTTGGCGGCGCAGAGTAACGCGATCGTTCATGAACTCCGTCAGCGTCATTGGGCGAATGATCGATTTCTGACCACGACAAGCAGAAGCTTTCGCCCCTCATCCAGCAACAGAACGCTTGATGCGATCGCAATCGACCAGGCCCAGTCGGTGAGGCTCAGGTCGACGGTATCGAAGACCGCCTGAGCCGGTCCCCAGTGCACCACCAGCACCTGCAAGCCAAGCACTGCACCGAGCGCTAGCCAGAGTTTGCCGTTGCTGAAGAACTGTCGGTTGAAGGCGCTGCCATGCTCGACACGGGCATTGAAGACATTGAAGAACTGGAACAGAACGAAAGTGGTAAAGGCCAGTGTCATGGCATAGTCGGCGCCGCCGTGCGCATGGCCCCAAGCATAGGCGGTCAGCGTGCCAGCGGCCATGGTCAGGCCATACAACCCCACCTTGAGCAGGCGCTGGCCGGTCAGGATGGACACATCCTTTGCGCGGGGCTTGGCCGTCATGATGCCGTCGCGGGCCGGTTCGACGCCCAGCGTCATCGCCGGTGGGCCGTCCATGATGATGTTCACCCAAAGGATCTGGATAGCCGTGAAGGGCGTCGGAAAGCCCAGCAGTGATGCGCCGAACACGGTGAGGATGGCGCCGATGTTGGTCGAGAGTTGGAAACGAACGAACTTGACGATGTTGTCGTAGATGGTCCGGCCTTCCTTCACCGCGCCGACGATGCTGGCGAAGTTGTCATCGGTCAGCACCAGCGTTGCCGCTTCCTTGGTGACTTCAGTGCCGGTGATGCCCATGGCGACGCCGATGTCGGCAGTCTTCAGTGCCGGAGCATCGTTCACCCCGTCACCGGTCATCGCCACGACGTGACCGCGCGCCTGCAGCGCCTCGACAATGCGCATTTTGTGTTCGGGCGCGACGCGGGCAAAGACGCCGGTGCGCTCGACCAATGCGGCCAGCGCTGCACTATCGAGGCCTTCCAGTTCGCGCCCCTCATGGACTTCGCCGCGCATTTCACCAATAAGGCCCAGATCAGCAGCAATCGCCGCCGCCGTGGTGCGATGGTCGCCGGTAATCATCATCACCTTGATGCCTGCCTGCTGGCACTGGCGAATCGCCTCACGGGCTTCGGGGCGGGGCGGATCGATGATGCCGACGAGACCAATCAGGGTCAGTTCCGTCGCCCAAGCCATCAGGTCGCCGGCGGGGTCGAATTCGGTGGCGGGAATCGTGCGCCCGGCCACGGCCAGCACGCGCATTGCCTCCTTGGCGAGTGCATTATTTTCACCGATCAGCCGGTCGCGATCAGTTGCATCCAGAGGAGCCTCAACATCAGCACCTGCTTGCCGTGTCGCCCGCGCCAGCAAGACGTCAGGCGCGCCCTTGATCCACATGCGCACGACCGTGCCGTCGTGATGGAAGGTGGCCATGAACTTGTGTCTGGAATCGAATGGAATTTCGGCAATGCGCGGAGTGCGCGTCACCAGATCGTCGGGCATCACGCCGCCCTTGGCGGCTAACGCCAACAGCGCGCCTTCGGTCGGGTCGCCAATCAGTTGCCCATCGCGCAGGCGGGCGTCCGCACACAAGGCGGCAGGTTGCAGCAGCGCGGAAAAATCCGGCAAGGGCAAACCATCGGTTGCCGTCAGGGTGCCCACAGTGGCGTAACCCTCACCACTAACGTCGAAACGCCGCCCGCGATAAAAGATGCGACGGGCCGTCATTTGATTGAGGGTCAGCGTACCCGTCTTGTCGGAGCAGATCACCGTGGTACAGCCCAGGGTTTCCACCGCCGCCAGTTTCTTCACGATGGCGTGGCGTTTAGCCATGCGGTGCATGCCGAGAGCCAGCGTCACGGTGACCACGGCAGGCAGACCCTCGGGAATTGCCGCGACGGCCAGGGCAATGGCGGTCATCGCCGTCCTGACTAGGTCGTCACCCTGCCACAGCCCCATCATGAAGATCAGGCTGACCACCACCCCGGCAATGGCGGCCAGGCGCTTGCCGAGATGATCGAGTTGAATCTGCAGTGGCGTGGCCGATTCCGCCGTCTCGGCAAGCATACCGGCGATCCGCCCCATTTCGGTCGCCATGCCGGTTGCCGTGACAATAGCTTCGAGCCGGCCGCGTGTGACCACGGTATTCATGAAGACCATGTTGTGCCGTTCTGCCAGCGCTGATTTTTCATCGACGGCCGCCACCTCTTTCGCGACCACATGCGATTCACCCGTCAGTGCAGCTTCAGCGACTTCGACCGAATGCACGGCGATCACGCGCGCATCCGCAGGAATGCGATCGCCAGCTTCGAGCAGTAGCACGTCGCCCGGCACCAGCATCGCGGCCTCGATCTGTAGCAACTGCCCGTCACGGCGGACGCGGGCATGCGGGGCCAACATGTTCTTCAGCGCCGCCAGCGCGGCTTCGGCGCGATGCTCCTGGAAGAAACCAAGCCCTGCATTAAGAACGACGACGATGGCGATCACGATGGCGTCCTTGAGATCGCCCACTACACCGGCGAGCAACGCCGCACCGAGCAGAATCAGAACCAGCAAACTGCGGAACTGGTCGACGAACTTGAGCCAGGCCGGACGCGGTGTTTTTTCCGCCAGGCGGTTCTGGCCATGAGCTTGCATGCGCGCTGCGACGGCCACCGCAGCGAGGCCAATGGCGGGATCGACCGCCAGTTCACGGGCAACAGTTTCAGTGTTTAGCGCGTGCCAGGGTTTCTCAATAATTGATGTGGTCATTGACATAAGGGCTTCAAATCCAAAGGCTTAAGGGTGGGTCAGCTAGCGTCGCACGCAGAATATCGCCGCGCGAGACGATACCGAGCAGTCCCGTCGCTTCGCCTGCAATCGGGACAGCGCTCAGACCGGTATCCAGCAGCACGCGAGCAATACGGCGAATGTCGGTGACCGGGTCGGCACAGACCACCGGACTGACCATCACCTCGCCGACGGTCCGATCCAGCCAACCCGTGAGCGCATCACCCTGTAGATCAATGACGGTGAGCAGATCGCGTTCGCTGACCATGCCGACAATGTCCATGCTTGATGTCAGCACCGGTGCCTGGCGGACATGGCGCGAGGCCAGCGCCCGCCATGCGGCGGCCACTGTGTCGCCGGGGCGCAGTGTCAAGACGTCGCGGTTCATCACCTGATACGCATGCCGCACGGGCCCACGCTCAGTGTCCTGACGAAAAATTTTCGCGTAAGCGTCAGCCTTTTTCTCATATCGTGCACCAACTTCAATATCACGCTGTTTGTCAATCCGATACTCCGCGCCCAACTCCACTCCCTCTTGGGCGATGCCGCGAACGCCTCGGGACTTGAGTACGCCGGGAACCTGAACGAGTTGTTCAAGCGTGCCGCGAAACGTCGAACCGGTTACTCCATATATCGAAAACATGGCTGATCTCCCTTTCTACTCGTGTACCGCAGTACCCGATTCCTTCGTGACCCGCGCCTTGTTATCCAGCCATTCGCGCCACACGGCCAGTGCAACGGCTAAAATGACCGGGCCAAGGAACAGTCCGACCAGACCAAATGCGGCCAGCCCGCCGAGAACGCCGAACAGGGCAAGGATGAAGGGGATGTTGGCGGCACCGGCCAGAACCATCGGGCGCACGATATTGTCCACCCACGAGACGACCAGCGCACCCCACAACAACAAACCAACACCGGGCCAGGTCTCTCCGGTGAACAGCAACCACAGTCCGGCCGCACCCCAGACTAGGGGTGTCCCAAATGGAATCAGGGCGATCAACACGGTGATGGCGGCAAGTGTGGTTGGTGCCGGCAGACCGGCTGCCCAGTAGCCGAGGCCAGCGACGGCGCCTTGCACGATTGCGGTGAGGACGATGCTGTAGACCACCCCGCGCGTGGTTGCCGCCATGGCATCGAGATAGCTGTTGGCGCGCGTGCCAAGCAGCGTCACCAACAACTGGCGACTCTGCTGCATGAGGGTGCGACCACTCTGGTAGACAAAAAACAAGGCAAAAAGGGCGAAGCCGAGTTTGACGACATTACGCCCAATGCCACCGATGAGCGCCAGCCCATGGCTTTCCAGATGCCGGGCCAGTTCCAGCAATTCGACCTTGATTTGCCCCGGATTGGCGATCATTGTGTCGAGGTAGCGTACGATATCGGATCCAATGAGAGGAATCGCTGCCAGCCAGGCGGGCGTCTTCATCTGACCATCGCGCAACGCAGCCAACAGCGTGTCGACCACGCCACCGCTTTCGGCGTGCAGGAGCGCGATCAGACAGATGAAGGGCAAGACCAGTGCCAACGCCACCAGGACCGTCATCACCGCCGCCGCCAGGGTGTTGCGACCGCCCAGCCCGCGTTCTAGGCGCAGGAACAGTGGCCAAGTAGCGTAGCCGAGAATGCCCGCCCAGGCCAGCGGAATCAGGAACGGCGCCAATACGGTGACCACGCCGATCCCCAGAGCGCCCAAGAACAACCCTAGCAAAATACCCCGGACCAGCGGGTTGGAGGTCAGTTCATTCATGTGGTTTTCTTAGTTCAATCATGGTCAAAGTACCTCGATGCGAATGTTGTCCTTGCTGCTGTGTTTGACGGAATACATCATTGCATCCGCATGTGAAACAAGTTGTTCAACATCATCTGGCGGGTGGCTATAGGCAACGGCGCCAAGGCTGAATGTAACGGGCCACCCCTTTCTCTGCATTGCATCAAGCAAATGTTGCTGCAGCTTTTCGGCAAACACTTGCACCGCCTTCGCATCCGTCTCCGGCAGCAGAACCGCGAACTCATCGCCGCCCAACCGTGCGCAGATGTCGGCAGCACGGCATCGGTTGCGCAACACCTCGGCGACAGCACAAAGTAACTTGTCCCCTGCTCCGTGGCCCTGCGTGTCATTGACTGACTTGAAATCGTCCAAATCAAACAACAAAGCGGCAACCGGATGGCCGTAGCGATGCGCCCGCGTCAGTTCCAAAGCACAACGCTCGTGAAATGCTCGGCGATTCGCCAATCCGGTCAGTGGGTCCGTCAGGGCGAGAAGTCTTGCGCGCTCAAACGCCCCTTTATATTGCGCCACGAGAGTCATGACAATAAGGAACACGCTGAAACGCACCCCATGGTTGAAGATCATCACTCCCGACGTAGACTCCCCCAAAAGTAGCCAGTCTGTAAGTAGCCAAACGGTGATGCTGCTCAGTGAAGCGAGTAACCCTGCGCTGGCTCCGCCATACCAAGTTGCGGCGATGATGGGCAACAAAAACAAAGGATGGAATTCGATCTCCATCCCGGCCAGATAATGTAGGTAACCAACCAGCGGGATGGCCGCAAAAGAGAGCGCAGTTCGAACCCGCCGCTGTGGCCGGTATTGCGCGCCGATACCCATTTGCTGCCATGTCATAAACTTGCATCCTTGTCCGTTCACGCGGGTGCTGATGCCTGACACTACCCCTGTCTATCTGTTCGCATCTTGGCCAGTTCCAACCGCAGTTCGCGGATTTCGTCGCGCAAGTCACGAAACTCTGCTTGCGCTACTGCGGTGTCTTGCCGCCGCGTTGTATCCGCAGCCTGATTGCTCGCCGCGTGTTCCGCTTCATTGTAGCTTTGCATGGCATTGACGATGATGGCGATGAACAGGTTGAGCATGGTGAACGTCGCCACTAGGATGAAAGGCACGAAGAAAGCCCAGGCGTAGGGAAATTGCTCCATCACCGGCCGCGCGATGCCCATCGACCAGCTTTCTAGGGTCATGATCTGGAATAGCGTGTACAACGAGCGGCCAAGATCGCCAAACCATTCGGGATAGGCGGCGGCGAACAGTTTGGTGGCGATCACGGCAAAGACGTAATAGATGATCAGCAGCACTAGGGCGATCGATCCCAGCCCGGGAATCGCCGCCAATAGCGCACCGATGACACGCCGCATCGAGGGCACGAGGGTCAGCAGCCTGAGCACCCGCAGTACACGCAAGGCGCGCAGCACGGCGAAGGGACCCGCCGCCGGCGCCAACGCAATGGCGACCACGAGAAAATCGAACACGCTCCACGGGTCGCGCCAGAAGGCCAGGCGATGGACGTAAAGACGCAGCGCGATCTCCACCACAAAAACCACGAGGATTGCGCTATCCAGGGCGAGGATGAGGCCGCCAGCGGCCGCCATGGCCGCGGGCCAGGTTTCCAGCCCGAGCAGCGCCGCATTGATCAGGATCAGGACGATGATCACGCCCTGCACCCGAGAATGCTCGATGAAGTCTTGCAGGCGCGTACGTCGATCGTCGGGAGGCGCAATAACTTGAGTCATGGCATCGTTTCGTCAGAGGCTGTAGGCCAGCGCGCCGATCGCCACCAATCCCACTGTGGCCCAGCCCAGCCGGTCGACATAGCGGTGAAGCAGGGCTTCCATGCGTGCGCCGCCCCACTTCATCAATCCAGCCACCAGAAAAAAGCGTGCGCCGCGACCGACGAGCGAAGCAATGGTGAAAGGTAGAAGCGCCATCGACAAGGCACCAGCAGCAACGGTAAATACCTTGTAGGGAATCGGCGAGAAACCGGCGATGAACACCGCCCAGAAGCCCCACTTGCCAAACCACTCAACAGCCGTTTGGTAAGCCGGCCAGTAGCGGCTCTCCTGCAGGGCTGGCATCAAAGCATCCAATGCGAAATAGCCGATGGCATAGCCAAACAGCCCGCCTGCGACCGAGGTCAGCGTGGTCAGCAGTGCCAGCCGCCAAGCGTGTGCGGGTCGTGCCAGACACATGGGCGCGAGCATGACGTCAGGCGGGATCGGGAAGAACGAGGATTCTGCAAAACTCACCCAGCCTAGATACCAAGGGGCATGCCGATGCCGAGACAACACCATAGCCCTTCGGTAGAGTGGCGAAAAAATCCGCATCGGCTACGCTCCGCGAACCAGAGACATCACCTTGGCGGCATCCAGCCCACTGGCGGCCTGCTGAATCTGAGGCAGGTAACGCGACTGCATTTCCTTGGCCGGACCCAGTAAGTTCTGGAATGAGTCGCGGAGAACCGTACTACTCATTTGTCGGCCACCCGCGTAATAGCGCCTAGCGATCTGGCCCAGGGCGTAGGTGGTGGCGAACGAGAACGCCATGCCGGTCACAGCTTGGCCAAGTTTGCCAACGATTCCCCCAGCGGCTTTGCCGAGCAGTCCACCTAGGAGTTTGCGGCCGAACTGCTCGAGGTACTGCGAGGTCAGCCCCACCCCTACGGTGGCAATGAATTCTTTGATATGTCCCTGGTCAAGCTCAACGCCATAAGCTTTGCCTATGCCATAGACCATCTTGACCTGCAAGGGAATGATGGCCAGAGAAGCCCATGACTGCGGGAGAAGTTCCAGCGCACCGTTGAGAATGGCGCTGTTGAGAATCGTTTTGTCGAGTTCGGTCTCCGACACGTTAGGGATGGCCGCAACCACAGCCCCGACAGCGAGAGAGGTAGCCGCAGTTGCTGTGTAGGGAGTTGGCTGGTGCGTGAGCTCGGCGATGGAATCGGCTTCGCGTCCGAGCGCTTGGGCCTGCCCGGCATCGAGCCCTAACAATCCCTGCAACTCGGCCAGAAAGCGCCGCTCCGATTCGCTTTGCCGGCCATCGGCATCGCAGACACAGACTGCCATTTCATAGGCGAGTTGGCGATGATCCTGGTCGGTCAGCGCAGCGGTTGCACTGGCCAGGCTAACGCGTTTTAGCAATACGTCTTGATAGATCCGGGGTAAGTCCGGTGCGTTTGCCTCGTTGCCGAGTGAATCCGCCAGTTGGCGTATCTGCTCGCGCTCGCGTTCGTCCTTGTCGTCGTCAGCGAAGGCGGCAAAGAGTGAAATAGCAAGGATGGCGTTCTTTTGTTCCGATGTCATGATAAGTCCTGTTGCAATTAAAAGTTAGAGCGCGCTCTTGAGTTCCACCTGAATTTCTCCGTTCGGCTTACCCATTACTGTCAGCTCGACTAGGTCGGTGCCTTTGGCATAGCGGTGACGCTCACTCTCCCGCGTTGCTGAAATAATTTCCTGACGATAACCGGCGACCTCAAATCCCCGCGCGTAGTGATTCAGCACCGGCTGAAAGTCAGCGCGGCCCACATAGCGAACGGTTATGCCGCGTTCATCTCGCTGAAAATTTTCGCGAGTAAGTCCGGGGAAGCGGTTCACGGGCCCAATGTCCGTTCCGCTAACATCACTGGGTGCCGGCTCCTTTTTGGCCGCATCAGGCAGCCAGATGCCGACTTGTTCCTTGACACCCGGTACGGCATCCTCAATCTGCTTCTGCACCCCGGGGACAACCTGTTCAATCCTCTCCCTGACACCGGGAATAACTTGCTCAGCCTGCCCCAGAACAACGCTTGCCGCATTCCTGCCGGTTTCTGCGACGCTTGGCGCTTGTCCCCAGAGCCAGGACAGAGCCGAAATACCCGCCCAAATAATGACGGCAATAAAAACTAGGATGCCTATGCCAACGACGATCCATGTTCGCTTGCGGATCGCAAATATTCTTGGGGCAACTTGATAGGCTAACGAAAATAGGTTCATGCCCATTTCTCCAGATTATTGGGTGAGAAAGCATCCAAAGAAATTTGATCGCGATGCCATGTCAGGCGCAAATACGGCTGATCGTGCATCAAGGCACCACCATGACTGGCAGGGTGGATAAATGCGCCACTTTCTGCGCCACAGAGCCCATCAACAGTGTTTTCGCCGCACTCTGCCCCTTATGGCCGATGACAATCGCCTGGCACGCCAGCCGATCCGCCAGTCCGGCGATGCTTTCGGCCGCTTCGCCCATGACCACATGCAGTCGCCAGGGCTGGTCGGCCGCATCAAGCATTGCGCGTGCGTCCGCTGTTGCATCCCAGCCGCGACGCGACAGTTCCCTTTCCGCCGCCTCATGACTAAGCCAAGGCTGAACATTGACCAGATGCAGGACACAGGACTTCATCGCCGCTGCTTGGCGCATGGCCACCGCTGTGCCACGCAAGGAATGCGGGGAACCGTCGATAGCGACGAGCCAGACGTTGCGTTCATCCATCAGGGGGCGCTCGCTGTCGGTAGCCAAATAGACCAGTCGCCCGGCCTCGTCGCGTTCAATGCAATTCCGGGGTGTTGTTCTCGGTAAATCGCTCATGGAGTTTCTCCCGCTGCCTTGTCGGCGTTCTTGGAAAGGGTGAGGCTAGCAATCACGGATAAGCCGATGATGGTGGCGACAATGCTTAGCGACCATTGAATAGGCAGATGGAACCAAGGCGCTACCAGCATCTTGCCGCCGATGAAGACCAGTACGATAGCCAGGCCGTACTTGAGATAATGGAAGCGGTCGGCCATGTCGGCGAGCAGGAAGTACAGCGCGCGCAGGCCCATGATGGCGAAGATGTTGGAGGTGAAGACGATGAACGGGTCGGTGGTGATGGCGAAGATGGCCGGGATGCTATCGACCGCGAACACCACGTCGGCGGCCTCGATCAGTACCAGCACCAGGAACATCGGCGTGGCCCACAGAATGCCGTTCTGGCGCACAAAGAAGCGCTCCCCATGGAAATCCGGAGTGATTCGCATATGGCCGCGCAGCCAGCGCAACAGCGGATTCTTTTCGAGGTCGGGCTCCTGCCCGGCGAAGATAATCATCTTGATGCCGGTGATGACCAGGAAGGCACCGAAGACGTAGAGCAGCCAGGCGAACTGCGTCACCAGCCAGACGCCGCCGAGAATCATGCCGGCGCGCATGACGATGGCGCCGAGTACGCCGTAGAGCAGCACACGGCGCTGTAACTCGGGCGGCACCGCGAAGTAACCAAAGATCATGACGAAGACGAACATGTTATCGACCGACAGCGATTGTTCGATCAGGTAACCGGCGAGGAATTCCAGCGTCTTGCGATTGGCGATTTCACGGCCAAGGTTACTATCCAGATACCACCACATGAGTCCGGCGAAGGCCAGTGCCAGCATCATCCAGGCAACGACCCAAGCGAGGGCTTCTTTGACCGGCACGCGGTGTGCCTTCTTGCCGCCAAAGACGAAAAGGTCCAGTGCCAGCATGGCGAGGACAAAGGTAATAAAGCCAGCCCACATGGGGCCGGTGGCGAAACTTTCGATATTGTTCATTGCGGATTCTCAGTGAGGAGGGGTGGTCGATAACTGTGCTAGTACGGCAATGCGTTCTTCTAGAGGTGGATGACTGGAGAACAATGACATCCAGCCCGGGCGGCCGCTGATGCCAGCGGTGGCTACACTCTTCGGCAATTCACCCGCCTCCACCCCGCCCAGCCGGCGCAGGGCCGCCATCATCGGTTGGGGCGATCCCATCAGTTGTGCAGCACCAGCATCGGCGCGAAATTCTCGCTGCCGCGAGAAATACATGACGATGATGCTGGCAAGAATCCCGAAGACGATGTCGCAAATCACCACCGTGACCATGTAGCCAACACCTGCTCCCTCCCGGTTCTTGAGCACGACGCGGTCGATGAAATAGCCGACGACCCGTGAGATGAAGATGACGAAAGTATTGACCACGCCTTGGATCAGCGTCAGCGTCACCATGTCGCCGTTGGCGATGTGTGCCACTTCGTGGGCCAGCACCGCCTCGGCTTCCTCGCGCGTCATGCTCTGCAACAAGCCGGTAGATACCGCCACCAGCGAATTGTTGCGTGAAGCGCCAGTAGCAAAGGCATTCGGTTCACCTTCGTAAATCGCGACCTCGGGCATCGGCAAACCGGCCTTGTCGGCAAAGCGTCGCACGGTCTCCATGAGCCAGAATTCGGTGGAGTTTTCCGGTGATTCGATGACGCGAGCACCGGTGCTCCACTTGGCGATGAACTTCGACATCCACAAGGAAATGAAGGCACCGCCAAAACCCATGATGAGGGCAAAAACCAGCAACTTGCCGAGATCAAGCCCGGCGCCAGTGAAATAGCGGTTGGCGCCGGTGAGAGTGGTGACGATACCCAGCACCAGCATGATCGCTAGATTGGTGCCGACGAAGAGAATGATCCGCTTCATGTGGTGATTCCTAGTGAATTTCAGCCGTATCAATCACTGCTGTTGGCAAAGCCCAGCAGGTGCAGCAGGCTGGTGAAGAGGTTAAATATGGAAACGAACAGTGTCACTGTCGCCATCACATAATTGGTTTCGCCGCCGTGGATGATGTTGCTGGTTTCGTAAAGAATCAGACCCGACATCAACAGCACGAAAGCAGCGGAAACAGCCAGCGACAACGCCGGAATCTCGAAGAAGATCGCCCCAAGACCAGCCAGGAAGGCCAGCAGTACACCCACCATGAGAAAGCCGCCCATGAAACTGAAGTCCTTGCGTGTGGTCAGTGCATAGCCCGAGAGGCCGAGGAAAATCGCCCCCGTGCCGGCCATGGCCATCATGACCGTCTGACCGCCATTGGGCAGGCTCAGGTAATGGCTAATGATCGGACCCAGCGTATAGCCCATGAAGCCGGTTAGGGCGAACACCGAGACTAGACCCCAACCGCTGTTGCGCAGCTTGGAGGTAGCGAACAGCAGGCCGAAGTAACCGACTAGCGTTAGGATCAGGCCGGGATGCGGCAGCTTCAACGCGACTGAAACGCCGGCGATGAGTCCGGAGAACAGCAACGTCATAGAAAGCAACATATAGGTGTTGCGAATCACCTTATTGGTGGCGAGCACCGACGCGGTGGCTGTCGGCTGGGCGATTTCTGGGGTCTGGGTATTGAAGGCACTCATGGTGATCTCCTTTGGATGAACAGGTTTCAATTACTGGAAAGGACAAATCCGGTCGCGATTTCGGCTTCCGCTTTGATCACGCTCACTTTGCCTAAAACGGGAGCTTCGTCGGGAGCGATATCGGAAGCGACATCAGTAACGGCACAACGCGGGCTTTCGTGGCGATGCTCACGTTGTCGCTCCACCCGGCGCGCCAGCGTGCGGCCGGCACGATCTGCGGCGCGATCAATGGCGACATAGAGATCAGCCTCTGTGTCTTCGATTACCACGTCTACTCCACCTGGAATGGTGACCTGGATATAGCAACGCTTGTCTTCGCCGCCGCGTGGACCATTAAGGTCAGAAAGCCGAACGGAAACCTTTCGCACGTGATACTTAGCCCAATCAAGGGAAAAACGGATGCGCCGTTCGATGTGTTCGCGCAAGACGGTAGTGAGAGGAAAGCCTCGAGCCTGGATGACGATCTGCATGAAATCACTCCTTTTTAGTCGATGGTGAGAGCACAGTCTAGGCTTCGTTTATAGATCTAACAAATCGAATATATTTAATATATAGTTCGATTTATTCGATCAATTTTTCTCTTGGGGTAATGTTACTCATGGCTGCGCTCAACTACAAGCATTTGCGTTATTTCTGGGTGGTCGCCAAGTCGGGATCCATCGCCCGTGCCAGCGAGCAGTTGCATCTCACGCCGCAATCGATCAGCGGTCAGTTGAGCGAACTGGAAGAGAGTTTGGGTGCCGATTTGTTCCGCCGCGCCGGGCGGGGCCTAGAACTCACTGATACTGGTCAGCGCATTTTGAGCTACGCGGAAGAGATATTTGCCTTGGGCGAGGAACTGCTTGATGTTGTGCGCGACCAGACCTCAAAACGTAGCCTGCCCTTTACCGTGGGCATTGCAGATTCCGTCCCCAAGTCGATCGCCTACTTGCTGGTGGAGCCAGCCCTGCGCCTCTCCGAGCCAGTGCGACTGATCTGTCGCGAAGGCCGACTGACGGCGTTGCTGGCGGATCTCGCCGTGCATCGGCTCGACATGGTGATTGCCGACCGTCCCATGCCAGCGAACTTGAATGTCCGTGGTTACAGCCACCTGCTGGGTGAAAGTGACCTGACCGTGTTCGGCACCGAGGTACTGCTTAAAACACTGAACGGGTCGTTCCCGGCCCTGCTGAATGGTGCGCCGTTTCTCATGCCGGGTGAAGATGTCGCCATCCGGCCACGTCTGGAACAGTGGTTAGCCTCCCAACGACTGTATCCGCGCGTGGTCGGCGAATTCGACGACAGCGCCTTGATTAAGGCCTTCGGCCAGGCGGGGGCCGGTCTATTCGTCGCACCGACCGCGCTGGCAACCCATATCTGCGAACAGCATCGTGTTGTTGCAATCGGGCGAATTGACTCCATTAGCGAACAACTTTTTGCAATTACCACCGAGCGGCGTTTGACTCATCCGGCCATCGTCGCCATCAGCCAAGTCGCACGTGATGAAGTGTTCGGCTCTGCAATCAGCATCGCGAAGGTGGTTGATGAAGTGGGGAACGGTCTGCCGGCGAAACCGTCACGACAAATCCGGGGTCGGAGGCTACCGCGCGCGGCAAAAAAAGGCGCCGAATAAAGTGTCGAACCCTTACTATTAAAGTAAGTATTAAACGAAATGATGATGTTTATAATTCTGTTTTTTATAACGGCTCGAAAACGGTAAATCTGCGCGGTGTTTTACTCATCAACCCAAGGAGACACCAAAGGCCTTTCGCTGGTGACTGCTGT
>Ga0209181_10005008_pt1 | contig 19305 bp, 16 predicted proteins | sample MAT05_FD_187208 | JGI IMG/M metagenome (GOLD analysis project Ga0209181, IMG submission 187208) | Freshwater microbial communities from Lake Fryxell liftoff mats and glacier meltwater in Antarctica - MAT-05 (SPAdes) (version 2) | ecosystem: Environmental > Aquatic > Freshwater > Ice > Liftoff... | reverse complement strand
CATCCCAGGCGGATCAGCTTGAAAATCACTCGCGCCCGTGAGTTGAGTAAAGCATTGCCGCTCAAAATGACTAAACTAAAAGATATGAGCGGGTCTGCCCATGTCTGACTATTGGTTTAGTAACTATTCAGCAATCAATTTCAGATAAATTATCTCAGATTCTTCTTCTGTCTAAAAAGTAGTTGTTTCGCTTTTGTTGCAGTCTATGACCTCTGAACTCCAAACTCCAGATCCTGACGGTACAAACGGCAAGGGGGCAACTCAACCGACAAAGATAGACCGAGAATTGGCGTGGCGGATTGCTCCCAGTCTTCTAATTAGTTTTAAGTATGCTTGGGCAGGCATTAGCTATGCTTTTCAGACTCAGCGCAACTTTCGCATCCACGTTATTTTGGGTGGTTTGGCGCTTGGTGTAGGTGCTTTTTTGCACCTTTCCGCTGTGGAAATGTCGATAGTCGGCTTAACTATTGGTGCAGTTTTGGCAATGGAGTTGCTGAATACCGCGATCGAGTCTGTTGTTGACCTCACCGTTAAACAGAACTACCACGAGCTTGCTAGAATTGCGAAGGATTGTGCAGCAGCAGCGGTTTTGATTTCTGCACTGGCTGCGATCGGAGTAGCCAGCTCACTAATTTTGCCAAGACTTTGCATTAGACTTTGGCAAATTTTCCAAACATCCTCTTTTCTTCAGTAATTTTTTAGTTCGCTCAGATTTAGATAGTTTAAGTAAGGAGTCAATTCATTTGATTCTCGTTATTGATAATTACGACAGTTTTACTTACAACCTGGTGCAATATTTGGGCGAATTAGGGTCAGAGTTTAGGGCTGCACAAAAAATTCAAGTTTATCGCAACGATCAACTCACTCTTTCTCAGGTTCGCGAATTTAAACCAGACGGAATTGTGATTTCTCCTGGACCGGGTCGTCCTGAAGATGCTGGCATTTCTCTCCAGCTTATTCAGGAACTAGGGATGAAATATCCCATTTTAGGAGTTTGCTTAGGGCATCAAAGCATTGGTCAAATATACGGTGGAAAAATCGTGGCAGCCCCGATTTTAATGCATGGCAAAACTTCGCAAGTTTACCATAAGGAAATTGGAGTATTTGAGGGATTAGAAAACCCATTGACAGCAACTCGTTACCATAGTTTAGTGATTGATCAGCAAGAATTTCCAGAAGTTCTAGAAATAACAGCGTGGGTGGATGATGGCACTATTATGGGAATAAGACATCGACAGTATCCTCATATTCAAGGTGTCCAGTTTCATCCAGAAAGCGTGTTGACAGTTTTTGGTAAGCAAATTTTGCGAAACTTTTTAAGGTCTATCAACATCTGATTGAAATGAGTAGAACCTTTAGCGAATCTAATTGTGGCAAGGTAAAGGTTACTACCATTGTTTGAATTTTCTAAATTATTTGTGGCTTAGTGAGGAGATTATGAAACGGCGCAAGTTAATCCGTTATGCAGGAACAAGCATACTGACAGCATGTGGGCTAGGTTTAACCTCTGGCTTCGAGCGTTCTCAGGCTCAAAGCCAAAGCCCCCTGTCTATCCAATGGTTTGGACACACCTGTTTCTTGTTTATGGGTGGTGGTAAGCGAATTTTGGTCAATCCCTTTCGCACTTTGGGATGTACAGCTGGCTATCGTCTTCCCAAAGTGAATACCGATCTGGTATTGATTAGCAGCCAGTTGCTCGATGAAGGAGCCGTAGAAATTGTGCCTGGTAATCCTCGGTTGCTCTATGAGCCGGGTGCTTATCAAGTGGATGGTATTAAAATCCAGGGGATTCGTACGGCTCACGATCGCCAAGATGGTAAACGCTTTGGGATAAATGTGGTGTGGAAGTGGAAACAATCTGGAGTTGAACTGCTTCATTTGGGAGGTGCGGCAGCCCCAATTTCTCCAGAACAAAAGATTTTGATGGGAACCCCAGATATTCTGTTTATTCCAGTAGGGAATGGTCCTAAAGCCTATACTCCTGAAGAAGCAAAGCAAGCGATCGCGATTCTCAATCCAAAAGTAATTATTCCAACTCACTACCGGACTCAAGCAGCTTCTAAAGATGCGTGTGATATCTTGCCAGTCGATAATTTCTTAACTTTGATGAGTGGCACCCCTGTCCGTCGTCTAGGAACTTCAATCGCAATTCGACCATCAGATTTACCTAAAAACGGCATGGTAATTGACGTAATGAGCTACAAATTTCAGTAATCTAGATACAGATCCGCAATTTAGCGGAGTAAGTGCATCTATTTAGCTGAAAGCTGTCACTTTCCTTAGAGGGAACCTTAAGGAAGGTGATGCTCAGGGTGCTTAATATGTTGTCTGTTTTAACGTTGTCTGCTTTGACAGGATTTATAACCTATCTTTTATGGCGACCTCAAAACCGTTTTTGAGCCGCTTAATTAATCAATTAAATCTGCTGAGAATTGTCAATAGGATTTTCTTTTAGAAGATTTAGCAGTGACTTGCGCTTTTCACAATATTAACTTTAGACTCACTGCAAATTAACTTTAGACTCACTGCAAACAAAGGAAGCAATTTCAAAAGTTGATCAGTAAAATCTTACAACGAAAGGGAAATGTCACTCGAAAAACATCTCCCTTTCGTTGTTAAAAATGGATACGTGTTACTTAATCGAAACCTTAGCGCCTGCGTCTTCAAGCTGCTTCTTAGCGTCTTCGGCTGCTTCTTTTGGGATCGCTTCTTTAACTGCCTTAGGAGCGGCTTCTACTAGATCTTTGGCTTCCTTCAAACCTAGACCCGTCAAAGTTCTTACAACCTTCAAGATAGAGATCTTCTTATCAGCGGGGAACTCTTCCAAGAAAACATCAAATTCAGTTTTCTCTTCTACTTCCTCAGCAGGAGCCGCTGCACCAGGAGCAGCCATCATCATCCCCCCGCCAACCGGAGCCGCTGCGCTTACTCCAAAAGCGTCTTCGATTTGTTTAACTAGTTCAGATGCTTCTAACAAACTGAGAGTTTTCAATTTTTCCAAAATTTCATCAGTAGCTACAGACATAGTGATCTCCTTAAATTTGATGATTGATACTTGATTGAGTTGACACTTTATTGAATGAGCAGGGAAATTTGAATGGCGCAAGTAAACCAATTCAAAACTTTCCCTATGCTGCTTCTTTATCTTTGTCGGCAACTGCTTGAACCGCACGAGCTAAACCGGATGGAACCTGGTTGATACTTACTGCTAACTTACTTGCTACACCATTGATAGCGCCCGCAATTTGAGCAATAAGCTGCTCTTTAGACGGCAGATCGGCGATCGCCTTGACATCCGCCGGCAACAGGGCGCGACCTTCCATTGCGCCACCGCGCAACTCGGTTTTTTTCGATACCTTCTGGAACTCTTGGTACGCTTTTAAAGCGCCACCTACATCCTCTTTAATTAAGAGAAGCGCAGAAGAATCTTTAAGGAACTGAGTCATAGGTTCCCAGTTCGGGTCACCTGCGATCGCAATCCGCATCAATGTATTTTTTGCAACTTTACAGACTGCGCCTGTTGGCAATAAACGTTGACGCAGATCAGTAATTTCAGCGACTGACAATCCTTTAAAGTCAATCACAACTGCAAGCTGAGACTGGCTCAACGTTGCCTGAAGTTCTGCGACAATTTCCTTCTTATCTTCTAAGGTTCTACCCATTCGTTCTCACCTCCTTTTAGTGGGTGTATGAAAAGTTAAACTTGCATTTTGGGGCGTGTCATTAAACCAAAAACCCCGACTGAAAAGCCGGGGTTTTGTAGAACATTCAAATACTTTATGTTGGGTAACATTTGTAGTGAAAGATAACTAACGCCTCGGCAGGAGATTAAGTGGTAACACCTGCTGTCTCTGGTTTCGCAAGATTCAATTGTAGATAATGCTTACTAAGCAACTTCTCCAAGCTTTAGATCACGCAATGCGCTGATATCGACCTCGATAGAAGGTCCCATCGTAGAGCAGAGATACATTGTACGCCAATATCGCCCTTTCGCACCAGAAGGGCGGTTTCGGTCAATGGTTTCTTGGAGAGCCTTTAGGTTAATTAGTAAATCTTCCTCGGTGAATTCTGCTTTTCCAAACAAAACATGAACGATTCCAGTTTTATCTGCACGGAACTCTAGCTTACCTGCTTTGAATTCAGCGATCGCCTGAGCTAAATCGAATGTCACGGTTCCGCCTTTGGGAGAAGGCATCAAACCGCGAGGACCCAATAGCTTACCGAGCTTAGCGACTTTAGGCATCATATCGGGTGTTGCAATCAGCAGATCAAAATCCATCATGCCTTTCTGGATTTCGTCGATCAGTTCCTCAGAACCTGCAAGATCCGCACCTGAAGTGGTTGCCTCATTTACTTTTTCGCCACGGGCAATCACAGCAACCCGCACAACTTGACCCGTTCCTTTCGGAAGTGCCACAGTCGTCCGAAGCTGCTGATCAGCATATTTTGGATCAATTCCTAGGCGAATATGCGCTTCTACAGATTCAGGAAACTTTGCCGTTGCTGTTTCCTTCAAAAGTTGCACTGCTTCTAGAGGTGTATATGGACGTTCCTCAACTTTCGCCTGCAATTCTCTTAGCCGTCTTGAAATCTTAACCATTTTTATCTCCTGGGGTGATGACGAGAATGCTTCTCTCCCCCACTAATGTGAACTAGTCGTTAACAGTCACGCCCATATTACGGGCGGTGCCTTCTACAATCCGCATTGCTGCTTCAATGTCATTGGCATTTAAGTCGGGCATTTTGGTCTTAGCTATTTCTTGTAGCTGCGATCGCGTAATCGAGCCAACTTTCTTACGATTTGGTTCACCAGAACCAGTCTCAACACCTGCCGCTTTCTTAATCAGAGTAGAGGCGGGAGGTGTCTTGAGAATAAATGTGAAGCTCCGGTCTTCAAATACTGAAATTTCAACCGGAATAATCATACCCGGCTGATCAGACGTTTTAGCATTATATTCCTTGCAGAACATCATGATGTTGACCCCATGCTGACCAAGGGCAGGACCAACTGGGGGAGCGGGATTGGCTTTTCCTGCTGGAAGCGCCAATTTAATCATTGCAACGACCTTTTTTGCCATTAGTTAACTCTGCTTTTGAACTTGATTAAACTCTAATTCCACTGGAGTATCGCGCCCAAAAATTGATAGCAACGCTTTTAGCTTGCTGCGCTCTGGGCTAACCTCAATCACCTCGCCTTCAAAATCCTTAAAAGGACCTGAAAGAACTAAAATCTTATCGCCTGGAGCCATATCAATTTTGACGACTGGCTCTTGCTCCTGAGCCTGCTTAAAGATGCGTTCAACTTCATTAGGACTCAACGGCATTGGCTTGACATGTCCTCTTCCTCGACCGGGTCGTCTTTGTTCCGCCCCTACAAAATTAATCACGTTGGGCGTGTTTTTAACGACTAGCCATGCTTCATCGTCCATTTCCCATTGCTGAAGGTCGTTGTTCCAAGATCTGGTTACACGGAGCAACACATATCCAGGAAAAACCTTCTCTTCAGTGTTTTGACGGCTTCCGTCTTTACGGATTCTAACAGCAGGAGTCTGAGGAATTTCAACTTGTAGAATCTTCTCTACAACATCCAATGTTTGAACACGTTGTTCTAAGTTGGCTTTAACTCTTTTTTCGCACCCTGAAGCAACTTGGACGGCGTACCAGCGAGATGATTCAGATGACGGGGAGCCTAAAGAATCCTCACTTTCCTCGGTGTCGTGCTGGTTAAATTGAGTAACACGATGGGACTCATCTGATGTAAAAGTCATCTAAATACCTGCCTAGCTGCCCAACCAAAGAAGTTATCAACTAAATAAATCATTGTTGTTGAAAGGACTACCATGAGAATGACAGCCAACGACTCGCTGATGAGTTGCTGCCGACTAGGCCAAACCACCTTATCGAGTTCTTCTCTTGTTTCTTGAAGAAAAACGCCGACGTTAAAGCCGTTCGATGCAGGTTGTTCTACTTGCGCTCCATCCTTCTTAGCCACAGTTCTCCAATCTCCTACTGCTGTACATTCATAGAGTGAATGCAAATTGTCTTTTGACATTAAGCCCTGCTGCCACAAACTAGCATTGCTAGAATTTGTGCTTTTCTAGCGTAACACTACTGCTCTCTTTTTTATATAGCTTTAGCGATTTTTACGATCGCGCTTACTTTCACTTGCTGCTTTAGCGACTGTGAAGGCAATTGCCAATGAGTGAACTCATTCAGCGATCGCGTTAGTTTTATTTCGGTTGATTCTGTGAATAATTCAACACTTGGTCTAAAAGATCTCTTGCAGGCTGTGCTTTGGTTAAAGCTAGCTGATGATCACCGTAAGCTCGAATTAAGCGAGACAGACCGCCGACCCCAGTTTTGAGTTGCTCCAACTCTTCCCCCGACATCACCTCTCCATCTAGCATCCTCATCAGAAAGGGCTTAACATCGCCTACCTCAAAGCGTACTTTCTGGAGTTTTTCGACTGTACTTAACAGCGCTTTGAGCGCATTCAAACAGTCATCAATAGTTTGAATATCCGCCACCTGAGCCTCTGCAATAGGTGCAGATAAATCTGCGGACTCTGGTGTGCCTGCAAGATCCGGTGTGCCTTCAAGATCCGGTGTGCCTTCAAGATCCGGTGTGCCTTCAAGATCCGGTGTGCCTTCAAGATCTGCAATCTCAGGCAATTCTAATATAGGCTGTTCAGTTTTGCCTCCGTTTGATCGTGCCATTCATAACTCTCTAATGAAACCTCCTCAGTCTATCGCAATAATTTTGTCACTTTGCAACTTTGATTAAGACGTATGCCCTACTCTGCAAAATCAAAAGCATTAGATTACTGAAGCCAAACCTCCTAAATATGGATGGTATTTTGCAAAAAATCGGCAGAATATAGAATTTGTCAGGTGTTCTGAAACTGCTACGAATTCTGCCAGTAAAAATATTCTTACTGTATTCACGAACCATAACCTTTCTTGAACTTATATGTACCTAATAGACATCTTCGCTATGCAAGTATAGTTCGCTACACTAAATCGGGTACTTTGAAGGAAAGGGTCTAATCATCGCTGGAACAGTGCCGCTATGAAACGCAGAAATCGGGCGCAGCCGCCTCAACCAACTTTTGACTATCAGGGCGCGCTCAATCGGATTACCAATCGCATTCGACAGTCACTCGAACTGCAAGAAATTTTGAGTACAACGGCGATCGAAACTCGTGCGTTTCTCGACACTGATCGAGTCAAAATTTATCGCTTTCACTCCGACGGTAGCGGTGAAGTGATTGCTGAAGCCACGAGTGGAAATCGCCTGCCTACTCTACAGGGTCTTAATTTTCCTGCAAGCGATATTCCCTCTCATGCTCGTGCTTTATTTATTAAGGCGCGATCGCGGGTGATTGTAGATGTTACCTCGCAACGTAAAACGCTTAGTCACCTTGATGATCCACAAACAGGGGTAAGTTTAGGCGCAGGAGATATTCGCTACGCTCCTGTGGATGCCTGCCATGCAGAATATCTTGCAGCCATGGGGGTTTGTTCATCACTTGTCGTCCCTATTCTGCACCACAATCAACTTTGGGGCTTGTTAGTGTCGCATCACGCAGAACCCCGTAAATATTCTCAAGATCAGTTGCAAGTGGTGCAGCTTTTGGTTGATCAGATGTCGATCGCCATTGCTCAAGCCAACCTTTTAAGCCAAACACGTCAACAAGTTCACTACGAAGCGACAATTAATCATGTTAGTCGCCTGCTCCATGCTCCCTATGAAATCACTAAGATTCGACAGTCGGTGTTAGAAGAGCTAGTCAAAACCTTTCAGGGCGATGGTGGGAGACTTTATATTAACGCCGATATTACTGGCAATGCAGCTCAACTATATACCGTTGGGGCACAGCCGACCCTAGCACAAATTGAAGAGAGCCAATTTTGGCAACAAGTAATGGGAGTCTCTGCTAGCAAAATATTAGAATCTTGTGATCTCTTCCCGGAGCCTCTCTCGGAAACCTCAGAACGACATGATGATGCCTTCTGCGATCAGCCTACTGCAACACCACAGCTTCACAGCATTCATGATCTCTACCAAGATCCTCAACTTCAGTTTTTAGCGCCTGCTTTTGAGACCACCACAATTCGTTCTATTTTGATAGTGCCGTTGCAATATCGACAGCAATGTATTGGCTGTTTAAGCATTTTTCGTCAAGAGATTGACACAGAAACCCTTTGGGCAGGGCGATGGAACGAGGATGAGCGTAACCTACGTCCACGGCAATCATTTGAAATGTGGCGGGAAATCAAAAAGGGATTGGCACAAGAATGGACTCCCGATGAAATTAAACTAGCTCAGGCACTAGGCACCCATCTATACATGGCAGTAATGCAGAGGCGAGTTGAGGAGATGATTCGACATCAAGCCTCCCACGATCGCCTAACTGGATTGCCCAATCGACTTTTGTTTGATGAACGGCTGTCGCTGGCATTGGCTTATGCCCATCAACGGGGTGAAATGCTGGCGGTGATGTTTCTAGACCTCGATCGCTTTAAAGTAATTAACGATACTCTGGGTCATGCAACGGGCGATCAACTACTGCAACAGGTGGCTCATCGGATTGCTGAATGCCTCAAAAAAAGTGATACTATCGCCCGCTGGGGTGGCGATGAATTCACATTAATATTGCCTCAAGTTTCCTCTGCCAGTGACGCAATCAACATCGCCACACGAGTTATTAAATCTCTCCAAGCTCCTTTCAACTGTAGAGAGCAAGAGTTTCACATGACAACGAGCATAGGGATTGCCCTCGCTCCTTATGATGGTGAAGACGCAGAAACGCTGCTGAAGAACGCCGACACCGCCATGTATCGAGCAAAGTACCAAGGCAAGAATAATTTTCAACTCTATGCTGCGGATATGAATACCCAAGCGCTAGAGCAACTCGTGCTAGCAAATGATCTCTACAAAGCGCTGAATCGCAGTGAGTTTTTGTTGCACTATCAGCCGCAAGTAGACCTTAAGACCGGGCAAGTTGTGGGGATAGAGGCATTAATCCGCTGGCAGCATCCAGAACGAGGCATGATTCCGCCCAATCAATTTATTTCACTAGCAGAAGAAACCGGGCAAATTGCGGCGATCGGTGAGTGGGTGCTGTATACGGCATGTGCCCAAAATCGAGCATGGCAGGAAGCAGGGTATCCTCCTATTCGGGTTGCAGTTAACCTTTCAGCACGACAGTTTCAGCAGCAAAACCTAGCGCAATTAATTAATCGGGTGCTTACGGAAACAGGTTTAGAAGCGCGGTATTTGGAGGTTGAAATTACTGAAAGCATTGCCATGCAGAATATTCATGTGACGATCGCGGTGTTAGATGAATTGCGGACAATGGGTGTGCATATTTCTATTGACGACTTTGGCACTGGCTACTCTTCACTCGCGACACTCAAACGCTTCCCTTTACACACGCTCAAAGTAGATCGGGAGTTTGTGAAGGATTTAACCACCAGTAACAAAGATGCCGCCCTGACCCAGGCGATCGTCACCTTGGCACATGGATTAGATTTAGACGTGATTGCTGAAGGAGTAGAGACGGCAGAGCAACAAGAGTTTTTACGCTCGATTGGTTGTGATGCGATGCAAGGGTATTTGTTCAGCAAACCGTTACCCGCAGCGGCAGCGGCAGAACGTTGCTTTAATCGAAACCCCAGCTAATATTCATAGATCCTAAATGTAGTTCTGTAAGTGGTAAGGGCTTTGCTGAATTAGTCTATGAATTCTGAAATTCCCCCTCACCCTAGCCCTCACCCAAATGGAGAGGGAACAAGGCTTCTGGCTCCCTTCTCCCCAAGGAGAAGGGTTGGGGATGAGGGCAATTCATATTTGGATTCAGCAACGCCGTAGTAAGTACTCAATCCGATCCAGGACGGATTCTTAACTTTGCTACACTGAGGGCACTTGAAAGCGTTACGCCAAAACTTTTTTGGTGAAGTTAATCCTATGGTTCTCCAAGCTCCATCCCGTAAAATAGCGCCGACCGTCACTTGGGAAGCGCTCCCTGCCGATTTCATATTACCCGATGACCCTGTGGAAAATATTCAACAGCCGCTCCTTGCTGCTGCTCTTACCGATGCGTTAGGAGCCAATGGACGCATTCAACCCGAAATGCTGATTGGCTCAAACTTTGGGCTTGTGGCAACAGTCAATAAAAAGCTCGTCATCAAAGCGCCAGATTGGTTCTATGTTCCGCAAGTACATCCGGTTGCAGAAGGCATCATTCGCCGAAGTTATACCCCTAATTTAGAGGGTGAGTTGGTTGCAGTAGTGATGGAATTCCTTTCTAACGAAGAGGGGGGTGAACTATCTGTGCGTTCAACCCCACCTTATGGCAAACTCCATTTCTATGAGCAGATTTTGCAAGTTCCAACCTATGCCACTTTTGATCCTTATGAATCGAGTCTAGAAGTACGCTGCCTGCAAAACGGACGTTACGTCACTCAGGACGTAAACGCAGAAGGACGAGTATGGATTCCAGAACTAAGCCTATTCTTAGGAATGTGGGCAGGAGAACGCCTGAAACAAACAGCCAACTGGCTACGCTGGTGGGATGAATCAGGTAATTTGCTGCTGTGGAGCGCAGAGCAGACAGACTTGGAGCGCCAACGGGCAGAACAAGAACGCCAACGGGCAAACCAGGAAAATCAACGAGCAGAACAAGAACATCAACGAGCAGAAAAATTAGCAGAAAAGCTACGTGAACTAGGGATAGATCCAGAACAGGGTGCTTAAGCATCTTTCAAGCTGACGGTCTTAGAAATTCTTAAAAAGAACAGGCGCGATCGCCTATTCAGCAGCATCGCGCCTATTATTATCGTTCTGCACGACGAGCCGCCAAAACAACCGCTTCTCCAGCGCGATCGCCCATCCATTTTTGTTGGTCGTACCCTAGCACCAATTCCCAAGCGTTTACTGGGTATTGATTGACTAAGGGAAGCGCGACTTCATCTAGCATCCAGCGACCATGAAGAATATCTACTTTAATGTGCAGGCTCCAGTAAGCGATCGCCTCTTTTGATAAACCTAATCGTTCTCCTGCTGCCTGGTAAGGGCTAAAGCTAGAGGGAACGGAGATTTCTGTATAAAGCAATCCGCCTACATATCGGAGGAAGAACCGCTTCCGCTCCGACAACAAAAAGCTGTGATTAATGGTGGCTAACACTTCCCACGGCACTTGATCTAAGTAAGCTTCGGGTTCTGTGTTCATACCCAGTTCACTGAGCATGGTTGTGAAGTAGGTAGAGTGCTTGCGTGATAGCTTGCCTGCACCGTACTCTTCAACCATTAAGCGCGTGAGAACCGAGCTAACTTCATTCGCAACTCCACCCAAAGTCCGCGAAAGTTGACTTGCCTCAACCAAACCATCCAACGATGCAATCTCTAAAACTCGACGATAGCCAGCTTCGGTCATCTCATGGCTGAGATATCGACCTGTTGCGGAAGGTTCAGGTTCTAAATCTGCGGCTGCGCGATCGCTGAGTGCTTGATGAACATCCAATTGTTTCAACTGTTCAACATTAAGCTGAGACAGTTCCCACGCTTGCCATGCGTCTTCAATGCGATGTTGAATGCTTTGCAAGTAGAGCGATCGCTCATTCTGGTAGTGAGTTAAATCGTCATACCAGAACAGCTTGAGCCGATTAATCCGATAAAGGACACGTTGCAAAAACAAATGTGCAGATTCAGCTTTGTAGGAGTCATAGTAAGCCACTGTCAGAGCCGCAGCTAGCGTCGCTTCAAAAGACTCCTTGATATACGAATAGCTTTCTAGATTGTTATCCAGGTTTTCGACAGCCAATAATGTTGTGAACTGGCATTCTGCTTCTGTGTAGTTAGGAGCCTTTGTCAGGATAGAGTTGAGTGCTGCTTTTTGGCTCTGTACAGAAGGCTTTATGAGACTGCTATGCATAGACTTAATTTTTGTGTGTGAAACTATTACAATTTTGGCTTTATTAGGGAATTTACAACATCTGCCTAGATGGCGAATCTATTTGTAAGATTCTATACCTATAGAGTGAGCCGTCTGTGGTGATAAAATGTTCGCGAATCGGTAAAAGAGTGTTCACGAAGCCTCTGCGTTAGGAAGAATACTGAAGATGCGGGACTATTAAACCCATCACTTATCTCTGATGGGGCAACTCAATAGTGAAATGAAGTTGTTCTGAGGGGTTCTCAACGGTAATGGTGCCGCTCAATTGATTGACCAACTGTTGCACGAGAGCCAACCCCAAGCCAGTTCCACTTTGCTTCCAAGGGTCGGACTTGGGAATGCGGTAGAACTTTTCAAAAATGTGAGACAGGTCGTTCGTAGAAATATCCGCGCTTGTGTTGCTGATTTTTATTTGCATTGAGTCTGCTTGCTCTTCAGCGGTGATGATAATGCTGCCATTTTGGGGGGTGTATTTGCAGGCATTGTTTAATAGCTCTGTCAGAATCCGTTTTAAACTGGCTGTGTGGGATATCAAAGCAGGCAAATCGGGCGCAAGGATTAGCTCTAACGTTTGCTGATGAGCTTCTGTTTGTGTTTGAAAGGGGGCAATCAAGTCGGGTAGCCATTTTTGTAATGCAATGTTTTCTAGGATTAAAGGCTGCTGCTCTGCCTTCAAGCTTTGCAGATCGAGCAAATCAGTGATCAAGTTGATTTCTCGATCGCACTCTGCCTCTAGGATTTTAAGGTATTTGTTGATGCGACTTTCTCTAATTTCTGGTGCTATGGATGCTGAATCACTCTTTTGAGTAGCAATTTTCAACATTTGAACTGCCATTTTCATATTGGCGACGGGCGATCGCAGTTCGTGAGACACCGTGCTAAGGAAATCATCTTTGAGTTGATCGAGTTTCCGCAATTCCTCAATTTGAACTTGAGACGCTTGATAGAGCCGAGCTTGCCGAATTGCGATCGCACATTGATTTGCCACCTGCTGCACCAGCCGAATTTCTAACTCGCTAAATGTATCTTGCCGCTGCTTAAACAGCCACACATCCCCCACTACGTCGTGATCATCGGAAATGGGGTGAGACAGAATTGCGTAGGGGCGAGTGGAGTAGAGAGCAATCTCACAGAACTGGAAATAGTCTCCCTGCAAAAGCTGACGATAGTTTTCTGGCAAGGTGGACATTAAAACTACTTCGTTGAGAGTTGAGGGCGATGTCGGTTCGCCTTCAGCAGTGAACTCGTAGCAAACTGTGGAAGTGGCTAAGTCAACATCGTACAGTGCGGTATTGCAGCAAACTAAGCCAAGCACGAGGGTCAACTCCTGCACTGCCGCTTGCAAAATATGGCTTTCATCCAAGCTATCGCGCACTTTATCGGTAATTCGTTTGAGACCTGCTTCAAAGTGAAACGCTTGCTGCAACTGGGCTGTGCGTTCTTGCACTCGTGTTTCTAGCTCTAGGTTGAGCCATTCAGTAAGTCGCTGTAGCTGCTTGCGCTCAGTAATATCGCGCACCGACCACCGCAAATGAACCAACTGACCTGTAGAGTCGCGCACCGCAGCCACCGTCAGCGCGGCATCAAACGGCAGACAGACCTGTGACCGCAGACGAACTTCCCAGTTTTGAATTTTATCTATCTGATTTAATTCATCAAGCTTGAGGTGAAATCTAGCGCGATCGCCCTGCTCAACAAATACCGCCAGTGGTTTACCCACCATAAACGCCTGCGACACTTTCAGCAGTTGGGCGATCGCTTGATTCGCTTCTTGAATTCTTCCGGTCGGGTCGGTGACCAAATAGCCATCGGGGGCAAACTCAAATAGCTCCTGATAGCGCTGGCGCTCTGCCTCAATCGTGTGGCGGGCTTCCACCAACATTTCACTTTGGGCGCGCACTTCTTCCTCAGATGCCTGCAATTCTTCTAAAACCGCTTGAAGCTCCTCAAACGCTCCTGCCAAGATGACTTGATGATTTTTTGGCAACTCCTCAGCCTGTTGCTGGAGCGTTAGAAAGCGTCGATATACTGTCTTTAGCTGAGGAGAAATAGTCATGCCATACCCAGTTTGATTATAGTTAATTTAACTTGAAAAGATAATAGATTAAACGCCTCCTAACCCCGCCTTACTAAGAGGAGTTTAGGAAGCGCTGGGGTAAATGCGTGGCGATTATGATCTAAAGCGATCATGATTTAAATCGGTATTAGAGTGCGCCCCTCTATGGAGGGAAAAAGAGAGAGGAAAAGATTCTCCCTCCTTTCTCACTAGGGAAAAAAGGCTGGAAATGAGGACAATTCATACTTGGGTTTAGCAACACCCAACTTGGTTTGATCTAATCTCGGTTTGCTAAAGTTGCGATGATGGTTGCCAGTTGAACTGGCTCAATCGGTTTAGCAATATGAACCTGAAACCCAGCCTCGATCGCCAGCGTCAACTCGCGATCGCTGGCATAGGCAGTCAGCGCAGCCGCAGGAATTTGGCTGACTGCTGAATCCATTGCTCTCACTTGACGAATTAGGGAAAGACCATCGACCTCTGGCATCCCAATATCAGAGAGCAGCAAATCAAATTGATTGGAGGTATCCGTTAGGGCGGCGATCGCCTCCCTTGCCGATGCTGCCACCACCACCGTTGCCCCCAAATCTGACAGCATCCATTGAATCAATTCGCGACTATCGGCTTCATCATCCACCGCCAAAATCTGCAAGCCTGCCAGGGAAGGCGCTTTAGGTGTTGGCTCATCTGTCACACCATCGGTCGCAACATCTGTCGCAACATCTGTCGCAACATCTGTCGCACTAGCGGATGGCTCTAGCTCACTGGCTGCCGTTGCTGCTAGCATTTTCGGCATTTCTGGCAGCGCAGCAGCGAGAGGTAACCGCACGATCATCGTGGTGCCCTGATCGACACCGGGACTCTCTGCCCGCACAGTGCCGCCGTGAGATTCTACGATATGCCGCACAATCGACAAGCCCAACCCCAACCCTTGACTTGATTTGGTGGTCGTGGAATCACCCTGACGAAAGCGATCGAACACATAGGGCAACACGTCTGCCCGAATTCCTTGACCGGTATCATGCACTCGAATCTCAGCGTGAGTTGGCATCGGCTCCAGGGTCACTTCCACTCGACCACCCGCCGGAGTAAACTTAATCGCGTTGGTGAGTAGATTCCACAGCACTTGCTGTAGGCGATTACTATCGCCGATCAAGGTTGCCGACGTTAGCTGAGAAACCAGTTGAATTGTTTTTGCATCAGCCGCCAATTGAGCAGACTCGATCGCCCTTGTTATGATCGGCACCAAATCAATTGGATAAGTGGCGAGATGCAGTTTGCCGCTGGTGATTCGAGAAATATCTAGCAACTCCTCAATCATCTGCGTCTGCGCCCTAGCACTGCGCTCGATCACTTCTAAGGCGCGAGTAACAGTCGCTTCTTCTAGCTTATGAGTCCGCAGGAGTTGTGTCCAGCCCAGCATAATATTCAGCGGATTGCGGAGTTCATGGGACAGGTTAGAGAGAAACTCATCTTTAGCGTGGTTGGCGGTTTCTGCCTCCTGACGGGCTAACTGCTCTTGGCTCAAAAGTTGCGATCGCTCTACCTCAAACTGCTGTCGCTCGGTAATATCTTCGATCGCCAGCAGCAGCATTTCAGTGTCATCCAGGTGCAAGATTTTGCAGGCATTCAGCAGCATGGTTTTCTGCCCAATCTGGTCAAAACTATGGGTAATTTGAAAATTTTGAAGCAGGGTATTGTTCACAAACACGTTTTCTAAGCGCGATCGCAAATCGGGCAGATTCCACTGTCCGTTGCCCAAGTCAAACAGCAGCGTCTTCTGTGTTTCCGGCGGTGCGACCTGAAAGGTTTGATAAAATGACTGATTGGCGCTGTTGACCCGCAGTTCAGCATCCAGCACGATCAGCGGCAGCGGCACCGTTTCGACGATCGCCTCTGCATAGTTACGCGATTCTTCCAGGGCAACGGCTCCGCGCTTTAAACCGTCAATATCCATCAGCACTAGCACTACGCCATCAATCCGATTTTCCGTGGTGCGATAAGGACGAATCAGCAGGTTATACCAGTGTCCTGCTTGGGTTTGCACCTCTAGCTCTTTCACTATCAGCGTTTCCAACACCTCCGCTATCAACCCTTCTAGGTCAGGAAGATTGAGGTTGGTGCGGATGTCGCTTAGGGGTCTGCCAGCATCGGCAGCGATAAAATTAAACAGCCGTTGCGCTTGGGGCGTAAACCGACGAATGCGGAAATCGCTTGCCAACATCAAAATGGGCACGTTGATACTGGCAAGCAGATTGGTCAAATCATTGTTGACCTGATGTAGCTCAAGATTGCTGCTGCGGAGTTCTTCGTTGATGGTGTTTAGTTCTTCGTTGGTCGCCTGAATCTCCTCTTTGGCAGTTTCTAGCTCTTCGTTGGTGCTTTGCAACTCTTCATTGCTCGACAAAATTTCCTCATTGGCAACCTTGAGGTCTTGGTGAATATTTTCCTGCCCCTGCATCATGGCTTGCAGATTTTCTTGGGTCATCCTCTGCTCTTGGGTCATGGCTGCAAGTGCCTGCCGTAGCTGCAACACTTCCTGCTCCAGGTTTTCTGGCGCTGTATCTAGGGCGATCGCGCTGTTGATCGCGCTGTTGATCGCGGGTGGAGCCGCTTCAAACAACACCAAAAAATAGAGTTCTGCGATCGCAGTGAGCTTAAATGGCATCACCATCAGATTGATCGCGCTGAGCGGATCATCCGTCTTCAGCCGCACTCTTTCCTTTTTGACCGATACATTCTGCTGCTGTGCCTGATAAAATGCCGCATGTAACTCTTTTAGCAGCGTTTCTCGCACCGTTCTAAATAAATTGAGGCTAGCTTTTCCCGGAGCAAGCTGCAAATAAGGGCTGGTGTCTCCTCTGATCTGCAAAATCTCTAGCTTGTCGTTAACGACCACCCCCACAGGAGCATAGTAATCGACGATCAATTGATCTGTTTCTTTTTGAAGGTCGAAGCTGTCCAATGGGTTTTGAGTCATCGGCTTAGGCTGATCTACTTTGGCAATGGGGTAGCTACTGGTAGCAAACGAAAAAATGGATTGGCTATTGGCAAGCTTTTTAGTGTGGATCTTATACTTTCGGCTGGTTAATTCAAATAGATCTGAGAATGTACCAATGCCTTCTGAGGTGCCCAACATCAAAAATCCCGTTGGCTTAAGACTGTAGTGAAAAATGGGCATCAATCGTTTTTGCAGGGTCTCGCCCATGTAGATCAGCACGTTGCGGCAGCTAATCAAATCTAGGTTAGAGAATGGCGGATCGCTGCTCAAGTCTTGACGGGCAAACACACAGAGTTCACGGATTGCCTTACAAATTTGATAGCTGCCGTCTTCTAAAACAATGAAGAAGGCGTTTCGTCGTTCGAGTGAAACATCTGCCATTTGAGGGGCTGGATAGATGCCCGATCTGGCTTTATTAATTGCCGCTTGACTAATATCGGTTGCAAAAAATTGAATCGGCGGAGCACTCGCTTGATCCCTAATAGGACTGACGCACTCGCCCCCTAAATTCCCCAATTCTGGGGGACTTTGATCTCTAGCTCCCTCAGAATTGGGGGTCGGGGGGCAAATTTCAGTTGATTTGCGTAAGTCTTGCCTAAGAAATTCCAGCAGGCAAATGGCGATCGAGTAAACCTCCTCCCCGGTAGAACAACCCGCCACCCAAATTCGCACTGGAGACTCGGCTGATTTGTTTTGCGTGATGATCGGAAAAACTTGCTCTTTGAGCAGATCAAATGCTTCGGTATCGCGGAAAAACCCAGTCACATGAATCAAAATTTCTTCGTAGAGTGCGTTAACTTCTGCCGGATTTTCTTGCAGGTAACGGGCATAGTCATCCAGTTGTTCTAGTTTATAAAGCAGCATCCGGCGCTGAATGCGGCGATCGAGCGTCGTGGGTTTATATAGCGCAAAATCTACTCCAGAGGCTGACTTCAGCAGTGCAAAGATAGTGGAAAGGGCATCTACCCCGCTAGGGCTAATTTCTGGTGCTGAAACCAACGGCACTGGCTTTGAAATTAAGGGATGTTGACTGAGCTTGCCGAGTTCTTCGGCGATTTTTTGCGGCGGCAGCACAAAATCTACAGCGCCAGTTGCTACTGCTTTATTGGGCATACTGTCAAACTGGGCGGTCTCTTCACACTGGGCAAAGGTGATCCCGCCTGCTGCCTTAATCGCTTTTAAGCCGAGTGAGCCATCGCCATCGCCGCCAGATAAAACCACCGCGATCGCTTTATGCTCAAGCTCGATCGCCAGCGATTTAAACAGTGCATCTCCCGGCAAGTAAGTCCCTAGCACCTTCTCGCGAGCCGTAAGGTGCAGTGTTCCTTTCGCCAGCTTCATCTGAGTATTGGGCGGAATCACATACACATGGTTCGGCTCTACTACCATGCCATCTTCTACCTGGCACACCGGCATTTGGGTTTCCCGCCCCAGGATCTCAGACAGCATACTTTTGTAGTGTGGGTCTAAATGCTGAACCAAGACAAACCCCATGCCAGTATCAGCAGGGAGATGACTGAGTAATTGCCTAAAGGCTGCTAGCCCACCTGCGGAGGCTGCAATACCCACAACCGGAAATGTAGCCTCTGTTGATATTTGTAGTGAGTCGCTGCTTTTTGCGATCGCAGCTTCAGAGGGCGGTTGCTCAACGGTCATATAGTTATGTTTGATTATGTTTGATTATGTTTGTGAGCAGATATTAAACCCATGCCCAAGCTACCACGCATTCTATACGTGGTAGCTTGGGCGAAATATATTGAATATTCCTTTTAGAAGAAGTAGCCTTTCGTGCCATCGACAATCAAATATCTACAGCTAAAAGAGAACAAAAGGTAAGCAAAGGAAGTCTAGAATTCCTTTGCTTACCCATAACAACTACCCAGTTGTAAAGCGAAGAATTTAGCGTATGAAAATCTAGCGCATGTCAGAGCGGGTGGTGGTTGTGGTTGGCTCATAGCGATCGACTACTTCATTGTTAGGACGACGGAGTCCTACCAATCCGGCTAAGCCCAACAATCCTAACCAACCCCAGTTAAAGCCGTCATCTCTGGTCGTTCCGTATGAGGAGGTACTAGCACCGGGAGCAGTCATGTTACCCGATTCAGTTCCTGAAGAGGTGGTGCCGCCAGTGGAATCACTAGGCGTAACACCTGTTGATCCACTGGGAGACATCATTGAGCCGGGAGTGCCGCTGGGAGTAGTTGTGCTAGAAGAACCGGAAGGACTGCTGCCAGATGGGCTGCTGCTTTGAGCGGAAACGGAGATAGGTAGAGCAACAAACGCGATCGCGGC
>Ga0209181_10005006_pt1 | contig 19312 bp, 16 predicted proteins | sample MAT05_FD_187208 | JGI IMG/M metagenome (GOLD analysis project Ga0209181, IMG submission 187208) | Freshwater microbial communities from Lake Fryxell liftoff mats and glacier meltwater in Antarctica - MAT-05 (SPAdes) (version 2) | ecosystem: Environmental > Aquatic > Freshwater > Ice > Liftoff... | reverse complement strand
GCTATCGCTCGGCGCATCTGCGCGCCAGGGTGGGTGACGGTGTCGCTGCGCAGGTCGATCGGGTTCATGGGCAAGTGATGAAACAGCAGTAGTTGAGGTTACGTCGATTCAGGTCAATTCGAGGCTTGCGCTGACTTCGTCCCAAGGCGCCACGATGCGGCCGCCTTTCTTGCGCAGCAAGCCAGCGATCAATAGCGCTTGCACGTCCGAGTGTATGTTCTTGTAGTCGCGTCCCAGCCCTTCGGCGATTGCCTTGATGGAAAGCGGGCCGCCGCGCCGCGCATGCCGCAAGAGCTCAAGACGTTTCGGCGACAGCGTGGCCAGCATGGTTTCGAAGTCGAGAAACGTCAGATGCGTCTCGTCGACCGCTTCGCCCGTCGCCGCGCGCTTCCAGGCATCGACGAATCGGCGCCCCATGTCGTCGATTGTGCCGGTGTGTAGTTTTACCTTGTTCATGATTCACCTCGTGCATGCTTCACGTCACGGATACGCGTCCAAACTGCGAAGCGTGGCTTCATTTGCCGGATTCAAGGTTCGCAAACCTTCCACCCCTGCCCATAGTAGTGAAAAAGCCTGCCCGGCATGCCATAAGTGAGAGCGACTTGACCATTCGATGGTACGAACCGATGAGTAGCATCTCATCGAAAATCGCGCCAAAGCAATAGCCCCCACTTCCACACTGCCGCTGATGAACTGATCGGCTTGTCGGTGTTCCCCGACGATGCATTCGGTACCAAGTCGATACTGTCCGATCAGTGCGACGGGCATGCCTTGTATCAAAAAAGTTGAAGCCGCGCTCGATCGGATGCGTTGCGTAGTCGCGAGCTATGTTAGGCGACCCATAATCGGCGCAGCAGTGCGCGCCGCCAACTGTCGCCGCAACACCTTGCCCAGCATGTTGCGCGGCAGCTTGTCGACCAGCTCGAACGACACCGGCACGGCATGCGGCGGCAGGCGCTTTTTCGCGTGCGCGGTCAATTCCGCCAGCAACTTTTCCGGTGCCTGCCGGCTGCCGGTCCGGCGCGCCACGAAGGCGCGAATCGCGTTGGTTTCGTCCCAATCGGGCACACCGACTACCGCCGCTTCGAGCACGCCGGGATGTTCGTACAGCACCTCCTCGATGTCGCGCGGGTAGATCGGGTAACCGGCCATGAAGATCACGTCTTTTTTGCGATCGATGACGTAGAAATAGCCATCGTCGTCCATGCGCGCGATGTCGCCGGTGAAAAGCCAGCCGTCGCGTAGCGCCGCACCGGTCTCGACCTCGCGCTGCCAGTAGCCGCGCATCAGTTGCGGGCCGCGCACGATCAATTCGCCAGGCGTGTCCGGCGGCAGTTCGGCGCCGCTTTCGGGGTCGACGATTCTTGATTCGGTGTCAGGCAGCGGCAAGCCGATGGAGCCGTGGCGGCGGCGCGCTCCCAGCGGGTTGCAGTGGGTGGCGGGCGCGGCCTCGGTCAGGCCGTAAGCCTCGACCACCCGGCCGCGCGTCAATTTCTCGAATTCCTCCTGCACTTCCACCGGCAGGGGTGAGCCGGAGGAGACGCACAGGCGGATCGAGGCCACGCCGTATTTGCGCACGCCCGGAAAGTGGGCCAGGCTCTGGAACATCATCGGCACGCCTGGAAAGATGGTCGGCTTTTGGTGCGCGATGGTGCGTAGCGTTTCTTCCACATCGAAGCGCGGCAGCAATATCAGCGTGGCGCCGATCAAGGCCGCGATGTTGACGCAGCCGGTGATGCCATAGGAGTGGGAGAACGGCACCACCGCCAGCAGGCGTTCGTCGCCGGGGCGGATTTCCGGCATCCAGTGGCGCAGCTGCAGCGCGTTGGCCGCCAGGTTCAGGTGCGTGAGCATCACCCCGGCGGGCACGCTGCCGGTGGTGCCGCTGGTGTAGGCGATGACCGCCAGGTCGTGCATTTCGGGCGGCGGCAGCGGCGCGCTGCCGCCGCGCGCCAGCACGTCTTTGAAGCTGTTGACCTGCGCTGCCATGCCCGCACCGGCACGCGCCAGGCCTGCGGCGGCCATGCTTTCACGCAGCAAGGAATACATGAAACGTTCGCGCCAGCCCATCATCGCCTTGAACGAGGTGAGGATCACGCGTGTGAGGCCGGCGCCTGCCGCGATTGCCTCGATCTCGCCACGATAGGAAGACAGTGCGATCAGCGTGCGCGCGCCGGCGTCTGCCAGGCGCGCCACCAGTTCATCGCGGGTGAATAGCGGGTTGACGAATACCGCGACCGCGCCCAGCTTCAACACGCCGTAATAGGCGATCAAGGCCTGCGGTATGTTGGGCAGCATGATTGCAACCCGATCGCCGGGCGCGATACCGAGCGCTGTCAAACCGCTGCCAAAACGGTTCGACAGCCGGTTCAACTGCCGGTAGCTGATGCTGCGGCCGTAGAAGCGCAGCGCGTCGGTGCCGCCGAAGCGCCGGCCCGCTGCTTCCAGGGTGCGGGTGACAGGCGCGATCGGCGGGCGAATCCTGTAGGGCGTGCGGCTGTCGTAAAACTTGAGCCAGGGTCGCTCCTTTTCGAGGGCGCGCGCCCGCACGCGTCGCGCCGCGCGTTCCTCGGCCAGCCGCGCCGGGCCCAGAAAGCGCTCGATGGCGCGATTGACCGCATCGGGTCGCTCGACCATCACCTGGTGCGCCGAGACCGGGATCACCACTTCCTCGGCATGCGGAATCAGTTGCGCCAGGCCGCGTTGCGACGCCTCTTCGAACAGAAAGTCGCGCTGGCCCAGGATCACCAGGGTTGGCACGGCGATCTTTTTCAGATATTCGGTGCCGTTCCATACCGACAAGGCGTTGCGGTTTTGCGCGCTCACCACATGCGCCGGCGGATACAGGCGCGCCGCCGGCACCACGCGCTGCATGAAACCCAACAATGGTGCCGGCAGACGCAGCAGCGCGCGCCCGGTCCATTTGAGCTTGAACTGTACCGCCGAGCCGATGATCACCAGGCGTTCGACGCGCTGGTGATACTGGTTGACAAAGTAGGTGCCGATCGCTCCGCCGAAAGAGTGGGTCACCAGCACGAAGCGCTCGGGCGCATCCACTGCAGCCAGCATGGCGACGACGTCGGCGCACAGTTCCGGCACGTCGTAGCGCGATTTCGGCGCATCCGACAGCCCGTGTCCGCGCAGGTCGAGCGCGATGACGCGGCTGTCGTAGTGGAAATGATCGAGCTGGAAATGCCAGTAGGCGGCGCGTCCGCCGAAGCCGTGAATGAATACCAATGTACGCAGGGCGTCACGCGGGCCGGCATCGATCACCGAGAAGCGATGCGGGCGGCCACCATCGGCGGCGGGCAGGCTTAAGGTGCGGCGATTGAGGTCGACATCGATGGCCATGGCCGGCGCATCATGACCTGTCAGGGCCTGCTGCGTCAAACCCGTGGTCGAATCGTCCTCCGGGCGCCGCCTTGCGCCGCGCTCAGGCGCGGCTAATCATGCCGGATGCTTCGGCGCGCGACGCCAGCATTACAGTGAAAGCGGGAACAATGCGGTGCAGAAGGGTGTAGCCACGCACGTAGCGCACTGCGGGCACGCTTGGCGATTGCGCGTGCGTCGAAGGCAGGGAACCACGCTGGCCTGCGAACCCGCTGGCACGGGCAAGGCTTGATTGTTGTAAAAGGCGCAACTTTGTCAGGCGTGCTGCTCGATGAACTCGATGCCGCGCAAGCTGATGCTGGCGGCGAGTTGCGCACCCAGGCGCTCCAGGCGCACGAAGTTGAGCGCGCGCATGCGTCGCAGGCGCGGCAGCACGAAGCACATCAGTTCGGCATCGGGATAGGCGGCGGCGCCCGGAAACACTTCGCGCGCCAGTTCCGGCAAGGCATGCCGCCGCTCGGAACGGGTATACAGCGTCTTGAGAATGCTGGTCTGCAGTTGATCCAGGCGAATCGCTTGGTTGGACAGGGTCGAATCGTGCATGAACAGGGTTTCGGGCATCGCGGTTGTGGCAAAAGAGCTAGACCAGATTCCACGATACCGATGCAAAGCCCCTGCCATGCGCCGAGGAGGCGTTGGTTTTGCCACCTATTTGGCCGAGCGTCGGATGGTTTTTCCAGCCCATGCGGGGCGCCGCGCCTGGTTTACGGCGTTGGTGGCCGCGTTTTTGGTTGGGCTTTTGGCTGGGCTTTTGGTTGGGCTCTTGGTTCGGCTCTTGGGTGAGCTTTTGGCTGAGCTTCTGGCTGAGACTGCGGGCGCGACCGCTACCTCGTCACCGGGTACTGCCGCGACCACGCGTATGCGCGCCTCGCCGCACTTGACTACCTGACCGGCGCGGATCTTGGCGGTTTTGCGCAGTTCCGCAACGCCATCGACGGTGACACCGCCTTCGGCCACCAGGGCCTTGCCGCCACCGCCGCTGGCAGCCAAGCCCGCCAGCTTGAGCAACTGGTTGAGTTCAATGTGTTCGGTCGTGATCGGGATCTTGATGGTCGGCATTTGGTCCGTCTTTCTTCAGGCCTTGAGCGGGTTCAAGCTCACCTGCACCGCTTCGGTATCGTCGCGCATCCAGATGTCGGCATCCTGGATGGTGCATTGCAGGCGCATGTTGCGCCGTGCCAGTTTGGCAAGGGCGCGCGCCGCCTCCGGGTCGATGCCCGCGACCTGCAGGTTGCGCGCGCGTTCGAGTTTGGGTCCCACCTGCTTCCACCATTGCGGGGTGCTGCTGCCGTAGGCATATACGGTGACGCGATCGGCCTTGCCGCAGGCCTTGAGCACCGTGCGCTCGTCGGGCTGTCCCACTTCGATCCATTGTTCGACCGCGCCTGTGAGGTCGCGCCGCCACAGGTCGGGCTCCTCGACATCCGACAAGCCCTTGCCGAAGGCCAGCAGTTCGTGGGCGTTGAGCGCGAAAGCCAAGACCCGCACCATCATGCGTTCGGCGGTCTCGGACGGGTGGCAGGCGATGGTGAGCGGGTGATCGGCGTAGTAATGCCGGTCCATGTCGGCCACCTGCAGGTCGGCCTTGTAAATCGTCGATTTGAGCGCCATGCCGCACTGTAACCGCACACGCGGCGGGCGGCGGCGCGGCGGCGCCGTGGCGATCGTGGGCTGCGGCCTGGCCACAAGGCTGCAGGCCTTTGGGAAAACGCTGAACAAGTCCCTGGAATTCGGCTCCGCGAACCAAGAGTCGTTTCGATTCGACATCTTGCAAGAGTGACTTTCTCAGCCTGCGGAGTGGTTCAGTGTTTCCTTGGGGTGGCCGCGCCGACCCTACTGCCCGCCGGCGTAAGCCTTGACCACGCGATACAGGAATTCGTGGGCGTCGAACAGCGACTTGACGCGAATGCGCTCGTTCAAGCCGTGTACGCCGCCGCCGTCGGGGTCGCGGAAGATGCCCGACAGGCCGTAGGCGGGAATCCCGGCGTTGTTCATGTAGCGGCTGTCGGTGGTGGCCACCAGCATGGTTGGCACCACCGGCACGCCAGGCCACATTTGCGCGCTGATGCGCTCGACCGGTTCCATGATTTCGCGCGTCAGCGGCGGCGCCGGCGAGAGGGTGGCCTGGCCTGCCGGGGTAATGCTGATCTTGTCGTTGGCCAGCACCGTGCCCAAGGTTTTGGTGACCGATTCGATCGATTCGTCCGGCAATACGCGGCAATTGACCGTGGCGCGTGCGCGTTGCGGCAACGCATTGGTGGCGTGGCCGGCGTCGAGCATGGTGGCCACGCAGGTGGTGCGGTAGGTGGCGTTATGCAGCGGATTCTGCGACAGCCGCGCCAGTGCCTGCGGGTCGGGGGGTTGGTTGAGAATGGCGCGCATGTCGGCCGCAGTCTGGCCGCCCTCGATGACGGCCATGCGCTCGAAATAGGTGCGCGTGGTGGCCGACAGGCGGAACGGGAAATCGAAAGCACCCAGGCGCGCCAGGCCCGCAGCCAGATGGGTGATGGCATTGTCCTTGGCCGGCACCGAGCTGTGACCACCGCGATTGGTGACTTCCAGCGTGTAGGTCTGGAACACTTTTTCGCCGGCCTGGATGCCCATGCGTAGCGGTTTGCCATTGGCGTCCAGGATGCCGCTGGCCCCTTCGTTCAGGGCGAACTCGGCATCGATCAGGTTGCGGTGGTGGGTGAGCAGGTATTTCGCACCGTTGAAGGGTGAGGGAATGATTTCTTCGTCGCAGGTGGCAGCGACGACGATGTCGCGTTCCGGCCGGTAGCCTTCGCGCCGGTAGCGCATCAGGTTGTCGAGAAACGCCGCCACCATCGCCTTGTCGTCGGCGGCGCCGCGTGCATAAAAGTAGCCGCTTTCCTCGATCAGCTTGAACGGGTCGCGCGTCCAGTCTTCGCGCCTGGCTTCGACCACGTCAAGATGGCCCAGCAACAGGATCGGCTTTTTCGCGCCGGTGCCGCGCAGGCGCACCACCAGGTTGCCCTTCTTGGGGCCGCCGGGCGGCACGATGACGCGGATGCCACCCCGCCACCCATCGCCGCGCGCGACAGCTGCACCATCAACATCGACAGCGGGAACACCAGCGCCACCGCGGCCAGCGCATCGATGCCCAGGCGCGCTACGATGTAGCCGTCGTAGGCGATGGTCAGCGTTTGCGCGATGAGGCCCAACACGTTCGGGCTGGCCAGGCGCACCAGGGTGGGTACGATCGGGCCCTTGAGCAAGTCAGGCGATTTGGAAGCCATGCACAAGACTGCCTGAAACAAACCTGCGGCGCTACTCGGGTGTGGCAACGGGTGTGGCAACGATTCCCTGGCGTTGACCGAACCCCCTTCCCTGGTTGGCGCAGGGGGGCGCGCAGGCCGGGGCCACAAAGCTTGCCGCCATCTTTCCCAACGGCCAAACTATCTAGAATTGCACAATACAACACAAAAACATGCCTCTGGCGAGGCTGTCATGTTTTCAGGAACGATCGGAACGATCAATAGCGACCATGCACGCAACCCTCACAAAAGCCGGCCAGTTGGCCTGGCAAGACTCCCGCCACCTGCTGTTGATCGCCATGCTGGCCCTGCCTGTGATCGGCTTCCTCAGCGGCGCCTCGGGCAAGCTCTCGCTCCTGTTTCTGGTAGTCGTTGCCATCATCGACGCGCTCGTCGGTACTCGCCCAGGCGCCGCCAAGCCGCGCGCCTGGCCTGCCGCGCGGCAGGCGTGGTTCAGCCTTTTCCTCTACGCCTACGCCGTGTTGCAAGTCGCACTGTTGGTCTGGTCACTCGGCGTGATCGCCGCCAAACCGAGCATCGAAGGCGCGCTCTGGCTTGGCGTATCGATCGGCTTGATCACAAGCGGCTTCGGCATCACCATCGCCCACGAGCTCGGCCACCGCCCCGGCCGTTTTGATCGCTTGCTCTCGCAGGTGCTGCTCATCACCGTGTGCTACGGCCACTTTTACGTCGAACACAACCGCGGCCACCATGCGCGCGTCGGCACCCCCAATGACCCGGCCAGCGCGCGCCTGGGTGAATCGTTCTACGCCTTCTACCTGCGCAGCGTGATCGGCGGCTTCGCCCATGCCTGGCGCCTGGAAGCGCTGCGCCTCGAAGCAAAAGGCCAAAGCGCCTTTTCACCCGCCAACCGCAACGTGGTGTACGTGGCCGCGCAACTGGCGCTGTGCGCCATCGCCTTCGGTCTGGCCGGGGTGGAGGGGGCACTTTTCTTCCTGTTCCAGAGCGTCGTCGCCTTCACCCTGCTTGAACTGGTGAACTACGTCGAGCACTACGGCTTGACGCGTCAGCGCAATGCCGACGGCCGCTACGAAGCGGTGCAGGCGCATCACTCATGGAATTCCGACACCTGGTTCGGCAATGCCCTCTTGATCAACCTGCAGCGCCACTCCGACCATCACGCGGACTCTTCGCGCCCCTACGAGGCCTTGCGTTCGATCGACTCGGCGCCGCAGTTGCCGACCGGTTATGCCGGGATGATTCTGCTGGCGCTGTTGCCGCCGCTTTGGTTTCGGCTGATGGATTGGCGGGTGCGGCGGGCTGGCGGGGCGTGCCAGACCGGATGATGCGCCGATATCAGGGCAGGGCCAGCTTAGCGAATGCTCTATTCGAGCCCGTTATCTGGAAAGTCACTTGGGAAAACGCTGAACAAGTCTCTGGAATGCGGATTCTCGAACGACGAACCTATTCGATTCACCATCTTGCAAGAGCGACTTCCGCGACCCACGGACTTGTTCAGTGTTTCCTTAGGTCGATTGCCTTTGGCGGTTGCTGAGCGGCGCGTCGGGTTGGATTCGCACGCCACCGAGAAGACTTCGGTCAGCGGGTAGCTGCTCCCAACACCTTTTCCGCCTACTTGTTCAGGCTGATGCCGCTGCGCCCGGCTGCCTTGAGGGCCGTGGCGTGGACCTTGGGCGCGATGCGCAACATCAGCCTGCCGCTGGCCGGCTTCTCGGGCTTGCTGCCCAGTTCCACGCACGCGGCAATGTGGTCGTCGACGACGGCATGGAAGTTTGCCTCGAACTCGGAGACGGATTCCCCATGAAAGGAAATGATGTCATTGATATCAAGCACCCGGCCGACAATGATCTTGTCATCCGCATCGAAGCTCATGCTTGCCTTGTAACCTTTGTACTCCATCGTGTTGCTCATGACTTGGCCTCGATTCGGTGAAGGAACTCACGCACTGCGATGACGCGATGGCGCAAGGCTTCCTTGCCGGGATGGGGTCGCTGTATGGTTGCCTTGCAGTCCTGCGATTCGAACGTGACGGACGATCCCGCACCTTCGATGACGCGACAACCAAGCGCCTTGAAGAGGGCTTCGATTCGCGCCCATTCAAGATTGCCGTTTAGCGGCTCGACCCGGATCAGCGCAAGGGTCTTGCGATGCTTGTTGTTCACCACAATCATGATTGAAAATAGGTGCAATAGTGCAAGCATCTGCTTCGTGTGCCGAAATAGTGGCGACGGCAATTTTCGGCAAATTTCGGTTGCGCGAATCGAGTCTCCTGGGCAATTTGTCAATGCAGTCGAGTCGTGGGGTGCGTCCATTGATGCCCTCAGATCGATGCGCGCTCGAGGCGACCGCCAAGCAGCAGCAAGTGTTAATAATTGTCTACTGACTATACAAAAAAATGAACAATGACTAATCAAATAATGTAAACTAACAGCATGGCATCATCTCTTTTACCCAGGGGAGCCGTGCCGCAGCTTGAAAAGCTGCTGGCCGCTACGCCCGTGGTGATTCTCGAAGGCCCGCGTGCGTCGGGCAAAACCGCGATTGGCGAAATGCTGGTCGAATCCGGTGTGATGGCGACGCGGGCAGATCTGGGCGATCCGACTGTGCTTGCGGCGGCTGCGGCGTCGCCTACATCGTTCGTCGATAGCTTGCGCACTCCTGCATTTATCGACGAAGCCCAGTTGCTCCCCGAGTTGCCGCTGGCGATCAAGCGGCGTGTAGATCGCGACCGGGAGAAAGGCGCATTTGTGTTGACGGGTTCGTCACGCTTGGGGCGTACCCAGTTGGGTGGCTCCGATCCGCTCGCCGGGCGTGCGCTGCGGCTGCGCCTTTGGCCGATGACCCAGGGTGAGCTGGCGGGCAAGCCGGTCAATCTGGTTTCGCTTTTAGCCAGCGCCAGGCCGCTGCCGCCGGCATTGCCCAAAGCACAGATCAGCCGCGCCGATTTGATCGGGCGGATTCGCCGTGGCGGCCTGCCTGGCCTGGCGGGCGTGGCAGGAACGGTCGAACCCTTGCTGCGCGGGCAAATGGCGCAGGAGTATGTCGAGGGCGTGCTGTATCACGAGATTGGGGGGCGTCACGACCGCGCCGAGATGCTGCGCCTGTTCCGCTATCTTGCGGCGAGCACTGCGCGCATCGCCAACGTCAGTTCCATCGCCAGTGAACTCAAGGCTAATCGCGCCACAGTCAACGAGCGACTCGCTTCGCTGGACGCCAGTTTTCTGATTCATCTGTTGGCCGGACATCGTTCGTCCGCGCATCGCACGCTCACTGCGCACCCGAAAATTCACGCGGCTGATTGCGGTCTGGCGGCCTGGGCCGCGCGCCTCGATGATGAGCCGCCGGCCGCAGTATTTGGCGCCATGTTGGAGACGTTCGTCATCAACGAACTGGCGGCGCAGGCAAGCTGGTCTTACTCGGCAGAGGCAGTGCGCCACTGGCGCGACACCACACGCAAGCTCGAAGTGGACGCCGTGGTGTTGCATCCGGATGGCAGTTCGATTGCCGTCGAAGTCAAGGCGGGCGCTGATGTCCGGCCCGATGATCTGACCGGCCTGCGCGCATTCCTGGCGGACGCGCGCGAAGCGCGGCGCGGCGTGGTCTTCTACAGCGGCGCGATGGTGCTGCAACTGGATGAAAAAATTTGGGCGGTGCCGGTGTCGGCACTGTGGACGGGGCTGGCGACAGGGAAAAGTTAATGCGGGGCAGAGCACAACCCGCTCCCACAATCATGCGCCTGACCGGTACGCCGCACAGGCTCCGGAAGACTGTTGAACTTGATCAACGGATCAAAAAACAAGTTTGTTTTGAAACAATTGTGTTTTGAAACAACTGTGTTTTGAAACAACTGTGTTTTGAAACAATCCTGACTTCAAACCGCCGCAGGCGTGGTGCTCTGCCCGTTAGTTCACATCGATCCGCCGACGACCCTGCGCACAGGTAGCAGCCACGCGGTAGAATTTGTTGCATTGCAAAAATTCGTGCTTGACATAAATCAATCGTTTGATTTAAAGTTCAATCGATTGATTTTTTTCACCACCACCAATGAACGCCATCCCGAATCAAGCCTGGTCCCGTCCGGAAGACGAGCATCCACGTAATAAGTTAGTGCTCGCTGCGTTGAAACTCTTTGCGGAAAAAGGTTTTGGCGGCGCCTCAACGCGCGATATCGCGGATGCCGCAGGCGCCAACGTATCGGCGATTCGCTATTATTTTGGCGACAAGGCCGGCCTTTATCGTGCCGCTTTTACCGAGCCACTCAACGAAGTGCCTGAACAAGGCTGCGCCGATATCGACCTGAGCCTGCCTTTGCATGACGCGCTGCAACAATTTTTTGCCGATTTCCTCGCGCCACTGAAGCGTGGCGAAGCGGTGCGCCTGGTGATGAAGCTGCATTTCCGCGAAATGATTGAACCCACCGGCGCCTGGGAACAGGCGATCGAGGCGGAGATCAAGCCGCAGCATGCCGCCATGGTGCGCCTGCTGCTACGCCGCTTCGACACGGCCCAGGCCGATCTCGACGTGCAGCGACTGGCCTTTGCGATTGTCGGCATGGCAGTGCAGTACTACGTGGGTCTGGACGTGGTGGCGGCGATCGCACCGGCGGTGTTGGCCGATGCCGAGGCTATCGACACACTGGCGTTGCGCCTGGCCGGTTATGCCGCGGCGATGATCGAAGCGGAAGCGGGGCGCCGCAGCGCGCATCTGGTATGAGGCAGACGGTCATGCAATGGAGCAACCCGGTCACCTTGCCGACTGCGCGCGGGCAGCGGCTGTTGCTCGCGCTCTTGGTCACGCTGCCGCTGGGCGGCTGCGCCCTGACCCAGGGCATTTTCACCACTCTGGGCCCGAACTATCGAGCGCCCGCAGCACCGGTAACGCGCTGGCATGCCCCGGCTCCTGCGATCGGCGTGCCGCAATTGCAGGCGCATGGCGGCAGCAACGAGGCATTGAAAACCTGGTGGCAACAGTTCGACGATCCGCTGCTGACCGAACTTCTCGGCGCCGCCCAGCGCGAAAGCGCAAGCCTGGCGCAGGCCGCCGCACGCATTGAGCGCGCGCGCGCCGATGCGGTGGCGGCGAACGTTGCCGGCAACCCTTCGGTCGACGCCACCGCTGGCGCGACCCGTTCGGCGTTTTCCTTCGGCGGCCCGGCGGTCTTGCGCAGCCAGGCGCAGGTCGGCCTGCAAAGCAGTTGGGAAATCGATTTGTTCGGCCGCTTGGCGCGGCAGCGCGAAGCCGCGCGCGCGCAACTCGAAGCCGACATCGCCGCCTGGCACGACGCGCGCGTGGCCTTGGCCGCCGAGGTCGCCAACGCCTATCTCAACATGCGCTTTTGCGAAATGCAGATCGCCCTGGCGCAAGCCGATGCGCTGTCGCGCGCCGAAACCGCGCGCCTGACCGGCATCGCCGCTGCGGCCGGGCTGCAGGCACCTTCGTTCCTCGCGCTGGCACGCGCCAGTGCCGCCGATGGCGCCGCCGCATTGGCCCAGCGTGGCGTCGAATGCGAGATCGGCATCAAGGGGCTGGTCGCGCTGACCGCGATGGGCGAAAGCGCGCTGCGGGCCATGCTCGCCGGCGCGCCGCAACTGGCGGCGCGCTTGCCCAAACCGGCGCAATTCGCCATCGATGGTGTGCCCGCCGGCGTGCTGGCGCAACGCCCCGATATCGCGGCCGCCGAGCGCGCTGTTGCTGTCGCCAGCGCCGAGATAGGGGTGAGGGAAGCCGACCGTTACCCGCGCTTGACCCTGGCGGGCAACATCGCGCCCACCCGCTCCCGCCTCGACGGCAGCCCGACCATCAGCGTGACCACCTGGTCGATCGGGCCATCGCTGATCGTGCCGTTACTCGACGGCAACCGGCGTGCCGCCAATGTCGAGGCTGCGCGCGCGCAGTACGAGGCCGCCAGCGCGATCTACCGTGGCCGGGTGCGCAGCGCCGTACGCGAAGTCGAGGAAGCCCTGGTCAAGCTGGCCGGGGCCGCCACGCGTCTGGGGGACACGCGCGCCGCCGCCAGCGGCTATCGTGAGAGCCTGGAAGGCGCGCGCACGCGCCAGCGCGCTGGCCTGGGCAGCCTGATCGAAGTCGAAGACGCGCGCCGCATTTCCTTCGCCGCCGATGGCGCCGTCGCGGCACTCGACTATGAAGGCGTGAGCGCCTGGATCGCCCTGTACCGGGCGGTGGGCGGCGGCTGGGACGGCAAGACCGACCTGGCACAAACGCGCGCCAAGCCATAAGGATCATGAACATGAAACCCCCCATGCTGCAATCATCGACCGCGTTCGCCCTCTGTGCCGCGCTTGCATTCGGGTACGCCCAGGCCCAGGACAAACCCGCTGCCGACGCCAAGGCCGCGGCGGCCAAGCCCGGCAAGCCTGCCCTGAGCGTGACGCTGATCCAGCCGCAGGCGCGCGATGTGCCACTGCGCCTGGCGGCCAACGGTTCGGTCAACGCCTGGCAGGAAGCGATCCTGGGGGCCGAATCAAACGGCTTGCGCCTGAGCGAAGTGCGCGCCGAGGTTGGCGCCCCGGTCAAGCGCGGCCAGGTACTGGCGGTGTTTGCCGCGGAAACGGTGGCTGCCGATCTGGCGCAGGCCAAAGCCGCGGTCGCCGAAGCTGAAGCAACACTGGCCGAGGCGATTGCGAATGACCGCCGTGCACAGTCGATTGCCGGCAGCGGTGCGCTCTCGGCGCAGCAGGTGGCGCAATACGCCACGGCGGAAAAAACCGCGCAGGCGCGCCTCGCATCGGCGCGCGCGCAAGAGGCCGCGCAACAGTTGCGCCTGGCCCACACGCGGGTGGTAGCCAGCGACGACGGCATCATCTCGGCACGCAATGCCACCGTCGGCGCGGTGGTGCCGCAGGGGCAGGAATTGTTTCGCCTGATCCGCAAAGGGCGGCTCGAATGGCGCGGCGAAGTCACCGCCACCGAACTTGCCAAGCTCAAGCCCGGTCTGTCGGTAGCCATCAATGCCGCCGGCGTGGGCAGCATCGAGGGGCGGCTGCGGGTGATCGGGCCCACGGTTGATGCGGTCAGCCGCAACGCGCTGGTCTATGTGGACATGCCAGGAGCCACCGGGAAAGGCTTCAAGCCCGGCATGTTCGCGCGCGGTGAATTCGCCTTGGGCGGCACCAGCGGCCTGACTGTGCCGCAGGATGCCCTGGTGTTGCGCGACGGTTTCAGCTATGCGTTCCGCGCCGGCCCGCTGCAGGACGGCACCGCCAAGGTGGCACGCGTCAAGCTCGAAATCGGAAGGCGGGTGGAAGACCGGGTCGAAGTGATTGCCGGCCTCACCGCCGCCGACCGCATCGTCGCCAGCGGCGTGGCTTTCCTGGCCGACGGCGACCTGGTCAAGGTCGTCAAATGAACGTCTCGACTTGGTGCATCCGGAACCCGGTTCCGGCTTTGATGTTCTTCGTGCTGCTGTGCTTCGGTGGCGCCTTGTCGTTTTCGGCCATGAAGGTGCAGAACTTTCCCGATCTCGACCTGCCGACCATCAACGTGAGCGTCGCTCTCCCGGGCGCTTCGCCGTCGCAATTGGAGACCGATGTGGCGCGCAAGATCGAGAATTCGCTCGCCACCCTGCAGGGCCTGAAGCATGTCTATACCAAGGTGCAGGACGGCAGTGTCACCATCAGCGCCGAGTTTCGCCTGGAAAAGCAGGTGCAGGAGGCGCTCGACGATGTGCGCTCGGCGGTGGCAAAGGTGCGCGCGGACCTGCCGGGCGACGTGCGCGATCCGATCGTCACCAAGCTCGACCTGGCGGGCGCCCCAATCCTTGCCTACACGGTGGCATCGAGCCGCTTCGACGAAGAAGGCTTGTCCTGGTATGTCGAGGATACGATTGCCAAGCGCCTCTTGCTGGTACGCGGCGTCGGCGCGGTCAATCGTGTCGGCGGGGTCACGCGCGAGATCGGCATCGCGCTCGATCCGGCGCGCATGGCCTCGTTGGGCATTACCGCAGGTGAGATCTCGCGCCAGTTGAAGCAGATTCAGCAGGAGGCTGGCGGCGGCCGGGTCGACATCGGCAGCGCCGAGCAGGCGGTGCGTGCTTTGGGCAACGTGCGCTCGGCCGAAGAACTGAAGGGCATCGGGCTGACCCTGCATGGCGGGCGCCGCGTCCGCCTGGATCAGCTGGCGAGCGTGACCGACGGCATCGCCGAGCCGCGTTCGCTGGCCTTGCTCGACGGCAAGCCGGTGGTCGGCTTCGAGGTCACGCGCAGCCGCGGCGCCAGCGAGGTCGAGGTGGGTGCCGGGGTACGCAGCGCCCTGGCCGAACTGCGCGCCGCCGATCCTGAACTGAAGATCACCGAGGCCTTCGACTTCGTCAACCCGGTGGCCGAGGAATTCGACGGCTCGATGCTGCTGTTGTATGAGGGTGCGATCCTGGCGGTGATTGTGGTGTTCCTGTTTCTGCGCGACTGGCGTGCCACCTTCGTCTCGGCGGTGGCGCTGCCGTTGTCGGTGATTCCGGCCTTCATCGGCATGCACTACCTGGGCTTTTCGCTCAATGTGGTGACGCTCCTGGCGTTGTCGCTGGTGGTCGGCATTCTGGTCGACGACGCCATCGTGGAGGTGGAAAACATCATGCGCCATTTGCGCATGGGCAAGTCGCCGTTCCAGGCGGCGATGGAAGCGGCAGATGAAATCGGCCTGGCGGTGATAGCCACCACCTTCACGCTGATCGCGGTGTTCCTGCCGACCGCTTTCATGAGTGGGATCGCCGGCAAGTTCTTCAAGCAATTCGGCTGGACCGCTTCGCTGGCGGTATTCGCATCCCTGGTGGTGGCGCGCATGCTCACGCCGATGATGGCCGCCTACCTGCTCAAGGCTACCTCGGACCGGATCGAGAAGGATGGGCGTGTGATGCGCAGTTACATGGGCATGGCCGCTTGGTGCCTCAGGCACCGCTGGCTCACCATGTTTGCCTCGGCCGCGTTTTTCGCAGGCTCGGTCATGCTGATTCCCCTGTTGCCGACCGGCTTCATCCCGCCGGACGACCTGTCGCAAACCCAGGTGCATGTGGAGTTGCCGCCAGGCTCGACGCTGGCGCAAACGCGCGCGGCCGCAGAGCGCGCGCGCGCCCTGATCACGCCGGTCAAGTATGTGAAAAGCGTCTACACCACCATCGGCGGCGGTGCCGCCGGCAGCGACCCGTTCGCGCCGCAGGGCGCCGCCGAGGTGCGCCTGGCGACACTGACGGTGTTGCTGGAGGCGCGGCAGGAGCGCGCAACCCGCAAGCAGGTGACCGAACGGCAGTTGCGTGAAGCCCTGTCGGAGTTGCCCGGCGTGCGCACCAAGGTGGGCCTGGGCGGGTCGGGCGAGAAATATGTGCTGGTTTTGACCGGCGACGATCCGCAGGTGCTGGGCGATGCGGCGCTGGCGGTGGAGCGCGACTTGCGCACCTTGTCGGGTATCGGCAGCGTGGCGTCGTCGGCCGCGCTGATCCGCCCCGAGTTGTCGGTGCGGCCCGACTTCGCGCGTGCCGCCGATCTCGGGGTCACCACCGCGGCAATCGGCGAAGCCTTGCGCATCGCCACCATCGGCGACTACGACGTCGCGCTGCCGAAACTCAATTTGCCGCAACGCCAGGTGCCGGTGGTGGTCAAGCTGGATGCAAGTGCGCGCAAGGACCTGGGCGTGCTCGAACGCCTGACGGTGGCGTCATCGAAACCGGAAGTCGGGCCGGTCATGATCGGGCAGGTGGCCACGCTGCAACTGGGCAGTGGCCCGGCGGTGATCGACCGTTACGATCGCGCGCGCAACATCAATTTCGAAATCGAAGTGGCCGGTACGCCCCTGGGCGACTTGACCGCCGCGGTGAAGGAACTGCCGTCGATCCGCGACCTGCCCGCCGGGGTCAGGCAGGTCGAGATCGGCGATGCCGAGGTGATGGGTGAACTGTTCGCCAGTTTCGGCCTGGCCATGTTGACCGGGGTCTTGTGCATCTACATCGTGTTGGTGCTGCTGTTCAAGGACGTGCTGCAACCGGTGACGATCCTGGCCGCCTTGCCGCTCTCCTTGGGCGGGGCGTTTGTTGCACTTCTTGTCACGGGAAAAAGCTTCTCGATGCCTTCACTGATCGGACTCATCATGATGATGGGCGTGGCCACCAAGAACTCGATCCTGTTGGTCGAATACGCGATCATGGCGAGGCGCAACGGCAAGACCCGGCAGGAGGCCCTGCTCGATGCCTGCCACAAGCGCGCGCGGCCGATCATCATGACCACCATCGCCATGGGGGCCGGCATGCTGCCGATCGCGCTGGGCAGCGGCGTTGCCGATCCATCGTTTCGCAGCCCGATGGCGGTGGCGGTGATCGGCGGCCTCATTACTTCGACGCTCCTGAGCCTGCTGGTGATTCCGGTGGTATTCACTTTCATCGACGACTTGGCGCAACTGGTCGTGCGGCTGTGGGATCGGACCCGCGGGCGCGCCGCGGCGAAATCGGCTGCGGAACTGGCGAAACCGGGTTAAGGCTGCCGGCCGGGACGCTCAATAGCGGCGGTAATGGCGGTACCCGCCGTTCCCAACCCAGGGGCGCGGCGGGCGCACCAGCACCGGCGGCCCGTAAATCACCGGCGGCGGCGCCGCGATCACCATGGGTGGCAGGGTGATCACAGATTGCGGCGGATAGTAGACAACGGGCCGTGCCGGCACGATGGTGCAGCCGGCGGCTATGCTTGTCGCGAAAGCGGCAATGGTAATGGCCAGGGCGAGGGTTTTCATTTTGGGTCTCCTCGCACGTCAACGCCCGGGTGCGGCCGCGCGATGGCCGCGCGATGGCCGCGCGATGGCCGCGAGATGTTGCGAGATGTTCCACGGACCGGCAAATCGTGCAGCGCGGCTTGCCGCAGCGGCTCACATGTCGTTACAGATGCAGACCCGTTCGCCATGCGCGTGGCGGCCAACTACGCGAACGCTGGTTTTTTGCGCCGTGACTGGCGCGTCGCGGCTAGTGTAGTGACGCGGTCAACGCGCGCTTCTGCCCGCTGCAATCGAAGGTGTCGCCGACCCGCGCCAGCGCGACATCGAGGCTCAACTGCGAGTTAGCCAGCGGGTGCAACAGTTCACCGGCGCGCGCCAGCCACACCGTGGTCAACAAGTTGCGCACGTCGGTGTCGATCTGCCCCAGGTCGCCAAGCCAGGAATTGCGCGCAAACTCGTCAAGGGCCATTGCGTTGAGGTCGGCGGCTGCCTCCTCAAGCTTGGCCAGGTTGTTGCGCACGTTGCGCATTTCCAGCTCAAGCAGCCGGCGATACAGGCAGGAACCCTGCGGAAGCTCCCTGGCAATGTGCACTTCCTGCGGCGTATCGCCGAGTATGACGACCGCGACAAAGCGCGCGCAATGCATGCCTGAAGCGGGGTCAAACGCCGCATGGCGCGTGAGCTCGATCTGCACCGTACCCTTTTGCTCGGTGGCGCTCAGCACCACATCATCCGGCGCCGCCGCGACGATGGCGCGCAGTTCGCGCGCGCTCAATCTCTGTTCGACCAGCGGCGCCACCCTGGCCACCTTGAAGCTGAGCTGCGAAGCAGGCAGATCCTCGCAGCGCTTGAGGAACTCGGCCGACATCTGCTGCGCCTGTAGCGAGCTTGCGACGCAAAGCAGGAATGCGAACAGGGTTTTCATGCATGCCCTCGGCTTGGTGGCGTGGCTTATCGGACCGGCTTGATGCTTGCGCGAACAGCCTTGCGCTGCGCGCGCAGCAATAATTGGCCTATAGCCTCGGTAACGGCGCAGCTGGCGCAAATGTGAGGGCGTGGTTGGTGATGCTCCGCATGGCGTCGGCGCGCTGCGAGCGCGCGCATACTCTCCCATAGCGCCCGCTACAGCTCGCCAACATAAGGAGGTTTCGCTTCCATGATCATTGCCGTTGTCCAAATTCCGATGCCGCTCCGGCCACGCGAGGCTGCCATCAAGGCGCAGATCAGGACGCGCCGACCTTGCCACCGCGCAACCTGAGCCGCGCACAAAGGACATGACATGCGCAAACACGTAGTCGCCGGCGATCTCGAAGTCGCCTATGAAGAGGCCGGGCCAGCCGCCGGCCAGCCGGTCATCCTGTTGCACGGCTTTCCCTACGATGTACGTGCCTACGACGCGGTGGTGCCGCCGCTTGCGGCCGCTGGCTGCCGGGTCATCGCGCCCTATCTGCGCGGCTACGGCGCGACGCGCTTCCTGTCGGCCGCCACGCCGCGCTCGGGGCAGCAGGCGGCACTGGCCCACGATCTGCGGGCCCTGATGGATGCGCTGGCAATTCCGCAAGCGGTACTTGCCGGTTACGACTGGGGCGGTCGCGCGGCCTGCATCGTCGCTGCCTTGTGGCCGCAGCGCGCGCGCGGCCTTGTCACCGGCAACGGCTACAACCTGCAGGATATTCCCGGCGCGGTCAGGCCGCAGGCACCGGAGAACGAACACCGTTTCTGGTACCAGTATTACTTTCACGCCGAGCGCGGCCGCGCCGGCCTTGCGCAAAACCGGCACGCCTTGTGCAAGCTGCTGTGGCGCCTGTGGTCGCCCAACTGGCAGTTCGATGACGCCACCTTCGAGCGCAGCGCGTCGTCGTTCGACAATCCCGATTTTGTCGACGTCGTGGTGCATTCCTATCGCCACCGTTTCGGCCTGGTGCCGGGTGATCCGCAAGTCGAGGCGACCGAACGCT
>Ga0209181_10005005_pt1 | contig 19313 bp, 16 predicted proteins | sample MAT05_FD_187208 | JGI IMG/M metagenome (GOLD analysis project Ga0209181, IMG submission 187208) | Freshwater microbial communities from Lake Fryxell liftoff mats and glacier meltwater in Antarctica - MAT-05 (SPAdes) (version 2) | ecosystem: Environmental > Aquatic > Freshwater > Ice > Liftoff... | reverse complement strand
TTGCTTCAGTTAAAACAGGGATTGAAGAAGTAGCAACAGCGGTCGGCACCGCAGGTCAGACCGCTGTTTAGGAGTGATTGAATGATTGAATGAGTGAATGAGTGAATAATAGAATGAGTAAATCGGCTTACGACCAGACCATTGTTGATGAAGTGGTTGGCACCGCAGGTCAGACCGCTGTTGATGAAGTGGTCGGTACCGCAGGTCAGACCGCTGCAGATGAATCGGTCGGTACCCCAAATCACATTGCTGTTGATGAAGTGGTCAATACCGCAGGTCAGACCGCTGTTGACGAAACGGTCGTTACCGCAGGTCAGACAGCTGTAGATGATTGATTTCCTAGCTTAGTTACTACGGTCTGACCTGCGGTAACGACCGTAAATTACCTTGATATTAAAAAATTAATTGTAAATCCTGGTATTTTTCAGGATAAAATTGAAATACAAATGATGATGACAAAAGAAGTAGTCTTTTCAGTAGATGAGCATGGTTACTATGGTACATTCGGGGGAGCCTTTATCCCGGAAATGTTATATCCAAATGTAAAGCAGTTACAGGAGCAATACCTGCAAATTATGTATGACCCTGTTTTTCAGCAGGAATTTCAGCAATTGCTGAGAGACTATGTAGGCAGGCCAACACCCTTATTTTTTGCAGAGCGTTTAAGCAAAAAACACCATACCAATATCTACCTGAAGCGGGAAGATCTTTGCCATACCGGTGCACATAAAATCAACAATACCGTGGGCCAGATATTATTGGCAGAAAGGTTGGGTAAAACAAGAATTATTGCCGAAACAGGTGCAGGTCAGCATGGTGTGGCTACTGCTACGGTATGTGCATTAAAAGGATTGGAGTGCATCGTTTACATGGGTGAAAAAGATATTGAAAGGCAGGCGCCAAATGTAGCAAGAATGCAAATGTTGGGCGCAACCGTGGTGCCTGCCATCAGCGGAAGTAAAACCTTGAAAGATGCCACGAATGAAGCCATCCGTGACTGGATCAATAATCCGGTGGATACGCATTACATTATCGGCAGTGTTGTAGGACCGCATCCTTATCCGGACATGGTAGCACGTTTTCAAAGTGTGATCAGCGAAGAAATTAAAAAACAATTACTTGAAAAAACCGGTTACGAATTACCTACGCATGTAATTGCGTGTGTAGGTGGTGGTAGCAATGCAGCCGGTGCGTTTTATCATTTTCTGGATGATTTATCCGTGAAGTTGGTAGCAGTAGAAGCAGCCGGTTGTGGTATTACAAGCGGCATGAGTGCAGCTACAACACAACTTGGTAAGCCGGGTATTTTACATGGCAGTAAAAGTTTACTTATGCAAACGGAAGATGGCCAGGTAGTAGAACCACACAGCATTTCAGCGGGATTGGATTACCCTGGTATTGGTCCATTGCATGCACATTTATACACCAGCGGACGTGGTACATTTATGAGTGCAACGGATGAAGAAGCGCTGGCTGCGGCCTTTGAAATTAGCAGAACAGAAGGTATTATTCCAGCATTGGAAACGGCCCATGCTTTTTCAATTTTAAATGATATGAAATTTGATAAGGATGATGTGGTAGTCATTTGTTTGAGTGGGAGAGGTGATAAAGATTTGGCGACTTATATGAAATATATTTAAGAGGAAAGGGATCTGAGGTAAAGAAAATTTGCACAATAGTGCCAACCCTTCTACTTACGATAATGCGCATTATTTAAGGATGGCACAAACAGAGGCGGAAGAGAAGTTGTGGCAATCACTCCGCAATAGAAAATTGATGAACCTAAAGTTTAGAAGACAACATCCTTTTGGAAAATATGTGTTGGATTTCTATTGTCACGAAGTAAAGTTGTGTGTAGAAGCAGATGGAAGTATTCACAATGAAAAAGATATTTCAGAATATGATGAGCACCGGACAAAAGTTTTAAATGAAAGTGGAATAACGGTATTGCGTTTTACAAACCAAGAGATCATAGAATCGATCACTTCAGTCATAATCAAAATTGAAGATTTTGTAAATGCGCTGAATGGAAAGCGATAGTTGGATTTTTTATTTAGTTAAAGAAAAGACCTAAAAAATTCAGAAAGCCAAACCGGCGCCATCCATAAAAGATATTCGCATCGAATATCCTTCTCCTGAAGGAGAAGGTGCCCTAAGGGCGGATGAGGTGAAAAAACAAAATGCCAATAACTAAGTAAATTACAACCCATACCAAATAATAATAGCCGCATGAACAGAATTGACCAACTATTTGAAAAAAAGCACCACGAGGTTTTAAATGTGTATTGTACTGCAGGCTATCCGCATTTAAACAGCATGCCCGAAGTGTTGGCATCCCTGCAAAACAATGGCGCCGATCTGATTGAAATCGGAATGCCCTACAGCGATCCTTTGGCAGATGGGCCCGTGATTCAACAAAGCAATTTGATTGCACTTGATAACGGGATGAGTATCCCGGTATTATTTGAGCAATTAAAAACCATCCGGGAAAACATTCACTTGCCGATTATCCTGATGGGTTATATGAATCCGATCATGCAATTCGGACTGGAACATTTTTGTGCCGCAGCCGAATCAGCCGGCGTGGATGGCATCATTCTACCCGATTTACCCATGTATGAGTTTGAAACCGAATACAAGCAGCTTTTTGAAAAACACCACCTTCGATTTATCTTTTTAGTAACACCAGAAACCGGTGAAGACAGGATACGAAAAATAGATGGGCTGAGCAGTGGATTTTTGTACGCCGTGTCTTCCTCGTCCACTACTGGTAATAACAAAGCGATTCAGGACCAGTCAGCCTACTTTAAAAAGCTACAGGATATGCAATTAAAGAATCCCATCCTGGTTGGCTTTGGTATTAAGGACAAAGCAACCTTTCAATCGGCCTGCGAATATACGAATGGCGCCATCATTGGTAGTGCGTATATCAAGGCACTGGAAAATAAAACCGACATCGAAGCAGCTACTAAAGAATTCTTAAATAGTGTAATGGCTTAGATTCATCTCCTTAAAACCAATTATATTGCGGTCCTAAATATTTATTATGAAGAGAATATTCCTTTTTGCAATGCTGATTCCTGTGTTTGCTGTGGCTCAAACCAAAAAGAAAACAACTACTACAAAAAAAACTTCCACCAATGCTACCACTACTACTAAAAATACAGTTGCTGTAATTCCGGTGGATGGTTTTGTAATCAATGGCACTGTAACGGGATATCCTGAAGGAACTCCGGTTTCGCTGTTAAATGGTCAAACCGGTGCGCCTGAATCGGAAACAACCCTGATTAAAAACTCATTTAGCTTTAAAGGAAAGGTATCAACGCCCGACTTTAAGATCATCCTGTTTAATAAAGTGCCACCTTACATCACCTTGTTTATTGATAATAGTGCTGTAAAAGTATCAGGCGTTAAGGATTCGTTGGAATCGGCGGTAGTTAATGGTTCTGCTTCGCACAATGATTATGTGAAACTAAATACAATACTTGCACCCTTCCAAAAAGTGTTTGCAGAAAACGCCATTTATGATTCGGTAGCCATTGCAGGTGCATTGGCCGCAACCTCCAATTTTATCAAAGAAAAACCTGAATCCTTTATTACTCCGCTGGCCATCATCCGGTACAATCAATTAGCAGATGAAACCGCTAAAACGGAAGCCCTGTTCAATTTGTTGTCACCTGCTGTAAAAATGTCGCCGATGGGAAGTTATGTAGCCCAGCAAATTACTGAATCAAAACGCAATGCGATTGGTACGGTGCTGGCAGATTTTACCCAGGCAGATACAACAGGCAATCCAGTAACTCTTGCCTCCTATAGAGGCAAGTATGTATTGATAGATTTTTGGGCAAGCTGGTGCCGACCCTGCAGACAGGAAAATCCAAATGTGCTAGCCAATTACAATCGCTTTAAAGATAAAAATTTCACAGTGCTCGGTGTTTCACTTGATAAAACCAAACCAGCCTGGGTAGACGCCATTAAAATGGATGGCTTAGATTGGGGCCATGTAAGTGATTTAAAAGGCTGGGAAAATGCAGTATCTCAACAGTTTGGTATCACGAGTATTCCTCAAAATTTTTTAATTGGTCCCGATGGCAAAATCATCGCAAAGAACCTGCGTGGTCCGGATTTGGAACGCAAGCTGGAAGCGCTTTTAAAATAACATTGTCGAAAATAAAATAAAAACCACCTTTTAAAAGAAGGTGGTTTTCTAATGTTTGCGCAGCGGCTTTTAGTTAGCTTTCCAAACTAGCATTGCCAACTTTTCACCTGATTTTATAAAAAGCTTTTACGTTGATATATTGGGGGAGATCCTATTTAGCGAATATCTTTCTCTCCATAGGGTTGCTAAGCTTTCAAAGGTTGGCAACCCTTGCGATCATGGTAGCAACATATCCTGTGCAACCATACCCTCGATTTTAAAAAAGAGCTTATACATTGAAACACCAGCGGAATTTGTATTTAACAAGTTTTACTCAAACCATAAACTTGCCAACTTTTCAAAGTATGGCAACCCTATCACCCACGAAAGCGAGATGTCCCGATCAACGCTTACCCTGATATTTACAGCAGTGCCTGTTCATTGATGCGCCTGGAGTTATCCTGTTTAAAAATATCCACTCCTTAAATTGCAGGATTTTTATGTTCAATTTCAAACATTGAATATTTTTTCCTACTTTTGCCAGCTAATAAAAAAGATAAATTAACAAAGACGTTATTAAAAAAAAAGAAATGCCTTATTTAACAATCGAAAAAAAAGCGAAAATTTTTACAGACTTTGGTGGTAAAGCCACTAACACAGGTTCAATCGAAGGTCAGGTTGCGTTACTAACAGAGCGCATCAACCATATCTCGAATCATCTTAAAATCAACAAGCATGATTTCTCTTCTCAAAGAGGTTTAATGATGATGGTTGGTCAAAGAAAACGCTTGCTTACCTACCTTAGCAAACACAATTTGACAGGTTACAGAGCTTTAATTGAAAAATTAGGTCTACGTAAATAAGCTAATCTCCATGTTTAAATAATTTAATTCCCAACTTTCTATTAAGCAGTTGGGAATTCTTTTTTGTTTAAACAAATTTTAACAGGGGTGATCTCAGCGCCTCTTTCAAATTTTTAAATAACAAATATGAGTTTTAATATTAAATCAGAAACCTTTGATATAGGTGGCGGCCGTATGGTAACCATCGAAACAGGGAAGATGGCCCGCCAGGCTGATGGAGCCGTTACAGTTACCCAGGGGAATTGTATTTTATTAGCTACGGTTGTCGCAAAGCGTGAACCAAGGGAAGGGCAGGATTTCTTTCCATTGTCTGTAGACTACCAGGAGAAATTTTCTTCTGCAGGCCGTGTACCAGGGTCTTTCTTTAAGAGAGAAGCCCGTTTAAATGATTATGAAATATTAACCAGCCGTTTAATAGACAGGGCCCTGCGTCCGTTATTTCCGGAAGATTATGTGTGCGACGTGCAGGTATTAATTAGCCTGTTGTCAAGTGATGCAGAGGTGATACCTGATGCATTGGCTTGTTTGGCTGCGTCTGCAGCATTGGCTGTTTCAGATATCCCTGTTCAGGAAATTATTTCTGAAGTGCGTATCGGCAGAAAAAATGGCGAATTTATTATCAATCCTACCCGCTCTGAATTGGCGGACTGTGATCTTGAATTTATCATTGCAGCTACCGAAAAGAATATCATGATGGTAGAAGGCGAAGCAAAAGAGTGTCAGGAAGAAGACCTTGTAAAAGCGTTGGAAATTGGACATGAAGCGATCAAAGTTCAAATACAGGCTCAAAAGAATTTGAGAGACCAGGTTGGAATCACTACCAAAAGAGAATACACCAGGCCTTATCGCAATGAAGAACTGGATGCTAAAATTGTAGCTTTTGCTAAAGATAAAATGTATGCGATTGCTTCAGCAGCTTCTGCAAAACATGCAAGAAGCGATGCGTTTGATGCATTGAAGAAAGAGGTAAAAGAATTTTTAGGGGAAGAATTGCCAGCAGAAGATAAAGGGCTTGTTAGTCATTATTTTGGTGAGTTGCAATACCATGTTGTAAGGGATATGATCCTGAACGACCGGAAGCGTTTAGATGGAAGAGGTACGGAAGACATTCGCCAGTTGACAATGGAAACAAATATTTTACCAACTCCACACGGTTCATCTTTATTTACAAGAGGTGAAACACAATCTTTAACCACGGTAACTTTCGGAACTCCGTTAGATGAATTACTGGTTGAAAGTGCATTTAAATCTGAATACACGAAGTTTATATTACATTATAATTTCCCTCCATTCTCTACCGGCGAAGTGAAGATGATGAGAGGCGTTGGTCGTAGAGAAGTTGGTCATGGTAACCTTGCCATGCGTTCATTAAAGAAAATGATGCCTGGTTCTGAATATCCATATACCGTAAGAGTTGTGAGTGATATTTTAGAAAGCAATGGTTCTTCTTCAATGGCTACTGTTTGTGCAGGTTCACTGGCTTTAATGGATGCAGGTGTGCCCATTAAAAAGCATGTGAGTGGTGTTGCAATGGGATTGATTAAGAAAGCAGACCAATTTGCAGTGTTGACCGATATTTTGGGAGATGAAGATCATTTAGGTGATATGGATTTCAAAGTAACCGGAACACGTGATGGTATTTGTGGTGTGCAGATGGATATTAAGGTGGATGGTTTAAGTATGGATATTATGCGCCAGGCGTTGGCCCAGGCTCGTAAAGGTCGTTTACATATCCTTGATGCCATGTATGAATGTATGCCTTCTCACAGGGATGATGTGAAACCACATGCTCCAAGAATGGTTAAGTTAACCATTGATAAAGAATACATCGGTGCGGTAATCGGACCCGGCGGTAAAGTAATACAGGAAATTCAAAGAGAAACTGGTGCTACGGTAAACATTGAGGAAGTGAATAATGTGGGAGAAGTAAGTGTGTTTTCTGCATCTAAAGAAAGTTTGGACAAAGCGGTAAACTGGATCAAAGGCTTGATAGCAGTACCTGTTGTAGGTGATACTTACGAAGGAACTGTGAAGAGCATTAAGGAATTTGGTGCTTTCGTTGAATTTTTACCAAAGAAAGAAGGTTTGTTGCACATCAGTGAAATAAGCTGGAAGCGTTTGGAAACAATGGAAGGAATCTTTAAAGAGGGCGATCGTGTGAAAGTGAAATTGTTAGAGATTGACCAACGTACCGGTAAGTTTAAATTAAGCCGTAAGGCATTGATGCCAAGGCCGTAATTTATTTATTTAGTTCAAAAGCTCCGAAGATTTCTTCGGGGCTTTTTTTTGCCTGGTCGATACTAAAGATCTTAACCCGGTCGGCACCGCAGGTATTAACCCGGTCGGAACCGCAGGTCAGACCGGGTTAAGACCTGCGGGTAGCAAATACATCCGGTCTGACCTGTGGTGCCGACCGGATGCGGCTTTTGATCTGCGGGTAGCAAATACATCCGGTCTGACCTGCGGTGCCGACCGGATGCGGCTTTTGATCTGCGGGTAGCTAATACATCCGGTCTGAGCTGCGGTGCCGACCGGATTCGGCTTTTGATCTGCGGGTAGCTAATACATCCGGTCTGAACTGCGGTGCCGACCGGATTCGGCTTTTGATCTGCGGGTAGCAAATACATCCGGTCTGACCTGTGGTGCCGACCGGATTCGGCTTTTGATCTGCGGGTAGCTAATACATCCGGTCTGAACTGCGGTGCCGACCGGATTCGGCTTTTGATCTGCGGGTAGCAAATACATCCGGTCTGAGCTGCGGTGCCGACCGGATAGAACACTTTCGGTATCGACTGGTTGCTGCTAGTGACCTGCGGTACCGATCGGTTGGCAATCTGCATTTACTTCTTGAGCAACTGCACGATCCTGGGAAGATTGTTTTGTTTTAAACCTACATACATTTCGGCGGTGGCACCAAAGCTGCTGTAGAAAAATGCAAGGCTGCTGACATCACTGCCTTCAAAATCGAGCAGCAGATCTTTGCCTGCATTGTCTTTTATAAAGGCATTGATGAGGGCATGTGAAGCTCCAATGGTTTTGCCATTCGGGTGATTGCCTACCAAAATATAATACACCCTTTTGTGACAGAAAAACAAGGCGCAGGATGCCACCAACTGTCCGGAAGGCAAATAGATTCCATAGGTGGTAGCCTTTTGCTGCTCATGTAATTGCTGGTATAATTGTGCAAAGCGTTTGTAGTCTTCCGTTGTTGCCGGAGAAAATTCTTTGCCTTGTTCCAGCGCCAAAGCAATCACTTCATCGATTGCGATATTTTTGCGGATTTCACAATGTAGCTTTTCCGCTTTTTTGATGTTTCTTTTTAAATTGATCCGAAATCCGGCACACAATTTTTCGTAACTATCATCAAGTGGCAGCACATAATTAACCCGGTCGTACAATTGAAATTGCTTTAAATAAAAGCGGTTACCGGCATTTAAATAGATATCCCAATATTTAAATTTTGTAGGTATAGCCAGTAAGAAATCATTTACAAGGGTGGCTGATATGTTGGTGCCAAACACACCCAGACAGGATGTGAAAAAGGGCTGGTACAAATAATGAATGCGATATTTTTTGTTCCAGGTTAGTGGCATTACGGCTTCATAATCGTTTAATACGAGGGCATCCCAATAGTGCGCCATCGTATCAAGGTAAATGGAAGTGCCATAGATTAAACCATTGTCTGAATGATTGATACAGGCATCCCATTTAACTTTATCTATCTGGTGATATGGCAGGTATTGTATGGCCATATTCAAAAAGGAATTTGAGGAACCAGTTTTTTAAGGCTGATGCTTTGTATATCGAAACTAAATGAAATGTTTTTTAAAAAGCGTTTCTCTGTTATTGTTGATTTGAAATAATCCTTATACACTTTACTATATAAAACCGGAATAAAAACATTCACCGTATTGCTAAACAAAGAGATCTGCAGGCCCGCATCATAAATAAACTTCCCTGTGCCTGCATCGTTTTTCCAGGCTTCTGCATAAGTGCCAATATCAACAAATAGTTTCAACGGAATTTTAAACGGCAGCACTTTTAAAGGGTTAATATTTTCAGGTATATCTGTTGTGAAATTGGCTGCACTGAGCCAGTTATCAGTCTTACCAATTTTGCTATTTAAGAAATCTGTTCTCACTTTAAAGAAACCATCCCGTTGCATAATTTGCTGAGAGGAGTACCCTTCAAATTCATTTCTGCCAACAAAATAATCGCTGTAGGTATAATCCTCATAGCCTTTTGGTCCTGTCATGTTTAAGTGGTAGCGGTCGGTTTCAAATTGTTTCAGGAATGTTTTATCACCAAGGTAAAAGAATTTGCCGGCAAAGACGCGGACATTCATTCCTCCTCCTTTGCTGTAATTAAAAAAGTAATTGCCGGTAAAAGCAAGGCGTGCAAATCCTTTACCTTGCTCCAGTTGCAACTCTCCCCGGTAAGGATACAACACTCGCTTGTTATCCACCACAAAACGCAATTGATTGACATACCTGTTTTTAAAAGGATAGGAGATGAGTTCAATTTGATTGACGGTATCTCTTGAAAAAAGCAAACCCTGTTCCCTTATTAAAAAAGTTTTCCATTGCAGGTATTTCAGCATTTGGCTGCGAGGATTTTTATTTGCAAAAACAAGTTTAAATGAAGGTACCAATTTACTAAAGCGCTGGTAGTTTATTTTACTGGTGGAGTCCGTAAAAGAGTCGCCGTTAAAAGTTGCTCCAGCCAAAGCTAATTCAGCCTTCATGCCATCATTGCCCGGAAGCCAGGTATAGCTCATTCGTCCCAGGCCATTGAGTCGCTTGCTGCTTGTAGCATATAGCGGCGCTACTAGAAACTGAAATTTTTCTGCCGGTAAAGTGTAGTTGTGAATCAATCCGCCCAACATGGCTTTGTCGTAAAAATTAAAGCCAACCAGTGGTGCAATAAATATGTTGTGTTTTTGATCGCTGTTATGTAAATTAAAAAAGGAAGAAAATTTAAATCCTTTCTTTACAGGGGTACCTGGTAGCAGCCCTTTTTTTAAAAGTAGTGCAAATAGCTGGTCAAGATTTTTTCCACTCACTTCTTCCAGCACTTGTTTAAAATCTTCCGGGTAAGGATGTTTAAATTGCCAGCGTTGATAATATGCATGCATGCAACTGTCAAACATTGTTGTGCCCAATTCTTTCTCCAGAAGTTTTATCCATTCGGCGGCTTTATAGTAACTAATCAAACCATAATTTGCTTCACTGAAATTTTCTGAGGGTGTTTCAATTGGCTGATCTTTCTTTAAGGAAGCCATTGTTTTGAAACCAACCTCATACAAATCTTTTGGAATTCTTTTTGAAAAAAAAGTTGGTTTATCTGTAGTTGCGTTTGCCGTAAAACTGGCTGCTGCATTGTACCGGTCATCATAGTAGGTATTGATCCCCTCATCCATCCAGGGATGCATTCTTTCATTGGTAGCGAGGATGCCCTGGTTCCAATTATGTCCCACCTCATGTTCTATTACACGCTCTAAATCCGATTCGCTGTCGACCGGCGATATAGAAGTAATGGTTGGGTATTCCATACCGCCTGCAAAACCCATTTCAGCTTCTACCACACTTACAATCTCGTAAGGATATTCTCCCAGCCAGTTGCCTCTGGTAAGAATTGCCTGCTTTATAAAGGGAATACTACGGCCCCAATAATTATTGTCGGTGGTTTTTGGAAGATGATAACTATACAGGTTGATTTTTCGTCCGCTTTTTAATTGCAGCGTATCATGATAAACTATAAAACGCTTATCGGCAAACCAGGCAAAGTCGTGGATATTATCCTGTTTAAAGTGAATGGTTTTTGTTGTGTTAGATGAACCGATTTCACTTGGCTCAATCACTTGTTTTTTAGCTTCATTGCAATCAGTGCAAATTACCGGCTTCTTAACTCTTTTTCCGAGCCAGCTTTTTTCTTCTTCATCCTGTAAAATTCCGGTGGCAGCCACTACATAGTTTTGCGGCAATGTAATTTGTACTTCATAGTTGCCAAACTCGTTGTAAAACTCGCCCTGGTCAAGGTAGGGCATAGGATGCCAGCCTGTCCGGTCATACACTGCGGGCTTTGGAAACCATTGTGTTATTTGGTAGGAGTCGCCAACATGACCACCTCTTGAGAAATTGACAGGTAATTGTTCATGAAAAGGCGTTTGTATTTTGATATGACTTTTCGGGGCTAAGGGCTGTGGTAAAATGATTTTAATGATATCCTGATGCAGGGGGTGATCTTCCATTTTTGCTACTGTTCCGTTCACTTTAAAATCAAGTCTGTTTATATAGCCACGCTGGTCATTATCGCTGAAATAAAAATCAGTCCGGCCATTTTCCAGTAGCTGATCACTCAATGCCGTGCGGTCGTTTTTATAAGCATTGGGCCATACGTGAAACCAGATAAAATATAATGTGTCGGGTGAGTTATTGTAATAATCCATTTTCACAAAACCATTGAGTGTATGATTTTTGTCGTTTAAGGTAACATCAATGTTAAAGTTGACCTGTTGCTGCCAGTAGGAGGATTGGCCATTTACCAGGGTGAAATGGCATAAGAGTATAAAAAAGAGAAACAGTTTTTTCAAAACGATTGTGTTTTCTCAAAAATAGTAAAAATGTTTTGTACGATGTTCATAATATGGTTGTGAGTTTGACGATGTTTGATTTAATGTTACTGGCGTTTTGTTTTTTGGTTCACTGGTTTATTTTGGTATCCGGTAAATTTGGGGAATTGGCATTTACAAATTTTGTGGTAAAAGTTCAATAAAGATATAAAGTACAAGGGTGATTATTCATTCTTTTTACTAAAAAAAATGAATAATAAAATCACATTTGCCACTCAAGTTTAATAGATTTTATAAAGCCGGGCTCAAAAAAAATATTGTTCCAATACGAACAAAATGTTGGTCTTTTAATCTGGTGCAGTTTGTTTAAAAGTTTGTATTTGTTTTTTTATGTGCTTTCAAAATTGGCAATGCCAAACTACTATAAAATTTTTAACATTAAAATTGGTAATCAGGATTTCTGAAGCGGCTAATAAAATCACCCGTTATTTGCCTTTCCCTGCCATGATGATTCTGATGGTGTGTATCATGATTTTAAGGTCGAGTGCTATGGATACATTTTCGATATACATTAAATCAAAAGTCATTCTTTCAATCATTTCGCTTACCGAAGAGGCATAACCAAATTTTACCATGCCCCAACTGGTGATGCCGGGTTTTACTTTAAATAAATAATTGTATTCAGAATGTTGCTGTACGATTTGATCGATGTAAAATTTTCTTTCTGGCCGGGGGCCCACGAGGCTCATTTCGCCTTTTAAAATGTTGATGAGTTGTGGTAATTCATCAAGTCGCCATTTGCGCATTACTTTACCCCAACTGGTGATCCGGATATCGTCATCACTGCTGAGTAAAGGACCCTCTTTTTCTGCATCTTGAATCATGCTTCTAAATTTGTAAATGGTAAATGCCTTACCCTTGTATCCAATTCTTTCCTGAAAGAAAAAGATGCTGCCTTTGGATGATAATTTTGTGCGTATGGCTGCATATAAATACAGGGGAGAAAGCACCACTATTCCAATCGCTGCGGTAATGATATCAATAAACCGCTTGATGTTTTTTTGCCAACTGGGCAGCAGGCCACTGTGTACATCAATCAGTGGTACGCCCATTACATTGCTGGTTTGTACAGCGCCGCTTATGATATCGAGCACATCGGGCGTAATTTTTATGTTGACATCCTTATCACTCAGGCGTTTTAGGATTTCGGTCAGCAGTGTGCGTTCATTTTTTTCTATCGTAATGATTACTTCTTCAATAGAGTTGTCTGCAATGATGGCTTCTATTTTATCAAGATTATTGTATTTTTTTATGCTAAGTGGTAACACCTCCGTTCCGTTGCCGTTGATATTTAAAAAGCTATTGATGCTATACCCGGAAATCTCATTGGTATTGGTAAATGTTTTATAAAACCGACCAGCGTTTTTTTCGGATCCGATCAGCAATACATTAAAGAACACCGTCTTGTTTTTTAATTGCTTTAATCCAATTTGTAAAAAAAGCAAACGAAGGAATACGGTGGTTAAAAATACCGGAATCATTAAGCTGTAAAATTCTTCATAGTAGTAACTGCTTTTTTCGTGGGGGTTTTTCAAAATAAAAATGAATAACAATACAAGGCATCCAATAATGCAAACAATCAGGGTTCTTAATATTTCAGTTATACCTGATTTGTGATATACCATTTCATAGGCTCCGCTTAAAAAGTGTAAACTAAGCCATCCAAAGATGTATAATATAGCTCCAAAATAGAAGCCAGTGGGCATGAAAAACTCGTCGTTGTATATTACGGTGCGTAAAAAATAAAATCCTATCCAGGTGATGATTGCGCCTAAAATATCACCAAGTATATACCAACTAATATTTATACGGGGCTGATTCAAAATACGATTTTCGGGTATTGGGTAAATAGATGAAAAATACAATTACGCATGTGCATTGCCAATCTTTTCAAGAATTTGGTGCGCAACATCCATGGCCCTGAAGCCATCCAACACGGTAACAGGTGTTTCTGTATTTTGAACGATTGCATTTTTGAATGCCTGTAATTCAAGTTTAATCGCATTGCCATCTTCTACGATAGGATTGGCTATTGCGATTGTTTTTTTTCCGTTGTTGGTTTCAATGTCGAAGGTGAAAACATTTTTATCTTCCGGACTATTGAGTTTTATAACCTCTGTTTTCTTTTCTAAAAAGTCGATACCGATGTAGGCATCCTTTTGAAACAAACGCATTTTACGCATTTTCTTCATGGAGATTCTGCTACTGGTAAGATTGGCCACACAACCATTATCAAACTCAATGCGCACGTTGGCAATGTCCGGGGTGTCGCTCATTACCGCTACACCATTGGCGGAAATAGACTTTACATTGCTTTTTACCAAACTAAGGATAATATCGATATCGTGAATCATAAGGTCGAGTATCACACTTACATCTGTGCCACGTGGATTAAACTGGGCCAACCTATGCACTTCTATAAACATTGGATTAATGTTATGACCTTTCAATGCTAAAAATGCAGGGTTAAAACGTTCTACATGGCCAACCTGAAATTTTACATTGGCTTCTTTGGCAAGTTTCACCAGTTCTCTTGCTTCATACATGGTGTTGGCCAATGGCTTTTCTACAAAAACATGTTTGCCTTTTGTGATGGCTAATTTGCTTAATTCAAAATGATAAGTGGTAGGGGCAATAATATCCACCACGTCGCAGGCATCCATCAATTTTTCTGCATCAGTAAAACGGGTAAGCTGGTATTTTTCAATTACCTCTTTGGCATTCTCCTCACCAGGGTCAAAAAAACCGACCAATTCTACTCCTTCAATTTCTTTCCAATTATTCAGGTGAAATTTACCAAGGTGACCAACTCCAAAAGCACCGACTTTAAGCATAGCATTTTTCTTTCATCAAAGATAAGCCCCATAGCCCTAAGGGCGAACCATTGTGCGATAAAATAATAAATTTGGCAGGTGTGGTTTGCTTTGTGGTAAAGGTATTAGATGCCTGGAACTTATTTGCGTTAGGTGCTGCAACTCTTGTAGAAACAACAAACCGGCATTTTTGCAAATGCCGGTTTGTATTCTTTTATTTAGAAGGATTCAATTGATCGTAATCCAAAATATAAACTTTTATCAATCTGTCAACCAGAATGGTATCTAAAAATTCCATTTATTCTCCAATTGCAAAGGGCGGTTGGACAGAAGAGATCACTTCGCTTGAAACAGGCAGCTCATCCCAGAATCCCATTTTGCAAAACTTTTCTATTCGCTCGTCGCAACGTTGCTGTGGATTCATTTCTTTTAATGTTTCAATGACAGGTTTCAGGTATCCTTTCAACAAGTCTGCCGCCCCCTGGTAATCCCAGTGTGCACCGCCATCTGGCTCAGGTATCACACCGTCTACGAGGCCAAATTTCAGCATATCCTCGCCGGTTAAACGCAGTTGTTGGGCGGCGGTTTCTTTATTATCCCAATTGCGCCACAAGATGCTGCTGCAGCTTTCCGGTGAGATCACCGTGTACCAGGTATTTTCCATCATAAAAACACGGTCACCCACGCCTATGCCCAATGCGCCACCACTTGCGCCTTCGCCGATGATGACGCAAATAACGGGTACTTTCAGTCGAAGCATTTCATAAATATTTCTGGCAATCGCCTCACCTTGTCCTCTCTCTTCAGCTTCCAGTCCGGGGTAGGCACCAGGTGTGTCAATAAGGGTAATGATTGGTTTATTAAATTTTTCAGCCAGCTTCATTAAACGGAGGGCCTTGCGATAGCCTTCCGGATTTGCCATTCCGAAATTGCGGATCTGGCGCATTTTTGTATTGATTCCTTTTTGCTGGCCTATGATCATTACAGTTTGACCGTCCATGTCAGCAAAACCACCCACCATGGCTTTGTCATCTTTAAAATTCCGGTCGCCATGCAATTCAATAAAATTCGTACACATTTTATCGATGTACTTTAAGGTATATGGTCTGTCGGGATGGCGGCTTAATTGTACTTTTTGCCAGGGCGTTAGGCTTTGGGTAAGTTCTTTTTTGGTTTCAATGATGCGCTGCTCCAGCGAATCGATGGAAGAGCTCATATCGGTTTTACTTTTTTCCTGGGCAGTCTTTAATAAGTCTATCTGGTCGTACAGATCTTTGATTGGTTTTTCAAAATCCAGGAACTGACGGTTCTTTAATTCGGGCATATTGCTAATTTACAATTTGATAATTATACTGTGAAAGTAGTAACTGAGTATGTAAAATTAAGCGGAAAGACTTTTTAATAAAAGTTTTGGTTATAAAATATTTATTCCGTTATCTTTGCACTCCCGAAAAAAAAGCATGGAATCTGAAGTTGATTTCTAAGCCCAAAAAAGGGAAACGGATCGGTAGTTCAGTTGGTTAGAATGCCGCCCTGTCACGGCGGAGGTCGCGGGTTCGAGTCCCGTCCGGTCCGCATAAAATTGGTTGAAACCCGCTATTGTTGTTATAGCGGGTTTTGTATTTTGGGTCTATTAAGGTCTGTTTTTATAAAGAACTTTAATTGTCTTTACCTTCAGCTTATTCAAGTTGATAGATAAACCGAATTAGGGTAGATAAAATCAATGCTTCAGTATGAGCATTGGATTTGTTGTTTTCCAAAAAAAAGGGAGTGAATTATGCCCTGCTATTCTTCTCGATTCTTCGTTGCATTGACTATCTGACATCTGTATCCAGAAAATATGCCCTTGATCCTATTTTCTCCCTTTTCAATTTCCCATGTTTTATTTAATGATAAATGGTGCGATTTGCAAACGTAAAAAGGGAATAGATTTTTGCTGATTTAAGCAATGATTTTTCGGTAAGTGCAGACCTCTCCACTGCGGAGGCTTGATAATTCGCATGCCGTTGACTTATGAAAACTTCTTTCCGAATTATTATTCTTATTTCAGATCAGCACTTTTTATCGGAATAACTGAGGCACTACAGCCCCTATAGAAAGATTGTAATTGACGAGGATTGGGATTTTAGGTTTTCGAAATGAGCGTAAAACAAAGCCAAAATACTGACGGTGGAAATAATGATAATCAGTGTATATTTGAAAAGAAAGCGACACCAAAAATATTCGTTAGCTACCATTAAAATGAAAGACATCCCAATAAGAAAAATTATGGCATCCCAAAAAGAACTAAATTTTTCGGAAGAGATTAGCATACGCCTTGTGCAGGATTTACTTGGTGGAAAAGACCTGGTTCATGAACTACACAGGCATGATTTCTTTTTCATCCTTGCTTTGCAAAAAGGGCAAGGGGTTCATGAAATAGATTTTATTAAGTATGATATTTATGATAATTCAATTTTTATTCTTCGCCCGGGCCAGGTACATAAACTAGAATTACAAAAGGATTGTACTGGTTACCTGATGGAGTTCGCCCCAGCTTTTTATCAACCAAACAACAATGTATCAAATCAGCGATTGACCCGTGTAACTAAAAAGGATTTTTGTGAGATGGAGGCTGCGAGGCATAGCAAATTGATTTCTCTTTTATCTTTCATTTATAATGAATTTAATGAAAAGCAGGAAGGCTACATGGAGGTTATAAAAGCTAACCTTGAAATATTCTTTATTGAATTTATCAGGCAAAGTAAAAGCCCACATGGCGCTTTAAAAGAAACCAGTGCTTATTCCCAGGAACGCCTGGAAGATTTTTTAGAGCTGCTGAGAACACACATAACCACTTATAAACAGGTTTCGCAATATGCTGATTTATTGAACCTTTCAACCTACCAGCTTAATGCAATTACCAAAGCCACTGTTGGTAAACCTGCTTCTGAACTCATTAATGAACAGATTGTATTAGAAGCAAAGCGATACCTGCTGGCAACCCCCAACCAGGTTAAAGACATAGCCGACCACCTGGGCTACGAAGACATTTCTTACTTTATCAGGTTCTTTAAAAAACATACCGGCCATTCACCAGAAGCCTTTAGGAAAATGTTTCAATAAGTCCTATTCAACTGCATCTTCGTCCTACCACCCAGCCTGCTCTAGAAATTACTTTTGTACAACATAAAATCATTGTAAAAAACTAATTTCTAAAGTATGAATTCGAAATTCAAATTATTAGCAGCTTTAAAAACCTGGCTCGTAATTTATCCATCCATTACGTTGTTTCTTTTCTTGTTTGGAAAAGAACTTTCTCCTTTGCCTCTATATCAACGAACCTTAATCCTTACTATTATACTTGTTCCATGGATGATGTTTGTGGGTATGCCTGTTGTAGATTTTATGATCAACCTTTTTTCTTTTAAAAAAGATAAAATATAAAAGCATGGCAGATAAGAAACCTTTTGATGTAATAATAATAGGCGGAAGTTATTCAGGTCTTGCGGCAGGTATGGCTTTGGGCAGAGCATTAAGAACCGTACTCATTATTGACAGTGGTAAACCTTGTAACAGGCAAACGCCTCATTCACACAACTTCATCACGCAAGATGGTAAAACGCCAAATGAAATCGCAACACTGGCAAGGGAGCAGGTTGAAAAATATGATACCGTAAAGTTCTATAATGGCCTGGCAATAAAGGGAGTTAAAACGGAAAGCGGTTTTGAAATTGAGACAGCATCCGGTGAAACGTTCAATGCAACGAAATTAATTTTCGCCACAGGTATCAAAGATATTATGCCTGCTATCCCCGGGTTTTCTGAATGCTGGGGCATTACTGTAATTCATTGCCCCTATTGCCATGGTTACGAAGTAAGAAACCAAAAAACCGGCATTCTCGGCAATGGAGAATATGGCTTTGAATTCTCTTCACTTATTTCCAACTGGACAAATGTCCTTACACTTTACACCAATGGAAAATCTACGTTAACATCCGAACAAACAGCAAAACTTATTAAGCATAACATAAGTATTGTAGAAGATGAAATCGAAGAGTTAGGGCATAAGAATGGATACCTGAATCAAATCGTTTTCAAAAAAAATAAATCAGTTCATGTTGAAGCTCTTTATACCCGTACGCCATTTATTCAACATTGCCCCATTCCCGAATTGTTGGGTTGTGAATTAAATAACGACGGCTATATTAAAGTTGATCCGGCTCAAAAAACCAATGTGCATGGAGTGTTTGCCTGTGGCGACAATACCACCCGTATGCGTACTGTAGCTAATTCGGTGGCAATGGGTACAAATGCAGGAATGATGCTTAACAAAGAACTAATTGAAGAGGAGTTTTAATCAGAAGATTTTAACGTGGTTCATTCATGCTAATATGATTATCTTGGAGGAGATTCAGACTTTTGGTTTAGAAAAGGACACTGCATAGAAACTTGACTTCAAAATAGAATTTGTTTGGAAACGGTATTGGTGAACTATATTAATCTCCTTCAGTCTATTGTTCCGCTTGAACAATGGGAGGTTGATGCTATTATTAAAAATATTACGGTTAAAACAGTTAGTAAGCATGCTATTTTTAAACATGCAGGTTCTATGGTTAAGGAATTATATTTTGTAAACAGGGGCTGCATACGGACCTATTATTTAGATAAAAGCGGCAAGGAATGTACCCGTAGTATTGCTTTTGAAAAGACCTATTGCTGGGCTATCAATTTTTTAAACGATCTGCCCATTCATGAATATATCGAAGCTATTGCAGATTCAGAGTTACTGGTTTTTACAAAGGAGCAATTCAATCTTCTTGTTGACAGCAGTCCGGGTTTTAGAAAAGCATACATGTTTTCATTAGAAAGAATAGCACTCATTTATG
>Ga0209181_10005000_pt1 | contig 19320 bp, 13 predicted proteins | sample MAT05_FD_187208 | JGI IMG/M metagenome (GOLD analysis project Ga0209181, IMG submission 187208) | Freshwater microbial communities from Lake Fryxell liftoff mats and glacier meltwater in Antarctica - MAT-05 (SPAdes) (version 2) | ecosystem: Environmental > Aquatic > Freshwater > Ice > Liftoff... | reverse complement strand
AAACCAGTAACAGAAATAGTGTGCGCATACGGTCTCCTTCACTTCATTGTCGGGTGCCGCCGGGGTACAAGGGGCCGAGATCTGGAGCGGGGACGATGTCGCGCTCGTACCAGATCTTCGCTAGGCCTGCGACGTTGTGCATGTCGATGGCTTCGAGCTTTTGTCGGCGCTTGATTGCCCCTACATCCTTCCCCTGTTGAAGGAGCGCTCGATCCTTGCGGGCGAGATCTCGCGCGTCTTCGAGCGAGATGTCTGGATAGCGGCCGATGACCTTCTCTCTTTGCCTGCCTCCGTATCGATAGCGCAGGATCCACGAGGCCTTGCCTTCGCGGGCACTGGCCTCCTTCGCGACGAAGGTCAGGCCATCCCCGACTCCCCGATCTACCGGGCCGGCGTTGAGCCAAGCCCTCAAATTCTTGTCTGTAGCGTTTTGCGAAAACCCAGTCATAGTGCGGCCTCCAGCAGAGTTTGTGGGGTTCGGAATCGGGCGATTCGCCCGAAGCTGTGGGGTTCGCCTTCAAACCCACAAAAAACCCCACACAAAGCGTGCGCTTCACTGGGACGGTCTGCTACCTCAAGAGATCAAGTTCCATTGCAAATCAACGGCTTGGGCGGCGTTTGGGGGTGGCAAGAGACCCCCTGAAACGTCACTCGATGTTCTGCACCTGCTCGCGCATTTGCTCGATGGCCACCTTCATCTCGACCGAGATGTTGGTCAGCTCCAACGCAGATGATTTCGACCCCAGCGTGTTGGCTTCGCGGTGCAATTCCTGGATCAGGAAGTCCAGCCGCTTGCCCAGTTCACCGCCGGCGGCCAGCAGGCGGGTCAGCTCGTCGAGGTGGGCCGACAGGCGCGACAGCTCTTCGGCCACATCGATGCGCAGGGCGTAGGCCGCGGCCTCGTTGAGTGCGCGGTCACGCAGCGCGTCGGCGCTGACGCTGGCGCCGGCACCGGCGCTGACCGGCACATTTGCCAGTGCTTCCTGCCAACGCTCCAGAAATCGCTGCTGCTGGCGCTTGACGACGGCCGGCACCAGGGGCGCCGCCTGCACCGCCAAGGCGCGAAGGTGGGCTATGCGCTCGCTCAGGATGGCCACCAGGCGGTCACCTTCGCGCGCCCGGGCATCGCGCAGGCCGGCCACCGCAACACGGGCTGCCGCCAGCGCCGCGTCGTCCAGCCGGTCGGCCACACCGCCTTGGCGGCACCATTGCAGCGCCTCGTTCACACTCAAGGGCCGGGCCAGCGGCAGCCAGCCGGTGACGCTGGATTCCAGCAGCGACAGCCGGTTCAGCTGTTCAGGCAACGGCTGGGGCCAGGCGTTTTCGGCGTCACGCTGGCTGGCGATCCGCAGCTCGATCTTGCCGCGCCGGAAATGCGCGCCCACCAGTTCACGCAACGCGGGCTCCAGGCCCCGCAGTTCATCGGGCAGGCGGAAAGCCACATCGAGGAACCGGCTGTTGACCGAGCGGGCCTCGACCGTCACTGCCGCGCCGGCCTGGCCCGGGGGACTGGCGGCGTCGCCACCGCGACCGGCGGCCCCCTCGGTGGCCTGGGCAAAACCGGTCATGCTGTAAACTGCCATCGAGATTACCAGTCAGGGAAAACGCGGATTATGTCAAAGCCCAAGCCAGCCCCGTTGCCTGCGGGCACCGTGGTTGGCGGCTACCAGATCATCAAGAAACTGGCGGCTGGCGGCTTTGGTGTGGTGTACCTGGCCGAGGACGCCGAGCGCCACAGCGTGGCGATCAAGGAGTACCTGCCCGCGTCGCTGGCCGAGCGCTCGTCGGGTGAGTTGACGCCCCGCGTCAAGCCCGAAAAGCAGCCCTTGTACCGCCTGGGCCTGAAGAGCTTTTTTGAAGAAGGCCGCTCGCTGGCGCAGATCAGCCACCCCAGTGTGGTGAGCGTGCTCAACTTCTTCCGCGAGAACGAGACTGTGTACATGGTGATGAACTACCTGCAGGGCGACACCCTGCAGGATTTCATCGTCACCGCGCGTGATTTGAAGCGTGACAAGGTGTTTCGCGAGTCCACCATCCGCAGCCTGTTCGACGAGATCCTGCGCGGCCTGCGCATCGTGCACCAGTACAAGATGTTGCACCTCGACATCAAGCCGGCCAACCTGTTTGTCACCAACGACAACAAGGCGGTGATGCTGGACTTTGGCGCGGCGCGCGAGGTGCTGTCCAAGGAGGGTAACTTCATCCGCCCGATGTACACCCCCGGTTTTGCCGCGCCCGAGATGTACCGCCGCGACGGCACGTTGGGCCCGTGGACCGACATCTACGCCATCGGTGCCTGCATCTACGCCTGCATGCAGGGCTATCCGCCCAACGAGGCGCCGCAACGGCTGGAGAAAGACCGGCTGGCGCTCAGCCTCTCACGGCTGCGCAATGTCTACTCCGACAACCTGATCGAGGTGACCGAGTGGTGCATGGCTTTGGACCCGTTGTCCCGCCCGCAAAGCGTGTTTGCGCTGCAAAAAGAGCTGGCCCGCGAGACCGAGCGTCGCTACACCAAGCTGAGTTTTTCCGAGCGGCTCAAGCTGCAGATCGAAAGCCTGAAGACGGGGGCCAAGTCTTGACCGGCTGGCGGGAGAACCCGGCCGTCCAGCCCTGCAGGGAGGGTGAACGGTGAAGTTCTCGGTGTACCAGGTCAGCCGGCGCGGCGGGCGGCCCAAGAACGAAGACCGGATGGGCTACTGCTACACCCGATCATCGGGCCTGTTTGCGCTGGCCGACGGCATGGGCGGCCATCCCGAGGGCGAGGTCGCGTCGCAACTGGCTCTGCAAACCCTGTCCGCACTGTTCCAGCGTGATGCCAAGCCCGCACTGGCCGACCCGCTGCGCTTTTTGCATGACGCGGTGCTGGCCGGCCACCACCAGCTGCTGCGCTACGCCACCGACAGGGCGCTGCTCGACACCCCGCGCACGACTATCGTGGCGTGTGTGATGCAGGGCAATGCGGTGTATTGGGCCCATTGCGGCGACTCGCGCCTGTACCTGATGCGTGGCGACAAGCTGGTGGCGCGCACCCGCGACCATTCCTACACCGAGCTGCACGAGACCCTGGCGCAATCGGGCCAGCCCTTGCCGGCCGACGGCCAGCGCTTCAACCGCAACGTGCTGTTCACCTGCCTGGGCAGCCCGGGCAAACCAGTGGTCGACACCGCCGGGCCGATGCTGCTGCAGCCGGGTGACCGGGTGATGCTGTGCAGCGACGGCCTGTGGGGGGCGGTCAGCGATGCGGTGATCGTCGAGCACCTGTCGCAGCGGCCGATCTCCGACGCGGTGCCCGAGCTCGCCGAGCAAGCCCTGCGCAACGCCGGCCCGCGCAGCGACAATGTCACCGTGCTTGCCGTGGAATGGGAGGACGCCGAGGCGTCCGACAACACGGCGGCCGTGTCCACCCGCACGCTGGGTGACGAGGTGTTTGCCTCGACCATCCAGGCCAGCCTGGCGGTGGGCGACAACCCGTCCGAAGAGCTGGACGAAGCCGAGATCGAACGTTCGATCCGCGAGATCAACGACGCGATCCGGCGCGCGGCACAAAAAAAACCTTGAGGACAACCATGAGTACAGAACAGCCCGCCGTGCGCGCCGACGGCCGCGTGGCCGATGCCTTGCGCCCGGTCACGATCCAGCGCGCCTTTACCCGCCATGCCGAGGGCTCGGTGCTGGTGAGCTTTGGCCACACCCGCGTGCTGTGCACCGCGTCGGTCGAAGAAAAAGTGCCGCCGCACAAGCGCGGCAGCGGCGAGGGCTGGGTCACGGCCGAATACGGCATGTTGCCGCGCGCCACCCACACCCGCGGCGACCGCGAGGCCGCCCGCGGCAAGCAAAGTGGCCGCACGCAAGAAATCCAGCGCCTGATCGGCCGCTCGCTGCGTTGCGTGTTCGACTTGGCGGCGCTGGGCGAGCGCAGCATCCTGATCGACTGCGATGTGCTGCAGGCCGACGGTGGCACCCGCACCGCGGCCATCACCGGCGCCTGGGTGGCGGCGCATGACGCGGTGAGCTGGCTGCTGGCCCAGGGCAAGCTGACGCGCAGCCCGATCAAGTGCGGGCTGGCGGCGATCTCGGTGGGCATCGTCGGCGGTGTGCCGCTGCTCGACCTGGACTACAGCGAGGACGCCGGCTGCGACACCGACATGAACGTGGTGATGACGGCCGCGGGTGGATTTGTCGAGTTGCAGGGCACGGCCGAAGGCGCGGCGTTTTCGCGTGCCGAGATGGACGCGCTGCTGGCGCTGGCCGGCAAGGGCATCGCCGAGCTGGTGGCCGCGCAGCAGGCGGCCATCGCCACGCCGCTGCCACGCTGAGCTGAGCTGACATGAGCGCGCCAGGCCAGGAGCCGATGCGGCTGGTGCTGGCGTCCAACAACGCCAAGAAACTCACCGAGCTGCGGGCGTTGCTGGCGGGCTTGCCACTGGACATCGTGGCCCAGGGCACGCTGGGCATCCCCGAGGCCGACGAGCCGCACCACACGTTCATTGAAAACGCACTGGCCAAGGCCCGGCAGGCGGCGCGGGCCAGTGGTGGGGCGGCGTTGGCCGACGACTCCGGCCTGTGTGTGGGCGCGCTGGGCGGCGCACCGGGCGTGATTTCGGCGCACTTTGCCGGTGAGCTGGCGCTGGCCCAGGGCGACGACCGCGAGGCCCACCGCCGCCGCCAGGACGCCGCCAACAACGCCGCCCTGCTGGCCCGTCTGCACGGCGCGCCTGACCGGCGGGCGCACTTCATCAGCACGCTGGTGGCCATCCGCCATGCCGACGACCCCGAGCCGCTGGTGGCGGTGGGCCGCTGGCCGGGCGAGATCCTGGCCGCGCCGCGGGGTGAGCACGGCTTTGGCTATGACCCGCTGATGTTCATCCCCGCGCTGGGCGCGACCGTGGCCGAGCTGGACGCCGCCACCAAGAACCAGCACAGCCACCGCGCCCGGTCGGCCGCGCTGCTGCGCGCGATGCTGGCCGACGCATGGCATTTGGTCTGCTGACGGGCGAGCGCTATGAACCTGGTTGACCGCTACCTGCGCCCCGGCACGCTGCGGCTGGGTGAACCGCCGCCGCTGGCGCTGTACGTGCACTTGCCCTGGTGCCTGGCCAAATGCCCGTACTGCGACTTCAACTCCCACGCCGTGCCCGACGCCGCCAGTGGCGGGCTGCCCGAGGCGCGTTACATCGACGCATTGATTGCCGATCTGGAGGCCGCGTTGCCCCAGGTCTGGGGCCGGCCGGTGCACAGCATCTTCATCGGCGGCGGCACGCCCAGCCTGTTCTCCGCCGACGCCATCAACCGGCTGCTGGCAGCAATCCGCGCCCGGCTGCCGCTGCTGCCCGGCTGCGAGATCACGTTGGAGGCCAACCCCGGCAGCTTCGAGCGGGATCGCTTCAAGGCCTTCCGGGCCGCGGGCATCACCCGGTTGTCGGTGGGCGTGCAGAGCTTCGACGATGCGATGCTGGCCAAGCTGGGCCGGGTGCACGACGGCGCGCAGGCCCGCGCCGCGCTGACCGAGGCGGCGTCAGCGTTCGAGACCTTCAACCTCGACCTGATGTACGCGCTGCCGGGCCAGACGCTGGCGCAATTGCACACCGACCTCGACACGGCTTTGAGCTTTGCGCCGCCGCACCTGTCGGTCTACCACCTGACGGTCGAGCCCAATACCCGTTTTGCGCTCAAGCCACCGCCCGGCCTGCCCGACGACGACCTGGCCAGCGACATGCTGGACGCGATCGTGGCGCGCACCGGTGCTGCGGGCTTGCAGCGCTACGAGGTGTCGGCCTTTGCCCGCACCGGCCACCGCTGCCGGCACAACCTGAACTACTGGCAGTTTGGTGACTACTTGGGGCTGGGTGCCGGGGCGCACGGCAAGCTCAGCTACCCGCACCGGGTGATCCGCCAGGTGCGCTGGCGCGATCCCAAGACCTACACCGAGCAGGCGCTGGCCGGCCAGGCGATGAGCAACGACGACGAGGTGCCGCGCGCCGACCTGCCGTTCGAGTTCATGCTGAACGCGCTGCGGCTGCGAGAAGGCTTTGCGCTGACTGATTTCACGCAACGCACCGGGCTGGCGGTGACGGCGATCGCCGCAGCGCTGGAAAAAGGCGAGGCGATGGGCCTGCTGGAGCGCGATTTCAGCCGGGTCTGGCCCAGCGCGCGCGGTTTTGATTTTTTGTCGGACTTGCAGGCCCTGTTTCTGCCGCCTGCTTGAACCAAGCCGACCTGCGGCTCAAGCCAAGGCCTCGCGCAGCGCCGCCAGCAGACCGTCCGGCACCTCGCTCATCAGGCTGTGCCCACTCGGCAGCATCACCACCCGCGCCTTCAGCACCGCTGCGATGTCGCGGGTGCTGCGGGGCGGCGTCATCTGGTCCAGCGCACCCAGCACCATCGTCACCGGGCAAGCCACCTCAGCCGCCGCCACCAGCCCGTTGCCATAGCGGTCGCAGACGCTGAAGTCATGGTGGAACAGGTTGACGGCGCAGCCGGTGGCGTTGGGCCCTGCCAGCACCCGCTGCATCAGCGCCTGGTTGCTGCCGTGCAACCACATGCCCGGCCCGGGGAAGGACGGTTTGGCCGCCAGCGTGCCGATCGAAAACGCGTTGACCATGTCGATGGCCTTGAGCGGTGCATCGCGGGCGGTGTCGAGCAGCGCGGCCGAAACCTTCATCGGGTAGGCCGCGCCCGCCATCACCAGCCGGCGGATGCGCTCGGGCGCCCGGGCGGCGGCTTCGAGCGCGATCAGCGAGCCCATGCTGTGGCCGACCAGCGTCACCGGCGTCGCCGCTGCGACGCCGGCGGCGTCCAGCACGGCCAGCACCCAGTCGCCCAGCGCCTCGACCGAGCCCAGCGCCGGCCCGGCGCTGCGGCCGTGGCCGGGCAGATCAACGGCCAGCACGCTGTGGCCGTGGTGGGCGCACCAGCGCGCCAGCAGGGTCCAGACGCTGTGGTCGTGCAGCGCGCCGTGGATGAAGACGACGCAGGGCAGGGCGGCATCAAACGGCTTGCCGCCGGTGTAGGCATAGGCTTGTACCGCGCCGGCCGGGCTGGGGACGCTGAGCTTCATGCGGCTTTCTCCGCCACCTTGAGCGCCCGTTTGAGGTCGTCGATCAGGTCGTCGGCGTCCTCCAGCCCGATCGACAGCCTGATGGTGCCCGGGCCGATGCCGGCCCGCGCCAGCGCGGCGTCGTCCATCCGGAAGTGGGTGGTCGAGGCCGGGTGGATCACCAGCGAGCGGCAGTCGCCCACATTGGCCAGGTGCGAGAAGATCTTCAGCGCCTCGATGAAGGCCACACCCTGCGCGCGGCTGCCCTTCAAGTCGAAGCTGAACACCGCGCCGCAGCCGCGTGGCAGCAGGCGCTGCGCCAGTGCGTGGCTGGGGTGCGCTTCAAGCTCGGGGTAGCCCACACGCGACACCATCGGGTGCCCGGCCAGCATCGCCACCACCTTGCGGGTGTTTTCGACATGGCGCGCCATGCGCAGCGGCAGGGTCTCGATGCCTTGCAGGATCAGCCAGGCGGTGTGCGGGCTCATGCAGGCGCCAAAGTCGCGCAGGCCCTCGCGGCGGGCCCGCAGCAAAAACGCGCCGACGGTGCTTTCCTCGGAAAACACCATGCCGTGAAAGCCGTCGTAGGGCTCGGTCAACTCGGGGAAGCGGCCGGATTGGTCCCAGTCGAAGTGGCCCGAATCCACCAGCAGGCCGCCCACCACCGTGCCGTGGCCGGACAGGAACTTGGTGGCCGAGTGGTAGACCAGGTCGGCGCCGTGCTCAAACGGCCGCAGCAGCCAGGGCGGTGTGAAGGTCGAATCGACCAGCAGCGGCAGGCCGGCGTCGTGCGCGATGGCCGACACGGTCGGGATGTCCAGCACGTCCAGCCCCGGGTTGCCCAGGGTCTCGCCAAACAGCAGCCGGGTCTCGGGCCGGATCGCGGCACGCCAGCCGTCGATGTCGTCCGGCCGCACAAAGGTGGTGTCGATGCCAAAGCGCCGCAGCGTGTAGTCCAGCAGGTTGTGCGACCCGCCGTACAGCGCGCTGCTCGCCACGATGTGGTGGCCCGCGCCGGCCAGCGTGGCAATGGCCAGGTGCAAGGCCGCCTGGCCGCTGGCGGTGGCGATGGCGCCGGCGCCGCCTTCGAGTGCCGCGATGCGCTCCTCCAGCACCGCGGTGGTGGGGTTGCTGATGCGGCTGTAGACGTGGCCCGAGCGCTCCATGTTGAACAGCGAGGCGGCGTGCTCGCTGCTCTGGAACACAAACGAGGTGCTCAGGTGGATGGGCGTGACCCGCGCGCCGGTCGTGGGGTCGGGGGTGGCGCCGGCGTGCAACGCCAACGTGTCGAAACCGGGATCGCTGTAACCAGGCATGTCGGTGGCGTCGTCTGAGCTGTTGTGGGCAGGGATTGTGTGCTATGTTTTTATCTGCGCCTGCGGTGAGAATGCGCCGAACCCCCCTGAGGAGACCCCCCATGAAAGTCAGCGATATCCTGCGTGTCAAGGGCAACACCCTGTTCACCGTTTCACCCGGCCAGCCGCTGGCCGAGGCCGTGACCACCATGGCCAGCCTGGACATCGGCTCGCTGGTGGTGATGGAGTACGGTGACCTGGTCGGCATGCTCACCTTCCGCGAGGTGATCGCGGCCATCGTGCGCAACGGCGGCGGTGTGGGCACGCTGGCGGTGCGCTCGGTGATGGACGATGCACCGCTGACCTGCACACCCGAGACCGAGATCGACGAGGTGCGCCGCATGATGCTGGGCCGCCACGCCCGCTACATGCCGGCATTGGACGGCAAGACGCTGATGGGCGTGATCTCGTTTTACGACGTGGCCAAGGCGGTGGTGGACGGGCAGGATTTCGAGAACCGCATGCTCAAGGCCTACATCCGCGACTGGCCGGTCGAAGAGGCTGGCGCCGACGCGCCCAAGCTGTAGCCCGCCTCGAAGCGCTGGCGGCGCCGGTTCCGCCTCGGCTGCGACAATCTCCAGGCCCTGCGCCGCACCGGCGCCGGGCTTTTTGTCATTGCCTCGAGAGTTTCACCATGTCTGGCAGCACCTTCGGCGAATTGTTCCGCGTCACCAACTTCGGCGAGAGCCACGGCCCGGCCATCGGCTGCGTGATCGACGGCTGCCCGCCCGGGCTGGCGCTGGCGGTGGACGACATCCAGCCCGAGCTGGACCGGCGCCGCCCCGGCACCAGCCGCCATGTCACCCAGCGCAACGAGCCGGACGCGGTGGAGATCCTGTCCGGCGTCTATGAGGGCCTGACCACCGGCACGCCGATCTGCCTGCTGATCAAGAACACCGACCAACGCAGCAAGGACTACGGCAACATCCTCGACACCTTCCGCCCCGGCCATGCCGATTACACCTACTGGCGCAAGTACGGCCTGCGCGACCCGCGCGGTGGCGGCCGATCGTCGGCCCGGCTGACGGCGCCGATGGTGGCGGCCGGTGCGGTGGCCAAAAAGTGGCTGCGTTTGCAGCACGGCACCCGCTTTACCGGCTGGATGAGCCAGCTGGGCGAGATTGCGATCCCGTTCGAGGACGCGGCGCAGATCCCGCAAAACCCGTTTTACGCCCCCAATGCCGGCATCGTGCCGCAGCTGGAGGCCTACATGGACGCGCTGCGCAAGGACGGTGACTCGTGCGGCGCGCGCATCGAGGTGCGGGCAACCGGCGTGCCGGTGGGCCTGGGCGAGCCGCTGTTCGACAAGCTGGACGCCGACATCGCCTACGCGATGATGGGCATCAACGCCGTCAAGGGTGTCGAGATTGGCGACGGTTTTGGCGTCGTGCCGCAGCGCGGCACGGTGCATGGCGACAGCCTGACGCCGGCGGGTTTTGCCAGCAACCACGGCGGCGGTGTGCTGGGCGGCATCAGCACCGGGCAGGACCTGGTGGTGTCCATCGCGATCAAGCCGACCAGCTCGATCCGCAGCCCCAAGGCGTCGATCGACCGGGCCGGTGCGGCCACCGTGGTCGAGACCTTCGGCCGCCACGACCCGTGTGTGGGCATCCGCGCCACGCCGATTGCCGAGGCCATGCTGGCGCTGGTGCTGATGGACCACGCGCTGCGGCACCGCGCCCAGTGTGGCGACGTGCGGCTGGCGGCTGTGGCGATAGCCGGCAGCGCCGGCTGAGCCTGGCTGTCCGGCTGTTGGCAGCACGCCAGGCCTGCATTTCATCCCGCACCGCCGCCGGCCGTCGCACCGTCCTGCAACCCGTCGCCAGCGCCCGGCGCTTCATCGCAGCAGGGGCTTGTCAGTGGCAACGCCACTTCTACACTTCGGTTCGCTCCACGAGAGCAAGTAAATCAACGAAGGACAAGTCATGCGCAAAAGCTGGCTGATCGGGGCAGGGGTGGTGGTGGCTGCGGCGGCGGGCGCCGGGGTCTGGATGACGCAGCGCGGGCCGCTGGCGGTGGGCAGTGCGCAAGCCGCCAAGACGCCGGGTGCGGCGGCGTCGGCGCCGCTGGACTTTCGCGCCAACGAGGTGGTCAGCCCCCAGTTGGCCCGCTTGTCGCAAACCATCGAGTTCTCGGGCCCGCTGGTGGCGCCCAACACCGCGGTGCTGCGCGCCAAGGCATCCGGCACGCTGCTGGCGCTGGAGGTGGCCGAGGGCGCACGGGTGCGGGCTGGCCAGCTGCTGGGCCGCATCGACATGGCCGAGCTGGGCAGCCGCATTGCCGAGCGCGACGCCAACCTCGAATCGGCCCGCGCCACCGTGCTGCAGGCCGAGCGCAGCCATGCCAGCAACGAGCGGCTGGCGGCGCAGAACTTCATCTCGGCCACGGCGCTGGACAACTCCCGCGCCACGCTGGACACGGCGCGCGCTGCGCTGGCGGCGGCGCAGGCCTCGTTGGCCACCACCCGGGTGGCCCAGCGTGATGCCAGTCTGGTTGCGCCGATTGCCGGCATCGTGGCCAAGCGCCATGTGCTGCCGGGCGAGAAGGTGGCGGTCGAGCAGCAGGTGCTGACGCTGGTGGACCTGGCCCAGCTGGAGCTGGCCGGCAACGTCGGCACCCACGAGGTGGCCCGGCTGTCACCCGGCGTGGCGGTGATGGTGCGGGTCGAGGGCGTGGCTCAGCCGATCGCCGGCCAGGTGGCGCGCATCGCGCCAGCGGCCGAGGCCGGCACCCGGTCGATCGGCGTCACGGTGACGGTTGCCAACCGCGACGAGCGGCTGCGGGCCGGCCAATACGCGCTGGCCCGGGTCGATCTGCCCGACGAGCAGCAGCGCCTGGTGGTGCCGCTGGCTGCGGTGGGTTCGACGGGTGGGCAAAGCCATGTCTGGCTGATCGACAAGGGCGTGCTGGCGCGCCGCGCGATCACGCTGGGCCGGCGCGACGAGGCCGGTGGCCGGGTCGAGGTGCTGAACGGCCTGACCACCGACGCCCAGGTGCTGGCCGCCCGCTTCGACAACCTGCGCGAGGGTGCGCCGGCACGGGTGATGACGCCGGCACCGCTGGCTGCTGCGGGGTCTGCCGCTGCAGGCGCCGCGTCCGCCGCCGTGCTGCGCTGAGCACGACCGCCCCGCCGAAGCCAACAAAAAAGTCAAAGGTAGAACCATGTGGATCACCCGAGTGTCGATCGCCAACCCCGTGTTCGCGGTGATGGTGATGGTTGCGCTGTGCGTGCTGGGCATGTTTGCCTATGCCCGGCTGGGCGTGGAACAAATGCCCGATGTCTCGCCGCCCGGCGCCTACATCGAGGTGGGCTATCCGGGTGCATCGCCCGAGGCGGTGGAGCGTGAGGTGAGCAAGCTGATCGAGTCCTCGGTCAACAGCGTGGCGGGCGTGCGCCGCATCAGCTCGCGCAGCCTGGAGGGCAAGAGCCAGACCAACGTCGAGTTTTCGCTCAACGCCGACATGGGCCGGGCGATGCAGGAGGTGCGCGACCGGCTGTCGGCGGTGCAGAGCAGCCTGCCGCGCGACGCCAAACCGCCCACCGTGGCGCGTTTCAACAACGACAACGCCCAGCCCATCGTCGTGCTGGCGCTGCTCAGCCCCACCCGCAGCGCGCGCGAGCTGTCGCTGGTGGCCGACCAGCAGGTGGACAAACGCTTGCAGCGGGTCGAGGGCGTGGCCCGGGTGGACGTGTCGGGCCTGGCCACCCGCGAGGTGCGCATCGACCTCGACCCGGCGCGATTGCGCAACTACGGCATCACGCCGGCCGAGGTGGCCACCGCGCTGCGCGAGGCCAACGCAGACCAGCCGGTGGGCTTGCTCAGCGACCGCACCCAGGACGCGATCCTGCGCGTCGAGGGCCGGGTGCGCGACCCGCGCGACTTTGCCCACGTCGTGGTGGCCAAGCGCGGCGGCCTGGCGCTGACGCTGGGTGACCTGGGCACGCTGGTGGAGCGCGAAAAAGAGGCCGACTCCACCGCCCGCATCAACGGCCAGCGAGCGGTCAGCTTCAATGTCTTCAAGCAGCAGGACGCCAACATCGTGGCCACCGGCGACGCCGTCAAAGAAGCCATGGCCGAGCTGCGCAAAGGCCTGCCGCCCGACATGGAGCTGCGCCTGATCTATGCCAACAGCGACTGGGTCAAGCAGTCGCTGAACGGCCTGAAACGCACCCTGGTCGAGGGCGCGCTGCTGACGGTGCTGATCGTGTTTTTGTTCCTGCACAGCTGGCGCTCGACGATCATCACCGGGTTGACGCTGCCGATTGCGGTGATCTCCAGCTTCATCGCGGTCTATGCGCTGGGTTTCACGCTCAACTTCATGACGATGATGGCGCTCAGCCTGTGCATCGGCCTGCTGATCGACGACGCCATCGTGGTGCGCGAGAACATCGTGCGCCATGTCGGCATGGGCAAGGACCACCACCGCGCAGCACTCGAAGGCACGCAGGAGATCGGCCTGGCGGTGATGGCCACCACCTTTGCGCTGTGCGCGGTGTTTGTGCCGGTGGCCTTCATGGGCGGCATCATCGGCAAGTTTTTCTACCCGTTTGGCATCACGGTGGCCGTGGCGGTGTTGGTCAGCCTGTTTGTCAGCTTCACGCTCGACCCGATGCTGTCCTCGGTCTGGAAGGACCCGCCGTCCACCCACCTCAAGGGTTTGCCGGTGATCGGCGCGATGATCCGCGCCACCGACCGTGGGCTCGACGGGCTGCACACGGTCTACGAGCGGCTGATCCGCTGGGCGTTTTCAGCCCGCCGCTGGCGCTTGCCGCTGCCGGCCTGGGCGCACAGCTTCGGCGCCGACGGCCGGCGTGACAAGGCCAGCCGGCGCCAGCTGCGCCGCGCCACCATCACCCCACGCGGCGTGGTGCTGGGCGTCGGGGCGCTGAGCTTTGTCGGTGCGATGGCGCTGGCGCCGCTGGTGGGCAGCGAGTTCATCCCGGAGGTGGACCAGGGCTTCACCCAGCTGACATTGCGCATGCCCGAGGGCTCGGCGCTGGACCGCAGCGACGCCAAGGTGCGCCAGGTCGAGGCCATCGTGCTGGCGCTGCCCGAGGTGGCCAGTGTGTCGACCTTTGTCGGCGGTGCCGGCCAGCGCAACCAGGCCTGGCTCAACATCTCGCTCAAGGAGCGCGGCGACCGCAAGCGCAGCCAGAAGCAGCTCGAAGAGGAGATCCGCAAACAAGTGGCGGTCATCCCCGGCACCGACGTGTCACTGGGCTTCAACCGGCCGATCTATGTCGCCATCCTCGGCCCCGAGGCCGACGGCCTGGCCCGGGTGGCCACCGCGTTTGCCGAGCAGGTCAAGAAAATTCCGGGTACGGTGGATGTCGAGTCGTCGGTGCGGCCGGGCATTCCGGCCTATGCGGTGCGCTTGAAGCCGGGCGCGGTGCGCGAGTTGGGGCTGACCGCGCCACAGCTGGCATCCAGCCTGCGGGCCTACGTCAATGGAGAGACTGCTACCTACTGGACCACCCCCGACGGCGACCAGGTGGACGTGGTGCTGCGCCTGAACCAGACCCAGCGTGAACGTATCGACCAGCTGCGCAACCTGCCGGTAGCGTTCTCCAAGGACGGCATGCCGATCACGCTGGACTCGGTGGCCACGATCGATGCGGTGTTCAACCCCGAGATCATCCGGCGCCAGAACCTGCAGCGCCGCGAGGCGGTGTTTGCCGGCGTCAACGGCCGATCCGCCGGTGATGTGGGCGACGATGTGCAAAAACTCGTCAAGTCCACCGTGCTGCCGCCGGGTTACAGCTTCGATGTCGGCGGCCAGACCCGCGACCAGCAAGAGGCCTTTGGCGCCATGCTGGGCGCGATGGGGCTGGCGGTGATCTTCATCTACATCGTGCTGGCCAGCCAGTTTGGCAGCTACCTGCAGCCGATCGCGATCATGGCCAGCCTGCCGCTGGCGCTGATCGGCGTGATGATCGCGCTGCTGGTGTCGCGCAGCACGCTCAATGTGTTCTCGATGATCGGCCTGGTGATGCTGATGGGCCTGGTGACCAAAAATGCGATTTTGCTGGTGGACTTTGCCAACCAGGCCCGCAAAGCGGGCGCCACCGTGGCCGAGGCGTTGCTGGAGGCCGGCCTGACCCGCATGCGGCCGATCATGATGACCACCGCCGCGATGGTCTTCGGCATGTTGCCGCTGGCCCTCGCGCTGGACGAGGGCGGCGAGATGCAGGCGCCGATGGGCCGCGCCATCATCGGCGGGGTGATCACCAGCACCCTGCTGACACTGGTGGTGGTGCCGGTGATCTACAGCTACCTGGTGCGGGACCGGCGCAGCGCGGCCGCGCCAGCGCCGGCGGGCGCGCTGGCGCCAGGCCCGGCCGACGGGGCCGACCGGGCGGCACCGGGTGCCCCTGGCAGCCTGCCGCCGCTGGCCGCGGCCGACCGCGACTGACCCCCAAAGCCGGCCAACTGCAGGGGGTTCGGCCTTTCTTTCTTTGCATTTTCCGCGCAAGGCTTGGGGTATAAGCTTTGACCCGGTCGAGGTTTCTGACCGGGTCAACGGAGATTGCCTTTGCCGCACCCTGGCCGGCCTGCCGAACCTGACCCGGCCAAGGCGCCGCACGCTGCCTTGACCGCTGCAGCGCTGCCCGCCGTGGCGCTGCGTGCCCGTCTGCCGATGCGCAGTTTGTCCGCGGTGGTGGTGCTGATCGCCGCGCTGGCCGCCCTGGCGCTGCACCTGAGCTACCGGTCCCAGGTGGCCCAGCAGTCTGCGCAGTTGCAGACCATGGCCAAACTGCGGGCTGCCGAGGTGGACCGCTGGCAGCAAGACCGCCTGCTGCAGGCGGAGTTTGTGCGCGGCAGCACGTTGCTGAGCGAGCTGTATCTGCACTGGGCCGATACCGGCGACCGCGCCGCACTGGCGCAGCTGGGCAGTAGGACAGACAGCCTGCGCAAGGCCTTTGGCAACCACAGCGCCCTGGTGCTGGACGCGCAAGGCCGGTTGGTCGTTGTGGCGCCGCGCGCTGCCGGTGTCACCTCGGGTGACCTGCCGGTCTCGCCGGTCTTGCCGGTCTTGCGCGCCGCATTGCAGCGTGCGGTCAGCACCGGCCAGGTGCAGCACACCGGCACCTACCGGGTCGAGGGTGTTGCGGGCAAGGCCGATGCGCTCTGGTTCGACACCGTGGCCCCGCTGGCCGGGGGTGCTGGCGCGGCGCGGGGTGTGCTGGTGCTGCGGGCCGACGCCCAGGCCTTCCTGGTGCCTTTGCTGCAGTCCTGGCCCGGCGCCAGCCCCAGCGCAGTGACCTTGATGGTGCACCTTGAGGGCGACAGCGTCGTCGGCTTCCCGGGCTACCCGTCGCAACCGGTGTCCAGCCCCGACCTGCTGGCGGCCAAGGCCTTGCGTGGCGAGTTGCCGGCGGGACAAATTGGCACCGGGCTGGACTTTCGCGGCACGCCGGTGCTGGGCGTGGTGCAGCCGGTGCCCGGCATCGACTGGCTGATGGTGGCCAAGATCGACCGCAGCCAGATCGTCACCGCCTGGCTGCCCGACGCCGCCTGGGTCGGCGCGGCCACCCTGCTGGCGCTGCTGGCTGCGGCGGTGGGTGCGGTGCAACGGCGCGACCGCCGCACGCTCGGCCTGCTGCGCAACCAGCAGGCCGAGCAACGTGAACAGCTGCGTTCGCTGGCTTTGGTGCAGTCGATTGCCGACAGCGCCACCGACGCGATCTGCGCCAAGGACCTGGCCGGCCGCTACTTGCTGTTCAACCCCGAGGCCTGCCGGCTGACGGGCCGCCGGTCCGACGAGGTGATCGGGCGCGGCGCCGACACGCTGTTCCCCGCCGACCAGGCCGCCGACATCCAGGCCCACGATGCGGCGGTGATGGCCGAAGGCCGGGTCATCAGCCGCGAGGAAACCCGGTCCTCGCTGGACGGACGGACTGTCTTTCTGGTCACCAAGGGCCCGCTGCGCGACACCAGCGGTGCGGTGATCGGCCTGTTCGGCATCTCGCGCAACATCACCGAGCGGCACCAGGCCGAGCAGGCCCTACGCGACGCCGCCAACCTGGTGCAGGCGGTTGAAGACTCGGTGCTTGATCATTTGGCCGTGCTCGATGCCCGCGGCATGATCATCGCCGTCAACCAGGCCTGGTCGGGTTTTGCCACCGCCAACCGCAACGCCGCCCGGACCGACACCGACACCGACACCGACACCGACACCGACACCGACACCGACACCGACACCGACAAAGCGCCCGCGCATACCGGCGTTGGCACCGACTACCTGGCCGTGCTGCGCCGTGCGGCGGGTACCGACAACGGCGTCAGCGCGATAGCCGACGGCATCGCCGCCGTGTTGGACGGCCGCCTGCCCATCTTCACGCACGAGTACGCCTGCCACTCGCCCGACCAGCAGCGCTGGTTCCAGATGAACGTCACGCCCTTGCGCATCCCCAGCGGTGGCGCGGTGGTGGTGCATGCCAACGTGACCCAGCGCCACCTGGCCGATGCCGCGCTGCGCACGCTGGCCGAGCAATACCGGTCGATGTTGTCGGCGCTGGACGAGGGCATCCTGATCTTCAGCCTGAACGCCCGTGTCATCGCCTGCAACCTGCAGGCCGAGCAGTTTTTTGGGCTGGATCTGGCCGGCCTGCAGCAACGCGGCGTTTTCACCCGCTGGCAGTGGCTGCGCGGCGACGGCTCCGCCATGCCCGACGCCGAGCTGCCGCTGCTGCGCGTCTTGCAGAGTGGCCAGCCCTGGCGCGAGATGCTGGTGGGCGCCCTCTCGCCCGCCGGTGAGCGGCGCTGGCTGATGGTCAACGCCGAGCCGGTGCGCGACGCGCTGACCGGCGCGATGACCTCGGTGGTGATATCGCTGTCCGACATCACCGAGCGCCACCAGAACGAGGCGCTGCTGCGCAAGCTGTCGCGGGCGGTCGAGCAAAGCCCGATCGCCACCGTGATCAGCGACACCGCCGGCGTGATCGAGTACGTCAACCAGGCCTTCTCCAGCATCACCGGTTTTGGCCGCGACGAGGCGCTGGGCCAGACCCGCACCGCGCTGCAGCCCGAGCGTTTGCCGGACGCCCAGGCCGCCAGCCTGCAACAGGCCTTGGCGCAGGGCGAGACCTGGGTGGGCGAGGTCGCGAACCAGCGCAAGGGCGGCGAGCCCTATGACGAGTTGCTGCGGGCTGCGCCCATCCGCCAGCCCGACGGGCGCATCACCCACCAGCTCTGGATCACCGAGGACATCACCGAGGTCAAGCGCATCGGCAGCGAGCTGGGCCGCCACCGCCAGGACTTGCAACAACGGGTGGACGAGCGCACCCGGCAGCTGCTGCAGGTCAACACCGAGCTGGTGCTGGCACGCGACAGTGCCGAGTCGGCGAACCGGGCCAAGAGCGCTTTTGTCGCCAACATGAGCCACGAGATCCGCACCCCGATGAACGCGATCATCGGCTTGACCCACTTGATGCAGCGCGACGCCACCGAGCCGGTGCAGCGCAATCGCCTGGCCAAGGTCGGCGCGGCCGCCGATCATTTGTTGCAGGTGCTCAACGACATCCTCGACCTGTCCAAGATCGACGCCGGCAAGCTGGCGCTGGAGCTGACCGACTTCTCGCTGCATGCGGTGCTGCAGCACGGCTGCGCCCTGGTGGCCGACCGGGCCCAGGCCAAGGGCCTGAGCCTAAGCCTGCAGGCCGATGACCTGCCCGACGCGCTGCGGGGCGACCCGACCCGGCTGTTGCAGGCCCTGCTCAACCTGCTGAGCAATGCGGTCAAGTTCACCGACCGGGGCGGCATCGTGGTGCGGGCCGAGCGCCTGGCGCCTGCGGCTGACGCTGCGGCCGACCTGGCCGTTGACACCGCCCGGCCGGGCCCCGCCGGTCGCCGTATCGGGCTGCGTTTCGCGGTGCAGGACACCGGCATCGGCCTGGCGTCCGACGAGCTGAACAAGTTGTTCTCGGTCTTCAGCCAGGCCGACAGCTCCACCACCCGCCGGTATGGCGGCACCGGCCTGGGGCTGGCCATCACGCAGCGGCTGGCGGACATGATGGGCGGCGAGGTGGGGGTGTCCAGCCAACCCGGGCAGGGCAGCGACTTCTGGTTTTCGGCCTGGTTCGACGTGGCTACGGCCGACCTGATCGCGCCGCCGGCGCTGCCCGACGGCGACGCCGAGACCACGTTGCGCCAGCGCGCCATGGGCGCGCGGGTGCTTCTGGTCGAAGACAACCCGGTCAACCAGGAGGTGGCGTCGGAGGTGTTGCAGGCAGTGGGCCTGCAGGTGGACCTGGCCGACAACGGCGCCGACGCGCTGGCCTGCGTGCAGCAGAGGCCCTATGACCTGATCCTGATGGACGTGCAGATGCCGACGATGGACGGGCTGGAGGCGACGCGCCGTATCCGCGCCCTGCCCACCGCGGCGGCGCGCATCCCGATCCTGGCGATGACCGCCAACGCCTTTGGCGAGGACCGCGCCGCCTGCCTGGCCGCGGGCATGGACGGCCATGTCGCCAAGCCGGTGATGCCGGCCCAGCTGTATGCCACCTTGCTGCGTTGGCTGCCCGACACGCCGCGCCCCGGCGTGCAGGCCGCGCTGGCCGTGCCGGTGGCGCCGGTCGAGCCGGACGGGCCGATGTCGCCGGACGGGCCGATGTCGCCGGACGGGCCGTTGCCGCCCGACGGGCCGATGCCGCCGGACGGGCCGGACCAGACCGGCCTGCAGGTGGCCGGCCTGGACAGCGGCCTGGCGATGCGTTACCTGGGCGGCCGGACCGAGCTGCTGCACCGGCTGCTGCAACGCTTTGCCGAGCACTACGGTGACAGCGTGACCGTGCTCGACGGCCCGCTGGCGCGTGTCGACCGGGTGGCGCTGCGCGACTTTGCCCATTCGGTGCGCGGCGCGTCGGCCTCGATCGGCTCGCTGGTGGTGCCGCCGCTGGCCCAGGCGCTGGAGACGGCATCC
>Ga0209181_10004998_pt1 | contig 19324 bp, 18 predicted proteins | sample MAT05_FD_187208 | JGI IMG/M metagenome (GOLD analysis project Ga0209181, IMG submission 187208) | Freshwater microbial communities from Lake Fryxell liftoff mats and glacier meltwater in Antarctica - MAT-05 (SPAdes) (version 2) | ecosystem: Environmental > Aquatic > Freshwater > Ice > Liftoff... | reverse complement strand
CGTTGGACGACCCCTGGCTTTCGCACAGTATCGCAATCAGGCGAAGCTTTGCCGCGCCGGCAGATTGCGTCCTACGCAGGGTTGAGTACCGGGTTGGGGTCATTTTCGCTGGCCTACACCGCCACGCAACAGAGCAGCGGCACCGCGCTCGAGCTGGTCCAGTCAAGTTGGTCTATGAGCTTTCGGCGCTGGGGCACGCTATCGGTAAACGCGATCACCCGATTGGGCGGCACGACAAACCGGTCGATCAGCCTTAACTATGCCCTGCCGTTTGACTTCCTCACGTCAGTCACCGCAAGCACGGCCCGCAACGTGTCCGGCGGGCGCGCGATCAACGAGTCGCGGATCAGCGTCCAGCGCAGCGTTCCAACATCCACCGGCTATGGTTATCGCGTGACCGCAAGCGACCGGGATTTCGCTAACGCCATGCTGATGGGGCAAACCGAAAGCGGCTTGTATTCGGTTGAAGTTGCGCGGCTCAACGGACTGTCGAGTGGCCGCGTTAGTGCTGCGGGCTCGCTCACCTACCTTGACGGCGAAGTCTCTGCCGGGCGGCGCATCGAAGAAGCGTTCGCGCTGGTCAAGGTGCCCGGATTTTCGGGCGTGCGCGTCTATCTTGAGAATCAGGAACTCGGCAGAACCAACGAGGCGGGAAATCTGTTCGCTTCACGACTGCGCCCTTATGAGCGCAATCGTCTGTCCATCGAACAGTTGGATCTTCCGATCAGCGCCGACGTCGTTTCACTCATTATCGACGCAACCCCATTCCGAAAGTCCGGCGTGGTCATTACGTTTCCCGTCATCGAGTCCTTTGGTGGTCTGGCGCGCTTCACCGACGAAAACGGGACACCGATTCCCTCCGGCGCGAAATTGGCGTTGGTGGGTGGCAACACCGAGTTCCCCATCGCCGAACGCGGCGAAGCGTATGTCACAGGTCTCGCCGAGCGCAACACCGTACGCATTCTCTGGCAGGGCAAACAATGTAGCATTCCCATCAGCTACCAGCGCAGCAGCGATCCTCAACCGTTCCTCGGCACATTCATATGCAAGCTCGAAAAATAGCCAACAGCCGACCTCACGTGCGCCGAGCGGCCGCTTTGGGCTGGCTGGTTGGCGCGTATCTTTTGCCCTGCTTTGCGAACGCCGCTACTTGTTCGCTGAATGTGAGCCCGCTCAACTTCGGTGTTTATGACGCTTTGAGCATGGTGCCTGCTGACTCGTCGACTGACATTCTGGTCAGTTGCACTCGCACCGTCACCTCGGGCGCGGAAACCGTCGCTTACACGTTGACCGTCTCAAGCGGTGCCGGCAATTTCTCAGCGCGCAACATGCTGCGCGGCACCGCCGTGTTGGTGTACAACCTGCACACGGGAGCCAGCCGCAGTGCAGCCAATGTGTGGGGTGACGGGACCGGTGGCTCCAGTACGGTGACGGGCAGTCTGCTGCCGCTGGACGCAGCCAACCCTACACGAACCGCGAATCACGCCCTCTACGGTCGGATTCCCGCCCGGCAGGACGTCGCCGTCGGCGCGTACAATGACAACGTCGTTGTGACGATGACTTTTTAGGCAGGCATCGCCGTCAGTCGGCCGTCTTCCACACGGTAGAATCGTGGCATGTCGTCGACACGGTTTCTTCCACTTCTTTTCCTGTGTTTGCTGGTGCCGGTGGCGGATGTCGCCATAGCGCAGGCGTCAGTTCAGCCACCCGCCTCCACGGGGGCGTCTATCCGCCCAAAAATCGGCCTCGTGCTATCCGGCGGCGGCGCACGCGGCGCGGCGCATGTCGGCGTACTGAAAGTCCTCGAAGAGTTACGCATTCCGATCGACGTCATCGCCGGTACCAGTATCGGTGCGGTGGTGGGTGCTTCGTATGCATCAGGAACGCCACTCGCCGATCTTGAGGCAGTCGTCACCAAGACCGACTGGAACGATATCTTCAATGATTCGAGCCCGCGCGAGGACCGTAGTTTCTTGCGCAAGGAAGAAGACCAGGTGCGCCTCTTGAAGCTCGAAATGGGCGTGAAGGACTACGCATTGCGATTGCCGGCCGGTGCCATCACAGGACAAAAGCTGGACGGTTTGTTTTCCAAGCTCACCCGATTCGCCCCTGGCGCGATTGATTTCAACAAGTTGCCGATACCTTATCGTGCCATCGGCACCGACGCTGAGAGCGGGCGCATGTACGTGTTCAGCAGTGGCCGCCTGGCCGACGCGATGCGCGCATCGATGTCGGTGCCGGGTGCGGTCGCGCCGTTTGAAATTGATCGCCGCATTTTCCTCGACGGCGGCCTCACGCGTAATCTGCCGGTGGATATCGCACGTCAGTTGGGCGCCGACATCATCATCGCCGTTAACATCGGCTCGGGACTGTTGAAGCGCAATGAATTGCAGTCGGTGCTTGGCGTCTCCTTGCAGATGATCAATATCCTCACCGAGCAGAATGTTCGTACCTCGATCGAGTCCCTGAAACCGTCAGATCTGTTAATCACACCACCGCTGGACGACATCAGTTCATCCGATTTCAGCCGCACCGTCGAAATCATGAACATCGGCGAGAAAGCAGCCCGCGACCTAGCGGGCCGGCTCGCCAGCCTCAGTCTTTCCGAGGAGGCCTATCGTTTTCATCGTGGTGCGCTGCTGGCAAATCGCGGCCGTCCAGTCATCGAGGGTGAAACGATTGAGCAGGTGCAAGTTGTCGGGCTAGAACGTGCCAATGCGGATGAACTGAAACGCACGCTCGACATCAGGGCCGGCGACCCGGTCAACTTCAAAAAACTCGACGCCGGCATCAGCCGCGTGTTTGGCACCGGCTACTTTGAGCGCGTCAATTATTCACTGCTTAACGATGGGGATCTGCAGGTGTTGCGTGTCAACGCCCGCGAAAAGCAATGGGGCCCAAATTACCTTCGCGTCGGGTTGTCGCTGGCCGCTGATACGGTTGGCGAGGGACGCTTTAACCTGTTGATCCGTTCGCAACAAACGCAGTTCAACGCGGCCGGTGCCGAGTGGCGCAATGACGTACAGATCGGCCGCGATCGGCGTCTGGCGTCGCGCTTCTTTCAGCCGTTCGGTGTCGGCAGCTTCGTCAACATCTCACCCGGCGTTGAGCTAACCCGGCGGCCGGTGGATATCTTCTTCGACGGCAAACGCATCGTGCAGTACGATGTCGGCTCGTCCGCCTTCAGTCTCGATTTTGGTGCCGACATTAACCGCAACGCGATTGCGCGGGTCGGGCTGGTCGGCAGCAATGACAGCGCGAGCGTTGCGATCGGGCCGCCCGAACTGTTTGACAACGTCAAGGTCAAGCAGCGCGGCCTGCGGCTGCGGATGCTCTACGACAATCTTGACGACCCAAGCTTTCCGCGCGAGGGCCGCACCTTCAGCCTCGACTATCTGGCCAGCATGAGCAGCCTCGGCTCCAGCACCGACTTCCGGCGCGCTGAGATGAATTACAGCGACCAGCTTTCATTCGGTCGTCACACGATCTCGGTCGCCGCCCGCTATGGCCGGACATTTGGTTCGGCGCTGCCGGTATTTGATCAATTTTCAATGGGCGGATTCTTGCAGCTATCCGGTTACCGCCCCGGTGAGTTACTGGGCGATCGCGTCAGCTTTGGCCGCCTCAGCTACTATCAGCGTCTGCCACTCACGCAGAGCATTCTTGGCAGCCGCGTGTTCGCTGGTTTATCGTTGGAAGCCGGCAGAATTAATGAGGCCTTTCAGGTCACCCGCGATAACAAGGCTCGCTCCTCAGCCGGCTTGTTCATCGGCGCTGATACCGCGTTCGGCCCTCTTTACCTTGGCTACGGGCGCGCCCGCGACCGTGGCTCGATCTTCTATTTCTTCCTCGGTCAGCCGTAGCCACCGCCAGCCGCTTCGACTACAATCGCGCATCCCCGCTGACCCGAATTCCCAATTGACTTCCGATTGCCACCAAGTGATCCGCCGTGCTTAACGTTTTCATTCTCAATAACCGTCGCCTCAACCAGCTACAGGTTGATTCAATCGACGACCTAAAGAATTCAGACCCGATCTGGATCGACCTCGATTCGCCGACCGAAACCGAGCGTGAATGGATACGCACGCTATACGGGCTGGAGTTACCCACGTCCGAAGCGATGAGTGATATCGAAGCCTCGGCGCGCTTCTTCGAAGGCGACGCGGGTGAACTCAATCTGCGCTCCGACTTTCTGCTGGAAGTCGACGACGATTCACGTAACGTGTCCGTTGCCTTTATCCTCAAGGGCAACACGTTGTTTAGCTTGCACATGGAAGACCTGCCGGTGTTCCGCCTAGTGCGTATGCGCGCGCGCACCCGGCCTGGCTACATCGAGGACGCACGCGAAGTGCTGCTTGATCTTTATGCGACCGACGCTGAATACTCCGCCGACGCACTCGAAGGCGTGTACGCCGAACTCGAGAAGATTTCCGCTACGGTACTCACCGAACGAATGACCGACTCGGAAGCCGGCAAAGTACTCGCGCGCGTTGCCACCGAGGAAGATTTAAACGGCCGCATCCGCCGCAACGTGATGGATACACGACGCGCAGTGTCATTCCTGATGCGGCAAAAATTGCTCGATGGCGACCAAGTCGAAGAAGCGCGGCAAATTCTGCGCGACATCGATTCGCTTGACGGCCACACCGCTTTTCTTTTCGACAAAATCAACTTCCTGATGGACGCGACGGTCGGCTTCATCAATATCAATCAGAACAAAGTCATCAAGATTTTTTCGGTCGCCTCGGTCGCGATGCTGCCACCGACGTTGATCGCCTCAATCTACGGCATGAACTTCAAAGGCTGGTTCCCCGAGCTCAACTGGGAATACGGCTACCCGTTCGCCATCGCACTCATGCTGGTGTCGGTGCTGGTACCGTTTGCGTACTTCAAGCGCAAGGGTTGGCTGAATTAGAAACCCGAGCAGGGGTGGGTGTTTTCAGCGGTTTTGGAATCGTTTCCCGATGTGCAATGGACGCGATTGACTGATTTGACTAATGGCGATGTCGCCGCGTTGGAGAGCTTTGCGGGACGCGTGGCCAAACTCTTGGATGGGAGCGCGGCTTCGAGCATAAATGGCTCGGACACCGCTTCCGTATTGGAGTTTCGCGAGTTACGCGACAACTTTAAAACCGTCTCCCCGGCGAAGGCCGGGGCCCAAGTTCGATCACCATTACAAGCGCATGCAAACTTGGATGCCGATCTTCATCGGGATGACAGTTTTAAGGGGGCGTCCACAATACCGCTCGGCCGGGATGACAGTTTGAAGGGCTTGGCCCAGCCGGAGACATCACCGCGCGCCGGATCGGGGGCGAAAATTGCGCTGGCAGTTGGAGCACTTGCGATCATCGGGCTGGGCGGCTACTACATCACCCAAAACAAAACCGCGACACCTTCAACCCGCACCACATCAACCGACACCAGCAAACCCGGCGCGATCAACCCGCTCTCCGTCATGGTCATGCCCTTCAATAACCAAACCGGCGACAAAGAAAAAGGCTACATCGCTGACGCGCTCACCAGCAGCATCACCAGTGATCTCACCCGCATCCGCGACGCCTTCATCGTTCCCGCCGCCACCGCCTTCAGCTTGCGCGATAAACAACTCACCGTTCCCCAACTGGGCAAAGAGGCGGCTGTGCGTTTCGTGCTCACCGGTAGCGTCACCGGCGACAAAGAAAAGCTGCGTATCAACGCCGTGCCATCCGATACCCAGACCGGCGCGCAATTGTGGACGGAAAACTTCGACGGCAAGCAATCTGATCTCTTTGCTTTAAAAGATCAGGTTACTACCCGCATCGGTAACACCATCGGGCCAAAGATGATCATTGTGGCCGCACGCGATAGTGAAAAGCGCGCAAGTACACCGCAAGTTGCTGATCTGCTCATGCGCGCCAACGCGCTCGACCTTAACCAACAGTCACTAAAGAATCGTCAGGCAATGGAAGCGCTGTATCGCCAAGCCTTGGCGCTAGAGCCTGACAACCTCAACGCCCAGATCGGATTGGCAAGTAGCCTTGCCCTGCAAGCGTCCAACCATGGCAGCGAACTCAAGTTGAATAAAGCCGGGCAAGTCGCGCTGGCCAAACAAGCTGCCGACTTGGCCAAAAAAGTGAAGCAGTTAGACCCTAATGACCCGAGGGCACACGGGGTGCTTGGGACGTTCGCGAGATTGAGCGGCGCTCTTGGCGGTGCGCTCCGTGCGGCCAAACGGCGGGTCGAGTTAGAACCAAGGAGCTCCTCTGCTCACAGCAGTCTTGGCATGGGGTATAGGCAGCATGGGGACATGCCAGGCGCGCGCGGCACTGCAGCAAGCGTTGCAATTGGCCAGCTCAGCGCGCTCCCCGGTGGAGGCCTACATGAACCTTTGCTTTGTCGCCTTCATTGCGGATCAATCGGATGAGGCGATCAAGTGGGCGCAACAGGCGGTTCAGGCAAACCCAAATTGGTCTTTCAGCTACACCCGTCTGGCCCTCGCCTATGCCGGCAAGGGCGATGAAACCCAAGCCCGAAAAGCAGCGGCAGAGGTGCTGCGGCTAAACCCGAACTTCCAAATGGGTGTCAAAAGCCTCCCGCCTTGGCCCGGCAAGGAAGAGGCGTTTCGTAAGTACATCGACACCCAATTGCGGCCTGCGCTGCGATTGGCTGGATTGCCGGAGTAATCGGGACCTTGTCCGTCTACTTTCCACCAACGTCCAACGACGTCAACGCCACTCATCAACGCTGCGGAGCCCTGTCACCGCCCGCGCGCCCTGCAAGCTCAAACCAATAAACCCCAATATCGGCGGGCATTTTCAGCACTTTTTGCCTGAAAATGCCCGTCTTTGCTAGAGTTTTATAAGTGGCCCTTACCGTTCTATGGTAGCGCCACACAGACAAAGCTCCCCCGTTCCCGCGCAGGCGGGGGATTAGCGGCTCCCCACCTATCCAGATTGCTGTTGCCGCGCCTTTGAAAGCGACGATTTAACAAATTTTCAAGAATGTCGAATATTCAGTTTTTTCTCCTGACCCACTTACCTAAAGTGAAGTCATCGACCACGGAGAAACAACATGAACACGACAAAAATCATCTCAGCTAGCGGCGCCATCGCAATGACCGCGATGTTGTTCTCCGGCATCGCCGCCATGGCCGACCGGGACGTCTCCCCGATGGGCGACTTCATCGCGGTTGCAGCCCCATCCGCCACCGCCTCGGCCGCCCCTTCCGCCACCCTCCCGGCCAGCACGTCCGCCGCCACGTTGGCTGATAGACCTGCCATCACGGTCGCCGCCGACGCACCGGTTCGTCAGAGCACCCTGGACAACGCCACCATCAACAAATGGAACCGTTTGAACAAGGCCGAGGACAGCCGCACCATGTTTGGCTAGCCCGCTTCCGCCGATTTAACATTTTTCCAAGAAATGTCGAATATTCGGTTTTTTTCAAAGACCAGCCTGCATAAAGTGAAGTTGTCAGCACTAAACCCTATCAAACACAAACCCAGGAGAACACCATGAACACAGCAAAAATGATCTCAGCTTCCAGCGCCATCGCCATGACCGCCATCTTATTTGCCGGCGTCGCCAACCTCGCCGACGACTACTACTCGCCAAACGCCGTAATGGCCGCCGCCGCAACGCGGGACGCTGCTTCAGTTACCGCAGCAGTCGCGCGGGTCGATGCAAAACCGGCTGCCCTTCAGATCTCCGCCGATACGGCCGCCGTTCTGGCTGGCTAGACGCGCCGATTTAACAATTTTTCAGAAAATGTCGAATATTCGGTTTTTTTCAAAGACCGGCCTGCATAAAGTGAAGTTGTTAGCACCAAACCCAATCAAAAACGAACCCAGGAGAACACCATGAACACAGCAAAAATGATCTCAGCTTCCAGCGCCATCGCCATGACCGCCATCTTATTTGCCGGCGTTGGCAACCTCGCCGATGGCTACTACTCGCCAAACGCCGTAATGGCTGCCGCCGCAACGCGGGACGCTGCTTCGGCCGCCACAGCAGTCGCTCGTGTCGATGCAAAACCGACAGCCAAGCAGGCCTCCGCCAAGACGGCCATTGTCTTGGTGGGCTAACCGGATCATCTTCAGCTAACCGCGTCACAAATACCCGGTTTTCCCGGTGAACGGCGGGCTCGCCCGGCCTCACCAACCAAGGAGTGCAGCATGCAGCTATCCAGACTCACCTATACTGGCATCGCCTTTATCGCGGCAGGCGTTTTGATGTTCGGCTTGGCGCAACCCGTTGCCGCCAGCACCGCCCAGGTTGCAGTATCAAGCGCAGCGCCGATCACCGTTTGCGCGGGCCCCACGTCCATCGCCGAACCCGTCCCGCCTGTCGCGTTTGCAGACAGCGGCTTGGTAGATTCGCCCGTCGCCAGATTCGTGTCCGGACTGCTCCTCACCGCGGCGATGCTGGTCGCCTCGATCAATGTGGTTTCGACGCCAACCCCCGCCAGCGCCATGTCAGCGGCGAACGCAACCGTTCGCATGGCTGGCAGTTGGGCCGGCTCGGCCGCCCCGACGCTGCCCAGCGCACCGGACCACGCGTCGGCAACCGGCTGGGCACGATCAGCCGACACCAGCCACGTTCGGCCGCTGCGCGTGTAACCGAGCGGGCCCACCGATTTCACAATTTTTCAAGAAATGTCGAATATTCAGTTTTTTCTCGCGAGCCACCTGCCTAAAGTGTAGTCATCAACCGAGGAGAACAACATGAACACCAACAGCACTAACGCAATCACCGCCTCAATCGCTACCACCACCGTAGCCGCCGGCTTGTTCATGGCTTCCACCAGCATCGCCGCCGCCCCTGCCGCATCCTCCACCGCAACCAGCGCCCCGGCCAAAACATCCGCCGCCGCAGCTAACGTCAAATCGAGCGCTTTGGATAACGCGACGATCCGCAACTGGAAGCGTTTGACCAATTCCGCGCCAGCAATGGTTGCGTAAGATCTTTTGCCCCTCGTGTTGCCTCGACCTACCGTGCTTAACCCTCAGCCTTCGCCGCGCCGCGCCTTTCGGCTAGACTCTCGCTGACCTGGCCCGCCGACTCGCGCCAGCCTTGGCGGCACAATCGCACTCGAAGGACCCGCTATCCGCTCCGCCTTCTCCAACGAAGAACAGGAAATCCGCGCCCTGCTTGATGGTTCGCAAAATCATCAGGCGTTTGAGCACGACCAGCAGCTGTTCCGTGAACACGGCGGCGTCACCGCGGATACAGCCCGCATCGCGCATCTGGCCGCGCTCGCCGCCGCGCGTGCGGGTGCCCTCAAGATCGCTCAGAGCCTGACCGCTTCGCTGTTGGCGTTGGCCATGGATGATGTCGCCTTCCAAGCAGACCTCGAAAGTCTCGCCGGCCGCCTGGAAAAGGATGAATCTTTTGGCGCGCGCGCTGACGCTGCCCGCCGTGCCGCCGCGCAGCGCTCCATCGAGGCTTATCGGCGCGCTGATGCCATCAAGCCCAATGTTTACGCACGCATTAATGCCGCGACCGTGTCGGCGATGGTCGGTGATGAACCGACGGCGCTCGCGCTGGCGGGTTCGGTACTGGCACAGATTGGCGAGTCGGCCGATGCCGACCATTGGGCGCACGCCACGCTCGGCGAAGCGCAACTGCTGCTCGGCGACGAGCCGGGCGCGCGGCGTCACTACCAGCGCACCGGTGAATTGGCTGGGCAGCGCTGCGGCGATATCGCCAGCATGCGTCGCCAGTTGCAGTTGCTGCAACCGGTTCGCCCCGCTGCTGCCAGCCTGCTGGACGTGGTGCGCGGGCCGAACGTGGTGGCGTTTAGCGGCCATATGATCGACGCGCCAACGCGCACACCGCGCTTCCCGGCATATATCGAAGCCGCCGTTGCGGCCGAGATCGCGCATGAAGTCGATGCGCTGATGCCGGTGGTGGCGTATGCGCAAGCGGCCAATGGCAGCGATATTTTGTTTTGCGAGGCGCTCTTGGCGCGCGGGCAGGAAGTCAACGTTGTGTTGCCGTTTGAGCGCGACGATTACGTGGCGCAGAGTGTGGCGCCGGGTGGCATTGCGTGGGTGACGCGCTTCGACGCGGTGTTGGCGAAGGCGAATTCGGTCACCTACGCGACCGAGGGGCTCTACCTCGGCGACGACACCTTGTTCGAACACGCTTCCGATTTGATTCAGGGGCTCGCATCATTACGCGCCCAAGCGCTCTCGGTGGAGCCAACCATGTTGGTGGTCGCCGACCCCGCACAAGCAGGCGCCGTTGGCGGCACTTTGGCCACGCTGGCCGCTTGGACCGCGCGCAGCCATCGGCATCGGGTGATCGATCTAGCGCCGTTGCGAGACAAAGCAGCAACCGCGGGCAACACCACGCCGGGCCATCACTCTGCGGCGCGAACCGAGCCGATGGCGGGCGGCCGCCATATCAAGTCACTGCTGTTCGCCGACGTCAAAGGCTTCAGTAAGTTACGCGAGGAACACGCACCGGGGTTCTTTACGAATTTCCCCGGCCTCGTGCCGCAAGTGTTGCAGGCGCACGGCATCGAGCCACTCGAGATGAGTTCGCGCGGCGATGGCTTGTATATGGTGTTCGCCACCGCGGAAGATGCGTCACGCTTCGCGTGGGAGTTATCGATCGGCATTGGCGCGGCGGATTGGTCGGCGATGAGCTTGCCGGCCGACACGCACATTCGCATCGCCCTGCACGCGGGCCCGGTGTTCATTGCAGTCGATCCGGTCAACCGCTGGTTGGCGCACTACGGCGCGCATGTCACGCGAGCGGCACGGATTGAACCGATCGTGCTGCCGGGGCAGATTCTGGTGACCGAGCCGTTTGCGGCCGTATTGGCGGCACAGTCAGCCAGCAAATTCGCGTGCGACTTGGTCGGCGTCGAACCGCTCGCCAAAGGCTACGGCGCATCGCGCCTTTATCGTCTAAGGGAAATCTAGCGTGGGTTTGCGTCCGGGCACTCTCGACTTCCAAGTGATACAAGATTCGCTGCTGCGTGACTTGGCGGCACGAGGGAGAGTCACTTCGTTTGCCAAGGGCGACGTCCTGATACGCGAGGGCGATCGCGGTGACACCATGCTGGTGATTCTGTCTGGACGCGTAAAAGTATTTTCCTCGAACAGCGATGGCAAGGAAGTGATCTACAACATTTACGGTGTAGGCGAAACCATCGGCGAGATGGCGCTTGATCACGGCACACGTTCGGCGTCAGTGCTGGCGATGGAAGAGACCACCTGTTCGATCATTAATCACGAAGAACTGCGCCGCTACATCGCGGCAAATCCTGACTTTGCGATGCAACTGATCGCTAAATTGATTCGTCGCACGCGCGTCGCCGTAGAGAGCTTGCGGCAAATGGCGCTGATGGACGTGCACGGGCGCTTGGTTAAGCTGCTCTCCAGCCTTACGCCCGATAACAAGGGCATTGGCAACGTGACCGAACGGCTATCGCAACAAGAACTGGCGGACCGCGTGGGTGCCTCACGCGACATGGTGAGCCGCATCCTGCACAACCTTGAAGAAGAAGGGTATGTGGAGATTCGTTCACGGCAAATCGAGGTGCTGCGGCCGTTGCCGAAGGACTAGCCGACTCACCAAATGACAGTATCGACGGACGTCTTCACGCACTTTTGCCTGAAACACCTTACCATTCGGGTGGTTTACCCTTGGGGACTTCTCGAAACTTCAACATTGTGTCGCGCCGGCGAAGGCCGGGGTGCAAGTTGGGCAGCATATTTACAAGCTATAAAACTTGGATGCCGGCCTTTGCCGGTACGACAGACTTTCACAGGCTCCCTTTCAGGCTACCCTGGGTGCGGCCACGCCATTGGCCCGATCAGTCGGCAATACGATTTGCAAGCGCCAGCCCACTAAGCCATGCACCCTCTACCTGCCCGCCATTGAGCCAATCTCCACAAAGTCCGAGGCGATGGTTGTCATCCCATAACGCGGGCGGCACGCTGACATTTTCACATCCAGCATAGCGCCAACGATGTGCACTTGTACTCAGCGGCTGCGGACCACCGATGTCGCGAAACGCGCCGATCATTGCCTCGGCGACTTCCGTTGCCGGGCGCTCCATATTCGCTTCGCTCCACGCCGCATTCGCGTGCAACACCCACGTCTCGCGCATTTTGGTTTCCAGCCGCCCCGGTTTGGCGCTGTCGCGCGCCGCCCAGCACAACAAGCCGTCATGGATCTCTGCCGCATCCCAGCCCAGCTCTATTGGCTCGGCAAATTGCATCATCAGCGCCCAGCATCCTTGCATCGATACCGCCCTCGCCTGCGTGCCGAATGGATGGCCGATGTCATCGAGCAATAGTGTTGCTTGGTGCGCCGGGATGGCGATCACCGCAACGTCGAAGGGCGTATCCAGCCAACCCTGTTCAGCGCTTTGCAAGTGCCACCGAAAATCATCGGCGCGGCGTGCAAGTGTCTTGATGGTTGTTTCAAGCTTGACGTTCAATGTGGACGCCAGCAAACGCGCCGGCGACGTCATGGTCGGCGTGCCGACAAATTTATCGGTTTGATCATTGCCGTCCTGCCACACGCCATCTTTCAGCACCTTTAACCGCGGCTGCCAACGCGCGGCCGCGCCAGCGTCGCACCACCGCGCGACCTCAGCGCGAAACTGGTTATCGTGCGCCTCAAAATACGGTGCGCCATGATCGGCCTGCCAGCCATCGCCTTTACGTGAGCTCATGCGCCCACTAACGCCACGACTTTTGTCGAACACCTGCACGATGTGGCCGCAATTCTGCAGCGCCGTCGCGCACGAGAGTCCGGAGATGCCTGCGCCGATAACTGCGATGTTCAATTTGATTTTCCTGTGCGCTGAAGGCGAATTTTCCGGGTAGCGCGTAAGAACGATTAGCCGCGCTGATCAACGCATTTGAAACGTGTGACCGATTCTGGTCGCTTCGCGGCGTGTTTAGTTTGCCGCCCAGTGACGCGTTTGCGCCACAGCACAAAACTGGCGCGCTTCAAATGTTTTCGCATGAGCGCAATCACTCCGGCCTCGTTTAAACCGAATTGCGCTTCAATCGCGTCAAATGGCGTGCGATCCTCCCACGCCATTTGAATGATGCGATCCATTTCCATTTCGGATAAAGCAATAGCGTTTATCAACGTTACGTTCCCAAAAGCGAAGAGTCCCTGCGCTGCCATCAGGGCACTACCCCAAGCGTTTCGCCCCGGCCGCCGATTCAATCATTCGAGCGCAGGTCCGGCCAGCGTCCAAGCGCCTTCAGTTAAGAAAAAGAACTAACTTGGATCCCGGCCTGCGCCGGGATGACAGATTTGCGATGGCAGTATTAGCGGTCATTTTCACTGGGCTACTATTTACATTTCGTTTAGGTCGCGGCATCAGGAGTGGACCCTTTAAATTTGATCAGAACAACTTAAGCTGCGGATTTTCGATATCGACGTTTTTCTGCCCCGCCCGTTTACTGCTGGGTGGCAAGCCGCTTTTTCGTGAACCGTGGCGCTGTTGCACAGCGCCTGCCTCTCGCTTTGCCTCGGGTCTGGCGCGTAAGCCATACATTTTTCCTTTTGCGAACTTTACGGCATCTTGCTCATCAACAATCGGTTTTGGATATGCGGGAGACTCAAACTCGGGAACCCATCGCCGGACAAACACTCCCGCTGGATCATGATCGCGTGCTTGTTTACTCGGCGAATAAATACGCAAGGTGTTTATGCCAGTGGTGCCCGATTGCATTTGCATCTGGCTCCAGTGAATGCCCGGCTCGAAATCTAAAAATTGCCGCGCGAGAAATACCCCAGTCTCGCGCCAATGCAGCCACAGGTGATACGACGCGAAACTGACCAGCATGGCGCGCATCCTAAAATTCAGCCAGCCGGTTGTCTTGAGCGAGCGCATACAGGCGTCAACCATCGGGTAACCCGTCTCGCCCGCGCACCACGCCGCAAACAACTCTTGGTTGAAACTGGTTTCACGCAAGCCGTCGTATGCGCGGGCAAAGTTATCGAATTCGATGGATGGTTCGTCTTCCAGCTTTTGCATAAAGTGACAGTGCCAACGAAGGCGTCCGGCGAAGCCACGCAACCCGTAGGCAAGATCACGGTCGTTGGTTGCCGCGATCGCGGCGTCAGTCGCTTGATGTACGCTGCGCATCGAAATAGACCCAAACGCCAAATGCGCACTCAGACGGCTACAGCCTTGTTCAGCGGTCAGCGGGCTTGAGAGAGAGCGTCGGTAGCCACGGCCGCCGCCACCCAGAAATTGTTCCAGCATATTCCATGCGGCTCGCTCACCGGCGGCGGGTAGTGTGCGGCAGTGTGAAATGCCTATGGATTTGAGTGTGGGCATCTCGTCCATACGCAAATGCGCGCCGGCAAATGCCTGCGGGGTCTTGAGCGCAGCCACGTTCATGCGCGCCGCCCACCTACCGGCCCAGCCGGTGCGGGATTTGAGCGCACGCACCACGCCCGTTTGCGGCAACTCTTTCCAAATCACGCCACGCGCACGGCACCACTTGGCTACATCCCGATCGCGTTGGTAGGTCCAGCCTTGCCCAGTCTCCTCGTGGCTCAATAAGTGCGTGAAGGCGAACTCTTTGCGCAGCTCATCAAAGACGGGCAAGACCGCGCCTATCTTTACCAAGAGGGGCAGTCCGCGCGCAGCCAACGCCTCACGCAATGGAATCAGATTTGCCAGTGCAAACTCCAAATGCTGCGTGTCGAACTCCGGATTCTGAAGCCATTCGGATTCAATGACAAACACGGCTGCCGCGACATCGCAACTAGCCGCAATTACCAGTGGCGCATGATCGCGCGTACGCAAATCCCGTTTGAACCAAACCAGTGCTTTTGAAGGCATTTATTGCGTCGTCGAATGATTGATATTGTAAAGACGCAAAACTCAATCAAAAGTTGCCTATGGCAGCAACTTGATGACAAACATGCGCGGTGTTTTGTGGTGCGCCGTCTCGTTCAAGAGGCTTGGGTCCAGCCGGTCCACGCGCATCCGACCCAGCGGCTCAGCGCAAATCAGGCGGCATCGAGTACGCGTAGCGGCTTGTTGAAACTCACGATATTCGTTTGACGGCTGATTTCTGCATCTCACTTCCCCTTTGTAAAGCGGGATCGAGGGGGATTTTTAAGCGCTCGCGTGTCGACAACTTCTGCAAATCCCCCTCAGTCCCCCTTTTTCAAAGTGGGAAGCAGCACGCAATGAATTCACTCAGATTGAGCATCGTAGACTTCATCAACCTGCTAGGTCTGCATGCCTTTATGGTGCTTTGAGCGTCGCATCGAGCACCGCATAGGTACGTTTACCCTTGCGCAGCAACACGTACTTGCCGAACAGCAGATCGCTGGTCGTCACATTGCGCGCAACATCCGCCGGCGCAACCTTGACGTTGTTCACGTAAACGCCGCCACCCTCGATGTCTTTGCGTGCCTGCCCTTTGGACGGACACAATCCAGCCTCGACCAAAAACTCGCTTAGGCCGGTGCCAGCACCTGCCAGCCTTTCGCGCGCGATTGCCTTGGTGGGAATCTCGCCGACCACATCCCGAAATGTTTCTTCACTAGTCGCGCCAATCTCCGCACCAAACAAAATCTCGGACGCCGCCACCGCCGCCGCCAACGCATCCGTGCCGTGAACCAGCGTCGTCATCTCGCGCGCCAAAGATTTTTGCGCGGCACGACCGCCCGGATTGGCCGTTGATTCCGCCTCGAGCGTCGCAATTTCCTCGCGAGTGAGGAACGTCAGCGTCTTGAGCAGCTTGACGACATCGGCGTCGTCGGCGTTGATAAAGAACTGGTAGAACCGATACGGTGACGTGCGCTTAGGGTCGAGCCACACAGTGCCGGTCGCCGTCTTGCCGTATTTGGAGCCGTCGGCCTTGGTCAGCAACGGAAACACCAGGCCCCAGACAGTCGCACTCATTTTCTTGCGCGTCAGCTCGGTGCCAACCGTGATGTTGCCCCACTGGTCGGTGGCACCCACCTGCAACTCGCAATTGAATGTTTTGCGCAGGTGGTAGAAATCGTAACCCTGCAGCAGCATGTAGCTGAACTCGGTAAAGCTGATGCCACTGCTACGATCTTCCATGCGCGAGCGCACTGAATCCTTCGCCACCATGGTGTTGACGGTGATGTGCTTGCCGGTGTCGCGCAGAAACTCAAGAAACGAAATCGGTCCCATCCAATCGTGGTTATTTACCAGACGCGCCGGATTGGTGGCACTGGAAAAATCAAGGAACTTGGTCAGTTGCGTTTTGATGGCCGCAATGTTGTGTTCAACCTGGTCGGGCGTTTGCAGATTACGCTCATCCGATTTGCCTGAGGGGTCGCCGACCATGCCAGTGGCACCGCCAGCAAGCGCAATCGGATGATGCCCCGCAAGTTGGAAGCGGCGCAGGGCGAACAGCGGCACCAAGTTGCCGACGTGCAGACTGTCAGCCGTGGGATCAAAGCCGCAGTAGAGCGTGGTCGGGCCGTCTGCCAGCCGCTTTTCCAGCGCGTCGCGGTCGGTACAGTCGGCGTAGAGGCCGCGCCATTCGAGTTCTTGAAGGATGGTCATCGGGAACAAAGAAGGGGTTGAATGCTATTGAATCGTTACAAATTGAGATTGAGGAAGTGCGTCCGGTAGTACTTCAGTTCTTCAATCGATTCGTGAATGTCCGCCAGCGCTTCGTGTTTGCCGTGCTTGGTCATGCCTGACATGATCTGCGGCTTCCAGCGCTTGGCGAGTTCCTTGAGCGTGGAGACATCCAGATTGCGATAGTGAAAATACGCCTCGAGTAGTGGCATGCCGCGCGCCATGAAGCGGCGATCCTGACATATCGAGTTGCCACACATGGGTGAGGTGCTGGCCGGCACGTACTCGCGCAAAAATTCGATCATCTGCCGCTCAACCACGGCTTCGGTGAGCGTCGATGCCTTTACTTTTTCGATGAGGCCGGACTTCTTGTGCGTGGACTTGTTCCAGCTATCCATGCCGTCGAGTATCGCGTCAGGTTGGTGCACCACCAGCACCGGCGCCTCGGCGACGATATTGAGTTGGGCATCGGTGACGACCATGGCGATTTCGATGATGCAGTCAGACTCGGGTTTGAGGCCGGTCATCTCCATATCGAGCCAGATGAGATTGTTTTGGTCTTGGGCCATGGGAACGTAAAATAGGGGATTGAGCCGTTTCAAACTAACCACCTACGGCAGCGAGCCGCTAGTTTCTCACGAACCCCACCATGACCGCACCGACCTTCACCGCCCTGTTTTTGGCTTTCACTGCACTAAGCCTCGCCTTTGGCGTGTGGCTGAGCCTGCGCCACATCGCCCACGTGGCCCGCCACCGCGACGCGGTGCCCGCAGAATTTGCGGATGCCATCTCGCTCGCCGCCCACCAAAAAGCCGCTGATTACACACTCGACAAGCAGCGTTTTGGCCTGACCGAAGAGGTGTTAGGCGTCATCGTGTTGTTGGCGCTGACGCTGGGCGGCGGGCTGGCTTGGCTGTTTTCACTTACCGATGGCGTGACCGGCAATGTTTACGCCAATGGCATTGCGTTCATCGCGGCGCTGGCGGTAGTCACAGGTGTACTCGGCCTGCCGTTCGATGTCTACCGCACGTTTGTCATCGAAGCGCGCCACGGCTTCAACAAAACCACCTTTGGAACCTACGTTGCCGATGCGGTCAAGGGTTGGCTGCTCGCGATCGTCATTGGTGGCCCGCTGTTGCTCGCCACGCTGTGGCTGATGGAAAGGATGGGCGGCTTGTGGTGGCTGTATGTGTGGATGGTATGGACCGGGTTTTCACTGTTGATGATCGCGGTCTACCCAACCTTCATCGCGCCGCTGTTCAATAAATTTCAGCCGATGGAGGATGCCAGCCTGAAAGTACGCATCGAAGCGTTGCTGGCCAAGTGCGGTTTTCAAGCCAAGGGGTTGTTTGTGATGGACGGCTCAAAACGCTCGGCGCACGGCAATGCCTATTTCACCGGGCTCGGCAAGTCGAAGCAAATCGTGTTCTTCGATACCTTGATGGCGCGTCTGTCCGTCGAAGAAATTGAAGCGGTGCTGGCGCACGAATTAGGGCACTTCAAACGTAAACACATCGTCAAGCGACTGATCGCGATGTTCGCGAGCTCGTTTGTGATGTTGGCGCTGATGGGTTGGGTGATCGACAAGCCGTGGTTCTACGAAGGCTTGGGAATGACTGCGGGCATGCAGCAGACCGGAACACCGGCGGTGGCCGTGTCACTGGTACTGTTCTTTACCGTCTTGCCGGTGTTCACTTTCTGGATGACACCCCTGTCGAGCCTGGTGTCGCGCAAACACGAGTTTGAAGCCGACGCCTATGCCGCCGAGCAAACCAATGCGCGCGACCTGATCTCGGCGCTGGTGAAGCTTTATCGCGATAATGCCTCGACACTGACGCCGGATCCGCTGCACTCGGCGGTGTACGACTCGCATCCACCGGCGTCGATCCGCATCGCCCACCTTCAATCACTGGCTCCGACACCATGACACTGGCAACCATGCATTGCGCACCCGGCGGGCAGGCGACGGCGCTCGATGAGGCAAGTATCGACAAGCATCTCGCAGCCCTCACCGGATGGAAGCGCGTGGGTAGCGACATCCGTAAAACCTTCCCCTTCAAGAACTACTACGAGACGATGGCGTTCGTGAACGCGAGCGCTTGGGTGTCACACGCCCAAGACCATCACCCCGACATGAGCGTGCATTACAACCGCTGTGTGGTGGCCTATTCCACGCATGACGCTGGCGGCATCACGCTGAATGACTTGATCTGTGCCGCCAAGCTCGAAGCCTTGTTTCCGCAGGCGGACGCATGAAAGCCCCGGTATGAAAGCCCTAGTCACCGGAGATTTTGGACGTGAATATCTGGTGACGCTGCCGGACAGAACCGAAGTGATGGCCTCGCGCAAGGGCAAGAAGCACGACGTGACGTGTGGGGACGAAGTAATCGTCTCAATGACCGGCCCGAAAGCCGCGCGCATCGACGAGGTGCTGCCGCGCCGCAATGTGCTGTTTCGCAAAGATGCATGGCGTGAGAAAACACTTGCGGCCAACCTCGACCAAGCGGTGATCATCGTCGCGCCGCGTCCGAGCTTTTCGACGACGTTCCTGAATTTGTGTTTGGTGGCATGCGACGCAGCGGGTATCCCCGCGACGATCATGCTCAACAAAAAGGATCTGCCGGAGTTTGAAGCCGCGTATGAATCGATCCGCTATTTGGAGCGCATCGGTTACACGATCATGTCGATGTCGGCCAAGTTCGACATTGAGCCGCTGCGGCCGGTGTTGGCGGGCAAGAAAACGCTGTTGGTCGGTGAATCTGGCATGGGCAAATCGCGCACCGT
>Ga0209181_10004993_pt1 | contig 19329 bp, 20 predicted proteins | sample MAT05_FD_187208 | JGI IMG/M metagenome (GOLD analysis project Ga0209181, IMG submission 187208) | Freshwater microbial communities from Lake Fryxell liftoff mats and glacier meltwater in Antarctica - MAT-05 (SPAdes) (version 2) | ecosystem: Environmental > Aquatic > Freshwater > Ice > Liftoff... | reverse complement strand
CGGCGATCATTTCCATGCACAACTGCGCTTCGCGATAGGTCGGGCCGCCGCGCACCGTGGTGGCCACGCCGGGGGCGATCTCGGGGTCGAGAAAATCGACATCGAAGCTCACATGCAAATGGGTGTCGTCGCTCATGCCGGACAGCGCGCGCTCCATGGTCTGGCGCATGCCCATCTCGTCGATAGTGCGCATGTCGAACACTTCAAGGCCAAGGGCGTGCACCAGGCGCTTTTCGCCCGCGTCGACGCTGCGGATGCCGATCTGGCGGACCTGTCGCGCATCGAGTGAGGGCATGGCGCCGCCAAGGCTTGTGAGTGCTGCCGGTCCGTGACCGGTCAGGCAGGCGATCGGCATGCCGTGCAGATTGCCGCTGGGTGTGATGGCGCTGGTGTTGCAATCGGCATGTGCATCCAGCCACAGCACACGCAAGGGGCGCTGCTGTTGCCGGCAGTGGGCGGCGATTGCGCTGATCGAGCCGATCGCCAGGCTATGGTCGCCGCCCATGAGGAGAGGCACGCGGCGCAGTTCGAGTTCGGCAATCACGGCGCGGTGCACTGCATCTACCCAGGCGACGACCTCGGCCAGATGCCGGTAGCCGTCCACCGCCGTGGTCCACGGGTTGGCAGGGCCTGCCAGATTGCCTCGATCGGCAACTTCGAGGCCGCGCGCGGCCAGAGCCTCGCAAAGGCCTGCCACGCGCAGCGCCTCCGGCCCCATGCTGGCGCCGCGGCTGCCCGCGCCGATGTCGGTAGGGGCGCCAATCAGGCTGATTGCCGGGGTCATGTGGAATCGGCGCTACGCATGGGTAAACGGGAGGGTGAACGGGGTTTCATCCGCGCAGGGTATCAAATGCAGCCGTGCTGTGGCGATTGTGCCGGCTTTGCAGCGGCGCACTCGTGGCACACTTACACGCATGTGTGGAAGATACGTGTCCCCCGCGGCTGCCGACATCGAACGGCACTGGAACCTGCGCCATGCGCCGAACCCGTTGGATCGCGTCAACTACAACGTCGCACCGACGCAGCCAGTGCCGGTGCTGCGGCGTGGTGCCGATGCCGCGCCCGCGCTTGCGGCCTTGCGCTTTGGGCTGATTCCTTTCTGGGCCAGGGGCGTGGCACCCAAATACAGCACCATCAACGCCACCATGGAGCGCATTCGCCAAGCCCCCAGTTATCGCGGCCCATGGCGGCGCGGCCAGCGTTGCATCGTCCCGGCTCTCGGGTTCTATGAGTGGCAGGTACTGGAAGCCGCCGGCGGCAAGCCGGCCAAGCAGCCCTGGTACATACAGATCGGTGACCAGGCCATCTTCGGCATGGCCGGGCTGTGGGATGCCTCAACCGCAGCCGATGGCACGGTCGTTGAATCCTGCACCCTGATCACCCTGCCGGCCAATCGCATGATGGCGCTGATCCACAACACGCGGCAACGCATGCCGGCGATTCTGGAACCGTCGCGGCACGCGGCATGGCTTGCAGGCGATGCGGACGAAGCCTTCGCCTGCCTTACGCCCTATGCCGACGAGTTGATGATCGCGCGACCGGTATCGAGTCGCGTCAACAGCCCGAAAAGCAATGATCCAGGCCTTGTCGATGAGATTTCGCGCGCCTGAGCTTTTCACCTTGGCCCGGAGCCAGGACAGGCCTCGCGGCAGATCGGCCAACCTGCCGCCTGGCAGGCGCGCAAGCTCCGGCGCCGGGTATTTCCGGGGGTGACGGAATCAATGTGCTTGCGTCGATGAATCCGGAACAACCGTGGCCGCGGGTGGCAGTCATGGGCGCCGGCGCGGTCGGCTGCTACTACGGCGGCATGCTGGCGCGCGCCGGGGCGCCGGTGAACCTGATTGGTCGAGCCGCGCATGTCGAGGCGATCCGGCGCGACGGCTTGCGTTTCGATGGCCTGCACTTTCAGCAAGTCATCGCGCTAAAAGCGAGTACCACGCTTGAAGCGGTGGGCAGCGCCGACCTTGTGCTGTTTTGTGTCAAGTCCACCGACACCGAGCAAGCTGCGCGCGCCATCGCGCCGCTGCTCAAGGCAGATGCGATGGTCCTGGCACTGCAGAATGGCGTCGACAACGCCGAACGCATCGCCGCCGTGGTGGCATGCCCGGTGGTGCCCGCAGTGGTCTACGTGGCATGCAACATGGGCGGCCCGGGGCATCTGCGCCACAGCGGCCGTGGCGATCTGGTGATCGGCAGCCTGCGCGGCGCAAGGCCTGAGCCGACGCCGGCGCAACTGGCGCGCCTGGCGGGTTGGCTGCAGGCGGCACAGGTGCCATGCCGTGTTTCCGACAACGTCGAGGGCGAGCTGTGGGGCAAGCTTCTCATCAACTGCACCTACAACGCGATTTCTGCCCTCGGCCGCGCCCGCTACAAACGCCTGACCGCCATCACGGAAACGCGTGCGCTGATGCGCGCGGTAGTGCTGGAAGTGCTGGCGGTGGCGCGTGCTTCCGGGGTGAACATGCCCGCCGGTGACTGGGTTGAAATCGCGCTCGGGCTCGCCGCCTCCATGCCCGAGGCGACCTCGTCGACGGCGCAGGACCTGGCGCGCGGCAAGCGCACCGAGATCGATCACCTGAACGGTTTTCTGGCCGCGCGCGGCGCCGCGTTGGCTATCGATACGCCGGTGAACCGCGCCCTGCATGCGCTGATAAAGCTGGCCGAGGACGGCCTGGAGTAACCAGTTTGACTTTGCGTAAGTCGGCACATCGCCGCACCAACCGGCGCAACCCGGGAGCATAGAGTGAAACCCCTGTATTGGATTGCCGCCGTTATCTTGATGGCTTGCGCAAGCTCGCCGTTTGCGCAGGCGCCGACCTGGCCGGTCAAGCCGGTCAAGCTGGTGGTCGGCTTTGCGCCGGGCGGTGCTGCCGATTACGTGGCGCGCGCCTTGTCCGAGCTGCTGGCACGCGCGCTGGGCCAGGCAATCGTGATTGAAAACCGCGCCGGCGCCTCGATCGCCGCCGAATATGTGGCGCGCTCGGCAGCGGACGGCTACACCATTCTGATCGCCAGTCCGTCATCGATTTCAGTCAATCCGGCGGTCAATCCCAAGCTGGGCTACAGCGCGCGCGACCTGGCGCCGGTGACGCGCGTATCGAGTTCCCCGCTGGTGGTGGCAGTCAATCCGGCGTTGGGCATCAACTCGATCGGCGAACTGATCGCGGCAGCAAAAAAGGTGCCGGGAAAATTCAACTACGCGTCCGGCAACGGCTCTGCGCCGCATTTGTCGGCGCTGCTTTTCTCGAAGTTGGCGCAAGTCGAGATGGTGCATGTGCCATTCAAGGGGGGGCAGCCCGGCGATGCAATCGGTGGTGGCGGGCGACACCCAGGTCACCTTCGGCACCCCGCCTTCGGTGTTGCCGCTGGTTGAAGCCAGGCGCCTCCAGGCACTGGCGATCACCAGCCGCGAGCGTTCGCCCCTGGTGTCGCAAATCCCCGGCATGCGCGAGGCCGGATTGCCGGATTACGAAATATCCTTCTGGTACGGATTCTTCTTTCCAGTTGGCACGCCGGTGGCAGCGATAAGGCGCCTGCACGAGGCCACCCAGGGTGTGCTGCAGCTGCCCGAGGTTAAGCAGGCACTGGCGCGCGAGGGTACCGAGACCACCGGTTCGAAGTCGCCGGAGGACTTCGCCGCGTTTGTAGCCGAGGACGCCAAGTTCTGGCTGCGGCTGGTGCGGGATTCAAAACTGACGGCGGAATGAGCGCGCGGCCGCGCCCCTGACTGTTGCCTCGAAACAACAAAAAATCCCTTTTTGGCCATAGGGTTAGGATTATTTGCTAAGGTGTCGGATAAGTTGTTGCGCAAACCTGTGGCAAGCTTGCCTGCGAGAGTGCGCAAAGATCAATTCGGAGCCTGTTTCATGGCTGTCATCGCAGTGGTCAATCGCAAGGGCGGTTCCGGCAAGTCGACGCTGGCGACACACGTTGCGAGCTATCTTGCCGATCGCGGTTGCGAGGTGATGCTGGGTGACGTGGATCGCCAGCAATCGTCGCGCCTGTGGCTCAACCTGCGCCCCGAGGGGCGCCCGGCGATTCATGGCTGGACCATCGACGAGCGCAACTTCGCGCGCCCGCCGGCGGGTGTGAAGCATGTGGTGCTTGACACCCCGGGCGGGTTCCAGGGCGTGGGCCTGATGAAAGTGGCGCTGTATGCCGACGCGATCCTGATTCCTTCGACGCCTTCGCTGTTTGATCGCCAGGCCGCCGCCGAATGCATCAAGGAATTGCGCACTTATCCGCGCGTGCAATTGGGCAAATGCCGCCTTGCCGGCATCGGCATGCGTATCGATGGCCGCACCCGCAACGCCGCACTGCTCGAGGCCTGGGCCGATGGCGAAGGATTGGCGCATCTGGGCACCATCAAGGAAGCCCAGGTCTACGCGCGTTGCCTGGAGCAGGGCATGTCGGTGTTCGACTTTCCGCGCAATCGCGCCATCGAGGGCTTTTTGCTGGACTGGCAGCGCATCTGCGGCTGGGTCGATGAGTTGCTCGAACTACAGACTGCCGCTGCCCAGGCGGTGAACGCTGCCGCCAATCCACAACCGGTGCTCAATTCCAATCTGCACGCCGCCACCCGCGCAGACCCGAACCGGGCCAACCACGCGACCGGGTTGGCCGTCCAAGCGGTGCTGCCGCGCCCCTCGGTGTTGTCCGTGGCACTCGCCCAGCGCCGTGCCGAAGCCGCTGCGGCGGCGGCCACCTCAAGGGTGACCGAAACCCCGACATTCCTGCGCGCCTGAACCCATCTGAACCCGCCTTGGCCGCCGGGCGGCCGGCGATGGTACCCTTGAAGGGCAAGGAGACACTCATGCCCGATAGAGGCAATGCGCCGGCAATTCCCGGCCAGCCGACCGGTTCACCCACCGACGCATCCCTGACCGACTCGCCCTATGCGGTGATGCGCCTGATGGTCACGTTGCTGTTGATGACCATCGGCGGCGGCTGCATGTATCTGACAGCCGTGGTGCTGCCGGCGGTGCAGGCGGAGTTCGGGGTGGCGCGCGCCGATGCCTCGCTGCCTTATGCGGGCCTGATGATCGGCTTCGGCATCGGCGGCATCCTGATGGGGCGCCTGGCCGATCGCTTCGGCGTGATGGTGCCCTTGCTGATCGGTTCGGTCTGCCTGGCCCTGGGTTTTGTGGCGGCGGCGATGTCCAGCAACATCTGGACCTTCACCCTGGCGCACGCCATCCTGATTGCCATGTTCGGCAGTTCGGCGACCTTCGCACCGCTCATCGCCGATACCTCGCTGTGGTTCGTGCGCCGGCGCGGCATCGCGGTGGCGGTGTGTGCGAGCGGTAACTACGCGGCAGGCGCGATCTGGCCGCCGATCGTGCAGCATTTCATCGAAGTCGCGGGCTGGCGCCAGACCTATATCGGACTGGCCGTGTTTTCGTTCGTGACCATGACCGCGCTGGCGCTCATGATGCGGCGGCGGCCGCCGGCCTTGACCGCATCCGGGCCGGGTGCGGCTGCGATACACGGCGGGCTGGCTTCGGATCGGCCGTTCGGACTCACGCCGGGCCAGGCGCAGGCATTGCTGTGTGCCGCCGCCTTGTGCTGTTGCGTGGCGATGGCGATGCCGCAGGTGCATATCGTGGCCTACTGCGGCGACCTGGGCTACGGCGCGGCCAGCGGCGCCAAGATGCTGTCGGTGATGCTCGCCGCCGGCATCGCCAGCCGCCTGATTTCGGGTGTGATCTGCGACCGCATCGGCGGACTGCGTACCCTGCTCCTGGGCGCCGCACTGCAGGGTACGGCGCTGGTTTTTTTCCTGCCGTTTGATTCGCTGTGGTCGCTGTACGCGGTGTCGGCGCTGTTCGGCCTGTTTCAAGGCGGCATCATTCCGGCCTACGTGATCATCGTGCGCGAATATTTCGCCCCGAAAGAGGCCGGTGCGCGGGTCGGCGCAGTGATCATGTTCAGCCTGTTCGGCATGGCGCTGGGCGGCTGGATGTCGGGCAAGGTGTTCGACCTGACCGGGTCGTACCACGCGGCTTTCATCAACGGCATTGGCTGGAACCTGCTCAACCTGGCGATCGTCGCATTCATCATGTGGCGCGTGCGGCGCCTGTTTTTCAAGGAAACCCTGAACAAGCCCGCAGGTTGAGAAAGCTGCTTTTGCAAGCTTTTGAATTGAATGGCACTGCTGTTCGCGAGCCCGATGGGGTCTGATATTGCCCTTCCTCAGCAGCCATGACCATCAGCAGCGACGAGCGCCAGTTCTTCGTGACCATGGGCGAGCGCATCGCCTCTTTGCGCAAGGCGCGCAACCTGACCCAGACCCATCTGGCCGAGGCGCTGGGCGTCACCCAGCAGGCGGTGCAGGCCTATGAGGCCGGCAGCCGACGCATTCCCGTGTCGGCATTGCCCTCCGTGGCGCGCACGCTTGCGGTATCGATGATGGAGCTTTTTGGGGAAGAGCCGCAGGGCAAGGCCGCGCGCAGCTCGGCCAGCGGCAAGCGCGGCCCCATGCCGCAGTGGCAGCAGCACATCGAGGCCATCGCCAAGCTGCCCCGCAGCCGCCAGCAGTTCGTGGCCGAGATGCTGAAGAACGCGCTCGGTCAGGGTGCGGCGCAGTGACGGCGCTGCAGCCCATCATCGGCAGCCGCATCCGCACGCTGCGCGAGCAACGCGTGATGATCGACGCCGACCTGGCCGAGCTTTACGGCGTGGCGACCAAGGTGCTGGTGCAGGCGGTCAAGCGCAACCTGGTGCGCTTCCCGGCGGACTTCATGTTTCAGCTCTCGGCCGAGGAGTTCGCGGCTTTGAGGTCACAGTCTGTGACCTCAAATGCCAGCGGCCAGCCCGGGCGCGGCGGCCGGCGCACTGCGCCCTATGCCTTCACCGAGCAAGGGGTGGCGATGCTGTCCTCGGTGCTCGGCAGCCCGCGCGCCATCGCGGTCAACATCGAGATCATGCGCACCTTCGTACGCGTGCGGGCACTGGCCGTCACGCACGCCGACCTGGCCAAGCGGCTGGCCGAACTCGAAGACAAGACCGATGCGCTGGCCATGAACCACGACACCTTCAGCCGTAATACGCGCAACCAGCTCAAGCAGGTCTTCGACGCGCTCAAGGAACTCATGACGCCGCCCGATCCGCCCAAGCGGCCTATCGGGTTCATCAACCCCGAGGACAAGGGCAGCAAGAAGACTTCGGCAGCGAAGGGCAAGGCCTGAACCTACCTCTCGCTCACATTTTGGCCCTCGCAGACGTGCGAAGGCAAGGGCAGCGGCCCCTATTGCAAGGCACGACAGCGCCTGGCGCTGGGATTGATCACGCGTCTGACAACAGCGGCGGGCGACACGCTGGAAGCAGCCAGCCCGAAGCTATGGAAATGGCACGGTCGCACGATCAAACTGGCCGATGGCACCACCATATCCATGCCCGACACGCCCGCCAGTCAGGCGCTGTAACTGCAAAGCGGGACCCAGAAGGCCGGGCTGGGTTTCCCTCTGGCGATGCTGGTAGGTCTGATATCGCTGTCCACCGGCACGGTGCTGCGCTAGCAGCCTGTCGGACTTGGGGAGCATCGGCTTTCGCTTTCGTCGCCCCAAGTCCGACAGGCTGCTAGTCCCTCGGACCATGCCGCGGCAAACATACCAGGGCACAGGCGCTGCTTCGCACCCTGATGCCAGACCTGGAGGCGGGCGACGTGATTCTGGTAGATCGCCACCAATGCAACTACTTCACCGTCGCACTGCTGATCGAACGTGGCGGCGATCTGGTGACGCGCCAGCACCAACGCCAAATCACCGATTTTCGGCGCGGCAAGCGGCTGGGCCGGCGCGATCCGCTGGTGGAATGGGAGCGCCCCAAGCGCCCGACCTGGATGGACGAAGCGCCCAACGCGTGTATGCGCGCGCGGCTGCGCATGCGCCAAAACCGAAGTCGCTGGTCGCATCCTGGTCACCCTGCAGACCGACGCACGCTCGGTGAGCCCACTCGAACTCGATACGCTTTACGACCTGCGCTGGCGGGTCGAAGTGGATTTTCGTTCGATCAAGGCGGTGATGGGCATGGACATTCTGCGCGCCAACTCGCCTGCCATGATCCACAAGGAGACCGCGGTTCATCTATTGGCCTACAACCTGGTTCGCGCATTGGTCATGCGCGCGGCTATGGCCACACGCATCGCCGCTCGCGCTTTGAGCTTCAAGGGCGCTCTGCAATTGTTGCTTGCGTTCGGACAGCAATTGCGCTTCGCCGGGCGTGCCAGCGCACGTACCATGACCACCTTCATGCTTGGCGCTATCAGTTGCCTCCGACTACCGCATCGGCCCGGTCGTGTCGAACCACATGCCATCAAGCGAAAACCGAAAAACCATCAACTCCTCGCCACTCCGCGTCAGTCCGATCGTGAGAAGATCCTTCACTGGCGAAAGTTCAGACACCACTAAGGTAGTGCCAAGGCGGGTACCCCCCTTTTTCAACAGCCTGCTAATCCACCTTTGCCCCTGAGCGCCTGACCACCGGAATCCACTTCGCCATGTCGTCGGCGATCACCTTGGCAAAGGCGGCTGGTGGCGCGGCCGGCGCCACGTCGAAGCCCTGCTGCGCCAGGTTGTCGCGCACGTCGGCGCGCGCCAAAATCTTCGCGATTTCGGCATTCAGACGATTGGTGATGTCTGTGGGCAGCCCGGCCGGGCCGACCCAGCCGAACCAGGTGTTGACCTCGTAGCCCTTGACCCCTTTTTCATCGAGTGTGGGCACGTCCGGCAACAGGGGCGAGCGCGTCAGGCTGGTGACCGCCAGCGCCCGCAGCTTGCCATCACGGATCTGGCTGATCACCGTGGGCGTGTTGAAAAAGCCCATGTTCACCTCACCCGACATCACCGCCAGGATGCCTTGCGGCGCTCCCTTGTAAGGCACGTGAACCAGGTCGGTGCCGGTCATCTGGCCGAACAGCACGCCCGACAAGTGATGCGAGGTGCCGCTGCCGCCGGAGGAAAAGTTGAGCGCACCGGGCCTGGCCTTGGCCGCATCGATCACCGCGCGCGGCTCGCGCGCCGCGCTCGAGGGCGGCACCACCATCACGTTGGAGACGCCGCCGGTCAGGCCGATGGGCGTCAGATCCTTTTGCGAGTCGTAGCCAGGCTTCGAATACAGCGCCTGGTTGAACACCAGCGTGCCTTGCGAGGCGAAACCGATGGTGTAGCCGTCGGGCGCGGCGCGTGCCATTTCGGTGGTGGCAATCGTGCCGCCGGCGCCGGCCTTGTTTTCGACCACCAAGGGCTGGCCGAGCGACTTGGCCAATTCGTTGCCGACCAGGCGCGAAATGATGTCGGCGGTGCTGCCGGCGGCCAGCGGGACCAATAGCTTGATGGGTTTGGAGGGCCATGCCTGGGCGCATGCCTGGGTAGCGACCAATAGCCATGCGGCGGCGGCGAGTGCGGACATCGCGCACGCGTTTGTCAGGGTTGCCCGGAAAATATTCATGTGATCTCCAAAACGGCTGTGGGTGGCGTGCAAGGGCGCAACTCATCCGCAACATACATCATGATCGGGTCGCGCTCAGGTACCGGTACCTCAGGTACCGGTAAATCTCGGCTTGCGCTTCTCGTTGAACGCCGCGATGCCTTCGCGCCGGTCGTCGGTATCGAGCAATCGGTAATACGCTTCCAGCTCGATCCGGTACCCGGAATGCAGATCGGTCTGCAAGCCGAAGTGGATCGATTTTTTCGCCTGCCGCACCGATAGCGGCGCGCAATCGGCGATGCGTTGCGCGGCGGCCAATGCCTCCCTGACCACGCTGCCGGGTTCGCACAGCTGGTTGACCATGCCCCATTCATGCGCCTCGGCTGCGGAGAACGCTTGCGCTGCGAGGATCAGTTCCTTGGCGCGCCGCTCGCCCACCGCGCGCGGCAGGTTTTGCGTGCCCATGGCGCCGGGCATGATGCCGATGCGGCATTCGGTCTGCGCGAACTTCGCCTCGCGGTCGGCGTAGATGAAGTCGCAGGTCAGCGCGGCTTCGAGGCCGCCCGCGAAGCAGATGCCGTTGACTGCGGCGATCCACGGCACCGGACATTCGATGCGCGTTTCGGCGGACCGTTCGGCGATCTCGTGCTGGATGGTCCAGTCGCGGATGCTCTGGGTGTTGCGCACCTTCAAGTCGCCGCCGGCGGAAAAGGCACGGCCGGCACCGGTCAGTACCACGCAACGCACCCAGTCGGGGTCGTAGGTCAGGCGCGTCAGCAGGTCGTGCGTTTCGCGGGTCATCTGCAGGTTCATCGCATTGAGCACAGCGGGCCGGTTCATGGTGACAAGCAGGATATGGTCGCCGACTTTTTCGGTCAGCAGGGCTTCGTAGGCGGGCATTTCGAACATGGATGCTCCTTGGTGCAGTATCGACCGATCGGAATTGGGGCGGGAGGGCTGTGTGCGGCGCGTGGCTGGCGGCTACGTGCCAGTGCGTGCATCAGGGTGCCGCTGTGGCAGAGGCCTTGCTCTGTGGTGCGACCTTCGCGGCGCCTGCGGCGACCAGGGAAGCAATCTCGGCTGCGGAAAGGCCCGCTTCGCGCAGGATCGCCTCGGTTTGCTCACCCAGATGTGGTGCCGGCAGCCAATCGCTGCGCGCGCCGCCGGACAGTGTATTGGCCGGCAGCAGATCAAGGATGGTGCCTTCGGTCGGGTGTTCGCGCTTCTGCAACAGGCCCACATCGGCCAGGTGCGGGTCGTCGATCAGGGTCTCCAGGGTGTGATACGGCGCGGCCGGAATGTCGTGGCGCCGGCACAGTTCCAGCCAGAATGCGGTGGTCTGTCTGGTCAGGCCTTCGGCACGCACGCGGTAGTACTCATGCACATTCTGGAAGCGCGCCGCCACGTTGCAAAAGCGCGGGTCGGTCTTGAAATGCGCCAGCCCCATCGCGTCGAACAGCGGGAACACCTGGGCGTCGGTGTTGGCCGACAGCGACAGGTAGCCATCCAGGGTTTTCGACGGCGCGTAAAACTCGTTGACCAGCCGCGGGTCGCCGGCTTCGCCCAGCGGCGGCACATACGTGCGGTTGTACAGGTGCTCGGTCAGCACTTGCGTGGCCATGTTCTCGAACATCGGCACCTCGATCGACTGGCCCTGCCCGGTCCGCTCGCGATTGAAAAGCGCCATGGCAATCATCTGCACGGCGATCAGGCCGCCGGTGCGGTCGGCCAGCACATAAGGCACATAGCGCGGCTCGCCGAATGCCTTGGCATGCAGCCCGGCCACTCCGGCCGATCCCTGGATGATCGGGTCATAAGCAGGCACGCCGGCATAGCGCCCGCCCTGGCCGAAGCCGAACATGCCGCAATAGATGATCTGCGGATTGACCCGGCACACATCCTCGTAACCCAGCGCCATGCGCGCCATCGAGTCCGGGCGCACATTCCAGGTCATCACATCCGCCGTTTCCAGAAGGCGCAGCAGCGCCGCGTGGCCACCCGGGTGCTTCAAGTCGAGGCAGATCGAGCGTTTGTTGCGGTTCAGGTGCAGGAACTTGGGTGCCATGCCGGGCGTGCGGCCGCGCCCGCCCAGGTGGCGGCCGATGTCGCCCGCCGGGCTTTCCACCTTGATCACCTCGGCGCCATGGTCGGCGAGGATTTGCGTGCACAAGGGCCCGATCACCACCGAGGTGAGGTCGATCACCTTGACGCCTGCCAACATGCCGCCGCTGTTCTTGCTGTGCATGGATTTACTCCGGTTCGATACCGGCGGCCTTGACCACGCGCGCCCACATGGCGGTATCGCTGGCCTGCAAGCGGGCGAATTCCTCCGGCGAGGTGAGCCGCACCGAGCCGCCGCTGGTTTCATGCGCCGCCTGATCGGCGCGTACCGCGGCGTGCAACAGGGCGTTGAGTCTGGCCACGATTTCCGGCGGCGTCCTGGCCGGCAGGTAGGCGCCCACCCAGTTGAACAAGTCGTACTCCGGGAAGCCCTGCTCCATCATGGTCGGCACGTTGGGCGCGATCGCCAGCCGCTTCTTGCCGGTGAACGCCAGTGCCTTGAGCTTTCCGGCTGTCACCTGCGGCATGGCGGTGCGCAGATCGCTGAAGATCATGCTGATCTGGCCCCCCAGCAAGTCGCCCAACGCCTGCGGCGCGCCGCGGTAGGGCACATGCAGCAGGTTGGTGCCGCTCATCATCTTGAACATTTCGCCGCCGATGCGGCTGGGCGCATTGCCCGAGGCGAAGGTGTACTTGCCGGGATTCGCGCGCGCCAGTTGCACCAGGTCCGCGACGTTGTTGGCCGGGAAGGTCGGCAACACCACCAGCACGAAGTCGTTCATGCTCAGTGAACTCACCGGCACGAAATCCTTGACCGGGTCATACGGCAGCCTTTTGAACAGTGCCGGATTGGCCGCATGGGTGGTACCGGTGGTGAAAAGCACCGTGTAGCCGTCCGGCGCGGCCTTGGCCACCGCCTCGCAGGCGATGAAGCCGGCGGCGCCGCCGCGATTCTCGACCACCACTGCCTGCCCCGTGGCCTTGGTGAATTGCGCTGCGATCAGGCGTGCCACCTGGTCTGTCGCACTGCCGGCCGGGAACGAGATGACAAAGCGCACCGGCTTGCCGGGGTAGGACTCGGCCTGGGCCAGTGCCGTGCCGGGCAGCACAAGCAGCAGTGCGCCATAGAGCACGGCAAATCCGGCGCCAAAGCGGATGCGGGATACGCCCAACTTGAACATGCGGGTCTCCTCCGAGGTGGTGTCCGGGCCGATGTGGGGTCGCGGATCGTGTAGGCTTGTACCCAGACTTTACACCCGGAGTACCGATGAAACCCAACCTCCTCGTCATCCTGGTCGACGATCTGCGCTACGACGAATTCAGCGCCGGCGGTCACCCTTACATGAAAACGCCGCACATCGATCGACTGGCCACCGAAGGCGCGTTGTTCGAGCGCGCTTTTCACACCACGCCGATCTGTTCACCCAATCGCGCCTCGATCGTCACCGGCCAGTACGCCAGCCGCCACGGCATCATCGACAACGTCGCGCGCGATGCCATGAGCCATCGCCTGCCCAATTACCACCTGGAGTTGCAAAAGCGCGGCTACCGCACCGCGCACATCGGCAAGTGGCACATGGGCAACGCGGGCGGGCCGCGTCCGGGCTACGACTACTGGGTGAGCTACGACGGCCATGGCCGCATCAACAACCCGAAACTGAACCACGACGGCAAGGTCGTGCAGCACCAGGGCTATATCACCGACATCATGAATACCCTGGCGGTGGACTTTCTCAAAGACCACCAGAAGAAGCACGACAAGCAGCCGTTCTCGCTGTTCTTCGCGCACAAGGCGGTGCATCCGGACGCTGAGCAGGGCGCCGACGGCACTTTTCGCGTAGATGGCTACGTCGCGGCCGAGCGCCACCGCGACCTGTACCGTGGCCAGGTGTTTCCCAAATCCCCCAACATGCTTTCGCCCGCCGAGGTGATCAGGCAGAAACCGGCCTGGGCTGAATGCTTCGATCTGAAGCGCAACAGGGAATCGCAGGCGGTCATCAAGGCGGTGCATTCGGGCGAACAGGAGGAGATCCGCTTGCGGGCCGCGATGATGGCCTCGGTTGACGAAGGCGTCGGCATGATTCTCGACACCCTCGCGCGCCAGGGCAAACTCGACGATACCTGCATCGTGTTTCTCGGCGACAACGGCTACTTTTTCGGCGAGCATGGCTTGGGGCCGGAGCGCCGCTTCGCCTACGAAGAAGGGATTCGCTCGCCGTTCCTGGTGCGTTATCCGAAAAAGGTCAGGGCCGGCTCGCGCGTCAAGGATCTGGTGATCTGCCAGGACATCGCGCCGACCTTCATCGAACTGGCCGGCGGCAAGCCGGGGCCGCAAATCCAGGGACGCTCGCTGTTGCCGCTGTTTGCGGGAAAACGCGCCGGCTGGCGCAAGTCCTTCCTGGTCGAATACTGGGCCGAGAACGCCATGCCCTGGCTGGTGGGCATGACCTACAAGGCGGTGCGAACCGAGCGCTACAAGCTGATTCACTGGGTCAATCGTGGCCGCGCCGGCGAACTCGATGAACTCTACGACTTGACGCGCGATCCGTACGAGTTGAAGAACCTGATCAAGAGCCGTGCCGCGGCGCCGGTGCGCGAGAAGTTGAAACGCGACTTGCGCACGCTGGTGAGCGGAGCGCTTGGCCTGTAGGTCTTGGCTGGCCTGCGCGCCTTGCCCGGCGCGCCGGCCTCGCACTGACGCTACTGCCGGATCGCGCGAATTCGATACTGTTGCGGGGCTGGGGGCTGGCGCGCCCGCCACGTGGCCGCGAGAGTTGAGGCAGATCAAGGTTCCGTCGAATTCATGCGCCATGCGCCGGCCAACCCGGCCTTTGCGGATTGACGCCGCACGCCGCCCCGCGCAAAGTATGCCTGTCGCTTCCTGGCCACGAGGTGTCCTAGTCATGTCTGATTCTCCGCAGTCTCCCGGCTCGCTGCCAACGGTCTCTGCGGCCGGCGCAAACCCATTCCCGGTGCCCAAGCCGCGCAATGTCGCGTTCGGTGCGCCTTTCGCATGGCTGGCGCGTGGCTGGGCCGACATGCGGGCCACGCGCTTCGCCGGCACCTTCTACGGCGCGGTGTTCGCCCTGATGGGTTTGGCGATCACCACCATCTACCAGACCAAATGGCAGCTGACCATGGGCCTGACTGCGGGTTTTTTCCTGATGGGCCCGTTTATCTGTTGCGGCATCTACTGGCTGTCGCGGCAGCGCGCGCGGGGTGAAGCGGTGAGCCTGATGGAGTCGCTCACCTGCTGGCGCCGCAATCCGGGCGGAGTCGGCTTCTTCGCCGCCATCGTCACCTTCGCGATGATCGTCTGGGCGCGGGTCTCGGTGGTCATTTTCGCGCTCTTCTCGACGCGTGATTTTCCCACCTTGCAGGGTGTTCTAACGCAGATCTTCGCCTTCACCAACCTGCCCTTCGTGGCCGTGTGGTTCGGTGTCGGGTTCGTGTTTGCCTCGCTGGTATTCGCCGTCTCGGTGGTGTCGGCGCCGTTGATGCTCGATCGCAACACCGATACGATGGTGTCGATCTTCGCCAGCGTGCGCGCCTTGTGGATGAACCCGGGGCCCTTGTACCTGTGGGCCGCACTGATCGTCGCCATCATCGGCGGAAGCCTGGTGTTCGGCATGTTTGCCCTGGTGCTGACCGCGCCGCTGGTCGGGCACGCCACCTGGCATGCCTATCGCGACCTGATCGCCGACTGAGGGCGCGCGCCGCGTGGCCAAGGCGGACGTGGCACACTGTGGCCACGCATCACATTCGAAAGTCCGTCTCATGCCACGCGCCGTTCTGGACCCCGGCCGGATTCATCCGGCGATCAGCGAAGCCATTGCAAACAGCCATGCCGATATCGTGCGCGAAGTCGAGGCCGCAGTCGCCGCTGAGGACATCGTGGTTGTCGGCATGGCGATGAATCCCTTCCCCAGGCGCGCGCGCAAGCTGCTTGACGGCGCCGGCCGCACCTATCGTTACCTCGAATACGGCAATTACCTGGGCGGCTGGCGACGCCGCACCGCACTCAAGATGTGGTGCGGCTGGCCGACCCTGCCGATGGTTTTTGTCAAGGGCGTGCTGGTCGGCGGCGCGCAGGACCTGGCGCGGCTGATGCGCAATGGCGAGTTTGAAAAGCTGCTGGCAGCACCGCGCTCCGCGAAGCTTTGACCTTTGCCGCGAGGGCGGCCAGGATTCCGTGTTTGGGGGGTGGCGTGTCGGACAATGACGTCAATGCGATCGTCGCCTATCTGCGCGCGCTGCCGCCGAAGTAGGGCGCGCGGTGCACCGGTACTATTGAACACATGAAGCGATCGCGGATGCGCGCATGAATCCGATCGACTGGTTCGTGCCGCCGGCCTCGCGCGCCGACCCGGTCTGGGGTGACCGGCATCGCGGAGTTGCCAAGTCCTTGCTGGCGATTTCCGCGACGGTCGCGATCCTTTTGATCGGCTATCTTCTGGTGCGCAACGCGCCTTCCGTGGCCGAGCTGATCCTGTTTGCCGCCGCGATCGTAATACCGATATGCGGCGCGCTGCTGATTCGCGCCTCGGGGCGCATCGTGCACGGCCTGATCCTGACCAATCTGGCCGGCGTACTGCTGGTGGGCTTGTGGGCCTATCTGACCGGCGGCATTCTGTCGGTGGCGATCCCGTGGTTGCTTGCCAACCTGGCGCTCTTGTCCACCTTCGGCAACATATTGTTGCTGGGTTTCGCCGGCGGTGCGGTGATGATTGTGGTGGTGACGCTGTACGGCCTGTCGATTCGCGGCTGGATTCCGATGAGCCTGGTGCCGCCGGCGCTGACCCACGAATTGATGTTGTTGTCGATGCTATCGTCGGTGGCGGTGCTGGTATTCGCTGCGGCCTTCGTCATGCGTGAACGTGCCGAGGTCAAGGCGCGCTTGCGCGCGGCGCGCGATGTGGCCGAACGCGCCAGCCGCGCCAAGTCGGTATTCCTGTCGTCGGTCAGCCACGAACTGCGCACTCCGCTGTCAACCGTGATCGGTTTTGCCGAGGTATTGAAACTCGATGAGGCCCAAAAACTCTCGCCGGCGCAGGCCACCTACGTCGAGAACATCCTGACCGCCGGCGATCACCTGCTGGCGTTGGTGAACCAGGTGATCGACATGAGCCGCATCGAGTCCGGCGATGTCGAGCTGCGCATCGACGACGTGCGGGTCGCCGAGGTGGTGGCTTCCTCGGTGGCGATGGTCCGACTCGCGGCCGACAAGCGCGGCATCGCCATCGTCAATCACGCGCGGGCCAGCGCAGGCGTGCTGGTGCGCGCCGACGCAACCCGCTTGCGGCAGGTGATTCTCAATCTGTTGTCGAACGCGCTCAAATACAACCGCGACCAGGGCAGCGTCAGCATCGATGCGCGTGCGTTGGACGACGGTTTTCTGCGCATCAGTGTGGCTGATAGCGGGCGCGGCATTCGCGAAGATCGGCGCCATGAACTGTTTGAGTCGTTCGCGCGCCTGGGCGAGGAATCCGGACCGATCCATGGCAACGGCCTGGGCCTGGCGATTTCCAAACGCTTGGTCGAGATGATGCACGGGCGCATCGGCTTCGAATCGGTGGAAGGCGAGGGCTCGACTTTCTGGGTGGAGCTGCCGCCGGCTGCTTGAGCGGCCGCTACAGTTTGCCTTCGACCACCAGGCGGCGAATCGTGCGGATGGCATCGGTGTCCGCTTCCACATAGGCCTGCTTGACGAAGCCCTGGTAGAGCGGGTCCACCGGAGGTGCGCCGTTGTTCGGGTGGCTTGTGTAGTCGAAGCACACGAATAGCTGCAATTCGTCCGGGGCCTCGATGCTGGTCACAAGCGTAGCCGCAGGTATTTCGCCGGCCGCGTCGATTTCCTGCCGCGTGCGGTCAGGCGGCTGGAAGCTGATGCGGTCGCGCACCACCAGCCGGCCGAAGTGCAACTCGCGCTCGATTGAACCCGCATCACGCGCCAGCAATTTGAAGCTGTCGAGCGTGGGCACGAACAACAACGGATTCTCGGCCTTCATGACCAGGCCGCGCCACACCTGCTCGCGTGTCAGCGAGTCGATCAACGGGTTGAGCGGATCGTTGATCTGTACCAGGTGCTGGAACTTCATTGACGGGTTTGCTCGCGAGCGTGTTGACAACGGGGTGTGCGGCGGGTCGCGCGGATGCCGCAAGCGGCAAGCCTCAAGCGCGCTTGTGTTCCGGCTTGATGGTCCACAGAAAGGCGCGGCGATAGCGCGTCGCCACCTCGAAGGTCCGATCCGGCACCCAGTCGCCCATGTCGAAGGCGTTGGACACCACGCGCGAGCCCACCGCGAGTTCCTTCCACAATTTCGGGCGCACCTTGAGATTGAGTTCCGGCAGCAGGTAGAGCGTCACCACCGTGGCCTGGCTCATGTCGACTCTGAAGAGGTCGCGCACCTCGAACTTGACGCGCGCATCGACCCGCTCGGCCAGCGCATTGGCGCTGGCCCACTCGACCAGGTTGTAATTGAGATCGAAGCCGCGCCCCATCGCGCCGCGCTTGGCGGCCGCCACCAGAAAGCGGCCGTCACCGCAGCCGAGGTCGTAGACCACATCCTTGGGCCCCACATTGGCCGCAGTGATCAGGGTATCGACCACCGCCAGCGGGGTCGGCTCGTAGACCACGTCGGCGCCGCGCGGCGGCGCGCAAGGCTGCTGCGCTGTCTGTGCCAGTGCCGGACCGGTTGCCAGCAGGGTGCCGGCAGCGGCCAATGGCAGGGTGTTGGCGAGGAATCGGCGTCGTTGCATGGGAATTATCCTTGGCGGTGATGGCTGTCGGGTGGCGCGCTTATCCTGCATTGCGCTTGTCTTCAGGCTTCACGGTATATAGAAAAGCGTGCAGGTAGCGGGTCGGTACGTCGATCACGCGGTCGGGCTTCCAGCCCGGCACCTCGAAGCCATTGGCCACCACGCGCGCGCCCACCTTGAGGTGGCGCCACAGGATGGGGCGCAGGCGCCGGTTCATTTCCGGCAGGATGTAGAGGGCGATCACAGAGGCTGGCGACAAGTCGGTCTGGAACAGGTCCTGAACGCGGATCTGCACGCGGTCCTCGACACGCTCGGCCAACACGTTGGCCTGCGCCCATTCGACCAGGCGCGGGTCGATTTCGATGCCGACTCCACTGGCGCCGCGCTTGGCTGCCGCGACCACGATGCGGCCGTCGCCGCAGCCGAGGTCGTAGACCACGTCGCCCTTGCCCACTTGCGCCAGGTCGAGCATGGTCTCCACCACGCCGCGCGGCGTCGGTTCGTAGACCACGTCGGCGGTGCGGATGTAGGCGCAGGTCGGCAGGTCAGTCGACTGCGCGCGCGCGCCGCCGGCGGCGGCCAGGCCGGCGACGGCGGATGCGAATTGGCGACGATTCATGGTGCGCGGGATCAAGTGAGAGAGGCCGCGAATTACAACACGTGTAGCGCCTGAGCGTCAGCGTAGAATCCGTCACCGCTGTCCGCCCCGCCATGTCGAACATTCTTCTTTGCACCCTCAACGCGCGCTATTCGCATGCATCTCTTGGGCTGCGCTATCTGCGCGCCAACATGGGTTTGCTCGTGGCGAAAACCGCCATCCTCGAACTGGTGCTGGGTGTGAAGACCGAGGTCGCGGTCGAACGACTGCTGGCTGCGAGGCCACGCATCATCGGCTTTGGCGTCTACATCTGGAATGTCGAGGAGACCACGCGCATCGTCGCCATGTTGAAGACGGTGGCGCCGCAGGTGGTGGTGGTGTTAGGCGGGCCGGAGGTCAGCTTCGAGGTGGGCGAGCAGCGCATTTGTGCGCTGGCCGACTATGTGGTGACCGGCTGGGGCGACGTGAGCTTTCCCAAGCTGTGC
>Ga0209181_10004991_pt1 | contig 19333 bp, 16 predicted proteins | sample MAT05_FD_187208 | JGI IMG/M metagenome (GOLD analysis project Ga0209181, IMG submission 187208) | Freshwater microbial communities from Lake Fryxell liftoff mats and glacier meltwater in Antarctica - MAT-05 (SPAdes) (version 2) | ecosystem: Environmental > Aquatic > Freshwater > Ice > Liftoff... | reverse complement strand
TGATAGCCTCTTTAGGCATTCCAAAGACCACGCATGTCGCTTCATCTTGTGCAATCGTTTTTGCTCCTGCGTCATGCATGTCGCACAACCCGCGTGCGCCATCATCACCCATCCCCGTCATAATAATGCCCAATGCATTGCGACCGGCCACTTGTGCGACGGACTTGAATAAAACATCCACGGCAGGCTTGTGCCGATTGACCGGCGGACCATCAAAAACATTCACTTCGTAATAGGCACCTGTACGAACCAGACGCATGTGCAGACCACCCGGTGCAATGAGTATCCGCCCCGGCATCACGCGGTCACCATGCTTGGCTTCTTTCACTTCTCCTTGGCACAGGGTATTGAGACGCTCCGCAAACAGCGCTGTAAACTTTTCTGGCATATGCTGGACAACCACAATACCAGGACACACACGAGGCAAGGCTGTTAATACGACTTCCAGTGCTTGGGTCCCGCCCGTGGATGTGCCAATTGCAATCACTTTTTCTGTCGTGTCAGACATGGCACTTTGCGATGTGGATGTAGCTAACTTCGTGGGTGCGCCCTTCGCCAGCGATGTAGACGAAACAAAATGCTTCGGACGTGACTGCGCCGCAAGTTTTACGCTGCGAATTAATTCCACCGCCGATTCCGATAAGAATTCCTTTAACCCAATTTTAGGCTTGGTCACATAGCACACTGCACCCGCAGCCAATGCCTGCATCGTGGTCTCAGCCCCTTTTTCAGCTAAGGTCGAGCAAATCACCACCGGCGTCGGACGTTCCGACATAATGATTTTTAGAAAGGTGATGCCATCCATTCGTGGCATTTCAATATCCAGCAAGATGACATCAGGCCACTCCACCGCCATGCGCTCTTTGGCGATAATCGGGTCGTTCGCGACCGCAATGACTTTGATGCCGGGATCCTTTGATAGTACAGACGTCATGACCTGACGAACGACTGCAGAATCATCAACAATCAGCACTTTAATAGGATTCATATGCGTTCCTCATGTCCATGTTCGTATGTCGCCGTGACCACATCCTCTTGAACGCTAGTGTGCAACAGGAGTCGGGGCAGAGTCCGACACGTCCATTAATACACTGCCATTCAGATTTTCGCGTTCAGTCGCTAGTTTAACTAAAGCAGGTACATCCAAAATCAGTGCAACCTCACCTGAACCCAATACCGTAGAACCACTGATCCCCCGCAGATGTTTAAATAATTTGCCCAAGGGCTTGATCACGGTTTGGTATTCGCCCACCAATTGATCCACGACTAAACCCGCGTAGGAGTCCCCATTTTTGACAACGACAATGCTGCGACGGTCTGGCACATCCTCACCGACTTCAAAAACTTGCCTCAATTCTAGGTAGGACAGAACCTTACCTCTGAGATTCAGATTACCCGCCCAATTCCCACTGCTCTTCACTTGTTCTGGATTGGCATCAATGCACTCCACCACTGAGAGTAAAGGGATAACAAAAAAACCTTTCCCCACTTTCACTAGAAAGCCATCAATAATCGCCAGTGTCAGTGGCAACCGAATTTCTATCGTGGTGCCCATGCCAACAACACTCTTGACATCAACGCTGCCTCGCAAGGCTTGAATGTTTTGTTTCACAACATCCATCCCAACCCCACGACCCGACAGGTTCGTGATTTTTTCAGCCGTCGAGAAACCTGCCGCAAAAATAAGGTTCAGTTTGTCCGTTTCACTGAGTATCTGATTGGCGCCAACGAGACCCTTTTCTCGTGCCTTGGCGAGCAAGACATCCCCATCAATGCCTTTTCCATCATCACTGACTCGAATGACGATGTTGCCAGAATCATGCCGCGCAGAAAGGAGCAGTGTTCCTGCGCGAGGTTTGCCCAATGCTTCACGAACATCTGGAGGCTCAATGCCGTGATCCATTGAGTTACGAACTAGGTGCATTAAGGGGTCGCCAATTTTTTCTACGACAGATTTGTCTAGCTCCGTTTCTGAACCCTCGATCTCAAGACGAATTTCTTTGCCAATAGCAGAGGCAGTGTCATGTACAACACGACGATAGCGAGAAAACGTGTCGCCAATTTGGACCATGCGTAACGACAACGTGCCATTACGAATTTCTTCAACAAGACCGCTGATCTGCTGGGTGGTTTCAATCATCGGTTGATCATGCAAATTGACCGCACGCAAGCTTGCACTGGCACCACAGATGACAAGCTCGCCCACCAGGTTAATGAGGTGGTCTAACTTATCCGCAGGAACACGAACAAAACGCGCTTCTTCTCGGAGCTTGCCTTGCTTTTCAAGTACCGCCTCAACGACTTCTGGGGATACTTTCTTCTGCTCAATTAAAATGGTTCCAAGGGGGGTAATCTCAGTGATAACGGCTGAACTGTGATCCGACGCTAATGTCGCTTGGTATGCCAGCGCCTTTTGCATCGTTTCAAGGCTCACCGCACCACAGGCAACCAGCAGATCACCCAGCCGACTGTCTGTAGGCAGGTCGTTAAGTTGCGCCACAAAATCATTGACGCTGCGCTTAGGGAGAATCATGTGAACTTCGCAATCGTCACGAACAAATTCGAAGGCGGTGTTCAGTTTCGCTTCGTCGCAAGTAGAACGAAGGGCTAATTCAAATCCAAGTTGGCATAAGGTGGGATCAAGTTGGCCCAGCATAGGAACACGATCATCAATCACTCGGCAGGTCAGAATCTCTCCCAGGTTTTGTAAGTACTGAATGATGCTCAACGGGTCACAACCATGTCGATAGGTGTTGTCGCCAAATCGCAATAGGAGATACCACGTATCTGTTATACCTGTCTCTGCTTCAGGTGCTTCAGGTTCCTCAGGTTCCAAAACGTCACCGGGAGGTGGGCTTGTCGGTAAGGCCGTAATCTCTGATGTAGAGGTCAGAGAGGACTGCTCAGAGGTCGTTTCCACTTTTTTCTTATCAACATTTTTCTTTTTGGTCGCAGGAAGATAACTACTGAGTTTGTCGTAAATGACTTGGGTGTCTGCGTCTAGCTTGGCTAAAAATGCAGGATCATTCTGGTGTTGTTCCGCTTGGTCAAACAGGGCAGAGAGAATGTCCGTGCTTTTCAGGAGCGTTGTACTCAAATCAATATCAATTTTGATATGACCATTTCGAACCCGATCCATGACACTTTCAATTTGGTGTGTAAATTTGACAATGCGATCCATACCAAACATGCCCGCCGTGCCTTTGATGGTGTGCGCTGCACGAAACAGCGCACCAATGGTTTCAGTCGCATCTCCGCCGCCTTCAAGACCCAGTAGGTTGTCTTCAATCTCTTGTATCAGGTCGCGGGCTTCCACATAAAACATCGAGAGCGATTCATCGAACTCCTCGTCATTCGAGCTCACAGGCCTACTCCTTTACGAGAATGAAGCGTTGAGATAACTGGTATCTTTCCAGTATTCCAATCATGGACGACGATAACCCTTTGAGGATCACCTTTATCGACAATGCGTCAGCACTTTTCAATAGGGATAACAGAAGTTGGAGTCCTGAGGCGTCGCATTCCGTCACATGACTCAGATCAATTTCCATCGATGAGTGATCAACTCGGCTTTTTTCAAAGGCTTTTTCAAGCTCCCCTTTTGCCTCGGCAATGTGATCCAGCGTTAGGTCTGTCTTGAACGTCACTTGGTTCATGATGATTTCCTCGGTTCAACAATTATTCACGTGTCTGACCCAAACTTCACCGCTCTTTACATCGAATATCAGTTCTCTATGACCCTCACTAAACAGGTCTTCAGAAATAATGGGTAAGCCATATTTTTGAAGAAGTGCTTTGGCGGCTTCACCATTCTTCTTGCCAACATTCAGTTGATCGAGTATCTGTTGCTCCGGAAACATGTTGCCGCCACCAAACACTTTGGCGACACATTCGTGCAATGGCACACCTAATTTCTGTAATTGCCGAACCATCAGTTCGAGTACTTCGTCTACATAACTTCCGTCCAATTGCAAGGCCGATCCCACCTGTCGCCTAGATAAAATGCAGTGTGACATCGCACCATGCTGTAGCTGCGCATGCCATATCACCATCGATACGCAGGAGCCTAATAGGGTGCGGACTTTGAAGCGTGCATCGCCAACAAAATATTCTCCTGGATTGAGATAAATCTCGTCACCGGCAATATCTAAAACCAGCTGCTTGTTTTTGTAACTGCTAAAACCGTCATCGTGAAGGTTCATTTAGCGGTCTCACTTAACTGGTAGACGCTGGGGCCAACCGATACCAACCCATCAACAAGTCCGTTGAGTGTCTCCGCCAGACCCACAAATAAAACACCATTCGGTGACAGTGCCGACATGAGTTGCTTAACAACTTTGCGTTTGATCGGCGCTTCAAAATAAATCATAACGTTACGCAGAAAAATAACGTCGAATGGCTTGAAACTCGGCAACGGGTCAATCAGGTTGATTTGCGCAAAGTCGACCTTGTCCCGAAGTTCTTGGCTGACTAAAATTTGTCCTTCGTGCGGCCCACATCCTTTTAAAAAATATCGCTTCATCAGTTCAGGGGAAATACCCCCCGTACGGTCCAGCGAATAGAGCCCAGCTCTCGCTTTCTCCAACACAATGGTGCTCAGATCTGAACCGCGGACTTCCCAAGGCGGACAACGTCCCTTTCTGCTCAGTTCCTGTAAGGTCATGGCGATGGTGTAGACTTCCTCTCCACTGGAGCAAGCTGCACTCCATACGCGAAAGGTCTTGTGCTTCGGGGCCGCTTGTGCCAAGGCAGAGAGCCTCTCAAAATGATCAGGCTCACGAAAAAAATAGGTCTCGTTCGTTGTTAGAAGATTGACAACCGTCTGGAGTTCGTCAGGCTCCATACCCGATAATAAATGGTCAAAATATGAACCATATGAAGAAAACCCATGTAACTGAACTCGCTTATATAACCGACTTGCAACCAAAGCTTTCTTAGTCGAACCCAAGGATATCCCTGAACGCTTGAACAGCAGCTCACTAATCACTGAATAATCACGATCAGATAACGTCACATGTTCCATGGCTATGTCCCTACTAGCTAATGTATTGAAATTTTGAGCAACACTTATGAAGCAGAGAACGTAGCCTCTGTCATAACCTTGGACAAGACGCCGTATACGCTAACCCAAGCGTCCCTGACGGGCTCAGTAAAGTCATCACCCAAGCCTTGTTTCAATGTATCTAGAAAAGCCGCACCGACCGTTTCGTAATGTGACGCTTGCACTCCATAAGTTGCATGCCTTCGACCAAGACCGTGTAATTCTGGAATCAGAGAATCGAGGTCATTCAGCTTACTGACAGCAAAACCAATCATTTTCATCAGCTTTTCACCTTGTATCACCATGTCACCATGAAACAATGCCTTTAGACTCGGGTCTCTCACGAACAAACCGCTATAAAAGAGATTTGCCGCCTGCGCTGCAATAGGGATTGTTTTTGCCCAGCTTTCTTGTGCAAGTTTTATTGTTTTATCGCTTAGTAGTTGGGTCTTTTTTCCCCTATTTTCTCCATTTGGATTATTTTTCGGGAAGTTCCGCGTAGCGTTGTTATGCTCTGACGACTGCAAATTTTCTAGTGAGGCCAATTCACTCACTGAAAACGTACACACCACATCTAAAATAATCACAAAACGGTCATTAACCTTGCCCATGCCCTCAATAAAGTCGTTACGCACGGATGACCCAAAAGTTGGCGCAGGTTCGATCTGATCAGAAGCAATATCAATCACGGCTGATACTGCATCAACCATAATCCCAATATCATGTGTTTCACCTTCATTATTAATTTCAATAATTACGATACATGTTCGTTTTCCTACCGTTGATGTGCCTAAGCCAAAACGCGCATATAAATCGATCACTGGGACCACGGCACCGCGCAGATTAATCACGCCACGAATATAACTGGGCATCATTGGTACGGTGGTGAGCTGTCCGAATTGAATAATTTCCTTAATGACTAGAATGCCAACCGCAAAAAGCTCATCACCTAGAGAAAATGTCAGGTACTGACCGGTTTCTACAATAGGTCGATTATTAGAAATATGACTTGATTTCTCACTTGCAGGATTTGCTTGCATGATCACTCCTTCGCTTAGAATTTTTTGAAGTGTGATTCATCTGGCAAAGCTGCCGTGCCTACGTTATTTTTACGGTTTTGTAGCTGTTTCGGTGTATTGGTGGATCGTGGCACTTTCTTCTTGTCACCTTCTTCAAGGGTGAAAAAATCCATGAGTCCTTGCAATTGCGCAGACTGTCCGGACATTTCCTCTGCAGTCGCCGCCAACTCTTCCGATGCTGACGCATTTTGCTGAGCGGTCTGGTTGAGTTGTCCCATTGCAGTGCTAATTTGTAATAAACCTGTCGTCTGTTCTTCCGAAGCCGCTGTAATTTCCTGAACGAGATCTGAAGTTTTTCTGATAGATGGAATCATATTGGTGAGTAAATTCCCTGCTTTGTCTGACACAGTCACACTATCAACCGCCAACTCACCAATTTCTTTGGCGGCCACTTGGCTACGTTCCGCCAACTTACGCACTTCTGCCGCAACCACTGCAAAGCCTTTGCCATGCTCTCCAGCACGCGCTGCCTCGATAGCAGCGTTCAAGGCGAGTAAATTTGTTTGATATGCAATGTCATCGACAATGCCGATCTTTCCAGCAATCTGCTTCATCGCCTTCAGAGTTTGTGTTACCGCATCACCACCTTCAACGGCTTCTTTAGCTGATTTGGCCGCCATGCCATCAGTAATCTTGGCATTTTCGGTATTCTGCGAAACTGATGCTGACATCTCTTCCACAGCTGAACTTGTACGTTCAAAACCCGAGGCTTGTTCCGACGCTGATTGAGAGAGGCTTTGAGCAGTGGCACTAACTTGATCTGAGGCAGAGGTCAATGCATCGGCTGCAGACATAACATCTTCAATTATAGAAGCTAGTTTTTCGCAGGTAGCGTTTGCGTTATCTTTAACTTGGGTAAAGGTGCCTGAATAATCGACTGTAATACGTTGAGTCAAATCGCCCGAAGAAAGCGCACCCAGCATACGGACCAATTCTGCAATATCTTTTTCTACCGCTACTTCCTGAGTACGATCCTTCCATTCGACAACGGTACCAAGGCGTTTTCGGTTGCCATCGTAAATCGGATTGGCAATTAAACCGAACGTTCTTCCGCCAATAACAATATCGGCTCGGTAAGTTGAACTCAGGCCACTCAATATATTGCGCTGGTGCGAAACATTTTTATGGAATCGGTCAAAACTACCACCGAGAACTTCATTTACACGGAATTGAGGTAAGTCCTTTCGGATATCACTTTCTGCTGTTTGTAACATCGCAGTCACAGACGCATTCATGTAGATGATGTTTCCATCGTTATCTGCAATCATGGCGTTGGTCGTTGTGGAGTCGAGTGCTTGTTTGATGCGCGCGGTTTCTACTGCATTTTTGGTCGCTTCCAATTGCACAGCTCTCATTGCGGCTAACTTGTCCGCCGTTAAGTTGCAATCATTTTTGAGCTGACCAAAGGTGCCTTCATAATGATTACTAATGCGCTGCTCAAAATCTTCACGGGAAAACGCATCAAGCATGTGTACGACTTCATTCAACCCAACTTCACTGGTTGCGACCAAGTTATTGACATTGCTTGCCAGTAGCTCAAAATCACCCTGTTTATTTTGGAGCGGAATACGTTTCGTAAAGTCACCATGAGATGCTGCCTCTGCTACTTGTTTCGTTTCTTCTATAACCGCACTCAATTTAGCAATCATTGCTTTCATGCTAAACAGTAAACTTGAGCTATCTCCCTCTTTTGTTTTAATAGAGACATTAAGCGTGCCTTCTGCCACTTTCTCCACGATTTCTTTCGCATAAAGTGGCTCGCCACCTAATTGCCGCATTAAGTTTTTAACTAGACCTGTGCCGAAAAATACTGAAAAAGAAAACCCAAAAAGCATTATCCCGATCGTGATGTTGCGAATAAAAGAATAGCTGTCAACTTGATTGGCATAAGCTTTTTTTGCCTCATTTAACTGTAATTCAAGTAAAGGCTTAAACTTCTCTTCGACAAGCGCATACAACGGGTTCACTTTATTAGTCATTAAACTATTAACTTCTTTGGCGTCATTCAGTCGCAATGCGGCCATTAATGGTTTAACTCCCTCATCCAGATATTTTGTTCTACGCTCTTGAAATTTATCGCCTATTTCTTTTTCTTCAGGTGTTAGAAAAGTAGCCCGATATGCATCCCATAGTTTATTAATCTCGATCTTATTTGATTCATATTGAGTCAGCTTTCGCCCCACTATTTCAGGATTTGAAAACTCCTGTAATTCAAGCATTATTATTCTGTTTTTTAAAAACAAACTTTGAATATCTCCAATCTGAATGGCCGGAATAGTGCGATCTTCATAGACTGATTTTAAAGAGTCATTTGAGCTTTTCATGCCATTCAGCCCAGATAAACCAGCAGCAATGATAAAAACACAAAGCGTTATTAACAGCGTACTTAAACGAAATTTGACAGTCATTTTATTAAGCATACTTAACCCCTTTAATTGAAATTTTCGATTGTTTCGAAACGTAACTATTTCAATGCAACCATGGCAGATTCAATCCCACCTTATTGTCATTACTCACCCACTGCACCCCTATCAACACTTGCGAGTACTATTTAAAAGTGGGCACCTCATACGATCACTGTTAATAAACAGCTTCAGTTTTGTTCTTTTCTGCTGCCCGTTTCTGTGTTCTTGCAATCAACGATCTTTGACTCAAGATCATCCCTTGTGCTCTTTCTTCAGTTACGGCTGACAGCTCTGTATTCTTTAGTTTTATTTTGAATAGTTAGTACTAACGACATGGTGTTTAGTGATGTGTTTCACGATTACGAGCGGCCTCAATATGCTGTTGATTATGCGGAGTGAGGAAAATGGGCGTCACTTAAGTTTCGCAGGTTGGAATGCAAATCGTCGTGCTAAACGCAGGGTAGGGATTAGGGCGGTTGAGGTGGGGATTGGAGTGGTTGAGACCTGCTCAGTGCGATTAGTACAGAAAGGCTGACCGCACATGTCGGACAAATGCGTCGGTACGGCTACCGGCGATTACTATTCTTCTGAGTTGAGAAGGCTGACAGATCAATCTCAAGCGCACTCATCGGTTTCTTAACGAAACCTGACGGCAAGTGTGGGAAGTTGCTGACTATTTGACCTGGGAACTTCCCAGCTTTTGCGACGCCGACACCTCGTTCTTCGAATGAGAGTCCGACTTTTTTGGTTGAGGCATTGGCATCGGTAAAATTGTGATGTGTAACGATATGATGGCGACTTAGTGCTGCAACTGAGCGTCGTAGTCTAAGTAGACGACACTTTGCGTACCTGTACCGAGAACACGTAGTACTTCGAATTTGCCGGTATTCTTAGATTGTGGCGCAGAGCTTCTCTTTTTTTTGATTGAGTAAAATTTAACTGCCAACACTGCCACTTATTACCTTGCTTTGGAAGGTAATGCATTGCGCTAAAAATTATTTGTTGAGTTTTCGCATACGTTCGTTAGGCGTGATGATGTCAGTGAGACGGATTCCAAACTTTTCGTTGACGACAACCACCTCACCTTGCGCAATAAGTGTGCCGTTGACGAGGACATCCATGGGCTCTCCCGCGAGTTCTTCCAGTTCAATGACCGAGCCTTGGGCGAGTTGTAATAGATTTCGAATGGGCAGTTTTGTGCGACCAAGCTCTACAGTTATGGTGATGGGGATATCAAGAATCATATCGAAATCTTGCATGCCACCCGCTTGTCCGGCATTAGACCCCGCATTCAATGGATGAAATATCTGCGCAGCTTCTGCGGCCGGTGATGAGCTGGTTTGTTCGCCCATCGCGGCAGCCCAGTCATCTGAGCTAATTTTCTCTTCAGTATCGCTTTCAGCCATAACGCCCTCCTTATCTTTTTACCGATGTTTCTAGTTGTTCTGAGGCAACGAAATTTTCTATTTTCAGCGCATAGCGCCCGTTTTGAAGTCCATAGCGGCACTCTATGACGGGTGTTTTTTCTACATTGACGGTCACTGTTTCGCTGACTTCGAATGGAATAACGTCGCCTACTTTCATATTGAGGATCTGGTTCAGGGTTACTTGAGTTTCCCCAAGATTGGCGACGAGCTCTATGTTGGCAGTTTGTAACTGGCTGGAAAGCATGCTAACCCAGCGATGATCTATAGCCAGAGGATCGCCTTGCGATGTGTTATAGAGCATTTCCCTGATAGGCTCGATCATTGAGTAGGGCATACAAACGTGCATTTCTGCTGTTGAGCCAGAAAATTCAAGTGAGTAAGTCATGGCGACCACCATGTCGCTTGGCTTAATGACGTTGATGAATAGTGCGCTGATTTCTGAACGGATATATCCGAGCTTCAACTCGTAAAATGACTTCCACGCTTTTTCATATTCTGTGAATATGGTACGAAGCAAACCCTGAATAATGCGTTGCTCAGTAGGTGTAAATTCACGGCCTTCAACCCGAGTGTGGAAACGACCATCACCACCAAACATATTGTCGATAACTAGAAATACCAAGTTTGGATCTAAGACGATCAAGCCTGTGCCGCGCAGTGGTTTAAACTCAACCAGATTAAAGTTGGTCGGTACGATTAGGTTACCAACAAAGTCACTGTATTTTTGTATACGAATTTGACCAGCAGAAATCTCAATTGACTGCTTCATGTAGTTAAAAAGTCCACCGCGTAAATAGCGCACGAAGCGTTCATTGATGAACTCCAGCGTAGGCATCCGTCCTCGGACGATTCGCTCTTGGCGACCGAGATCATACTTACGTACCCCCCCAGTTTCCTCTGCAGCGACAGCCCCTTCTTCTTCGCCAGACGAGCCCTTTAGCAGGGCGTCAACTTCATCTTGGGATAGAAAGTCCTCAGCCATGATTATTATTGAATAATGAACGAGGTGAAAAAGACGCCTTGAATAGGATCATCACGTTTGACTGCTCCAGAGTTTTCAGCTGGTTTTTCAGTTTCCACTGCTTCTTCAATTGGTTCTTCTTCTGCTTGCTCCTCTGTTTTTTCTTCAACCACTTCTTTCTTCTTTTCCTCGCCTTTGTCCTGCTGTTTTTTGACGAGAGATTTAAAAGCACGCGGTGGTTTTCCCGCGGCAACTAGCATGACGTTGTTGGTGATTGTGCGTAGCTCTTCAGAAAGCCGTTCGCGACCTTCGGTAGGACCGATTTCACTGGCTTTTTTTGATGCTAAAAGCAATAAAACGCGATGCCGTATTTCTGGAATGTAGAGCTTCACTTTATCGCTGGTATTCGCGTCTAACACTTTGAGGTTTGCGGTCACTTGCAGATATTGTTCATTGCCTTCAGAAGCCAGATTGACGGTGAGACTGTCGAGAGGCAGAAATACCGGCGGTTTCATCACTGCGTGGCCCTCTGCATGTTCACCAGCCTTAGCTGGATCTTCAGCAGATTTTTTAGACATGAAAAAGTATGCGCCACCACCGCCAGCAGCCAATACAACCACCAGTCCGATGATAAGCGGTAGTTTGCTTTTCTTTTTTGGCGCATCACCACCAACATTGTTGTCTGCTTTTTTTGCTTCAGTTGCCATTGTTCACTCCATCTCGGTGTTATTGCTTCACGTTATTTTTTACGTTATTGGGTCACTTCATTTCGCCCCATTTTTACGTCACTTTTTGCGTGTGATCATTTTGATACTTTTATTTATTTTTTAAGCGGGGAATAGAGGGTGTCGTCACCTTTATTTCATGCTTTTTTTTCTAAGCAAAAGTATCTACTAAACTATTGGAACGTTTTACCCACTGCGTTTGGCTTGGCGAGTTTTGTACGTTATCTGTAAGTGCTGATCGAGCCGACTCTCCCCGTGTGTTCTCACGTGATTCATTTTTACCTTGCTGTGCGGATTCGGCATTTACATTGGCTTGGCCGAGTGTAATGCCCGCTTCGGCGAGAATTTCACGTAAGCGCGGCAGAGCATTTTCCAAAGCGTCGCGTGCAGATTGGCTGGCTGAGACAAACAAAGCATTAGCTTGGTCACCATTCATGGTGATGGTGACTTCAATTTTCCCCATGTTTGGCGGAGTCAAAATAAGCTCGGCTCGGCTTTCTTGACGGTTAGTTAGCCAAACAATTTTTTGCCCAAGTTCTGCGTCCCATCCTTTGACACCCACCGGCGTGGAGACGTAGGCAATAGCAGGGGTGTCGTTCCTCGCATTGGTTTGTGCCAAGGTCGTGGCCGCCTGCAACTGTTCGCCAGCACGGGTATTTTGCATGGCCGCTTCTACGTTGTTCAAGGGAGTTAACAGCTCCTGTTTGAGATCGCTAGAGAGAGTTTTACTGTTGGCCGCATTACCTAACAAGCTAACAAAGGATTTGTCCACTTGATTGGGCGCATCTAAGCTGGAAACTGAATCAGAGGAGAGTGAGGCAAAACCCGCCTTAGTTTTTTCATTGGCGGCAAAAAGTGCCGGATCGATTGTTTTTTGCGCCTTTTCTTTGTCTGTGAGGTTTTGATCGCTGCTATCAGTGCTGGCTGTAGTAATAGCACTTAGGTCGTTGCCTAGGCCCGCTTGGGCCGCGCCTTGATTGACTGCTTGTAATGGGTCGGCAAGCTTGGTTTGACCCTCCCCTGATAGTCCCGTGGCAGTGTTAGGGGTACCTGCATGTAAGAGCGCGGCTAAAGCAGGCAAGAGTGTGGAGAGATCAGGTGCGGCAATGTTTTCCATCTCGTCTGATTCCAATTCTTCGCCTACGCTGGCGGTGTCATCTGTAGCTGCTTGTGAGGCTGCTGTGTTTTTTGGTGTGGCTGGAGTTGATGAGGACGATGTGGACGACTCTCCCTCTGCCACTTGACTAGGTTCGGCCATTTGTTTTTTTAGTACGGCGGCAAAATCGTCGTTAGCGTTAGGTGCGCTATTTTCTTGCTTGATAGGCTGAGCAGGTTGCACAGCAGCCGTCGGGCTTACTGCTTTAACCGGCATGCTATTGATATTTGGCAGAGTGGGCATTGCGTTTTCCTCTTTTAACGACTTGCTTCGGAGTATTGCGTAATGCTAATCAGCAAGTGTTGTGCCACTTCATACTGGCCGTTGTTTGGAGCTGTTCTGTAGAGCGGTTCGCTGTTGTGGCAATGCTGGCGCTATTGTTCTTTCATCCGAAAGGTTTTGGCAGCATGCTCGTCCTGTTCGCGCTGTTCACTTTTATATTCACGACGGACTTCTTGGGCTTTGTGTCGATCCGCTAGTTTGTCGAATGCCTTGACCTTGTTTCTCTTGTCTAACCATTCTTGTTGTCCATTGGCCGTGCGCTGCTTGGACGTTTCCACGAGGGATTTTTGATGGTTAATCGCCTCATCCAAGCGCCCAAAGAATGACTGATAATTGCGCCACTCATCTCGCGTAATACCGTTTTTTGTAGCATCTCGAAAACGATTGTCGTATTCGTCACGATACTGAATCAGCATTTCTAGGGTTTTGCTCACCTCTTGTTCGCTGGCGAGACAAAGCCCCAATTCACGTGCCGCACCATTCATATTGGCGTTGGATAAATCCAGTAGTGTTTGTAGCGGAAAGGTTTTCATTTTTATATGCTCCGACGGGTATTTAACGGCCCAATATTGAGTTCCTTTAATGAGCGCACAAATATTTGGGTAATTTACGGTTTAAGGTTCCACACCAAACAGCCTGTGCAGTTTGAGTACCGCATCACTGTAGCTTTCGCATTCATCCATTTTTTGCTGAAGAAAGCCTTCAATGCTGGCTTGCATGGCGATGGCGCGGTCGAGCACAGCATCGGTACCTGGGGCATACGCACCCACTGAAATCAAATCCCGCGAGCGTTGATAGCGTGAATACAGTTGTTTGAACTGGCGAACGACATCAAGGTGGGTCGGCATGATGAGGCTGGTCATGACCCGACTAATTGAAGCTTCAATATCAATGGCGGGGTAGTGTCCTTGTTCAGCCAGATTCCGCGAGAGTACAAAGTGACCATCAAGAATTGCCCGCGCTGAATCGGCGATGGGGTCTTGCTGGTCATCACCTTCAGCAAGTACGGTGTAGAAGGCGGTGATGGAACCGCCGCCTTCTGGCCCATTGCCAGCACGCTCAACCAACTGCGGCAGACGTGCAAATACCGAGGGTGGATAACCGCGCGTGACCGGCGGTTCGCCAATTGCTAAGGCAATTTCTCGTTGTGCCATGGCGTAGCGGGTCAGTGAATCCATGATGAGGAGAACGTGCTTGCCTTCATCACGAAAGTGTTCGGCAATGGTGGTTGCGTAAGCCGCGCCTTGTAAGCGCATGAGCGGGCTGGTGTCAGCGGGTGCGGCCACAACGACTGAGCGCTTCATGCCAGTCGGGCCAAGAATATTTTCGATGAACTCTTTGACTTCGCGGCCACGCTCACCAATCAGCCCGACGACGATCACGTCCGCTTCGGTGAAACGAGCCATCATGCCAAGCAGGACACTTTTCCCAACGCCTGACCCTGCAAATAAACCAAGCCGCTGACCACGACCGACGGTGAGCATGGCGTTGATAGCGCGGATGCCGACATCCAGTGAAGTGCGTATAGGTGCGCGTTGCAATGGGTTGAGCGGGCGACTTTGCAGCGAGCGAACGTGTTTGTTGTTGAGTGGACCTAGATCGTCGAGCGGGCGTCCTGCGCCATCCAGCACGCGGCCTAATAGTTCCTCACCAACAGGAAGATGTTTAGCGCGATCTGAAGCGCGCCGACTGGCGCTGCGACGATGTTGCACATTGGGGAAGGCTTGTGGGCTTTCCAAAGGCAGGACGTGTGCCCCAGGCGCTAGGCCATAGACATCGTCGGTGGGCATCATGAATAGTTTTTCGCCCGCGAAGCCAACTACTTCCGCTTCGACTGCATTGCCGCCGGGCATGGCGATGTGACAGCCAGAGCCGAGTGGCAGCTTGAGCCCAGAGGCTTCCATTACCAACCCATTGATGCGCGTTAATCGTCCGCTCACTTGAAATGGGTCTGCTGTGGTTGCCAGCGTTTGGCAGTCTTCTAAAAAGCCAGTCCACTTTTCGTGATGGGGGTTCATGGCGTGTCGGTAGATGGTGTGGGTGCGTTGCTGGATGGATGGCTGGAGAGGCCCGTATTGATTGCTTCTTCAGCCTTTTCATTCTGCGCATCTTGCTTTAAATTAGGGTCTTCAACCCAAGTGTTATCGACGCCCATTGATTCCAGTACGCGCTTCCAGCGGGTTTCTACACTGGCATCGAGATGGCTGCCACCGGCTTCGATACGTAGACCACCACGCGCCAAATTAGCTTCTTCAAAAATGCGGTGGCCTGCATGAGAAAGTTGGTCACCCAGATAAATGCGCACCAAAGAGGCATCTTCAGGATGGAGATAAATAGAGGCATGTTGGTGAGGTAGCTTAAGTAGGGCAGCACGTACGGCATCAAGAACAATCTCTGGCTTAACGGCGACGGTTTGGCGCACGACTTGGCGCGCGACTTCTAGTGCAAGTGCTAAGAGTTGCTCGGCTACTTTCTGATCAAATTCGGTGAGTGCGGCATCGAGTTGTTCCACCATCTGATGTAAACGCATGGCCTCAACGCGCGCCCGCGCTGTGCCTTCTTCGTAGCCTGCGCCGTAGCCTTGCTTGTGAGCCTCGTGATGCATACGCTCAATATCATCGGCCGTAGGTAAGTCAGTGGCTGACACCGATGCTTTTATCTGGGGTGCCTTTTTCTGATCAAAGCTCCCCAACTCCCAGCGTTGATAGGCGCTTATGTCAGATTGTCTAGGAAGTTCCTGTTTATCCTGAATTATGGCGCTATCAGACATAAGCGTCGTCTCCACTAGCACCCAGTTGAATTTGCCCTTCGTCTGCTAGGCGACGTGCGATTTTCAGCATCTCTTTTTGTTCACGTTCCACTTCAGAAAGTCGCACAGGGCCTTTGGCTTCGAGATCTTCCCTTAGCATTTCAGCTGCACGTTGCGACATGTTCTTAAAGACTTTTTCCCGCAAAGCTTCGGCAGCACCCTTCAATGCCAGAATGAGGGACTCGGACTGTATTTCGCGTAGTAGTATTTGGATACCACGGTCATCAATATCCAGTAGATTCTCGAAGACAAACATTTCATCGAGAATTTTTTGTGCCAAATCTGGATCATATTCACGCACACTATCCATGATTGCCGTTTCGTTAGCAGTACCAATAAAGTTAAGAATTTCTGCTGCGGTGTGAACGCCGCCCATGCGCGCTTTTTTCTTACTGGATGGACCAGACAAGATCCGGCCTATTGCTTCGTTGAGTTCATTTAAGGCTGTCGGCTGAACACCATCTAGTGTGGCAATGCGTAGGATGACGTCGTTCCTAAGACGCACGCTAAAACCTTTTAGAATTTCACCTGATTGGTCAGGCTCTAGATGAACCAGAATTGTGGCAATGATTTGTGGATGTTCGTTTCTAATCAAATCTGCCACAGTGGAAGCATCCATCCACTTTAGGTTTTCTATCTCTTCTGCACTTTCTTTAGTTTGAAGGATGTTTGCAATTAGGCTGGCAGCACGGTCGTCACCTAGTGCCTTGATGAGGGTAGAGCGAATGTACTCATCATCTATTGATATCGGCATACCTTTTTGGGCGTCATTATAAAAGTCGTTAACGACGCTTTCGATTCGTTCACGTGAAACGGACTTAAGACCCGCCATCGCAGCACCTAATTTCTGTACTTCGCGTGAACCAAGTTGTTGGAGTACCTTCGCAGCTTCATCCTCACCGATTGTCATCAGCAGCATGGCACTTTTAGTCAGTCCGTCATCACTCATGGCCAAATACCTTGTTAATTTTGTTGCTCGATCCGAGTTACCACCGCGTTTTACTGCCCACTACTTACCCATTCCTTAATGACGTTGGCTACTACTTGGGGCTCGTTTCGCGCCATCTCACGTGCTAACCCTACTTTCTGTTCATAATTGATAGGCATGCCCGCGCCTTCTGATTGTGCAGCGGGAACGGTTGTCGCACGATCCATCAATTTTTTAAGAAATGGTTTTACGATACCGAAGAAGAGATAGCCCGCGACACCAGCAAACACAAGGTATTTCAGACCTTCAAGGAGCCAGCCAATGAGCGTTGGATTCTTCCAAAATGGACTGGCGTCGATAGCTTCTTTGTCCCCAATAGCGAAGGGGCTGTTGGCGACATTCAGCGTGTCACCTCGTTCTTTGTTGAAGCCCATGGCTTCTTTGACCAAATTAGTAATCTGCGTCAGTTCTTTCTCACTAAGCGCTTTGCCCGCTGGTTTAGCCGCATCTTTTTTGTTATTGACGACGACAGCAACGGAAAGACGTTTTATGTTTCCGGCGGACTGACGAACGTGGCGGATTGTTTTGTCCAGTTCGTAATTGATGGTGGAGTCTCTACGACCATTGGCACCAATAGCCCCTGTCCCCGTATTGGCCACCGTTGTTGCGCCTGCTGCTCCCGACCCTGTACCCGTAGAGCCAGGGACGGCGGGCGTAGTCAATGGAGCTGTGGCAGGCACAGGAGGTTGGTTAGAAAGTGCACCAGGAACACCGGATGCACCGCCTGATGCGCCGCCGCCTGCTTCACTAATTTGCTGGCTACGAATCGAGGTGTCAGGATTGGGATTGGGTTTGTAGGTTTCAGCGACCTGCTCAGCTTGAGAAAAGTCTACATCCGCGGTGACTTGTGCGCGGAAATTACCTGAACCAACAATGGCAGCAAGAATATTATCAATGCGCTTAACGTAGCTGCTTTCCACTTCTTGCACATATTTGAGTTGGGTCGCGTCTAGCCCCATGCCACGTGAAGCATCTTTCTCGGAAGAGAGCAGGTTTCCATTTTGGTCGATGACACTCACGTTCGCGGCCGGTAAATGCGGCACGCTAGCAGCCACCAAATGCATAATGCCGCCCACTTGATTAGGCTCTAAAGTGCGGCCAGGATGAATGTTGAGCAAGACTGAAGCGGAGGGTTTTTCTTCGTCACGCAAAAAAGCCGTTTGTTTAGGAATGGCTAAGTGGACGCGCGCGCCTTGCACTGCTGATAGTGATTGAATGGAGCGAGATAACTCACCTTCCAACGCACGCTGGAAATTGATTTGCTCTAAAAACTGCGACAAGCCAATTTTTTGCGTTTCCATCAACTCAAACCCAACAATGCCGCCTTTTGGCAGCCCTTGCGAAGCTAAACGCAGGCGCATTTCGTGTACTTGGTTTTGTGGCACGAGAATGGAGCCACCCGATTCATTAAATTGATAAGGCACATTCATTTGCTGCAATGCGTTAATGACCGCACCCCCATCGCGTTCAGACACGTTAGTAAAGAGCACGGCGTAACTGGGTGTGCGGCTCCAGTTCCAGGCCGAAACGGCAATAGAAAGGGTAATCGCCAACACGACAATGGCGAGCAGCTTCTGCTGCATGGGCAGCCGGATAAAGGCTTCAACGGAAAAATTGTTTGCGTTAGCCATTTTTAGTCACCGTTAATTGGTTGTTCACTTTTAATTTCCCTGCCTTTGGGTGTTGTTTGGATCTTGCTGAGCTGGCCTTAGTTGATCTTAGTTGGCCTTAGTTAACCTATCGGTCCACGCCCAATTTCCATTCATGGACGAGATTCTGCCGACAAGCTGCAAGATTCGTTCGTGGAATAAGCGGCAGTTTTTGCCTCCTATTTGCCGGCTGAACTTTGCCGCCACCTTGCTAACCTGCTGCCATACCTAAAGAAGTAACAACCGCGAGATAAGCCAAGGTTTGAATATGGAAACGCCAGTCAATTTAAATGCCGACCAGCAACTCGAAGCCAGCCGCCTTGCGGAAGCTTTTGGCATCTTCAATCGTGCGTCAGAAGAACTGGCCAGCGCCTACACCAGCCTGCAAGAACAGGTGGCAGGATTAACTGGCGAGCTGGCCTTAGCAAACGGCAAGTTGAAACGGGAATATGAGGAAAAAGCCGCCCTGACAGAACGCATGGCTTTGTTATTAGATGCGTTGCCCGCGGGTGTTGCTGTCGTCAATGCCGAGGGGATGGTGGATAAAGCGAATCCGGCTGCGGCTTTGATTTTAGGAGCAGATATAGAGGGTAGAGCTTGGGATGATTTTTCAGCACTTAACCTCACCGCCACATCCACACCAGGTGAATTTGATATTTCGCGGCAGATCGGGCGACGTGTCGCCGTGACTGACACACGCTTATCGGGCGGTGGGCGTTTGGTGTTAATTCACGATATTACCGAGACGCATCGCACGAAAACTCAATCGGCTCGCAACGAACGTTTGATGGCGATGGGGGAAATGACGGCA
>Ga0209181_10004989_pt1 | contig 19337 bp, 15 predicted proteins | sample MAT05_FD_187208 | JGI IMG/M metagenome (GOLD analysis project Ga0209181, IMG submission 187208) | Freshwater microbial communities from Lake Fryxell liftoff mats and glacier meltwater in Antarctica - MAT-05 (SPAdes) (version 2) | ecosystem: Environmental > Aquatic > Freshwater > Ice > Liftoff... | reverse complement strand
AATAATAAAATATTATGGCACAACAAAACGGTTTCAAAAATATAGCCATTGATTATTAACGGTATTTTGTAAATTATGGGCAGAAATTAAGGTCTTTTAGTGGGGGAGGTGTTAAAGATGGGTTAAACTGCCAGTTCTGGTCGGCTACATGATTGCCGGCATAATTCTTGGTCCCGGCACGCCTGGATTTGTTGCAGATATTGGACTTTCCAGTCAGCTTGCTGAAATCGGCGTAATTCTTCTAATGTTTGGCGTTGGGTTGCACTTCTCCCTAGACGACCTCTGGGCCGTTCGCCGAATCGCCTTGCCAGGTGCCATTATCCAGATCACGGTTGCAACGACGCTAGGTATAGCTATCTCTAAATTTTGGGGCTGGAATCTTGGCGCTGGCATTGTGTTCGGTCTTGCTCTTTCAGTGGCGAGCACGGTAGTGCTCCTTAAAGCGCTGGAAAATCGTGGTGTACTCGAATCCGTAAATGGGCGCATTGCCGTCGGCTGGCTTGTGGTCGAGGATCTGGTAATGGTCTTGGTACTCGTGTTTCTACCACCATTAGCCGGATGGTTAGGGGGCGATGCAAATGGACTTGCCGAGAAATCAGGAGACGGTATCCTGAAAATACTTGCGCTTACCATTGGAAAAGTGTCGATATTTATCGTGCTCGTGCTTGTTGTTGGCCGCCGCGTCTTCCCTTGGTTGCTGTGGCAGGTCGCCCGGACCGATTCAAGGGAGCTTTTTACATTGAGCGTCATTGCTGTTGCCGTCGGTATCGCCTTCGGTTCAGCCGAACTTTTCGGCGTCTCCTTCGCGCTCGGGGCTTTTTTTGCCGGAATGGCCATGAGGGAATCTCAATTAAGCCATCGAGCTGCTGAAGAATCCCTCCCGCTTAGGGATGCTTTTTCCGTTCTATTCTTTGTGTCAGTTGGAATGCTATTCGATCCAGATATTTTTCTACAACAACCTTTACAAGTACTTACAGTAGTCTCAATCATTATTTTTAGTAAGTCATTGGCCGCTTTTTTGCTAGTCCTTGCATTCCGCTACCCACTTAATACAGCAATTACGGTATCGGCCAGCTTGGCGCAAATCGGTGAATTTTCGTTTATCCTGGCAGGTTTGGGGGTTGCTTTAGGGCTCCTGCCAATTGAAGGTCAAAGCCTTATTTTGGCGGGTGCGATTATCTCAATCGCACTTAATCCTCTGCTATTCCACGCTATTGAACCTGCACAAGCGTGGATTCGATCCCGCTCAACAGTAGCTCGAATTCTGTAGCGCTCCGATGATCCTTTGGCAGAACTTCCTATGAGTGTTGATCAAGCTCATCTGACAGGTCATATCGTACTCGTAGGCTATGGCCGCGTAGGCCGCCGCATCGGTGAAGCGCTAACCAAGCGCGGAGTACCGTTCGTTGTGGCCGAACAAAATCGCGAACTGGTCGAGGAATTACGCAATCGCGGCATGCTGGCCGTCTCCGGTAATTCTTCTGACCCGGCCGTCCTAATTCAGGCGTATATTGCGCGGGCGCATATGTTGGTGATCGCTACTCCGGATTCGTTTAATGTACGACGAATAATCGAGATCGCGCGTATGCTCAACCCAAATGTCGAAACAATCGTGCGCACCCATAGTGATGAAGATGCGGCTCTCCTCCAGAAAGAGAATGCAGGAAAGATATTTATGGGTGAGCACGAACTTGCGCTGGGCATGACAAGCTATGTGCTCGAACGTATCGCCAAAAAAACTGAAAAAATTTCTGTGACTGAATAATTTATTTTGCTGGATACCTGATTTATCATCACATCATAAGTTTGAAGAAAATCAAAATCCATCACGAATTAATACTGCCTATCTCTTATGAAACCTTACTCTGAATCATGCGAACAAAACCAAGTTCCTATATTTGAAATATTACGAGAAACGCTTGCCAATCAACGACGTGTACTTGAAATAGCCAGTGGAACTGGCCAACATGCCGTCTATTTCGGGCGTGCGTTACCTCACTTAATTTGGCAGACCAGCGAATTAGTGCAAAATCATGCGGGCATCCTGGCCTGGCTGAACGAGTCAAAACTACCCAATGTGCTTCCACCTGTGGCCATCGACGTGAACGATGACCGATGGCCAATCGAAATTGTAGATACAGTGTTTAATGCCAACACAGTGCATATTATTTCGTGGTCAGAAGTAGAACGAATGTTTGCGGGCATAGCACGCATTTTAAGCACAGGTGGCATTCTGTGCCTGTATGGACCCTACAACTATAAGGGAAAGTTTACCTCCGAAAGCAATGCACATTTCGATGTCTGGCTCAAATCACGCAATAAAAATAGCGGTGTGCGGGATTTTGAAGCTATCAATCGGCTCGCCGAAACGTATGGACTATTTCTACTTAGGGATGTCGCCATGCCCAGCAACAATCGAACCTTGGTTTGGCAACGCGCTCCCAACACCCTTGAAGCACCATGAGCATAAAAATAATCGAATCCATAGCGGATATTTCCGAAACGCAATGGAACGCTCTCGCGGGAAGTAATCCGTTTCTTTCCCATGCCTTCCTACGGGCACTACAAGAAAGTGGTTGTACCACCTCGCGTACCGGCTGGGAGGCGCAATTCCTCACGGTCTGGCAGAACAACCTTCTTGCTGGCGCTATGCCGATTTACCGCAAGCACCACTCCTATGGCGAATTCGTTTTTGATTGGGCATGGGCTGAGGCTTATCAACAACATGGGCTGGACTATTACCCAAAACTATTGTGTGCCATACCTTTTACGCCTATTACCGGGCTAAGACTCTTGGCAGCAACCCCCGAAGTACGAATACAACTAATTCGTTCCGCTTTGCATATGGCGCAGAGGTCAGGTGTATCCTCTCTGCATTGTCTATTCCCCGACGAAAACCAGGCACTGGAAATGCAACAGGAAGGAATGATGTTGCGTCGCGGCGTGCAGTTTCATTGGCAGAATCCTGAATATCTCGATTTCGATGCTTATCTGTCCAGCCTACGTCAAGACAAGCGAAAAAAAATCAAACATGAACGGCGCAAGGTAAAGGAAGCCAACATTAGCTTCGAACGCATCTGCGGAGAAAATATCTCTGAAGCACAGTGGGATTTTTTCTTCCAGTGCTATACCCATACCCATAGTCAGTACAACTCTCCACCATCATTGAATCTGAATTTTTTCAAACGCATCGGCGCGGCCATGCCTGAAAACATTCTACTGATCATCGCATCGCGCAGTGGAAAGCAGATTGCCAGCGCACTCAACTTATTCAATCGTGATGTTCTTTACGGACGCTCATGGGGTACGCTGGAATATCATCCTGGTCTGCACTTCGAAACTTGCTACTACCAAGCCATTGAATTTTGCATTGAACATAAAATCGCCACCTTTGAAGGCGGTGCCCAAGGAGAACATAAACTTGCAAGAGGATTTCTGCCGGTCACAACTTGGTCGGCGCATTGGCTGTCGAATCCGCAATTCTCACAAGCAGTGGAAAATTTCTTAAAGTGTGAGACAGGAAACATCACCCAATATATGGATGAGCTAAACGACAGCAATCCCTTCAAATGCTAGCCTATTAGCAAAAAAATAGATTTGCCCGGTATTTAGCACTTAAACTCTCTTCATTTTGATTTTCCCTATTCTTTAGTCGCTGTGATCACCTTCCCAACTGCTCGCCACCCAACATGAATATCTTCAAACTCTATCCTCCGCATCTTCTATAGTACTTTCATCCAGATCGTTCTTTACACCTAGAGGCTAAGTTAAATTGAATATCATATATCCCAAGCTTGGACAATTTACTTGCACGCCACATGGAGATTGAATCGCCTTACCAAACGATATTGCCAATATTATGCTAGAATATATAATAGTTTAGATCGATAAGATCCAGAATAACTGCCTCTTCAAAATTGAATTAAAAGCGATACTTGGCAAGCCCTTATTTCTTTCGAAGACGGGGTGCTGAATGGAGGACGAATTTGCATAAAACTGAAAGTGATTTATCAGTAAGAATGTATCTATAGCGATACCGTTTTTAATTCCTTTTCTCATCAAGTTAATATCATTTCTGATAAAGAAAGAAGCCAAAATCCAAAGTTAGCGAAGATAGAAAGTCAGAGCTGTACTAAAGTATTTCATGCTTCATCCGATAATCTATCATTAAGTTTAGTAAAAATTCAGCATATTTATAATTGAAAGTCTAGCAACGAAATTACGACTTCATCTAATAATCATGACGGAAGGTGAGACATGCGCTTAGCACACCTACCATCATCGTAAATGATCGCAAATTTAAGGAAATTCAGATGAATACTCAACATACCAATATCATGAAATGGCTAGTTTGTTTTGTTATAGTATTTTCGGCATTAGCCCTCGGAGGTTGCGCTAACACTAAACGTATAACTCTTTCTCCATCAGATGAACCTCCCTCTCATGACTATATAATTGGTCCGGGTGATAACGTTAATATCATAGTCTGGCACAATCCAGAGGTCTCCATGTCAGTTCCAGTTCGCCCAGATGGAAAAATTACCACCCCTTTGGTAGAAGACTTGCCCGCAATGGGAAAGACGTCAACACATTTGGCTCGTGACATTGAGAAAGCACTGGCTACATTCATTCAGGATCCAGTTGTAACGGTTATTGTGACTGGTTTCATCGGGCCATACACAGAACAAATTCGTGTAATAGGAGAAGCTGGTAAACCCCAAGCTCTTCACTATAACAAAGGTATGTCACTAATGGATGTCATGATTGCCGTAGGTGGCATCACAAATTTTGCCGCAGGCAACAAGGCCAGCATTATTCGCAACATTGATGGAAAAGCACAATATATTGCAGTCCGGTTGGACGATCTAATTCAAGATGGTGATATTTCTGCGAACATACCAGTACGCCCAGGGGATATTTTAGTTATTCCTGAAAGTTTCTTTTGATTTATATTTTCTTTCTTAAACTGACAGGAATGATTTAATCGAACAAGTGTCACACACCTAATTTTTCAATACATTCCATAATTAAATGGCTACTCCATTATGTAATCGCGGAGTACTGTTAAATTAAAAGTTAATACCCGCACCATTATGGAGATTTTGACAAGATGGAGGAATTAATAGCCCTGCTACTTTCCTACTTAAAGGGAATATGGAAATACCGGTGGTATGCGGTGGTTATTGCATGGGTCGTTGTCTTGGCTGGGGGGTACAAGGTATATTCCTTACCTAACAATTACCAAGCTTCTGCGAGAGTTTTCGTGGATACCCGAACTATCTTAAAGCCATTGCTGGCAGGCATGACAACTGTTCCCAGCATGGAACAACAAGTTTCAATCATGAGCAGGACTCTTATAAGCCGACCAAACGTAGAGCGAGTTTTACGAATGGTGGATTTAGATATCAAGGTAACAGATGCCAAGGAGCATGAGCGGCTAATCAGCGATATGATGGGCCAGATCAAGATCAGCGGAAGTAATAGTGCTGACCTCTACGTTATTTCCTATAACCACCAAATTCCAAAAATTGCAAAAGATGTAGTCCAGTCCTTTCTAACCATCTTTGTTGAAGGCAGCTTTGGAAATCAGAAACAAGACTCCGAAAAAGCAATTAAATTTATCGAAGAACAAATCAAGAATTATGAGGATAGATTGGTCGTTGCGGAAAAAGCTGTCACGGACTTCCAAATAAAGAATAGTGGCCTATTGCCCCGGGACGGAGATTATGGATCACAGCTGCACGCAGTTTCGGATAGCTTGAACGAAGCGAAGTTGGGGCTACGTGAAGCAGAACAAGCGCGCAACGCCATCAAAAATCAAATTGAAGATGGCGCACCTCCTGATGACCTGACTACAGGACAAGCTCCCTCGACTATCGCTAACCCGGAAATTGACGCTCGGATCCAGGCGTTAACTAATGACATGGATGCCTTGCGACTACGCTTTACAGAACGCCATCCAGATGTTATTTCAATCAAGCGCCTGATTACAAAACTTGAAGAGCGCAAGCTGGAGGAGGCTAAAATTAAAAAACCCGTCATTGATCGAGACCGAGGTAAAAGTTACAGCCCAATGCTGCAACAACTTAATGTTTCTTTATCAGAGGCCGAAGCCAGAGTCGCCGCGATGAAAGCTCGAGTGGAAGAGTATTCTTCACGCAGTGCTCAATTAAAAGCACTGACTATTGCAAAACCCCAAGTAGCAGAACAGTTTTCACAACTCAACCGTGATTATCAGATCAACAAATCAAATTATGAAAGCCTCATCGGACGCCGAGAATCTGCAAAGCTGTCAGGAGAATTGAGTGCTACTTCAGATATGCTGACATTCAAGGTCATAGATCCTCCTACGGTTCCACTTGTTCCTTCAGGACCAAACCGATTAATGTTATTCAGTTTAGTTTTTGTTGGTGCACTGCTGGGTGGAATAGGAAGTGCGCTCTTAATGAGCCAAATCAGACCTACTTTTTTGAGTCAAAATAGTCTACGGGAATCAATTGGTTTGCCGATACTAGGTACCGTGACCATGAATTGGACTGCCAATGAAATAATCAAGCGAAAAAGGAGCCTTTATGCTTTCGGTGTCTCTATTTCTCTGCTGGTTGCCCTATATAGCGTGGTAATGGTGTTTTTGTTCCTTAAACTATAATTTTGAGGAAGCCTCTTAATAAACTTAAAACCGCAATTAAGTGCAATTAAAATATAGACGGCATTAAAGATTAGGTGTTTGTTAAACTATTAAACCCAAATCAAAGAACGGACAAAGCAGCCAGGCCGAATACTGTTGGGAGATTATGTGAGCATTATTGAAAAGGCAGCAAACAGATTTGGGCAGAATAAAGGTGAGATAACGCCTGCACCAAAAATAAAGCCGGACAATCCAAATGAACAAAGTTCAAAAATAATTAATGAACACAATGCCCACAATTTAGACAAACCAATGATTGCGCAAGTCGAAATCAATCTTGCTAAATTGCATCAATTGGGAATGATCACACCGGAGCAAGGTAAAACTTTAGCTGCACAGGAATTTAGAGGAATAAAGCGCTCTTTGATCCAGAATGCTTTCATTAAAGGTGCCGGCACGATACACCACGGAAATTTGATTATGGTAACGAGTTCGTTACCCAAAGAGGGGAAAACATTCTGCGCCATTAATTTGGCCATGAGCATCGCGACAGAAATGGACCACACGGTTCTGCTGGTAGATGCAGACGTAGCTCGTCCATCGGTTCTCCGCACATTAGGATTGAAATCAGCTGTCGGTTTGATGGATATTCTTCTCGACGAAAAACTCGATTTAGCAGACGTGATGATTAATACTAACGTCGATACTCTCAGAATTTTACCTGCTGGCACAAGTCACAGACACGCAACAGAATTGTTGGCAAGCCAGGCGATGAGCAGCTTGTTAAATGAAATTTCCAACCGATATCCAGACCGCATTGTCATATTTGATTCCCCTCCTTTACTCCCCACAACTGAGGCACGTGTTCTAGCCAGTCAGATGGGTCAGATTGTCATGGTGGTAGAAGCTGAAACCACTACCCAGCATGCAGTCAAAGAGGCACTTCGTCAAATCGAAACAAGCCCTCATATTAGTTTAGTCTACAATAAGGCAAGGGCATTTCCAGGCGGAACCAATTATGGTTACGGCTATTATGACTGAAGTAAGTAAGAATAATGTATTTCACAAGTTTTCCTCTAAGATAGTTCAAACTGCTGCCACTATCTTTTTGATGTATTCTGCCTATTCTACCGCTGCTGACTGGAAAATTTCACCCAGACTAAATTTATTAGAGACTTATACCGACAATGTAACACTGGCTACAAAAGGAAATGAGAAAAGCGATTTCATTACCCAAATTAATCCTGGAATATCGTTGATTGGAACCGGGGCACGTTTGAAAGTCAACGTAATGTATACAATGCAAAATCTTTTTTATGCAAATGAACGCAATCAAAATACGACTTTTCATCAACTAACCGCAAGAGAAAACGCGGAGCTAATAAAAAACTTTTTTTTTCTCGATAGCACCGCCTCTATAAGTCAACAAAACATTTCTCTCCAGGGTCCCCTGACAACCAATAATGAAAATATCATAAACAACCGAACCAATGTAAAAACCTATAGCATTAGCCCCTATATACGTCACAACTTCTCCAATTTTGCTTCAACCCAAGCGCGATACACACATAACGCAGTCTCCACTGACGTAGGTGGGTTATCTGCAAGCCAATCAGATAGTATTCTGTTAAGTCTCACCAGTGGTTCTGCTTTCAGATCACTAGGTTGGGGTTTAAATTATAATAAGCAAAAAATAGACGGTTTAGGTACATCCATAGGTGGTTTAAGCAGATCTGTAGAAAATGAACAATATAGGGGTAATCTTCGTTACCGGGTTTCATCAAAATTTAGCCTGACTGGAACAAGTGGATACCAGAAATTTACCTATGCATCAACAACCGGAAAATCGGCTGGATCTTTCTGGACAGCTGGTTTTGTTTGGACACCAGCGGAAAGAACTACTATCACGGCCAATACTGGTAAAGCTTTTTTTGGCACCACCTACACGCTTATGGCTAGCCATCGCACTCGCAGATCAGCTTGGAGCCTAAATTACAATCAGAATATCACCACCACCCGCGATCAATTTCTTATTCCCGCTACGACTGATACGGCAAGTTTCCTGGACCAGCTTTGGACGTCCAATATCCCCGACCCCGTAATGCGACAACAAACAGTAGATGCCTTCATCAGAGATAATGGACTTGCAGCCTCCGTTTTTGACCCCATCAACTTCCTTACAACTCAATTTTTTCTGCAAAAACGCTTGCAGGCAAGTGTCGCTTTAAGTGGCGCTAGAAACACACTCGTGCTTAGCATTTTCCATATGTTGCGTGAACCACAAACATTAGGAGATGCAAATGATGTTTTTACTGGAACGAACAACCTTGCACTGAACAGCAATACCAAACAAATTGGCGGCAATGCTCTTTGGAGCTGGAAAGTTACTCCAAGAACCAACGTCAATATCGGCGCCATATACATCAAATCCAATATACTCGCCACGGGTCAAGAAGACGAGACCAAGACTTTCAGAGTCGGTCTAACAAAACAAATACAGCCCAAGCTTAATGGCGCGGTTAATTTTCGACATGTCGAGCGAACCTCTAACCAAATTGGTAGTGAATATCGCGAGAATGCCATCATCGCATCTCTGTTAATGCGTTTCTAGCTGGAGCAATCAAATAAATGTATCGATCTTACTACGGACTAAGTGCCAAACCATTTCAACTAAAGCCTGACCCACAGTTCTTTTTTGGCAGCAAAGGTCACAAGCGTGCCATGGCCTATTTGGAATATGGCCTGTCTCAAGGGGAGGGCTTCATCGTCATCACCGGTGAAGTCGGCGCAGGCAAAACTACCTTGGTGCGAAGTCTTTTTTGCAAACTTGAATCAGAAAAAATTCTTGCAGCACAAATCGTCAACACCAACCTTGACGCAGATGACACATTAAGAATGGTAGTCGCAGCATTCGGACTCCCCTACGAAAACGACTCCAAAGCCTCTCTGCTGACCAAACTTGAGTTGTTTCTTCGACAATGTGATCAAAAAGGAAAGCGCGCACTATTGATAGTGGATGAAGCACAGAATCTTTCATCCCAAGCAGTGGAAGAATTAAGGATGTTGTCCAATTTTCAAACTGCTGACAAATCATTGCTGCAAATCTTCCTATTAGGGCAGCCTGAATTCAGGAAGACCCTTCTTAGTCCCGACATGCAACAATTGCAGCAGCGAGTAATTGCGACCTACCACTTGGGACCATTAGACGCCTTGGAAACTAAAGACTACATCGAGCACCGGCTGCATACCGTTGGTTGGAATGGAGATCCTTCCTTGAGCGAAGATGCTTTCTTTGAAATCTATAATTTTACTGGAGGCATCCCACGCAAAATCAATACACTTTGTGATCGCCTTTTTCTAATGGGTTATCTCGAAGAACGTCACAATTTCGGAAGCTCTGATGTAACTGAAGTATTAGGTGATATTCAACAGGAACTTGCTCTTCCTATATCGAAGACCACAGCAGGGAATTCATCCAACTCCCCGCAGATCGAACAGAAAGGTGATGCTCAGGGGAGTTTGGAAAATATGGACGAAAGGCTTTTCAAGATGGAAAACTCGGTTATTTCCGTTTTAGATCTGCTTAAACGCATTCTTTCTCGCTCCAATTCAAACATCAATAACCTTACAAAGTAAGTGACCATATCATTAAGGTGACTATTTAATGAAGAGCGAATTCACTTTGCGAATGAAATTGAAGTAGATAAATCAACTCTCCTGAGAGTTCAGTGGCAAGTTAAATGGAATCCAAAGCAAGCTCGGGAATTGCAGTATAAGCAATATCAGGTATCTGTCAGTACCCTGTGCTTCTAGCAGAAAAATTAGAATAGCATGGAAATACTGATTAAACAGAACATAATCTCAAATCAACAAACGTGTTCAATAAGTTTAACAAAAGCTCAAAGAGTGCAACAGCGTATTACCGCCTTACAAATCATTTGAATAAATTCATATTATTAATAACAGTTAATGCAAATTATTAAACCACCGGTCCCTGTACCTTTTAGCATTCTATGTGTTGTAGGTGCACGCCCTAATTTCATGAAAATGGCTCCTATCATGGCGGCCTTTGCCGCTCTTGGACCAGAACTCGATGTATCCCTGATTCATACTGGCCAACATTATGACGTAGCCATGAACCATCAATATTTCGAAGCGCTCGGCATACCGCAACCTGATATTAATCTGGAGGTTGGCTCTGGAAGTCACACAGCACAAACCGCCAATGTGATGCTCCGCTTCGAATCAGTTCTGAACACAAAGCATCCTTCCGCAGTTCTGGTAGTTGGTGATGTAAATTCCACTCTAGCCTGCGCGCTTGTGGCAGTAAAAAAAGGGGTTCCCGTAATTCACGTTGAAGCCGGCCTGCGCAGTTTCGACCGCGCTATGCCGGAAGAAATCAACCGGGTTTTGACCGACCAGATATCTGAACTCCTTTTCATCACTGAGCGCAGTGGTCGCGAAAACCTGTTGCGCGAGGGAATAGCCGAATCTCGCATTCGATTTGTCGGCAATGTCATGATCGACACCTTGCATCACAACCTGGAAAAAGCAGTCCCAGTATCTCAAATCCTGCAAAATGCCGGCAGAGAAAAATTTCTGGTTGACCATGACGGATATGCCATCCTCACCGCACACCGGCCGTCTAATGTGGATGATTTTGACACCCTGCGTTCATTGCTTGAAACCACCCTCAAGATTAGTACCAAATTACCCATTATTTTTCCGATGCATCCACGCACTCGTGACATGATTCAAAAATTTGGATTGAATAAAATGCTGGATGTCCCTACAGTATTGCAACTACCTCCAATGGGTTATCTGGAAATGCTGGGGCTTATGAAGGATGCACGAGTTGTATTGACCGACTCAGGTGGTATTCAGGAAGAAACCACGGCTCTTGGTATACCCTGCATTACACTCAGAAATAATACAGAACGGCCGATCACAGTGGATGAGGGTACCAACACTATCGCCGGACTGGATTCAGCAAAGATACTAACTATATTTGATGAAATCATGCTTACCGGCGGGAAAGCAGGCAGAATTCCTGAACTCTGGGATGGGCATGCCTCAAAACGCATTGCAGCGGAAATTCTCAGTTGGCTAAAAAGCGGTTTACAAAGCAAATAATTATTGAAGCCTTTACAAGTATCGCGTTAGCCAAAATAAAAAATGCGAAGCAAGCTTCCGAGCATATATTACCCAAATAGACTGCTTGCAAGTGTTTCATAGCAACTCGTATGGCAAATATATAAGCAGGACACTTTTTCCGCAATGCGCTTAGATGAAAATGAAGCGATTTAAACAAGCAATCTGCGCAACAAATGTTATCAAATATGGATTTTTTACCGGAAATAAATCTGATGACCGTAGCGCTAATACGTAATGCGATGACTATCGATGTAGAAGATTACTTCCAAGTCTCGGCCTTCGCCTCCACCATCCCGCGCGAGCAATGGGGAAGTCTGCCATGCCGGGTAGAACGCAATATTGATATCGCACTTGCTTTGTTAGATGAAGGTAATGCGCATGCAACTTTTTTCACATTAGGCTGGATCGCTGAACGCTATCCCGCTATTGTGCGCCGCATCGTAGACAATGGACATGAGCTTGCCAGTCATGGCTATGGTCACCAGCGCGTTAGCGAGCTAAGCCGCAATGAATTCAACGAAGATATCTCCCGCGCCAAAAAAATACTGGAAGACCTCTCAGGTAGCCCGATAATTGGCTATCGCGCCCCAAGTTTTTCCATCGGCGCTGATAACCTGTGGGCGCTTGATTTACTACAGGAAGCTGGCTATCAATATAGCTCCAGCATATATCCGATTCGACACGACCATTACGGTATGCCCGAGGCACCTCGCTTTGCCCACTACCCGCGCGGCACAGACGGCATGCTGGAACTCCCCCCCACCACTGCAGCATTACTGGGCCGAAACCTGCCAGCGGCAGGTGGGGGCTATTTCAGACTATTACCCTATCTAGCGTCTCGCTGGCTCATACGCCGTGTCAATCAGCAGGACGGAAAACCCTGTATTTTTTATTTTCACCCGTGGGAGCTTGATCCAGACCAACCACGTCAATTTAACATCTCGACGAAAACACGATTTCGCCATTACGTCAATCTGAAACGTATGGAGTCCCGCATACAATCGTTGTTGCGGGATTTTCACTGGGACCGCATGGACCGCATATTCATGAAAGCAGGCGCGTGAAGGAGTTTTCAGCGGTCGCATCCGCACTGCAGGTACGCGTGATGACATCAAATGACGCTGCACGCTGGGACGAATTCGTTTACGCCTGTCCTGCCGCCACATTTTTTCATCGTTCTGGCTGGAAAGAAGTAATAGAACGCGCCTTTGGGCACCACACTCACTTCCTACTGGCTGAAGAAAATGGAACCATTCAAGGCATCCTACCGCTGGCAGAGATTAACAGCAGATTGTTTGGACATTCATTATCTTCACTACCATTTTGCGTTTACGGCGGTATCGTCGCAAGTACAGAGCCAGCGCGGATGGCACTGGATAATGCGGCTCAGATGCTGGCTGCGAAACTAGCTGTGGACTTCCTAGAATATCGCAACATTATGCCCTTCCACACTGACTGGCCAAGCAAAAATCTCTATGTCTCTTTTCGCAAGGTCATCGAGCCGAACGTGGAAGCAAACATGCTCGCTATCCCCCGCAAACAGCGGGCGATGGTTAGAAAGGGCATTAAAAACGGTCTCGCTAGCGAGATCGACGAAGGCGTGGAGCGATTTTTTTCCGTGTTCGCGGACAATGTACACCGCCATGGCACTCCCGCATTACCAAAACGCTATTTCGTACTACTTAAAGAAATATTCGGCAGCGACTGCGAAGTACTGTCTGTAGTTAAGAATGGACTCATTTTAAGCAGCGTACTGAGCTTTTATTTCCGCGATGAAGTTTTACCCTACTACGCGGGCGACACCTTGGAGGCTCGCGATTTTGCGTCAAATGATTTTAAATACTGGGAGCTGATGCGACGCGCTTGCGAGCGCGGTATTAAAGTATTCGACTATGGACGCAGCAAGCGCGGCACCGGTCCATTCGATTTCAAGAAAAATTGGGGGTTTGAGCCGCAGCCGCTGCATTACGAATATCAATTGCTCCGGGCGAAAACCGTGCCTGATACCAATCCATTGAATCCAAAATACCAGCTGTTCATCAAGATGTGGCAAAAACTACCCCTGCCAGTAGCCAACTGGCTCGGACCGCACATCGTAAAAAACTTGGGATAAGGCCAATGGATCATTTGCTTTATCTTACCCACCGCATTCCCTACCCACCCAACAAGGGTGACAAAATACGTTCATACCATTTAATAAAATATTTGGCGCAACACTACCATGTTCATCTCGGCACCTTTATCGATGATCCAGACGATTGGCAATACATAGATACAGTAAGGCAATTATGTGAAGACACCCATTTTGCATCTTTGAACCCCCGCACGGCGCGTCTGCGAAGCTTGGGCGCATTAATGATGAGTCGTCCTCTAACTCTTGATTATTACCGCAATAACGGTTTACAAGAGTGGGTAAAAAAAGTGATAAAGACGCAGGCAATTAAGCGAGTTCTAATATTTTCTTCCGCCATGGCACAATATGTAACAAGCATCCAACATGCGCGTTGCATCATCGATTTCGTCGACATCGACTCCGATAAATGGCGTCAATACGCAAAAAGAAAGCCATGGCCCATGAGTTGGCTATATCAACGCGAAGCTCGCTTGCTGCTCCGCTACGAACGGCAAGTGGCGTTTAAGTATGATGCATCGCTGTTCGTTTCGGAAGCTGAGGCCGATTTTTTTAAACAACTGGCACCGGAGAGCGCTGAGAAAATTGGATTCTTCAATAATGGTGTGGATAGTGACTATTTTTCACCTGGCCGAGAATATCCTGATCCGTATCTGCCAAACACGGTGGCCATTGTATTTACCGGTGCCATGGACTATTGGCCGAATGTGGACGCCGTGCGCTGGTTTGCCCAAGAAATCTTTCCCTCTGTACTTGCTAATCATCCCCATACACGTTTTTATATCGTAGGATCTCGCCCAACCGCCGCCGTGCAAGAACTGGCGCAACTACCTGGCGTTGTGGTAACAGGCGCAGTAGCAGATGTCAGACCCTATCTCGCCCATGCCCAACTAGCGGTGGCGCCCTTACGCATCGCCAGAGGCTTACAAAACAAAGTTCTGGAAGCCATGGCCATGGCCAAGATTGTTATTGCATCTCCCCAAGCAGCAGAAGGCATTCTGGCAATATCAGGTAAAGAGCTACATATTGCCAGCAACAGCCAGGAGTTTATCCGCATTATTGTATCGATGCTGACACATAAATCCGAAGAACATTCTGGCGAAACCGCCCGCGCCCGGATTCTGGCTGATTATGAATGGGAACGCAGCCTTACGCATGTTAAAGCATTGCTTGATAAAGCTCCGATACCTACGTCTCAATCCTGTAAACCAGAAAAAAATCCCTGGATAACACAAGAAATTCCACACTTGGCCACTTTCAAGGATGAGCAACGATGACTGGCCCAACACCCCAAGCGTTAGCTCCGTCCGGTATCAACAGCCAAACCGGACAGGCAGTATTGCAATGGCGTTTTATGGCTATCCTCACACTTGCGGTCATTGCCATAATTCTCGTCATTTATCAGCAAACCGTATTATCCACCGTCGCTATCTGGCTGCGCTCCGAAACCTTTACCCACGGTTTTTTTATTTTTCCGATTAGTGCCTATCTCATATGGATGAAGCGCAAATCGCTTGCCGAGATAGCCCCCTGCCCGGATTACCGCGGCTTATTGGTCATGGCAGGTTTAGGCCTTGGCTGGCTGCTTGCCGATGCCGGAAGTGTTCAGGTTGTCGCTCAGTTATGTTTGGTAGCGATGATCCCGGTTGCGGTCTGGATTATGCTGGGGTTACAAGTAGCCCGCGCGATAACTTTCCCCCTCGGATTCCTGTTTTTTGCCGTTCCTTTGGGGGAGTTTCTGATTCCCCCGCTGATGGATTTCACTGCCAATTTTGTAGTGACCGCACTGCAAACAACAGGCATTCCGGTTTACCGCGAGGGAACATTCTTCACAATACCCAGTGGCCAATGGTCCGTTGTAGAAGGTTGTAGCGGTTTGCGCTACCTGATCGCATCTTTCACGCTAGGCACCTTATATGGCTATCTCACCTATCGCAGTAATAAACGCAGGCTCATTTTTGCCGCACTGTCATTGATCGTGCCCATTTTTGCCAATGGGATGCGCGCTTATATGATCGTGATGATCGCCCACTTAAGCAATATGCAATTGGCACTGGGTGTTGACCATTACATATACGGTTGGGTCTTTTTCGGAATCGTAATGACATTGCTATTCTGGATCGGCGCTTTCTGGCGGGAAGATCAACCAGATCTCCAACGGCAAGAAAACAGGATTGCTGTTAATACGGCTCGTGGGACGATCACGCGCCGAGGATTTGCCATGGCGGGTGTTATCACCATTCTGGTTGCAGCCTTGTGGCCTGCTTACGCAGCTTATTTGAACAACCGTCCAATCAAAACCGATGGGCTAATGATTAAACTGCCTGAGTCAAATCAAGGGTGGAATTTACAATCTACGCCACTTACGGATTGGCAGCCGCACTATGTTGGTACAAATGCACAAGTCATGCACACTTATCGCAAGGAAGATAAGATCATCAGCGTGTACCTCGGTTATTACCGGACTCAGCGCCAAGATGCGGAATTAATCAACTCCCAAAACTACATGATCCAACAAAAAAATCCAGTATGGAGCAATGTGGGCGAAGGGCAGCGCACAATTTCTATCCGTGGCAAAAATGAAACGATCCAGCAAACACTATTGCGTGCCCCCAATAACCGATTGTTGATCTGGAGTTGGAATAGCTTGGGAGGTACATATACTATCAACCCCTATCTGGCGAAGTTGCTTTTGGCAAAGGCCAAGCTATTTGGACAGCGTGACGATGGTGCAGTGATCATTATTACTGCCCCCTATGAAGGTACACCGGAATCAGCGGCAGTATCACTGCAATCTTTTACCAACGATATGCTGCCGGCAATTGATGCCAGTCTTAATGAAGTAGCAGAGCACGAAGCACATGCACACGAATAGCCCACCGCTGATTGTGCATGTCATTCATCATTTTGGTGTGGGCGGCATGGAAAATGGCATCGTGAATTTGATCAACCATATGCCCCCAGAACGCTATCGCCACGCCATAATATGCCTGACCGGATACAGCGAATTTCGTCAACGCCTGAATCACCCCGTTGAATTAGTAGCACTCAACAAGCGCGATGGCAATGATATAGGCCTGTATGGCCGATTGTTTCGTGAACTGCGGCGGCTCAAGCCAGCCATTGTGCATACTCGCAACCTCTCAGCCTTAGAAGGACAAGTTGTTGCCGCTGCCGCTGGCATAAGCAACAGAGTACATGGCGAGCATGGGCGTGACATGTTCGACTTGCAAGGCAAGAATCGTAAATACAATTTGCTAAGGCAAGCAATCCGACCACTGGTAAAGCATTACATCCCAGTGAGCAAAGATCTTGAACGCTGGTTAATCGATACCGTGCGTGTCAATCCGGCAATCGCTACCCAAATTTACAACGGAGTCGATAGTGTAAAATTTACACCGTCCACTACACCACGAATTAAATTCGGCCCGCCGGGATTTTGTCCGCCGGATGGATTTGTGATCGGCGCCGTGGGACGCATGGCGGAGGTAAAGGACTATCCAAATTTGGTGCGTGCGTTTCTGCACATGCTCGAACTTAAGCCTGAGCTCCATGCCCGCGCCCGGCTGGTTATTCTGGGCGAAGGCGTGGCGCGCATGGCTTGCCTGGCCTTGCTCAAACAGTTCAATGCCGAACATCTCGCCTGGCTACCGGGCAGCCGAGACGACATAGCAGATTTGATGCGCCAATTCGACGTATTCTGCTTATCATCGTTGGGCGAAGGCGTATCCAATACTATTTTGGAAGCGATGGCATGCGGTTTGCCGGTGGTTGCAACCACCGTCGGCGGCAACAGCGAACTGGTAGAGGCAGGTATCACAGGCACGTTGGTGCCATCTGCCGACCCAAAAGCAATGGCACATGCATTGCTAATGTATTATCAAGATAGTGCACGCACCCACACACACGGCGCGGCGGGGCGGGCCAAAATCGAGGCGCACTTTTCGATGTCGGCCATGGTACGCGGATACCTGGGCGTATATGACACAGTGCTGGGTAATTTAAAATAGAGATAAATAACATAATAAAAATGAAAACAAAACCATGTGTGGCATAGCCGGCATCTTCGATACACAAGCCAAACGCACCATCGATCAGACATTGCTCGTGCGCATGAACCAGACCCAACATCATCGCGGCCCAGACGAGAGCGGTTTGCACGCTGAGCCAGGAATAGCAATGGCGCACAAGAGGCTCTCAATCATAGATCTTTCCTCCGGTCACCAACCCCTGTTCAACGAAGACGGTAGCGTGGTAGTGGTATTTAATGGCGAAATTTACAACTTCGTCGATTTGATCCCCGAACTGCAAGCACTGGGCCATACCTTCCGCACCCGCTGCGATACTGAAGTCATCGTGCATGCCTGGGAGCAATGGGGTGAAGCCTGCGTCGAGCGTTTCCGCGGCATGTTCGCGTTCGGATTATGGGACCGCAATAAAGAGACGCTTTTTCTGGCACGCGATCGCCTCGGTGTGAAGCCGCTCTACTATGCACTGCTCGACGACGGACAGCTTATCTTCGGGTCCGAGCTCAAGGTCTTAACTGCCCATCCAGCGTTGCGACGTGACATTGATCCGCACGCGATTGAAGAATATTTCGCCTACGGCTATATTCCCGAACCGCGCACTATTTACCAACAAGCCTTTAAGTTGTCGCCCGCACATACTCTCACCGTGAAGCACGGTCAGCCAATTCCACAGCCGCGAGAATATTGGGACGTACCATTCCATCCCCTTACTCTAATGACGCAAGCCGAAGCACAAGAAGAACTCATACCCCTGCTGCGCGAATCTGTGAAAATCCGCTTGGTCTCAGAGGTGCCACTGGGAGCCTTCCTCTCCGGTGGCGTAGATTCCAGCGCCGTGGTAGCCATGATGGCCGAATTGTCCACCGAACCGGTGAATACCTGTTCTATCTCATTCGGTGATCCGGCATTCAATGAATCCGAATACGCAGAGAAAGTCGCAACACGCTATCACACTAATCATCGAGTGGAACAAGTTGATGCCGACGATTTCGATCTCATCGATAAATTAGCTGCACTCTACGATGAACCTTACGCAGATAGCTCCGCCATCCCCACGTACCGCGTGTGCCAACTGGCGCGAAAAAACGTCACTGTCGCGCTTTCCGGTGACGGTGGCGACGAGAACTTCGCTGGCTACCGACGTTATCGCTGGCATCTGAACGAAGAACGCATGCGTAGCTTCATTCCATCTGCTGTGCGTCGCCCCGTATTTGGCCTGCTGGGCAAGCTCTATCCAAAAGCAGATTGGGCGCCTAAAGTTTTTCGTGCCAAATCCACGCTTGAAGGCATGGCGCGCGATTCAGTAGAAGGTTATTTTCATAGCGTTTCGCTCTTGAGCGATACAATGCGTGCGCGCCTATTCAGTCCGGAATTTCGCCAGGCGCTGGAAGGCTAC
>Ga0209181_10004988_pt1 | contig 19345 bp, 18 predicted proteins | sample MAT05_FD_187208 | JGI IMG/M metagenome (GOLD analysis project Ga0209181, IMG submission 187208) | Freshwater microbial communities from Lake Fryxell liftoff mats and glacier meltwater in Antarctica - MAT-05 (SPAdes) (version 2) | ecosystem: Environmental > Aquatic > Freshwater > Ice > Liftoff... | reverse complement strand
TTGTAAGTTTCAGATAGATTGGTTTTTGCTCAGATGGGCTATCTTTTTGAGCGAATAGTGGGGCTATTTAATCAAAAAGATGGGTCATCTGGGTGAAAAGAAAGCATATCAAATTTACAAGTTATTGGTGCCGCGTTCCTTATGTGTTTTTTATTGCGTCTAAAAATACAGGCGGTACAAGACATTAGGGAAAAAACCAAACTGGGTGACATAACCGATGGAGTTTGGTTCTTTTTCATCGTAATACTCCGACAGGTTGCCCTTGGTATTGGTCAGGTTGTCCATGTTTAGAAAAATCTCGTGCGTGGTTTTGCGGCGGTTAAATTTGTAACTGATGGTGGCCAGCACCTGATAAGTATCTTCAATTTTGTCTTCATAGGCTTTTTCATAATCCCAAAATCGGTTGTTTGCAGGGTCCACCGCCAAAGCGCCCTGGGCATCCCGCAACAATGGAATGATCTTTTGACCGCCCCCAAATGACATTTTGGCGTTGATGCCCAAGGTTTGGTTTTTCTTTTTACCCAATCGCACAAATTCTTTACCCGCCAAAAAATTGAATAAATAATCGCCACTGAATCTGGTATTGCGTTCTATACCTTCTAGGGCTTTGTATTTGGATTGGTACAGCGAGGTATTGACCAAAAAGTAATAATTGTTATGGAAAAAACGCTCCACGGTTACTTCTATGCCGTAGTTTTTGCCGGTGCCTTTGTTCACCAAATCCACATAACGGAATTCAAGCCCTTCATTGATAGTCGAGTAATAACTGGTATCCAGGTTCTCCACCGGCAGGTTGTAGAGGTGCTGATAATAGACTTCTACTTTGGCCATTAGGTTTTTGGTGAAGCGTTTTTCATAACCAACCACAAAATGGTCGGCCTTCAACAGCCCGAGGTCTTTGTTGGGGCTTATCACGCTACCATCGGGCAAGGTTCCCTTCGTAAAATAGTTGTGTACACTTTCCATCATGCTGTGTTTGCCATAGCCAGCACTGATGGCATTGCGCGGGTTCAATTGCCATTTCACAGCAAGTCGCGGCTCCAGGGTGCTTTTTTTATTGTATAGCACATTCATGTTGTGCGCACCGGCCACGATTGTAATGGTCTCATTTAAACGGTGTTTCCAACTAATGAACGTACCGAGGGTGCTTATATGCTCATTAAAATCCACTAAACTTGTACGGGCCAATTCGTCGTCAGACAGTTGACTTTGAGCAATATCGAGGTCAAAAAAATTGAATTTTGCACCGATTTGGATTTTGTTTTTTGCATTGATCTTATTGCTGTACGTCACCGCGCTCCGGTACGTAGATCGGAGCAGGCGGTTTTTAAAATTCAGCGCTGTCCCTAATATAGAGTCGCGTAAGAATACCCCGTCTTTATCTCGTATTTGCAGGGTTTTTGATTCAAAAATATCGTCTTTAATGCCTTCACTCGAATAAGACAGGGTTGTTTTGATAAAACTGTTATCACCGATAGAAAGGGTGTGATTTACCCCGATATTGGCCAAATGCGTGCCTTTTTTATAGTCTTCCCGAATGTTGCCCTTCATGGCATTATTGCCTGGTGTGACCCAGGTGGATGGTTTTACATCTTCAAAAGAAAAACTGCTCAGGCCGCCTAAGCCAAAGAGAGAGAATATGCCTGCTTTTTGAGCAGGCAATACCACTTTGAAAGCCGCATCCTGAAATTTTGGGATACCGCCGATATCCACCAGGCCAAGGTTAGAGAGCATGGTAATTGTAGAGTAGCGGTAATTGACCAAATAGGATCCGCCATAGCCTTTTTTGAAAGGGCCTTCCAACGTGAGGTCGGTACCCGTCAGACCAAACCCGAAAACGGATTCAAATTGCTCATTGTTTCCAGGCCTCAGTTTTACATCATACACGCCCGATAAGGCATCGCCATATTCTGGGGAAAACGCGCCCGTATAAAAATCGGAAGCGGCCAATAAATTATTGTTCAGTGCACTGACCGCACCACCGGCACTGCCTTGGTCGGCGAAGTGATTGGGGTTGGATATCTGTACACCTTCCAGACGCCATTGGACGTATTTGGGCGAATTGCCCCGCACAATGATGTCGTTGCTACCGTCCTGGGTGCTGGTCACGCCCGCAAAATTGGACATAATACGCGAAGGATCATTGAAGCCGCCTGCGTAGCGGTTGGTTTCTTCTGCCGAAATAGCCCGCCCACTCAACAGCGACATATCATTGGTGGCTTCGCCTTTTTTAGCGTTCGCTACGATCAGCACTGCGTCTATTTTCACGGTGGATTCCTGCATCTCTATCTCCAAAATGACTTCTTTAGCAGAATTGACCACGATGTTGGGAAGGGTTGTGTTCTGGTAGCCCATATACGAAACCTGTAAGGAAATCCGACCAATTGGTACCTGGCTCAACCGGAACTGGCCCTCCGTATCGGTACTGGCGCCGATAGCCGGCTCTATATCCATGCTTTTGACCGTAGCCCCAATAAGCGGTAATTTGGTATCGGTGTCCAAGATAATTCCGCGGATGGTTTGGGTCAGGTTTTGGCCCCACGATAGGCTCGTGATGAATAGACTTGTTAAAAAAGCACTTAGTTGTACCTTGTTTTTCAGCATGACTTTTGTTTTAAATGAAACAATGAAACAAAGGTCTGGGGCTGAAAAACTGGGTTCAACTCAGATAGGCAACGCAGGCTTAGTTGTCTGCAAACGGGCGTTTGGTATCTGCAAAATAAACGGGCTCAAGGATCAGGACGCCACGATTTTCGGTGTGTGCCAAGACGCGTACAATAAAGATAGACACCCGCAAGAAATGAAAAATTGCTATCCCCAAAGTCAAATCGCCGTCGTGCTCCGCCTTAAAAAAGAGGAATCACCATAACTCAAAAACCGATAGTCGGCTTGTAGCGCTTCGGCGTAAATCGTTCGCCAGGCATTGCCTCCCGTGAATGCGGCCACCAACAAAAGCAGGGTGCTGCCGGGTTGGTGAAAATTGGTAATCAAGGCATCGACGACCCGAAACTGATAGCCTGGCATGATGTATAACTGCGTCGTTCCATGCAAAATATCGCTATCGGTACGCTCCATTCGGTCCAGAATGGCTTGCATCGCGGTCGGCAGATCGGGCAATGGCTGCTGAGACAGCGTGTAAGCATCCGTCTTTTCGATGACAAAGGGCGTTTCGGGTTCGAGTTGCAGTTTTACACCATACCAGTACATGCTCTCCAGGGTACGCATAGAAGTGGTGCCGACGGCCACGACGGGCTGCTTCGTACAGAGTGCCGCCACTTGCGCACGCTCCACCACTACTTGTTCAAAGTGCATGTCGTGTTCGATCGCGTTTTCGACTTTGACGGGCATAAAAGTGCCTGCCGAGACGTGCAAAGTGAGTTCGTATTGGCGCACACCTCGCTCGTGCAAGGCATCAAGGACAGCAGGCGTAAAGTGCAAGCCGGCGGTGGGAGCCGCGACGGCGCCTTCTTTTTTGCCGTAAACGGTTTGATAAGTGCTGCGGTCGCTGGCTTCTGCGGCGCGGCGCAGGTAAGGCGGGATCGGCGTTTGGCCAGCCGCTTCCAGTACGGCAGGCAAGGCAAATCCGCCCGACCAGGAAAGTTTGACCAACATCTGAGCGCGATCCAGTAGCGCTGCCTTCAATACAATTGTTTCTGTTCCAATCTGTAGGGTGCGTTCGAGGACTTGTTCATTTTTCCAAGATTTAAGGTTGCCGACCGTGCATTGCCAGGTACACGTAGCGGTGGTTCCCATCGCAATATCCACCAAAGCAGGGCTTTGGGGACTCAACAAAAAAATCTCGATCACAGCCCTTGTAGCCTTTTGGAAAAACAAGCGGGCGGGTATGACTTTGGTGTTGTTGAAAAACAACAATTCTTCCCCACTAAAGAGTTGGGGCAAATCGCTAAACCGCCGGTGCTCGATCGAATGCCCTGCCCACACCAATAGTTTGGAAGCGTCTCGTTGAGGCAGGGGGTATTTTGCAATGCGCTCTTCTGGCAGATTGTACGAGTAATCGCGCATTTCAATTTTTGGCAATACATCTTTCATTGGGAGCGAAGTTCTAAATTTATACTACTTGCCGCAAATAAAAAGGCCATGCTATACATGAAACTTTATATCGCCCTTCTTTTCAGCCCATTATTCACGTTACTTACTTATTTATTTCCCGAAAAAAAACCTCCCGATACGTTTCAGAAATGGGGATCAACTGATGCGCAATTTTGATCCTGCTCCGTTCAATGGATTCTATGCGATGCAGGGCCACCATGTATGATTTGTGGACGCGACACACCAAATTGCATGGAATGATCTGTTCAAATTCACTGAAATTTTGCAGGGTCATGATCTTTTTGTCTACCGTATGAATTCTTCGGTAATCACGCATCCCTTCAATGAAAACAATATCCGAAATGGTTATTTTCTCTAATCGGTTTTCTGTTTTGACAAAAATAAAATCCCTGGGTGGTTCCGCCACCCGTTGCCGGATATTTTCTTCGGCTGTATTGACCGCCTGTAAAAAACGGTTGAAGATAAATGGCTTGAGCAGATAGTCCGTGACGCGGAGTTCATACCCCTTCAGGGCATATTCCTGATATGCCGTCGTGATAATCACCTGACTTTTTATGTTAGCGCTTTCCAAGAGTTCGATCCCCGACAATTCATCCATGTTAATATCCAGAAAAAGCAAATCCACGGCATGTTGCTTTAAATAAGACAAACCGTCCAGCGCATTGTCGAAAGTAGCGTTGAGCTGCAAAAAAGGTATTTTTTGCACAAAACCGCTGGTTCTATCCATCGCCAGCGGCTCATCTTCAATGATGACACAGGTGTATTTATCCATTATCAATTGTCAGATTTACGCGATATATATGGTCGTGATTACTGGTTACAAGGGTGTGTTGATTTGGGTAAAGGAGTTGCAGTCGTTTTTGAATCAGGTTATTTCCCAATCCATTGTGGTCTGCCTGTATTTTGTCGTTGGGTTTGTATTTATTTTCACAAACAAATTGAATGTGCTTATTGGTGATAGAGATCGTAATCTCAATGGCATTTTCTATTTTTTTGTTGTTCGTATGTTTAAAAGCATTTTCAATAAAAGGAATAAATACCATCGGTGCAATGGTTTTAGCACCTGTAGGGCCGCATACCGAAAAATGCACATAGTCGGCATTGTAAGTCCTGATCCGTTGCAGGGCGATATACTTTTCAATATACGCCAATTCCTTAGATAGTAAAATCTTATCCGTTTTGGTTTCATAAATCATAAACCGCATGATATCAGATAGTTGATTCAAATACTCTGATGCGGCATTGGCATCTTTCAGGATCAGCACGTCAATATTATTGATGGTATTGAACAAAAAATGCGGATCCAATTGCGATTTGATCAACGCCATTTCCATTTCATGGTTTTGTGCTTTGAGGGTTTCTTTCAGTTTAATTTCGTCCAACCAGGTGACAAATCCTTTGATCACCAGGGCAACGATGCCACTCAACAAGGCAATAAATGTGATAAACAGAAAACTACCGACCTGAGTACCCATACTATTGTCTTCGCAGTTGCCTTCATAAACGGCCTGTACCAATACAAAGCCGACCGAGCCGGCCACCATCGCTATCAAAGTACCTACAATGACAGATGGCAGGTATTTTTTGCGTTGAATATACTTAGGGAACAACAGCCAATAAAAGGCATAAAAACTGATCGCCCCCGGCAGGATAGCCAGGCAGAAAAAAAACTTGACGTAAAATTCAATCCGCTGCTCATCTTCATTGTTTTGAAGCAGCACCGCTAAAATAACTATCACCAATAAAAAATAACAGGCCCAAAAACCGATATGCAACAGGGCGACAATGGACTTCTTCATAATTTTAACTTTGGAAGAACAAGGTCAGGATTTCACTGTTAGTAGCCGAAATCTTTATGCAAAATCGGTATATTTGTCTGCAAGCGGTGGATATAGCGAGCCGGATCGTAGTTCAAACGCAAAAATTGTGAACCAGTAATATTCAGGTTTAATTCTAATTTTCATTATTTTGCTCATGAATTCACAAAGATAAACGCTCTTTTTTACATTTTATCCAATGGGATAACAATCTTTTTGACATATCAGAGGTTATTGTTGTGCGAGGCGCAAGGTTGACCACATTGACCACATTGACCACATTTAATCACAATGACCTCCCATGTACACAGAAAAGCAATATTTCCAGCACCGATACCTGCGATGGCTCAAGTGGTTGTGCGCAGCGGCAGCTGTCGCACAACTGACCCTGCTGATTGCCGCTGAAGCGGGATATATCCGGCTGCCTTTGGGCTATGCCGTGCATTGGAGTATTTTACTGCCGGCAGGGTTGGGGTTGGGCCTGCTCTTACAGGCAACGCTCGAATTGCGGGTAGGCACACAGGGCGTGTCGCTCCGGTTTTTTCCGTATCAGTTGCGTTTTCAACAAGTGCTTTGGAAGGAGATTCGGCAATTGCGCCTGTTGCCTTTGGGTGAATATCCCGAAGGGGCAGAGTTCGGTTTGCCAGTGCGCCATTTCACTCATGCCTACTGGCTGAGTACGCCGCAATACGTGGTGCTACACATTACTTTGGTGAATGGTACGCAACTCTATGTCTCTACGGAGCGGCCTGCGGAGTTGCTGGATTTTTTGCAGCACGGGCTACATAGGCATGGTATTAAGATCCGGACCGGATGAAGTTTGAAGTTTGAAGTTCGAAGTTCGAAGTTTGAAGTACACATGATCGCTGCGATACTGAAGAGGCGGCCCGACTTGAAGTCGGGCCGCCTCTTCATTTATGTACTGGCGACTTTGGTCTCTGGAACCTGAGATGACCGCCCCAAGTGGAGGTTCGACTTTGAGTCGAACCTCCACTTAACGTTTCACCCTCCCCGCCCGGCACCGACTCCAGCGCCCTGCCACTTACTCACCAGCCTTTACCACTTACGCGCTCCCCATTTTCCGGCCCTTCATCCACCCTCACCTTCGTGTCATTAAATTTTAAAAAGAAATAACTTAGGAACGCGGCAAAGCCCCGGGGATCGTACACGCCGGATACCACCCGGCGCGAGCGCTACTTTTTTTGGTGGCACCTGGCGCAGGTGGGGGTAGTTGTAACTTCGTTTCTAAGTTTTGAGCGCAGCTGCCAATCTTTTTAGCATATCTGGAATTTTGTTAAGTGGTAAAACGAAATCCGCACAGCCTGCTGCCTGAGCGCTGAGCGGCATGAAGTCAACTTCGGCAGACATGTCCTGAGCAAAGGTTTTTCCTCCGTTGGCTTTGATGTGCTTGCAGCCCTCCGTACCGTCACCATCATATCCGGAAAGGATAATGCCGACAGCATGTACGCCCATTGCCTCGGCTAGAGAAATAAAAAACAAATCTACTTGTTTGTTCCTGCCTGAGCGAGGTGAGACTACTTTGAATCTATAGTTTTCAATAAGAAGATCTGAGTCCGGAGGAATTACATAGACATGATCCGCAAGGATAGACATTGCGTCAGAAGCCACGATGACTGACATTTTCGTGTGCCTCGACAGTATATTGGCTAACTGACTATGGGCGGTGGGGTTCATGTGAGAAATAATAACAAAGGCCATCCCTGTATCAGACGGCAGTGCATCGAGGAGAGCCTTGTATGCGTTAAGTGCTCCCGCTGAGCCACCAATACCTACAATGAATTTAGGTTGTATTGTTTTCATGGCTTATTATTGACTCTTTTTACTATCAGGAACATTTTTATCAAAATTCTTTTTCTTACTGGCACTTGACTCAGATTTAGGAACGCGGCACCAATAACTTAGTCATTTTAGGTCAACCATTTTTTCATCAGACAACACTATTTTTCTGCGAATAGTGGGGCTATTTAAAGAAAAATAGCGGCCGTATGATGGAACAAAGGGTGGCATCAAATGACTAAGTTATTGGTGCCGCGTTCCTAAGGATCATTGGGCATCAAAATTATTCCATCATCACTCAAAATAAATTTGTGAACATCGTTATCATGGTTAGTGCCACGAGACTTAACAATGAATACTTCCCGGGTGCGTTTTCTGCCCTCATCATCTTCAACCATTCTCACAACTATCCAAGTGTCAATCAGGGATGAAACACCGACTTCGACACTCGTGTTACTTCGAAAGTTTGAAGAAACAAGACTTGTAAAAAACGTAGTGATGCCCCTGGATTTAAAGAGATCTATCATGCGCGTAATCATCGATTCAACTTCACGCTGCTCCCCTTCTCCAACGAGACTTGTCAGGGGATCTACGACCACAGCTTTTGGTTTAAAACTTTCAACAAGTTTATATAAATCAAGTAAATGCATCTCCAAACCAAGAAAGGAAGGTCTGACAGCCACAATCTTTAATAGCCCTTTTTTCACCCATGGCGCAAAATCAATACCGATAGAACGCAGGTTTTGACTGAGTTGCCCTGATGATTCTTCATAAGATAAGAAAAGACAGCGTTCCCCACGTTTACAACTTTCCAGTGCGAATGCCGCCGCAAAACTTGTTTTTCCGGTGCCGGCAGTGCCCGAAGCCAGTATTGTGCTACCTCTGGTGTAACCCGGACGACGCTTGAACAATTTGTCTAACGATGGAATTCCTGACGAAACCTTCTTATCAGTGCCTGGTTGATCAAGCCCTGCTGACGTGATGGGAATTACTGAAAGTCCTTCATTATCGATGACGAATGGATATTCGCTTGTTCCATGACTTGACCCTCGATATTTAATGACACGAATTCTACGGGTGGCCATTTGGTCTCTGACCCTGTTATCCAGAAGAATAATGCAATCGGAGATGTACTCCTCCAAACCATGGCGTGTATATGAATCGCTTGGTCCCGACTCACCTGTAACGATTGCCGTGACCTGTTTTTCTTTAAGCCATCGGAAAAGTCTTTTTATCTCTAAGCGAAGAATGCCAATATCTGTAATGCCTGCAAAGATAGATTCTAGAGAATCTAAAACAACGCGTTTAGCGCCAATAGAATCAATGGCATCTTCCAAACGAACGAATATTCCCTCAAGATTAAAGTCGGTCTCCTGAATGTCTCTGGGCTCCAAAATAACATGTTCAAGCAGAATTTTTTTCCGCGAGACAAGCCCTGGCAAATCCATATTGAGAGAAGCCACGTCTTTATAAAGTTCATCTTCTGTCTCTTCAAATGACATGAGAACGCCTGGCTCGTTGTAATCGGTCGCACCCTTGATTAGAAAATCAATTCCCAAAAGGGTTTTTCCAGAGCCCGCATTTCCGGAAACTAAAGTGGTTCTGTTTTTCGGAAGCCCGCCTTCGGTAATTTCGTCAAAACCTTGGATGCCAGTAGGGCATTTGAGTAATTGATTACGCTTAGGGGTAATTTTTTTTTTGTTAGTTTTTATCATCTCCCCAGTTACTTAACATAGTTAGGAGATATGCACTTTTGCCAATACTCAACAATAATTTTGACTGTCTCCCTTAAATCTTCAAAACTTAAAGGCTTGATAAAAAATCCTTGAATTGATTTTGAGTAAGCGTCAATAACGGCATCTTGTTCGGCACTTGTTGTAAAAAATAAGTAAGGAATGGTTTTTATTCGAATGTTCTCGTTTTCATGAATTTGCTTTCTTAATTCTATGCCATTTAACTTTGGCATATTAATATCAGAAAAAACAATGAATGGTTCAGTGCTCTCTGCGATCAAATAGGCAAGTGCCTCTTGTCCGTCATTGAAAAAAATAATTTGATTTTTATAATTGAGTTCTTTAAATACTTCACTAAACATTTCCTGATCGTCAGTGTCATCTTCAACGATAATAATTGCTCCATTCTTATTCATTCTTGTTTGTTTAAAAATTTAATATGCAAATGTAAAAATTAATTTTTCGCAGTCACTTTCAAGTTTGCAGTGTCTCAAAGCAGGACGCACAACGCAGGCTGTGAAAAAAATCTCGCAAATCTACGCCCTTGCCTTGATCTGGGCAAGCCCTTGGCTGACATTCACCCTGATGCCCCACAACTCGGACCGGCGGACCGTCAGATCGTCCATTGGTCTTCCGACCTTGTTCCAGCCAGGAGAGAGGGTAGTGGCCGGGTATCCACACACAACTGTGACCGATGAAACCACCATCAAAAAAATAATCGAAGGGGAGACTTTGGCGTTTGCCAATGCCGATCTGGATATCTGGTCGGGCTATTTCGTCCATGCACCCTATCTGCGTTGGACGGTCTCCCCGACCATGTCTTTCGATGGCTGGGATGCCTTGTACCAAGCTAAATGATGTATCCATCGCTGGACGGGGCACTAGTGCCCCGTTCTACTTCTACCATAATGCTTGTTTTGAAGCTGTTCAGATTTTCTGAAACTTCGCGCTGCGCTGGCCTGCTATTAAAAAATAGATGCCGGCAGGCCGCGCCAATCGAATGCGCCGTAGTAGAAATTTGCCAGGATATTGCTCCATATTCAATTCTCAATTCTCTTCCCACTTACACACCCGCCTCCACCACTTACACAACCTTCCTTTTCCGCGCTCAGGAATGCCCGGACTTTTATATCGTCAACCAAATTTTTATAAAGAATACAATCCGACGATATGAAACACCTTTTCGCAACCCTGCTTTGCTTCGCGTTTTTTGCTTCACACATTTCTGCCGCCATCTGGTATGTGAAACCCACTGGCAGCGATGCCAACACAGGCAATTCCTGGGGAGCCGCTTTTCAGGATATCCAGAGGGCCATCGGGGAAGGCTCGGAAGGCGACGAAATCTGGGTAGCCGAAGGCACCTACCTCCCCACCGCGATGTACGGCGGCAACACCAACCGGGACAAGACTTTTTTCCTTTTCTACAACATGAAACTCTTCGGCGGCTTCGCCGGCACGGAAACGATGCGCAGCCAGCGCAATTGGAACACGCACCCGACCATCCGGAGCGGCGACCTCGGCACTCCGAACAACAACGCCGACAACGCCTACCACGTCGTATGGATAGAAGGGCGCAGCAGCGCGATGGAACTTGATGGCTTCACCATCACCAAAGGGATGTCGGGCGGCACCGGGTTCAGCCTCTATGGCGCGGGCATCGTCAACAACGCCGACAACCAGTCCTCCACCCCGACCATCCGCAACTGCACCATCACCGGCAACGAGGGCGTGCTCAACTACGGCGGCGCGGGCATGTACAACTACGGCTGGTATGCCGATGCTTCTCCGACGATGACGGACTGCACGTTCTCCAACAACCTCATACCCGAAAACTCCTCCGGCGTAACTATCCAGCCGCCCCTAAATACTTATGATTTCCGACCTCGGAGAGGTCAAAGGTTTGTAGAAATGCATTGGGTTGACATTAATTCCCGACCTCGGAGAGGTCGAACGTTTGTTTCAACGCTATTTTCTACAAACCTCTGACCTCTCCGAGGTCGTAGGGCAAAAAGCACTTCAAAGCGGCTAGATAGTTACAAAAAGTTGTCAAATCTGGAGCTCCCAATATAATCCAGCACGGCGGCTCGCCGCTCGACCGCGATGCCGGTCTGAGCCAGCCAGTGTTCCGGTTTCGGCACATTGACAATGGCCAAGACATCGCCGCCGCCAAACTCCCAGTACAGATTGAAACTGCCTTCCTCGCTTTCATAGTGGGCCTGGCCACTTCCGCCCGACTGCGAAAAAGCGACGAAATTAAGTTTTTGATCAAAAAATAGCCCGCTTCGGAGATGGACAGTCAATGGAGAAAGGAGGACCCACAAAATCCAACTGGTTAGGGATGCGCTTTGAGCCACGAATTAACCAGAGGCGTTACCGTGAACCGTACCCCTTTGAAGCACTCCGGAGGGGGCGTAGCAAGCGTACGCTGCACTTCGCGAAGGGCAGGTCGGAAATCCATGCCCGGTTCAGCAAACTGCCAGTTCTTAATGTTTGACATTTTGATCAGAATTTGATGATTGATATTGGTTGTTGTCGCAAAAGTGGATGGCTTCACGACCGCCAAAAATTTTATTCATGGGAAGTGTAGTGAAAAAGAAACGAGGTGCGGGAAAATGGGAATGAAGTGCAACGATAAGCAACATCTAATATATTCTCAATTATCAGACAAATTCATTGCGTTTTTTCATCAATTTACCCAATTTGGGGCTTTGTTGACCCTGCTGATACCTACCAAAACGAGCAGCGGTTTAGCCCAAAATAGCATTTCCAGGGCTGAAAGGGCGTTTCTTCTCCGTTTCTACGACCCGTTTTTTGAATCTGAGTCTTGCATTCCGGTAGCTGGCACAAGTCTTTTGCAAGTACCAATAGATTCCATTGGTGTATAAAATGGAGCATCATTGTTCAATCAAAAACATATATCATGAATACTTTAAAAAATGTAATGATCTATTGTATGCTGGGCAGCTTACTGCTCGTGGGCTGCAAATCCTGGAACAAGACTCAAAAAGGAGCAGTCGTCGGTACGGTAGCGGGTGCTGGTGCTGGTGCTGTGATCGGCAGAGCATCCGGTAATACAGCCATGGGTGCCATCATCGGTGCAGCCATTGGCGGCGGCGGCGGTGCCATTATTGGTAACAAGATGGACAAACAGGCTCAAAAAATAAAAAGTACAGTGCCGGGTGTCAAAGTGGAACGGGTAGGAGAAGGGATCGTCGTAGAGTTCAACAACAAAGTGCTATTCGGATTCGACCGCTCGGACTTGGCTGCTGAAGCGAAAACCAGTCTGAACGATCTGGTGACGGTGCTGAATGAATATCCGGACACCAATATCGAGATACAGGGCCATACCGATAGCCAGGGCACGGATGCTTATAACAAGAAATTATCGAAACGCCGCGCCAATGCGGTGGAAGACTATCTGTCAAGCCGCGGCATCCGTTCCTCGCGCCTTTCGGTAAAGGGTTATGGTGAGGAAGTTCCAAAATATGACAATATTTCTGCTGACGGGCAGGCACAGAACCGTCGGGTGGATTTTCTGATTGCTGCTAATGATAAAATGAAAGCAGAGGCCAAAAAAGAAAGTGAAGGCAAGTAAGCAGTAAAATCTGCTGCACATTTCCTTTTTACCAACCAACCATATAAATCCCTCTTGTAGATGGTTAATCCATTCTATTTATTCATCACAAAACTATAGCAACATGACCATTCAATTTTTTAGAAAGGTTTGTCTGATTTTCGGATCGGCCTTCCTGCTCGCAAACTCGATATATGCACAGGCTTCTTTCGGTATTCGCGCAGGGGTTAACCTCCAGAATATCAACGGCAAAGACGCTACGGGCGACAAACTGAAAAATGACCTGGCGCCCCGCTTTCACGTCGGCATTCAGGCAGATATCCCGATTGCTCCGGAGTTTTACTTTCAGCCCGGACTGCTGTTCATTACCAAAGGAGCAAAAAGTGAAATCATCATCGTGGAACAAGCGGTGACCAGCGATCTCAATATTTCGTACATCGAATTGCCCTTGAATCTACTTTTCAAGCCGGCACTGGGGAATGGTCACCTGCTGTTGGGCGTCGGTCCGTACCTGGCTTATGGCATCGGCGGCAAAGCGAAATATGAAGGAGCAGGCATCACGGGTACACAAGACGTGGAATTTGAGAACGAGGTCACGCTGGGCGCCACCGCAAACACCTACTATGTGCGTCCCTTTGATGCAGGCGCCAACCTGTTCGTCGGTTATCAATTCGCCGGTGGCTTGTTTTTTCAACTCAATACCCAGTTGGGTCTGTTGAAGATCAATCCTGACTACACCAACGCGCCCAATAATGATACCGAATACCGGAATACCGGTTTTGGGCTTTCTGTAGGGTATGGATTTTGAGGTTGGTTGTTAGTTGTTGGTTCTTAGTAACCAGCGTCTGTTTAACCAAGAACAACCATCAGGAAACAAGACTTTTTTACATACAAGAGCCATCCCGAAATTCGGGATGGCTCTTGTATGTTTTGGGGAAGCAGTAAGCAACCCACCCTCTTCTACCCTACTGCCATTTCCACCTGCCCCCTGACCAGGTCTTCCATCGTCTCGCGGCGGCGGATGAGATGTGCCTTGCCTTTGTAGAGCAGCACCTCTGCCGGGCGGTAGCGGGAGTTGTAGTTGGAGGCCATCATCCAGCCGTAGGCACCGGCATTGTAGAAACACAGAATGTCGCCTTCCACCACTTCAGCGATGCGGCGATCCACGCCGAAGGTGTCCGTTTCGCAGATATTGCCCACGACGTTGTAGATGCGCGGCTTGAACGTCGGTTCCGTCACGTTCACGATCTTGTGGTAAGAGCCGTAGAACATGGGCCGAATGAGGTGGTTGAGGCCCGTGTCCAGTCCTACAAAACTCGTTGAGGTCGTTTGTTTGACGAGGGTACATCTGGCGAAAAAGAACCCTGCCTCGCTCACCAGAAACTTGCCCGGCTCAAACATCAGCGTGAGTTCGCGGCCGTATTCCTGACAAAACTCTGTGAAACGGCTGCTGAGTTTTTCGCCGAGTTCTTCCACGTCCGTTTCGATGTCTTCGGGTTTGTACGGCACTTTAAAGCCGCTGCCCAGGTCGATGTATTCGAGGTTGGGAAATTTCCGCGCCGCTTCGAAGAGTATCTCGGCGCCGCGCAGGAACACGTCCACATCCAGAATGTCGGAGCCTGTGTGCATGTGCAGGCCATTGATGGTAAGTCCCTGATTTTCAACGATGCGCAGTACGTGCGGGAGTTGGTGAATGCTGATGCCGAACTTCGAGTCAATGTGCCCGACGCTGATCTTTTCATTGCCGCCGGCCATCAGGTGGGGGTTGATGCGGATGCAGATCGGCACGGTCTTGTGGTGCAGTCCCCAGTTTTCGAGCATCGGGATGGCATCCACGTTGATCTTCACGCCGAGGCGCACCGCTTCATCGAATTCGTCCATACCGGCGAAGTTGGGCGTATAGAGAATATCCACCGGCTGGTAACCGGCCATCAGTCCGAGTTGAACCTCCTGGATCGAAACGCAGTCCAGTTTCGAACCCCATTGCCGGAACAGCCGCATGATGGCGAGGTTGCTGAGCGCCTTGCAAGCGTAGTGGATGCCGAGTTTCGGGTATTTGAATGCGGCGGTGATGCGCCGGTATTGCCGCTCCATGATGGCCGCGTCGTAGACGTAAAGCGGCGTTCCGAATTCTTTGCAGAGTGCGAGCGGGTCAATTCCGCCGGTGAGTTGGTACTTGTTGTTGATGAGTTCCATAGGGGCGCAAAGGTAGGGGCTTGCACTGCATCTGCGAGGCAAACCGTACCGGAGTGGAATACTTCGATTTGATTTGCTACTTCAAGGTGATCTGTCAGACAAAAATTTCGGGTGGTTTTGATTTCACCGCGAAGTACGCTAAGTCCACTAAGGAACGCGGCACCAATAACTTAGTCATTTTAGGTCAACCATTTTTTCATCAGACAACACTATTCTTCTGCGAATAGTGGGGCTATTTAAAGAAAAATAGCGGCCCTATGATGGAACAAAGGGTGGCATCAAATGACTAAGTTATTGGTGCCGCGTTCCTAATGCTCCAATTGGAGAAGGTATTTCTGTTATCGCTTTTGAAGGGAGTTGTCAGGGCTTTGGACATACTTTCCCCATCACCATCCTCCCCGCTCCCGACATCAACCCCGTCCCCGACCTCACCGTCTGCGGCGGCCAGGCCGTCAACATTCCCTTTTCCGGCACCGGCGCCACTTCCTTCACCTGGACCAACGCCAACCCCGCCATCGGTTTAGCCGCTTCCGGCACGGGCAACCTGAGTTTTATCGCCGCGCCCGTCGCTACACAAGAGGTGGCCAGCGTGACGGTCACGCCCATCCTCAACGGCTGCCCTGGACCGAGTCAGACCTTTACCATCACGATCAATCCGCTGCCCACCGTCGAGCCGCCGGGCAACTACACCGCCTGCTCCGGGCAATTTTTGTCTGTGGATTTTGAAAGCAGTTTCTACGACCAGCCCGGCCCCGTATCTCTGGTCGGGGCCGGGTGGTTTTACCTCGATGCTGCAAAATCCTGTGACTTTGAAACCCGGCCTCTACACCACGCTGACCGATCCAACCAGCGGCTGCACGGCCACGGCTACCACCTTGGTCGAACTTTGCTGCTTCACCAAAGCCGGAACGATGGATACCGTACTGGTGACGCTCTGCGGAGAAAAACCGTTCGCAGTCCCACACGCAGGCGACCAAAAACTGGAGCCCAACGACCGCCTGCGCTTCGTGCTGTTCTCCAATCCGAAGAAAATGTGGACGAGCGTACTGGCGCGGTCCGACACGGCTTTGTTTGCTTTTCTGCCGGGCGTGACGCAGTTCGATTCGATCTACTACGTGGTGGCCATAGCGGGCGATTCGCTGGGCTCGGCAGACTCCGTCAACGTGGCCGATCCCTGCTACTCCGTCTCGAAGCGGGCGGCGGTGCGGTGGGTGCGAAAGCCGACAGTCTGGCAAACCGAACCGGAGACGACGGTGTGCCGGGCGGGCTGTGTCAACCTGGGATTTGAAATGACAGGTGCGCCGACGGTCAACGGTCAACGGTCAACGGTCAACGTGTCAACCTGGGATTTGAAATGACAGGTGCGCCGACGTTCGATTTCGAGGTGCTGGTGGTCCAGAGCGGCGTAGTGCTGTGGTCGCGGATGGTGTCTTCAGCGGACAAACAGTCGGTGGTGGAGGTTTGTCCGCGCGACTTTGGTCCGCCGAGAGCGGGGACGGGCAGTGCGTTGGAGGTGGTGGTGACGGGGTTGCGGGATCAAAACTGTGGGTGCGGGGAGTGAAGGGGGCTGGTGAGTTGCTTTTAAAATTGGCTTATGTTTGCCGCACATTCCGCGCTACATGAGCAAAAAGAAATCTCCCGCCACATCAGCCGCACCTGCCAGCCGGCCTAAAATAGATAAATCTGCCCCGTCTTCCACGAGTGCTGCCTGGTCTAAATGGCCATGGATCGTACTAACCATCAGCCTATTATTCCTGGTAGGCGTCCGGCTTCGCTTGCTGGCGATCCCGCTGGAGCGCGACGAAGGCGGCTTTGCCTACATCGGCAAAATGATCTTCGAAGGGCAAAAACTTTATACTGATCTGCTGGACAGCAAACTGCCGGGCCTGTATGTACTCTACGGGATTTTTGTAAAAATATTCGGCTACACGCCTTCGGGTGTACACGCTGGACTGCTGGTTTGCAATCTTGCGGCGGCGGTGCTGTTGTTTTTTTTAGCGAAAAAAATATTTAATGTGGAGGTCGGAGCGCTGGCGGTAGCGGTTTTTTCGGTCATGTCTACGAGCCTGAATTTGTATGGATTTGCGGCACATGCCACGCAGTTGTTGCTTCCGTTCGCATTGGGCGGACTGCTCGTGCTGGCGTATGAATTACCGCGTAGCCCCATCCGGAGTACCCGGGTATTGCTGGCGGGTGTCTTGCTGAGCGTCGCGTTTCTGGTGAAGCAACAAGCGGTGTTTTTTATGCCGCTGGGCGCCCTTTATGTATGGGCATCTATGCACGAACACAGCGGAGGACGGCGCAGTTGGGGCGCAGGTTTCTTGATGGTGTTTTGGCTGGCACTGGGGTCTGTGCTGCCGTATCTGCTGGTTTTTCTTTACATGCTGGCCGACGGCCGGGGCGATGCGTTCTGGTTCTGGACGTATGACCTGCCCCAAAACCTGGGGGTCTCCCACGCGAGCAGCGAAAAACTCACTTTGTTCAAACAGATGTCGGGGATCGTGTTCCGGGGGCAATGGGGTCTGTGGGTATTGGCTGCTGTGGGTGTGGCGATGGTGTGGATACGCTCTACGTTTGGTTTTACCCAAAAAGTATTTGCGACGGCATTCCCGCTGCTGACTTTCGGCGGTGTCCTGATGGGCGCGGCTTTCTACCCGCATTATTGGGTGTTGGTGCTGCCGGGCGTGGCGTTGCTGACCGGTCTGGCGGCGTACAGAGTCGGCACTGCCTTCTCGCCCGGCATAGCCGCTTTGTTATTTGGACTGGCGATCGGTCAGGCTGTTTTCAGCAATAGCACTTACTTTTTTACCGACTCCCACAAAACGATCCTGCGCAAAGCTTATCTTTTCAATCCATTCCCGGAATGCGTCGTAGTGGGAGAAGAAATCCGAAAACGCAGCAAGCCCGGCGACGAGATCGCGGTGCTGGGCGCCGAGCCCGAACTACTGATGTACACCGGGCTGCCTTCTATCTCCGGCCATATATTCCCCTATCACCTGGTAGACGGACAGCCCTATAACCTGGGTTTTCAAAAAGAAGTGGTGGAATCCATGCTTCAACGCAAGCCGCGATTCGCCGTGGTGTTCACCAGCGGTACTTCTTGGTTGGCGACCGACGTCAAACGCACCAACGACTTTCTCAACCGGCTCAGCCAGCCGCTGTTCAATAACCCCGCTTACCGCCGCATCGGGGTCGTGGATATTTTCAACAACAAACAGGTATTTAAATGGGATCAGGAGCTTGCCGGCTTCCAGCCCGAGTCGCAGATACAGATTTGGGTGTATATGCGGGAGCATTGACAGTATCCTCGGAAGAAATCGAGTATTACTTGATCGACAACCAATCAGTCTTTCAATCTCAATTTTCCTAGGATGTGGACACTCTTTGGTATCACCTCGTGGCTGGAGAAAGAGAAAATCTAAATTCTCTCAACCTCTACTACTTTGCTTACAGTAGCAAATCACTATACGACCAAAAAGTGATAAGCGAGATTGGAACGAAACACGATCTACACGAGTCTATCATCGCTCATTTGTCTGCCTATGCTGTTTCAACAGGGGCGGTAGACTCTTTGGAACTGACAGGTACTACAAAGTTATCTAAATTAGGAATGCGAATAATGGGTTTAAAACGACCTCAATGAGGTCAAATATTTGTACAAATATATATCAAATCCATTTTCCACGACCGCAAATCGGTCCAATCTTTGTAAAAAATCACATGCCCAACTAAATTTGCCACCTCTCCGAGTAGGCTGTCCAAACCGAAAAAAAACTCTTGCACTTTTTGTAAAAGTATCTTTATCTTTCAAACTTAATTGGTTGATTCCCAAATAAGTACAATTTAGAACCTCCCACAGAGATTATTTTTAGTAAAAATTTCTTTCAAAAATGGTATCCCATCAAAAAGTCCGGGAAAAACATTAATTAAAATCCAGCCGGAAAAATTTAATTTTGTCAGAAGTGAATTTTTAGAATTTTTTCTTCTGAATGTCTCAAAATTGATTGACATTCCAAAGAATATTTTTCAGAATATTTTGAATGGTAACTATCCAGCCGCCCTGCTCCATCGGAGCAACATCTTTGTAGCATTAGAGGAATGGGCGGTCCTGCGTGCCGTAGGTACGCTATTTCGCACAGTAGATAGCGTACCTACGG
>Ga0209181_10004985_pt1 | contig 19353 bp, 17 predicted proteins | sample MAT05_FD_187208 | JGI IMG/M metagenome (GOLD analysis project Ga0209181, IMG submission 187208) | Freshwater microbial communities from Lake Fryxell liftoff mats and glacier meltwater in Antarctica - MAT-05 (SPAdes) (version 2) | ecosystem: Environmental > Aquatic > Freshwater > Ice > Liftoff... | reverse complement strand
TGTGCCCGCCTTGCGGACAAATTCACGCGTATTTTCCCACATGTGAATCAGCACACTCTTCAATGCAGGCTGACGATATGGGGGCAATTCCAATACAAACGCAGACGAGCTATCAGGCTTGAGAATAGTACGCGTAAAGACCATGCCAGCCAGCATGGCAATAATAATTCCCAGTGCGTACATGGCCCAGATGACTGTCCCTGCACGTGCGCCGAAAAATGCCAAACCAAAAACAACATAGACTGGCAGACGCGCAGAACACGACATGAGCGGCACGAGCAGCGCCGTCAGGATGCGGTCACGGCGGCTGGCAATAGTCCGCGTGGCGTAGATGGCAGGGACAGCGCAGCCAAAGCCCAGAATCATCGGGATGAATGATTTTCCATGCAAGCCAACCACGCGCATGAAACGATCCATGACAAAGGCGGCACGAGACATATAGCCCGAGTCTTCCAACAAGGCGAGGAAGAAATACAAGATCAACAACCCAGGGACAAAAACCAGCACGCCGCCAACGCCCGCAACGATTCCGTCAATGACGAGGGAATGTATCCACGCGGGAGCAGTCGTCAGATTAAGAAGGAACGAGAATAAATGTGCGATGGGGCCGTTAATCATAGCGTCTGTCCAATCTAAAAACGGGGCAGAAACATCAATCACGAGTCTAAAAATCACATACATGATCGCGAAGAAAAACGGCAGGCCAAGCCACTTGTGTGTGACGATATCGTCAATGCGGTCAGTGAGGGTAATGCGATCAATAAGCGGGCGTTGCAGCGCCTGGCGCACAATGCCGTTGATGTACCCATAACGGCGGTCGGCGGTAAGCAGATCGACATCATCACCGAGCATGGATTTGACATGTTCGGCATTTTGCTGCGCGAGCGCAATGACTTGCGCGCCGTTCGGCATGGCTTGCACACGACTCAAAATATCCACATCACCTTCGAGTAATTTAATTGCAAGCCAGCGTTGGGGATAACCGCCTGTGTCAAATTTATTTTCTGCAAACGCATGGATCAGGCGCTCGATGGCGCGTTCAAGTTTGCCGCCATAATCAAGTTTGAAAAAAGATGGTGTACTCATTGTCTGCCTGCCGCGCGAATTGCTTTTGAAATTAAATCAGAAATACCCTTGCCTTGATTGGCTGTTGTAGACACAACGGGAATATTACCGAGCAACTGCGAAAGTTGCTCAAGATTAATTTTTGCACCATTTTTTTGCAGATCATCTGCCATGTTAAGCGCGAGCACCACGGGTACATCCAACTCCAGAATTTGAACGGTCAAATATAAATTGCGTTCAAGATTAGTAGCATCCACTACATTGATGACTACATCAGGATGTTCCTGAATCATGAAATCACGCGCAATAATTTCCTCAGGCGAGTAGGCTGTGAGACTGTACGTGCCAGGCAGGTCAACAATATTGATCTTCAAATGACCGTGTTGAACTTCGCCTTCTTTTTTTTCAACCGTTTTGCCAGGCCAGTTCCCAGTGTGCTGGTGTAATCCCGTTAACGCATTGAAGATGGTGGTCTTGCCCGCATTTGGATTCCCCGCCAAGGCAATCGTCAGATCAGACATTTTCGCCTCCCTCTAAAACCACTTCGATCTGCGCCGACTCTTCTTTTCGCAGCGCAAGATGATAGCCCTTAATAAAATATTCCACAGGATCGCCCATTGGAGCATTACGTTCGATCAAAATCGTTTCCCCTTTAATGATTCCCATTTCAGCAAACCGACGGCGCAAAGCGCTCTCGCCATTGATTCGCGTAATCGTCGCCCGTTGACCGGGCTGCAATAAATGAAGTTGTACTGGATTCGACATTTCGATGTTTCCTTATTGAGTTGGGTTTTCTTCCACGATAACAAATTCAGCCATTGATAACCCCAGCGCAACTTCTTTTTCATCTCCATTCACACGCAATGTCAACGGACCTTGAAGCGGCGCGGCTTCAACAACTTTTACTTGATATCCGGGTAAAAGTTTTCGTTCAAATAAATATTTAAGCACATCGGCGGCGGTCGCATTCACAGCCAGCACACGCACCGTCTCACCCACCGCAACTGTATTCAGCGGAATTCCATTCAACGGCGCAAATGAGCCATCCGCAGCAGGGATCGGATTTCCACGCGGACATGTTTTCGGATATCCCAAAAACACATCCAGAGCCTCGGTCACTTGCGGCGCGGTAGCATGTTCAAGCGAGCACGCCAGTTCATACAATTGCACCCATCCGATTTTCAAATGCTCATACAAAAAACATTCCCACAAACGCTGACGGCGCACGACATTGCATGCCACCTCGCGCCCTTTCACGGTCAGTGCCACGCCTTTGTATGGCGTGTGCGTCACCAATCCCTGCTCACTCAAACGCCGCATCATCTCATTCACCGAAACAGGCGTCACCCCCAAACGCTCCGCGAGGCGCGCAATCGCCACCATATCGTGGTCGCTTATTTCCGCCATGGCTTTGAGATACATTTCTGTGCTTTCACTTAAGTGTTGGGCAATCATAAGGTTCACCTATTAATTTATCTATGGTTGACCTTATTATTCCCGAATCCTTGATTCCTGACCATTGACGGATGTCATTTTTATATTGGATGGAAGTACCAACGCATCTTTCCCCGCCGATAGCTGATACAGATCAAAAAACAAACTCTGCCCTTTTGGTTTCTGCCTGCCCACCTGATAAAATCAAAGCCTTCCATGAAATTGTGGATGATATTAATAAGAACCTATCTAAAGCCACGGAGCGCGGACTTCAGCCCGCAAAATAAGGCAGACTGAAGTCTGCACTCCATTATTTGGATAGACTCTAAATCAAAACAAGGAGATATTATGAAAACAGCAAGTGGATTGGAATATGAAGAAACTCAGGCAGGCACTGGCGCGCAAGCCAAAGCTGGCGACACCGTGCGCGTACATTACACAGGCAAATTCCCCGATGGCAAAGTGTTTGACAGTTCTGTCAGCCGCGGCGAACCGCTTGAATTTCCGCTAGGCAAAGGACGTGTCATCCGCGGCTGGGATGAAGGCATCGCCCTGATGAAAGTGGGCGGCAAAGCCACTCTCACCATTCCGCCGCAACTGGCCTACGGCGAAAGTGGCGCAAGCGGAGTCATTCCACCCAACGCAACACTGATCTTTGATGTTGAATTGGTCGGTATTAAATAAAATAAAACAGCCCATCCAAATTTGGATGGGCTGTTTTATAGGTTGAAAAATTATCCGATCACGCTGTCTGTCAACTGGATAGCCAGCCCAATATAGGTTTCTGGCGAGAGACTCTGCAGGCGCTTTCGAGTTTCATCATCCACATCAACCGCTTCGCACCATGACCTGTAATCTGCTTCTGTTACAACACGGCCTCTTGTTTGCTCTTTGAGTGATTCGTATGCGCTGGGTTTTCCAACTGCGCGCAAGATGGTCTGCGCTCCTTCGGCGATGACTTCCCAATGGGCATTCAACTCAGCTTTGATTTTCTCTTCATCAGCGGCGATACGCTTCATGCCGCGCTGCAAGTTATTCCACGCCACCAGCGTATGTCCAAGCGCCGTCCCAAACGTGCGGCGGACGGTTGAATCGGACAAGTCGCGTTGCAAGCGTGAGACTGTCAATTTTTGAGCGTAATGTATGAAGAGTGAATTCGCAACACCGAGATTGCCTTCTGCGTTTTCAAAGTCAATCGGATTGACTTTTTGCGGCATGGTCGAAGAACCAACTTCACCCTGCACAACCGCCTGTTTGAGAGTCCCGTCGCTAATATAACGCCAGATGTCTTGAGAAAAATCGATCAGGATGGAATTGGTCAAGCGCAGCGCGTCGAAATAGCGGACCCAATTATCATACGGCAGGATTTGAGTCGTAATGAGGTTTGGTTCAAAATCAAAGCTGGCAACAAATTCCTGGCTAAATGAAAGCCAGTCCACTTGCGGAGTGGCGGCTTGCAAAGCATTGAAGTTGCCGACAGCGCCAGTTAATTTGGCTTCAAAACGATGTGCGGCAATTTCGTCACGGGCAGTTTTTAGGCGGGCGATGTAAATCGCAAATTCTTTGCCCAAGGTGGTGGGTACAGCAAATTGTCCATGCGTGCGGGCGAGCATGGGAAGAGTGCGAGTCTGTTTGGCGAATTCGATTAATGAATTAATCAGCGTGTTCAAAGCGGGAAGAAGTACCGCATCGCGTGAGTCTCGTAAGGCGATAACTTGAGCGATATTATTTACATCTTCAGAAGTCAGACCGAAATGAATCCACGGCAATAAGTCTTTGAGGGTTGTATTCTGTAATTTATCCTGCAAAAAATATTCGATGGCTTTTACATCATGGCGAGTCTTACGTTCGTGAGTTTGAATCGACTCTGCATCGACGGTAGAGAAATTTGATTGGATGGATTCGAGCTGCGCGGATTCGGACTCTGTCAAAGGGCGGATCAAGCCGATTCTGGAAAGAGCAGCTAAAAAGTCCAGTTCGACGCGCACTCTATCGCGCAGAAAAGCAAACTCGGAGAAGTGTCCGCTCAAAGGTGCGGTCAGGTCTGCGTAGCGGCCATCCAACGAAGAAAGAAGATGAAGAGAGTCTGCCATTTAGGTATCCAGATAATTTGAGATGAGTGTATCGTAATTGGCCGTGGATTTGAAACCTTTGACTGCGAGTTTCTTTTTTACATCGAATGGAATTTCACCAGCTTGAAGCAAGGATAAAATTTGCTCATAATCAGCGGGATCGCAGACAAGGGTAACACGTTCGTGGTTTTTCGCGGCGGCGCGAATGAGCGTAACACCGCCGATATCAATATTTTCGATGGCGTCAGCATACGTGACATTGGGCTTCGCAATCGTTTCTTCAAATGGATATAAATTGACCGCGACGAGATCAATATAATCCCAGCCGAGAGCAAGCAATTCATTGTGATCAGATTCGGTTGGGCGCGCGAGCAAGCCGCCATGAATGGCAGGGTGCAGCGTTTTCACACGTCCGCCAAGAAGCTCGGGCGATTTTGTGTAATCGGCAACTTCGGTGGCATTGATGTTATTTTCGCGCAATAATTTTGCGGTGCCGCCAGAGGCGAGAAGATTCCAACCGAGGGCGGCGAGGCCATTGGCAAATTCAATGAGACCAGTTTTGTTGTGAACAGAGAGGATGGCTGTGGGCATGGGAGATTCCTTTAACGGATGTACTCAACGGATTTTCAGCGGATGAACGGATAAGGTCAAGAACGGATGAACGGATGTACTCAACGGATGTTAAGCGGATGAACGGATAAGGTCAAGAACGGATGTTAAGGGGGTAGGTGAAAAATTATTTTTGGGTGATGAGTTCCTTTAGCGTTTTTATCAGTAGTTCGTGTTCTGTTTTATGAACGCGTGTTTCGAGGGATTCTAACGTATCGTCTGCGAAGATGGGGACAATTTCGGTGGCGAGGACGGGGCCGTTGTCCACGCCTTCATCGGGGACAAGATGAATCATGACGCCTGTATGTTTTATTTCTCCGCGCTGATAGACTTGATAAGCACGTTCGATGGCGTGTGTGCCTGGAAACATTTCGGGCAGTGCGGGATGTAAATTGATGACGCGGTTTGGAAAATGCGAAAGAAAGGAGGAAGAAAAAATTCGCATCCATCCAGCCAGAATAATATAGTCGGGTAGTTGGGTGGTCACATAGCCTGCCAGTCGGGAGTCGTATTTTTGGCGGGATTCGTTTTCGAGTTTTGAAAAGTAAATAGATTCAACTCCAGCATTACGGGCGCGGATTAATCCATAGGCTTCGGCTTTGTTGCTGATCACGGAGACAACGGTTGCATCAAGTTCTCCTGATTTGCAAGCGTCAAGAATAGCTTGTAAATTGGAACCATTTCCAGAAATGAGTATGAGAAGGCGCGATGGCATTTTAGTGATGAAATAAACGCACGCCGCTGAATACCATGGTCATGCCATATTCATCACACGCGGCAATCACATCCTCATCACGATTTGAACCGCCAGGCTGGAGCACATATTTCACACCGCTTCTAGCAGCGCGGTCAATCGAATCGCGGAACGGGAAAAAGGCATCGGAGCCGAGTACAACATCAGACATGCCATCCAGCCACGCGCGTCTTTCTGTAACTGAGAGTTGATTCGGCGATTCTGTGAATATATTTTCCCAGTTGGATTTCTCCGCTTCGGTTACATCGGGCTGAAGAAGTTGATCAATGGCATTATCACGGTCGGGACGTTTGATGCCGGGCTTGAAGGAAAGATTCAAAACGTACGGATGCTGACGCAAACGCCACAAGTCTGCTTTGGAGCCGGCAAGGCGGGCGCAATGGACACGAGATTGTTGCCCTGCGCCCACGCCAATCACCTGCCCATCCACGGCGTAGCAAACCGAATTGGACTGCGTGTACTTGAGCGTGATCCACGCGATCAACATGTCACGGACGGCGCTTTCTGGAAGGTCTTTACTTTTCGTAACGATGTTGGCCAAGTCTGCGGGCGTGACAAGGCGGTCATGACGATGTTGTTCAAACGTGACGCCAAAGACATCACGTATTTCCAAAGCAGATGGCTCATAGGCTGGGTCAATTTGGACAACGGCATATTTGCCCTGTTTTTTCTTCTTGAGAATTTCAAGCGCTTCTGGCTCGTAAGCGGGGGCAATGACACCGTCAGAGACTTCGCGGCTGATAAGTTTTGCAGTGGGAACGTCAACCGTCTCGGAAAGCGCGATCCAGTCACCGAAAGAGGACATACGGTCCACACCGCGGGCGCGGGCGTAGGCAGTGGCGAGCGGCGAGAGTTCGATGTCATCTACAAAGTAGATTTTCTTGAGCACATCTGAAAGCGGAATTGCAACCGCCGCTCCTGATGGACTGACATGCTTGAAGGATGCAGCGGCGGGCAAATTAATCGCAGATTTCAATTCACGCACAAGCTGCCATGAGTTTAATGCGTCCAACAAATTGATATAACCTGGTGAGCCGCTGAGGACGGTGATGGGTAAATCTGTATCAGATTTCATGAAGACGCGGGCGGGCGCTTGTTGGGGATTGGCGCCGTAACGCAAAGGGAGAGAAGATGGCATGTGGAAGTTCCTTATAATGGGCGTACTCAACGGACTGCTCCGCGTAATGGATGAGCGGATAAGAGCAACGGATGTACTCAACGGATTGCTCCGCATAACGGATGAGCGGATGAGGGCAACGGATGGGCTCAACGGATCGCTTCGCGTAATAGATGAGCGGATAAGGGCAACGGATGTACTCAACGGATTGCTCCGCATAACGGATGAGCGGATAAGAGCAACGGATTAGGGGATTAGGTGGACTTTCTTTTCACCGTTGACGAGTTCACCGATGATGTGGGTTGGCTCGGGGATTAGGCTTTGGATTTCGGCGGCTTTGGTTTTGTCCACGATGATGACCATGCCAATGCCCATGTTGAAGACGCGGTACATTTCGTCGGTGGCGATCTGCCCTTCGGACTGGATCAGTTTCCAGAGCGGCGGAGGCGTCCATGAGGTCAGGTGAATCTCTGCGTTAAGATTCTCTGTCAAAATGCGGGGAATGTTTTCGATGAAGCCTCCACCTGTGATATGCGCGAGCGCTTTGATGTGCGGAAGCAGTGAGTATAAAATGGAAAAATAGGAACGATGTGAGGCAAGCAAAGCATCGGCAAGCGTTGTGCCGAGCTCGGGGAGAATTGTTTCAAGCGGTGTATCCAGAAAAATTTTGCGGATGAGTGAATAACCGTTTGTATGCGGACCAGACGATGCGAGGCCGATGAGCACATCACCTGCTTGTAAATTTTTGCGCGGAAGAATATCATCGCGCTCCACCGCGCCGACAATTGTCCCTGCCACGTCAAATTCATTTGGCTGATAAACGCCTGGCATTTCAGCGGTCTCGCCGCCCAATAGAGCCACGCCAGATTCTTTGCAAGCCTCCGCCATACCTGTGACAACTTCCGCGGTGACTTCGGGAGTCAATTTGGAGGTGGCGAAATAATCCATAAAGAAAAGCGGACGCGCACCCTGAACAAGAATATCATTAATACAATGATTGACAATATCATGCCCAATGCCGCGATACCGCTCAACAGACACGGCCAATTTAACTTTTGTGCCTACCCCATCCGTGGAAGCGACGAGAACGGGTTTGTCAAATTCTTTTAACGCGGACACATCATATAGTCCACCGAAAGAGCCGAGTCCAGAAAGAACTGATTCTGTGTATGTAGAATTGACAGCGTCTTTCATTAAGTCAACTGCGCGGTTGCCTGCGTCGATGGAGACACCGGATGAGACGTAACTCAACGGATTGGGAACGGATGAACGGATAGGGGCAACGGATGTACTCAACGGATTGGGAACGGATGAGCGGATGGGGGCAACGGATGTACTCAACGGATTGGGAACGGATGAACGGATAGGGGCAACGGATGTAGAGGATGAGCGGATGGGGATTTCTACGGTTCTGTCGGTGCCTTGGACAACAAAACGGATGGGAGGGGTTGTTTCTTCGGCGTCAAGTGGCGGCAAAGATAAACCTGGCTTAACCCAGGTCGCGCGATATAAAGATTTTTGCCAGTTCTGAACTTGTGATGGCGGGAAGATACGATGATAGTCAAGACGGGACAATCCAAAGTTATAAAGTATTCCTACTTCTGTGCCAGTGGCAACCAGATACGCCACCGCCTGAAAGACTTCATCATTGGTAAGCTGATGTGAAAAAGCCTTGCACTCAACCACCAATTGATCTTCCACCCACAGGTCAGGAAACATATACCCAACCAGCATATCGTCCACCCAAACTTCCACACGCTGTTCCACGGCAACTTCCAAACCAGCCTCGCGGCACAACTCCGCCAGACGTCGTTGATAAAGTTTCTCGCGATGACCAGGCTTAAGCTCATTATGCACCTGCATCGCCAGACCATTGATTTTATAAGTCAACGCATCATATTTTGTTTCAACAAACCCAGGTTTCTCTTTCGCCATAATTCACTCATCCGTTTCTTTTTTATCCGTTCATCCGTTACTATCCGTTGAGTAATGCTCGTCCAGCAATATCCTTGCGAAACTGCATCCCATCAAAGGAAATTCTATTTACACTTGTGTACGCTTGTTTCACAGCCGATTGAATATCACTTGCCCACGCAGTCACTCCCAGCACACGCCCGCCAGCAGTGACCACCTCCTGATTATCAAACTTTGTCCCCGCATGAAAACAAACAGCGTTCGCAGAGAATGATTCAATTTTTACAAATTTTCCACTTTCCACTTTTTCAGGATAACCCTTGCTCGCCAGCACCACACACACCGCCGCTCCATCTTTCCAGCGGATATTTATATCCTTCAGCGTACCATCCACACAGGCTTCGGCAATATCAAGTAAATCCGTCTCAAGCAATGGAAGCACAGCCTGCGTCTCGGGGTCACCAAAACGACAGTTAAACTCCAGCGTCTTTATACCATTTTGAGTCAGCATTAATCCCGCATATAACACACCTACAAACGGAGTTCCCTCAGCACGCAATCCATGAATAGCAGGCTTCAAAACGAACTCAATCGCCTCGCTCATTAAATCAACAGTGAAAATCGGAGCAGGCGCATACGCCCCCATGCCGCCCGTGTTTGGGCCGTTGTTGCCATCCAGCAAACGCTTATGATCCTGCGCAGGCAGCATTGGAACAATCGTGTTGCCGTCTGTAAACGCCATCAGCGAAACTTCCTGTCCACTCAGGCACTCTTCAATGATCACTTCACTTCCTGCATCGCCAAATGTCTTATCAACCAAAATCGATTCAAGAGTCGCTTTGGCTTCTTCAAATGAATTGGGCAATACCACACCCTTTCCCGCCGCCAAACCAGAAGCTTTAATCACAACTGGATAATCCGCTTTTTCAATATAGTCCATTGCATCTTCGACTTTATTAAACGTGGCATAACGCGCCGTTGGGATATGATGACGGGCCATAAAATCCTTCGCGAACACTTTAGACGCTTCAATCTGCGCCGCGGCCTGACTCGGCCCAAAACAGCGGATTCGCTCCGCTGACAAAGAATCTGTCAACCCGTCTGCCAATGGAATCTCTGGTCCAATCAGCACCAGATCAACCTGCTTCTCCCTGCAAAAGCGGACAACATCCACATGACTCGTCACATCCAGCAAAACATTCTCACCACACTCCGCCGTCCCAGCATTACCAGGCGCAATATAAAGTTTCGTCAACCGCAATGACTGAACCACCTTCCAAGCCATCGCATGTTCCCGCCCGCCCGAACCAACAATCAACACATTCATAAACACTCCCAAAAAATCTGTTTTATCCGCTCATCCGTTCCGCATCCGTTGAGTACATCCGTTTCTTATCCGTTCATCCGTTTCGCATCCGTTGAGTACATCCGTTTCTTATCCGTTCATCCGTTTCGCATCCGTTGAGTACATCCGTTGCTCTTATCCGTTCATCCGATTAATATCCGTTGAGTACCGCCGTTGAGTACCCTACTTCAAACTTCGCTCAAACCCAGTCTTCACCGTATCCACATCCACCTGAATCGGATATTGCCCCGTAAAGCACGCCTGACAAAATCCATCGGTTCGTCCGACAGCGCGCATCATCCCGTCCAATGACAAATAATATAAACTATCCGCGCCGACAAATTCACGAATATCATCCACAGTTCGTTTATGCGCGATCAAATTATCATGCTTACCCATATCCACGCCCATAAAGCACGGATGAGCAATCGGCGGACAAGTAATGGCAACATGCACTTCCTTCGCGCCCGCGTTACGCAACAACTTAATTAACGGCCCCGTCGTATTTCCGCGCACAATGCTATCGTCAATCATCATCACACGTTTATCGCGCACATTCTCATTGATCACATTAAACTTCAATGCCACACCACGCTTGCGCAAAGAATCCGTTGGCTCAATAAACGTCCGCCCAACATAGCGATTTTTAATAAACCCATCATTATATGGAATCCCGCTCACATGTGAAAATCCAATCGCCGCAGGCACAGAAGAATCAGGCACAGGAATCACAACATCCGCCATCAACCCATCCGCTGCTTTTATCCGTTTATCAGTTTCAAAATCCGTTGAGTGCATCCGTTCATCCGTTTCAAAATCCGTTGAGTACATCCGTTCATCCGATTTATATCCGTTGAGTACCTCTCGTGCCAACTCCTCCCCCAACCGCTGCCTTACTGTATGCACCCCAATCCCATCCCATACCTGATCGGGACGCGCAAAATAAATATGTTCAAAGACACACATCGCCGAAGGCTTCACAGACGGTAAAGCCTGAGTTACCTTCAACGCATTATCTGAAAGCTCCACAATTTCCCCAGGTTTTACATCACGAATAGCTTCACAACCCAGCGTTTGCAAAGCGCCCGTCTCAGACGCTACCGCATGCCCTCCGCTCGGCAACAACCCAATACACAGCGGACGAAATCCCCACGGGTCACGTACCGCGTACACGCCGTCACGAGTCAAAATAACCAATGAATATGCGCCTACCCATTTTTGCATCGCGTATTTGATTCTTTCCTCCCAAGTCTTGCCGCCATTACGCGCCAGCATCATCGTCATCACTTCGGTATCCGACGACGACGAAAGCCCCACGCCTTGCTGCATCAATTCAGCACGCAGCTCTGCCGAGTTCACTAGGTTTCCATTATGCGCCAACGCCAACGGTCCGTGCATCGTCTCGATCATAAACGGCTGGGCATTGCGCTCCGACGAAGAACCCGTCGTTGAATAGCGCGTGTGCCCAATCGCATAATGCCCGTTCAACTTCTCCATCACCGACGGCGTAAACACTTGCGCAACCAACCCAACACCTTTATGAACAGACATCATACGTCCATCTGCTACTGCAATGCCCGCCGCTTCCTGTCCGCGATGTTGAAGCGCGTACAACCCAAAAAAAGTCATGCGCGCCACATCTTCATTCGGAGCGAACACACCGATCACGCCGCATTCTTCTTTTGGAGAATCATCTTCCATATCAAATGTTTTGACTAAATCCTGATTACTGGACACTCGCATCATCCTCTATGACTTTATCCGCCGCCCGCTTCTGACTCGCCTGTACCTGCTCCCGTACTGATTCATCCAGCAACCCGATAATTTTTGCCGCGAACAACGCCGCGTTGACAGGTTCCAGCACAACCGCAGGCGCGATCCCCGAAGGCATTCTCAACGACGAATAAATATCCGCACCGCCAAAAGACTCAGACGGTGGCGGACAGGCTATGACAGGCGCACTCACAAAACCGTCCGTAAATCCACTCAAAGCATTACTTCGCCCTGCTACTGTGATAAAAACTTTGGGCCGCGCATCTGCTTCATATTCACGCAAGACCGCCAGCGCATGTTCCGCTGTCTTATGCGCGGAAGCAATACGCGTAACCGTTTCAATTCCAAATTGTTTGCAGGCATCGGATATTTTTTTACAATGTTCCATGTCCGCTTTGGATCCCATCAAAATAACAACCAGTGGCTTTGACATATTAAATCACTCCAGCCTTTTTCAAATTATTAACCAATCGCGCCTCAACAGGATAATCTCCAGGCACAAAAGTTTCACCCGTCAGCATCTCATAAATAGTAATATAGCGCTCACTCGCAGAAGCCCATAACTCGGCAGGCATCGCAGGAATTTCACCGTCGCCGCGATAGCCTTTATCCGCATAAGCAATGCGGACAAATTCCTTGTCAAAATTTTCAGGGTCTTCACCAGCGGCGAATCGTTCTTCGTATGTATCCGCCTTCCAAAAACGTGACGAATCAGGTGTATGAACTTCATCAATCAGCACCACAGTGCCATCAGCGGCAATGCCAAATTCATATTTTGTATCCACAAGGATCAAGCCAGCTTTGCGCGCCAATTCCTGTCCACGCTTGAAGATGGCCAATGCGGCAGTTTGCACTTGATCCCAAGTCTTCGCATCGAGCAGACCTTTCTCAACCACTTCGGCACAGGTCAATCTTTCATCATGTCCCGTTTCGCCGCCTTTGGTAGTGGGTGTAATGATCGGTTCAAGCAAAGCGGAATTTTTCTGTAATCCATCGGGAAATGTATATCCGTAAATTTCGCGCTCACCCAATGAATAGCGATACCATAACGCTGTGGATGTAACGCCCGTGATATATCCGCGCACAATGACTTCCACTAGAATGGGCTCAGCCACGCGCACAATGGATACATTGGGGTCGGGCATGGAGATTAGATGATTGGGAATAATATCTTGCGTATGCTTGAACCACCATGCAGATAATTGATTCAGCACCTGTCCCTTATATGGGACCTTCGCCAGAACTCGGTCAAACGCAGATAACCGATCCGTTGTGATAATGAGTCTTTGTCGATCAGGAAGGTCGTACCAATCACGCACTTTTCCTGATTGTTTTCCTGCCAAAGGCAAATCTGTATCACCGAATGCTTGAGGTATCAATTCAATTAATTTATTTTTTGTGATCATGTTTACTCCATTTACCAGTATTTATATTTGTGTCGCATATTTCACGCCATTCTCAAACAACTTCAAGCCACTTCCGCTGTGTTCGCCGCGCGTGTGACGCGGGTGCTGCCAGGCGTGGATGTGGTTTTCAGGGTGAGGCATTAATCCCAAAACATTTCCCTGCGAATTGCAAATACCCGCGATATCAAGCATGGAGCCGTTTGGATTAATTGGATATTCTCCGTTGGCGGGCAAACCATTCGCGTGGATATATACAAGGGCGATCTGATCATTTGTAAGGAAAGAGGAAACAGGAAAGAGTTCTGAGGCTTGAAAATTTCCTTCACCATGCGCGATGGGACAGGTAATATTTTCAACCAGGTCTTTTGTCCAAATGCAGTTTTGCGAGACTGGTTTTAGATTTACCCAGCGGCATTCAAAGTGACCTTGCTGATTGAATGTTAATGTCACCGAAGAATCATTCTTTCTTCTTTCTTCTTTTATTTCTTTTCCTGGCAAAATCCCTGATTTCACCAACGCTTGAAAACCATTGCAAATGCCGATCACAGGCTTTCCTGAATCTACAAAAGCGGAAATTTCATCAGCGAAGTAGGAAGCCAGGTCGAGGGCGAGAAGTTTGCCAGCGCCTAATGCGTCAGCGTAGGAAAAACCGCCAGGAATAACGAGCAGGTTGAAGTTACGAAGGAGCGTGTTATTCATCCGCAATTCATTGAGCGGGATTCCTATCGGGTCGGCGCCTGCGAGTGCTAATGCATCCATCACATCGAAATCGCGGTTTGAGCCGTGAGCTTGGAGTACGAGGGCTTTGGGTTTCATAGGTTAAGGGTGAGTGTTGAATGCGTTGACAAGTTCTTCGATGGGAATTTCGACATCGGCGAGTTTGAGAATTAAGTTGGCAGTGACTGTGCCGATTTTAGCGAAGGGCAGGTTTGCAAATTGCTGTTCAAATGCTGATATGTCTTTTGAAGAAATTTCAACCAGCAGGCAGCCATTAACTTCAGTAAAAAGAGCGGATGAGTTTTTAATTTCCAAACCAAGGCGGCCACCAATGCACATCTCTGCGGCGGCCACAGCAAGCCCGCCTTCGCTTAAATCATGCGCCGATTTGATAATCCCATTTTGAATCGCCTGATGTAATGCGCGATATACCTGCGGTGTCTTTTCGTGAACATCAGGGACGGATTGGCCGCTGTCCACTACCCACTGTCCACTACCCACTATATAAACTGAATTTCCCGCCTCTTTCAAATCCATCGTGACGGCAGTGTTAATGTCGTGAATAATCCCGATGGCTGAAATTAACAGCGTGGGCGGAATGGCGTGACGTTGACCATCGGCGCCGAGATATTCGTTATTAAGTGAGTCTTTGCCGCTGATGAAAGGCGTCCCATAAAATATCGCCGCATCATGACAACCGCGGCAGGCTTCAACCAGTGAGCCCATCGTCTCAGGGCGGAGCGGATCACCCCAACAGAAATTATCGAGAATGGCAATGCGCTGCGGGTCGGCACCAACTGCGACCGCGTTGCGAATGGCTTCATCAATCACAGACCATGCCATTTTGTACGCGTCACGTTTGCCATATTCGGGATTGATTCCATTCGAAAGCACAATGCCTTTGACGCCGCGCGTGCCAATCGGTTTGATGACTGCTGCATCAGATGGCGCGTCAGCTTCTACACCTGTCAAGGGCTTGACCACTGTGCCGCCTTGCACTTCGTGATCATAGATTCGAATCACCGATGATTTGCTGGCAATATTGGGAGAAGCAAGAAGATTGAGGAGAGTTTCTTTTATGTTCGATATTCGGGAATCGATATTCGATATTCGATATTCGAGTGTCGAATTATCGATGATCGCTTTCAATTGTCTCTGTGGAATCCCTTCGTGCAAAAATTCATTGTCCATATCTACAACAACAGATTGGTTATAACGAACAACGAGGCGGCCATTGCCTGTGAATTCGCCGATGTCTGTTAACTCAGTATCAAAGGTGTCGCATAGTTTTTGCAGATCAGAAATCTTCTCAGCAGGGACAGCCAGCACCATGCGCTCCTGCGCTTCTGAAAGCCAAATTTCCCATGGAGCGAGTCCAGCATATTTAAGTCGCACATGTGAGAGTTCAAGTTCTGCGCCAATGATCGAAGCCATCTCACCTGCCGCAGAGGATAATCCGCCTGCGCCGCAATCGGTGATGGCTGTATATAGCCCCAGATCACGCGCGCGTGTAATCACATCGATCAAACCTTTTTCAGTAATGGGATCGCCGATCTGCACCGAGGCGCCCGCCACTTCACCTGTCTGCGCGTCCATCGTCATGGATGAAAACGTTGCGCCGCGCAATCCGTCGCGACCTGTGCGGCCGCCGAGCACGATCACTCGATCACCTTTACGCGGCGTGCGAACGTGTTTGCCTTTTGGCGCCAAGCCAACGCATCCACAAAAAACCAGCGGGTTGGCTGTGTAGCCTTCGTCATAAAGAATCGCGCCATTCACCGTGGGGATGCCGATCTTGTTGCCATAATCCTGCACACCTGCCACCACACCCGATTGAATGCGGCGCGGATGTAAAACACCTTCTGGCAAAGTATCTGGATTTAGATCCTGCGGACCGAAGCAAAGGACATCAGTATTCGCGATGGGTTTTGCGCTGACTCCAATCACATCGCGTATGACTCCGCCGACGCCTGTGTTGGCTCCCCCAAACGGTTCAATGGCTGATGGGTGATTGTGCGTCTCGGCTTTGAATGAAATTTCGTATTCATCATCAAAGTCAATAATGCCCGCGTTATCTACAAAAGCAGAAATGACCCACGGCGCGTTGATCTCGTCGGTTGCAGATTTGAGATAGGTTTTTAGAAGAGAGTCGATATTCGTTATTCGATATTCGGAGTCTCCATAATCGTTGTCTTTCGAATATCGAATATCTATTTTTGCCTTGAACGTTTTATGTCCGCAGTGCTCGCTCCAGGTTTGAGCGATGGTTTCAAATTCAACGTCGGTTGGATCGCGCTGTTCTTTGATGAAATAATTTTGAATGGCTTTCATCTCTGTCCGATCAAGCGCGGCGCGGCGGTCCTTGGAAACGGAATGTAATTCATTATCTGTTAAGTTGCGGATGGGGATGATTTCCACTGTGCCGCTGGATTCGGTTTCCTGGGGGAAAGATGGTGTGATGTCGCCGATTGTCCAGTGGTGAATGACAGCATTGGCGAGAAGTTGTTTAGCAAGCAATGCAGCGGATGTACTCAACGGATTTTCAGCGGATGAACGGATGAGGGTTGGTTCAAAGGTTAGCAGGAAGCGCTGGCCTGTGGCAGCGTGATGGACTCCGTTGAAGCCAAGTTCGTGCGCGGCGCGGACAATTTGCTCTGCAACAGGGTCGGTGACGCCTGGGCGCAGGGCAACTTCCAGAATAACGGTATCAGGTTCGGGCGCAGAGAGAGGCGCAGGGAGTTCCATCCACGAAGCGGACTGAGTCACAGGATCCGTTAAAAGTTTGAGGGTCAACTGTCTACAATCTTCCTGTGACAGTTGACCCTCAATAAAGTAAATATCCTGAACCATGATTTCTTGAAGGGCGCGAAAACCCAGCGCCTGAGCCTCCTTCAAAAAAGAAGCTGATCTTGGGTCTTGATTGATAAAATTAACAATGAATTTATAAGTGGGCATGAAGTAATCCTTTTGAAAACCGAGGCCATTTTACCCTCACAGACTTGTCTAGTCAACAACAAAAATTTACCCAATTTTGAATTAATACCGATTACTCATCTATACTTTCATCTGACGAAAAAATCAATTCTTGAAGTTTTCCTAGCGACCGTACAGTTTCAAAAATAGGTACAAAGTGAGATATAAATTGAAGTGGTATTGACAAGACGCTTCTCGATAAATCGAAGACCGATCTGAAAAATGCTCAAATCGCGGCGATCTTTACGATCAACGAGATGGCGCAACCCTTGATGAATAGTGCGACCACCAGACGAGACAAGCCAAACATAAAGGAAGGCGACAGCCAAGGTCAATCTGGAAAGTCGCAGAAAACTGTGAAGCATGGAGCATTCCAAATCAAAGCCATGTTTCTTCATATCGCCAAACATTTCTTCGATCCACATTCGGCGTTTGTAAAAATGGAGAGCTGTTGGCAAATCAGGCAAGTTGGTTGCCAAACACCAAGGTTGTTTTTCGCCAATCTTCCAGTAAACAAGCAAATTGACCGGGTAAGCATGGGCTTGCGAGAGTTGCGTTTTTCCAAGCCAGTAACGCTGACCGGCTTTCTGGGCATAATTGCCAAAGGGTGTCCAAGTGTTTTCAGTTTGCGAGCAGACCAAAGTATTTGATTTTTGGCGTAGAACATAGCGCCAAACCCATATATCCAGTTGTTTTAGAACGTTTACAGGTCCAAATTCAGTATCCCCTACGAGAAAAACAGTTGACCCAAGCGGAATGAGCGTTTTCACGTAGGCAAGTAATGCAATTTGTTTGTTGGCGGTGCTATGTCCACGAACATGCTTGACCCATGTCCACGCGATTGGAATGGCTCGTTTGCGATAGGTGATGCTGACCATCAACAATTGATGTCCAAAACCAACTTTGCTGCCATCCACAATCAGGTGAATTTCTCCAATGTTGGCAAACTGTTTTTCAAGCCATTCAACTGTAATTGGTTTGTACCATTCACGAACCCGTATGGCTGGATTATCGAGAAACCGATCAAGACGCTTTATCGTACTTTGTAACTTTGACTTGCCTGGTATCTTCCCTGCAATTCGACTTAAATAGACCGAACGGCTTTGATAAATCCCGTACACCAGCAATACAAAGTTTCGAACCTGTGTAATTCTTTGCTCGGGTCGCAGTTCACGGATTTGCTGAATCCATGTATCATACAAGTGGTTGGTCGGCATGGGTTTTCTCCTGGCAAAATGTTTTCTCGCAAAAACAACTTTACCCGATTTCCATGCCGGTCAACCTTCTCTTTCTTCAAACTGTACGGTGACTAGCATTTTTTGTAATAAGGAGGGTCAACAGGCTTGCTTATTATTCCTTCGCATTTATCTACGGCAGCCCTAACTTCATCATGAAGCCTATAGTATTCTTTCAAAAAATCGGTGTATTGTTCCCACAAATCTGGGTGCCGTAAATCAAATAGCTCAAACAAGCGTATCCCATAGTGTGCCCAAATTACAGAATGCAGTTTCAGAAATCGCTCATCATTATTACTGATTGATTTCGCAGATTCAGAATTGAAATAATCTTGAAACAGTTGCAATTCCGTCCATTCCGCTTTGTAAGCCTCCTGAGCGGAGAGACTATCTAGATATCGAAGTGCTAGTCGAAGATCAGAATGCATATGCCAACAATAACAATTCTCGGCATTCCACATCATGGTCCACTCATTGTCTAAAGCGTGAAGTCGTCCATAATAAATGTGTAAATAATCTTTAGACCTATCTTCCTCTATCAAAAACTTTATTCGGCACCATTGTGAATTATATATAATGGTTAAATCCGTTTTTGCACTTTCTAAAAACCCCCATTCCTTAAGCGGTAAAGAGTCCGTAATCAGAGCTGTTAGTGTAGGAATATTTAGTCTCATATTTGAATTCTCTCATCAAGGTTTGAAAATATATAGGCCTGAGCTGTCCTTGCCTATTGTATAAGAATTTCGTATCATCTCAAAAAACTGGGGCAAAGGAAATCTGGTAAACTGCAAGGATAATGTTCAAAGACTTGGATGTAGCCGTGATCGTGGACGAAAAGATACGAGAGTTGGTGAAGCGCTTGCTAAATATGATTGAGGAATTATCGAGTGGTTTGCGCGAAGCGCGAGCGGAGAACCAGCGGTTACGAGACGAGAACAA
>Ga0209181_10004984_pt1 | contig 19361 bp, 19 predicted proteins | sample MAT05_FD_187208 | JGI IMG/M metagenome (GOLD analysis project Ga0209181, IMG submission 187208) | Freshwater microbial communities from Lake Fryxell liftoff mats and glacier meltwater in Antarctica - MAT-05 (SPAdes) (version 2) | ecosystem: Environmental > Aquatic > Freshwater > Ice > Liftoff... | reverse complement strand
CGAGCAGCATTTTTCTTGCCACGCTCCATGATGTAGTTGATAAGCTTTGCAACTTCGTATGAGTTGTATGTCGACTCAGGAGTTACTACGTTTCGATTTGTTACTTTTCTTCGCATAGTATTTATTTCTTTTTAGGAGCTACAGCGCCCTTCTTTGGCTTCTTAGCACCATATAATGACCGACCTTGTCTTCGATTTTCTACTGGAGTCGCATCGAGTCGGCCTCGAACGATATGGTACCGCACACCTGCCAGGTCTTTTACACGTCCACCTCGAATCACTACTACAGAGTGTTCTTGGAGTTTGTGTCCAATACCTGGAATATAGGCAGTTACTTCCATTCCGTTCTTTAATCGTACACGGGCAATTTTTCGTACAGCAGAGTTTGGTTTTTTTGGAGTAGTGGTTGACACCTTGGTACACACACCACTTTTGAAAGGTGATGGGTAGAATACCGGCTTGTTCTTCAGGTGGTTGAACCCCTTACTCAACGCGACCGAACGCGATCTGCGCGCGGTTTTGTGTCTTGGTCGCTTTGTGAGCTGGTTAATTGTTGGCATATAATATATTTCGACAGTACGCAAAAGAATACTACAAAACTAGACTTTTAGCAACAATCTTTATAAACTATTCCCCTACTTCATTTTTAGACTAAATTTGAGTAGTGTTGTCTTCAAAATCTGGCCCCGTGGTGATGTTTTCTGCCTCAATTACAGGCTCTGGAGAAACAGTTTTAGCAAGTACTAGGTCTTCGGCTACCTCAGTGGAAGACGCTACTGGAGGGACTTCGAGAGCCGGCGGAATTTGGGCTGATTGCTCCTCTATTTGCTCTAATATTTTTTGTACCTGCGCTTCAGTAAGACATGTATTTCCCACACAACTTTTCTGTCTTAACTGTTTTAAATTCTGCTAATCCACTTGAGATTTTCACCCCCATCCACTCCAACCCATCAAGCACTTTCTTGAAGATGAGTGATGTTGAGAATGTTTCAGGAGTAGCGGATGTAGCAGTGAAATCACCGAGAGCAGCATTTAAATCTTTTATTGCTTGAATAGTGATGGGCAGGAGTGAGCCGTAGGAAAGAGTCTTGATATTTGTCTCTGGATTAGTAAATACAAGTGTTGGATAGAGTGCTTCTACTTCTTGAGCAATGAGACCATATGAGAGTGAGTCTGTTTGTGACTGTGCGTTCCAGTGGTATGTGACAGGACGGAGTTGAGAGAAGAGTAAAAGAGTGTTTGGTATTTCAGTGATGTCTTTCTTAAGTGATCGGTCTGATGTACAGATGAGAGATGTGGTTGTTGGATCTATTTCACAATAACCATTTGCGTTTTCAAAGCGAGCTACGGGGCCGGCTGTTGTGATGGCGACATGGAGTTTTTGTTGGGGGGTTGAGGTGCCGATGCCTAATCTTCCGTTTGTATTATTCCAAAAAAGTGAAGATGTACCTTGCAAATTATCCACCCATATTGAACTGAAGCGCCCCAAGGGTTCCAGATGCCACTTGGAGAGCAAATGGTTGAAGGAATTTCAACTGCCCTGTCGCATCATCAAATCCCATCACCGTTCCAGAGGCAACTCCAGTGCGTGGGAAGCTATATATAGAATCTAGATCAGATATACGTACACCTGTTGAAGTAGCAATTGAAATACTTGTAACGAAGCCAGGTGATGTGTGTTGAATCGAAGAACCTATTCTAAAATCAGACGAATATGTTGCTTGGGTGGAACCCTGATTGAAGGACCGTATCAACAAGTCACCTGTTGGATTTAAATTGAGATCTGAGCGCATCGAATCAACTGGTCGTGAGCCAACTGCGTAAAACCCACCGTTATTACGAGTTTGTGCGTACGAACGTTCTGTAATTGTATTTGCCATATTAGCAGGACCATTATATTTTTGATAGTACATACCAGGTCCATAGTCTGAGTTGTACAATCGACCAACACGACTACTGCCTCCACCTAAATCTTCAAATGCGTACGAGTCAAAAAAGGGTTCACTTCCTCCACCATAACTTGTCATGCCTGCTCGAGATATTTTAGTGTTTGTCGGATTTGTAGTATACGTGCCTACTAAGTCAATTGGTAGAGAGAATCCAACAGTCAGTGGTACTGTAATATTTTTTACAAATCTATTTTGTATTGTTCTTGAGGCGTCAGTAGTTGTTCCTATCATTCTAAATTCAGAATTATTTGTATCAATTACTGTGTTCTGACTCAATGTGCCACCGAGTCCAATACCCGCTGGATACACTGAAAGGCCATTCGTTGAAGAAGCTGCAGGTACGCCCCATGATAGACTTCCTAAACCATCATTAATCATCACTTGCCCTACACCACCTGAAGTTCGTGGAAACGTATACCCCACATTATTACCTGGCAGAGCAGTAAAGCCATTAGAAAAAGAAAAAGTAATACCGGTATCATGTCTCAATCCTATTGATGCACCAGTTTTAGTAGGTGGGAAAGGGAATGGAGCATCAATAAGAGTGGAATCAATCAATATTCCTTGATTTTCACCACTCCTAAGTCCAGTAGCAAATGCATAGTCCGGATCAAAATCAATAGTTGATCTAGAGTTTGAGGCAAGTGATACTGTGCCCAAAGATGTGAGTCCATCTCTGAAAGTGAAAGTATCGTTTGTAAGTAGCCCATTAGTTCGAACGAGGTTTAATTCTTGAGTATCTAAATCAAGTGTTGTGTTTTTAGAAAGAATTCCCCCTAACCCCACTGTCGTACTCGTACTCGTCGTCGCAAGCGTAAGTCCATTACTTGCAAATAGATTTAAAGGAGTGGAAGATCCTGATCCACTTGGCACCCCACACACAAACGCAGATCCGTTCCATGATAAGAATTCACCAGAAAGACAAATAGATGGGGTTGGAAGTGAGGAGCCTGAGGAAATAATTGTAGGGACGCCCGATGCGCCACCTCCATTCCAGAATGGTTGCTGAATGTTTGCAAATGCTTGAGAGGAGAATGAGGTGCCATTGTTGTTTGTTGAAGAAATTCCAGGAGTACTTACGTCGCCTTTTTCTCCCTTTTGGCCTTGTAGACCCATTTCACCCTTTGGACCAGCTATATATTTAATGACTGTTTCTGGTTGAGTAGCAATTGTCTGAGTGATTGTGTTTTTGCTTAATACTTCTATCTTATTTTCAAGACTTTTTATCTTTTCTGTTAATGCGTCGAGCGCAGAAAAGTCTGGAGTAGTGGTAAGCACTTCTACAGCACGATCAACGACGCAGTTTTGATGTGACGAGCCAACAATTGGCGCAAGGGAGCAGAAGACACGAAATGCGAAAGGAAGAGATGTGGTTGATTGTGCAACAACTAAAATAGGAAATAACAGACTCAAAATAATATAACTTTTTTTAAGCATATTCTTGATCTTAAGTATATCAAAAAAACCTTTAGTACCCTATACCATCTCGGATATACGCACTTTGGCGTTTCAAAATAGCCTCCCTAACTTTTACTTGAGTCTCGAGAATAAGCTCTTTAGCTTCTTCTGGGTGGTATGCGTCTTCAAGTGCAAATTTTCTCATTTCTCCGGCTGTTTGAACGCGAATAGTTCCATACCCAAACATGGTCCCAATAAACCCATTCACTTCAATACTAACGTCTTGGATTTTTTCAAGTTCTAAAGTAGACATCTGTCTATTAAAAAGAGTTTTTTGATCAGCGCTGATTATTTTTCTGTTAGTAAGTACCCATACATCTAAATAGTATTCGGTCCAAAGTAAAAACCCCCATACCCACAATACAATGAGCCACATGCAGTAGAGTGCCCACCCCGCGTCCTTAAAACGTTCGAGTTGCGCCGGCAAGAAAAAGTCAATTAACGCTGGGAAAATAATAGGTAATAGTGCAAGAATAATTATCGGGAAAATATGAACAACAAACAAAATCCAGTGCTTCCGAATATATCGTATTATTGTTTCATCATTTTCTAATGTCATAGTAAAAAAGTAAGAGTTACGCCCACAAGAAAAAATAATCCCACAAAATACAGAATCTGTGCAAAGGATATAATTGGATCTTTCATTCCGTAACGCACCCAGTGATACCACAAAAGAAGAGACGTCACAGCTACACCCACACACACACCCATAAATACCCACATAAGCATTGTTTCTGAAAGATTTGTGACTTGAGTGTAGCGATTCATATTTTTAGGTTAGTATTTCAGCACCATTTTCTGTGATAACAATTGTATGTTCAAAATGTGCACTGTTGCTTTTGTCTTTTGTGTACACACTATAGCCATCTTTTCCATCTGTATACACATCATCAGAGCCACCCGCGATCAACATTGGCTCAACTGTGATTACCATTCCCGGCACGAGCTTTGTTCCTCCTTTCCCCATGTCATAATTTGGCACGTATGGTTCTTCATGCACTTTGTACCCCACACCATGGCCACCTAAGATTGTAGGTGTGCCGTAGCCATATTCATTAAGTACTTTTTCTACAGCCTTACCTATGTCATGTGTTGTTTTTCCTGGACGAGCAGCGTCGATACCCGCAAACATTGCCCGCTTGGTTGCGTCCATAAGTTTTTGATCTTGTTTTGAAATTTTTCCTACCGCGATAGTTCGTGCAGAGTCAGTAATCATTCCTTGATACCCAAAACACGTATCGAGTCCCACGATATCACCCTCCTTAAGTACATACTCATTTGGGACACCGTGCACCACAATACTATTTACAGATGTGCATAGAGTTGCAGGAAATGGAATGTCTGATCCATCTGGCTGGTACCCTTTTAAGACTGGTACACCGCCATATTCTAGCATCATTTTCTCAGCTGCTGTGTCGAGTTCTTTTGTAGTTACCCCCGACTTCACCATTTTTTCGAGCCCATCTAGTATCAAGGAAAGTCTTTTTCCCCCTTCTCGTAAAATTTCTATTTCTTTTTCTGATTTAATCTTTACCATGTTAATTAAATATTCCCATTTTAGAGACAATTTCTGCGTGAACGTTTTCGATTGATTGTTCCCCATTTATATGAAGTAATCTATAACTATCATTTTGCCAATAGTATCTCACCGCAGCAACCACATGCTCTTCGTACCATTTCATACGTTCCTCTATTGCATGCAAACTCTTATCATCTGCCCGGCCTCTATCTTTAAAGCGTGCGATTGAAAATTCTTTTGAAACATCTAAAAAGATTACAAATGGCTTTTCTCTTTTATAGAACCGCATTGCAGAGTCGAGTACTTCTGCTTCATCCAACTTTCGCGGAGTACCATCCAAAATGAGATGTTCATCACCTTTCATTTTTTCTATAAAAAGAGACGACCAGTTCCATACAGCTAGAAATTCTGGTTGAAGCCCACCCTTATCCATAATGTCTTTTGAAAGATTAGACGAGTAGGTGTCGAGCTTAATATAGTCGCGAAAGCGCTCACCTGTTTCAAGATAGAAAATAGGTGTCACGGGAGTTTTTTCTCGAAGTTTTTCTTGAAGTAAGTCTGCTTGAGTTCCCTTTCCACACCCCGACCGACCTATAAATATAATAGTTTGAGTATTCACCTATAAACTATAGCATACAACAAAACCCCGTTTCTACCGGGGTTTTGAATTATCATTGCTACCTAAACGAACCTTTCTGCCAAGAAGATGGTGTTGGGGGAGCAACATTATTTGGTATGTTACAAAGATTAGCTGGTCGTGGATAAGGAGTATTTGCCGGAAGTGCAGCAATACACGCGCGCTGCGTTGCTATTGCTTGCTGCATATTGTTGTACGCAGTAGTATTCCACGTACTCATAATGCTGTATATAGACTGATAAGTAGACTCAAGACCTTTAATTAGGGTCACTGGAGGGCGACTAGCACCGCCAGTACTCGTCCGGTATCCAAACCCACCACCAAGTTCGTCTGGCCGAACCTTACTTTCAACATCGAAAGAGTGTATTGAGCCACCCTCTCCATTGTAGTTACCATCAGCTAAAGAAGCTGTGTACGGTCCACCTGATGCCCCTCCTTCTGTCGCAGACTTAACAAATCCTGCAGTGAAATTTAGGTAGTAGGTTTTATTTTTCTCTAACTGACACGTATATTCTCCGGACCCAATACCAAAGAGTATGCTACCGCCCAATCCAGTCAAAGAACCAACGCACATAGGAACTTTTCCATCACGACCACCATACCCTACTGTAGTTCCATATGCATCGTTCCCCGCTTGCTGAGCCAAGACTGCCGGTGACGTAAAGTCTGCAGGGCACTCACTTACTGAAATAAGCATTCGTCCCCCATTACTTGCCGGGTGAGTACTTGTTGTCAGATCTTGGAAAACAGTCTGCATATTATAATCACTTGTGGTGAATTTATACACGTAAGCCACACCTGGTTCATAAGAACGTCTTCGTCCGAGTGCAGTCTCCTGTGAGGTACCAAAAACCTTCGGTCCTGAAAGATCATACGAGATTTTGTCAAGACCTGCCTGATCTACTCCTGGCATAACAGCACGAGAGAAACTTTCTCGTTGTAACCTCACCTTCCTCGTCTCCCCCGGAATCACTCCTGCATACTGAGCACAGTCGGTGGGAGGCGTAGTAGCAACAGGAGGAGTGGTCGGTGTCGTATTTGTATTCTGGTTGTTGTTAGCAACAGGAGGAGTTGTACCTGTATTCTTCTGATCTGCAATGAGTACTTTAGCTGTTTGTGCAGCAGAAGCAGTTACTCGTTGAGTACTCGCAGTACCTACTCTGACTGAAGTGATCTTTACAGTAAGAGACTTGTCTGCCTCAGTTGCAGTACGAACGGTCCGGACAGAAAGGGATTTTTCACTTACACCACCTTTGTAGAAGGTAATGCAGGTATTCCTTGGTCTAACATAGTCACGACTTGTAGTACCCCTGTCTGGAGTCACATTTGCACAAACTCTAGTTGTTTTTTGTACAGGTGCTGTGGCTTTAATTTTTACTGATGCAGTAGATCCTTCTCTTGTTTGAAGGGTTTGGTTTGTGATGATGAATGAGGATGAGGTTTGAGCGGAGGCGATAGCGGCTTGCTGGTTGTTGTTGGGGAAAGGAAGAAGAAATGAACCTACAATAACAAATGCGCAAATACCAAGGATAGCAAAAGGGAGAGTTTTATTCATAAGAACAAGTAAATTTTTTAAATAATTTTTATACTCTTCAAGTGTATCACACATATCATAGGAATATATACCTGTTCAAAATAACCCCCTTTGTGGGGGGGTTATTTCGACTTGTACATAAACTACATGTACTCTTTAAGCGAGAGCTGCGCGTCAACCTTTTTAATGAGGTCGATAACTACAGATACCACAATAAGAAGCGCTGTTCCTCCAATAGCAAGTGATTGATTCCCTGTAATCCCCGTTAAGATAACAGGGAGCACAGCGATAATCGCAAAGAAAAGTGCACCAACAAACGTTACTCTACTTACCACATCTCCAATATATTCAGTTGTTGGTTTTCCTGGACGAATACCTGGAATAAAACCACCACTTTTTTGTAAATTTTCTGAAACTTTTTCTGGTTCAAATATAATTCCTGTGTAGAAGAATGTCGCAAAAAACACAAGAAGGAAATATATAGATCCGTAGAGCCAGTAATTTTGGAAGAATGCTGTAATACCACTAGAAATACTTGCAAGTATCACATTTGATGACGTTGCAAATACTTGCGCAAGTAATTGTGGGAATAGAAAGAGTGAGAGTGCGAAAATGATTGGCATCACTCCAGCAAGCGTCACTCTAATAGGAAGGTACGTCGCCGTACTTCCGTAGGATGCCCCACCTCGGGCCTGACGCGCATACTGCACAGCGATTGGACGTTCTGCTTCTGTGAAGTAAACAACTCCAAATACAGTTACAAGTCCAAGACCGATGAAGGTAACAAGTAATGGTACCTGTGATGCATCAAACGAGAAAAAGTACTGCGCAATTGTTTGAGGAAAAGTTGAAACAATACCAGCAAAAATAATAATTGAGACACCATTTCCAAAACCACGCTCACTTACCATTTCACCTATCCACATAAGAACGTAGGTACCCGAAGTAATAACAATGAGAGCAAGTGTAAGATCAAAACCTGAAAGTGGATCGATAACTCCTTGTTGTGTCAAAATCGCAATAAGACTAAATCCTTGAATAAGTGCGAGCGGAAATGTTGCCAGCCGACTCCACTGTGTAATTTTTCTTTTTCCTTCTTCTCCCCCTTCCTGTTGAAGCTCCTTAAGCTTCGGTATAAGAACTGTAGAAAGTTGAAAAATGATTGATGCTGTAATATACGGCCCAACACCAAGCATCACCAAAGAGAGTGTTGAAAGTCCACTACCTGAGAGAATATTAAGGAGTCCGAAAAATTGATTTTCTAGAAACTGCTCGATTTGAAACGTATCAACTCCCGGCATCGGGATTGCTGCAAGCACACGAAAGACAACAAGTGCTCCAATCACAAAGAAAAGTCTTCCTCGAAGGATAGGGTCCGTGAACAAGAATTTTAATTTTGCAAACATAGTTTATTGTACATTACCACCAGTTTTCTCAATCGCTTCTTTTGCAGATTTTGAAACCGGAATACCTTTCACGGTTACTTTTTTTGTGAGTGTTCCAGTGCCAAGAATCTTGATGTTTGGAATCTTTCCTTTATGTTTTGAAACAATTCCTATTTCAATAAGAGAGTTTCGGGTAATTTCTGCACCATTTAATACAACTGCATCAATTTGAGTAAGTGTAACAATCACGGGTTTCACTTGAATAGACTTGAAGGTGTTCATTCCACGACCTCGAAGCTTCGGAAGCTTTTTTATTGCATCACGAAGTGCTGGCCGACGCTTATTACCTGCACGAGCTGTTTGACCTTTTCCACCACGACCTGACGTTTTTCCACGTTTTCCACCACGACCAACCTGCCCTTTGGCTTTGTTTGGATGATCACGTTTTAAGATATTTTTTTCCATACTATATTTATTCTACTCCTTCTACCTTTAATTCTACCTTACGCACAGGTGCTTCACCATGTTTGTACGCAATTTGAGAGAGAGCTGCAATTGCCGCCTTTGCATTGTTGATTTTGTTTTTGGTTCCAGACTGATACTTTGCAGTAACATCTTTAACCCCAGCAAATGCAAGTACAACACGCGCAGAACTTCCCGCAATAAGACCTCGACCTTTGTTTGGCATCATAGTAAGTGACGCGCTACCAAATTTTGCAGAGAGATCGTGTCGAATTGATTTTGTCTTTGTGAGACGGAGAGTCAGCATGTTCTTGCGAGCATCTTTGAATGCTTTTTCAATCGCAAGAGATGTATCTGTTGCTTTTCCCATACCAAATCCTACGCGACCATTTCGGTCACCGGCTACGAGCGCTACTGAGAAACTAAATCGACGTCCTCCAGCAACTACACGGGTTACACGACGAATATCAATCATTTTTTGTTCAAATTCAGAAGGGCGACGTTCTTGAAAACGACCACCTGGTCTTCCACCCCCTTGTCCTGGTCGGCCGCCTGGACGAAATCCGCCACGTGCACCACCTGGTCCACCCGCTCCTTGTTGACCTGGAACACCAACTCCTTGACCTGCTCCACCTGGACGACGAGCACCACCTGAGAATCCACCACGTCGAAATGGAGGACGTGTACCACCTGGTCCACCTGGACGTGGAGCTCCTCTAAAACCACCACTCATTGGAGGACGTGGACTAAAAGTCCGTGTGCCACCCTGAGTTCCTGTCTGGACTACTTGCGGTTTTGGTGCCGCTACCGCATCTGTTGTTTGTGTTTTTTGTTCATCCATAAAATTAGAATTCTAAGCCTCCTTCTCGAGCACCATCAGCAAGTGCTTGTACACGACCTTTGTACAAAAATCCCCCTCGATCAAATACCACTTTCGTAATTTTAGCCTTTATTGCCGCTTCTGCAACAAGCTTTCCTACGGCTTTCGCTTTTTCTACTTTTGTTCCTTTTTCTACCGCAACATCTGATGCTGAAGCTAGAGTCATACCTGTTGCATCATTAATAACCTGTGCGTAAATAAACTTATTAGAACGAAAAACAGAAAGTCGCGGACGAGCTTCAGTACCTACGATTTCTGTTCGAATTCGTGCGTGTCGTCGTGCTCGTTTAAGGTCTTTTTTCTTTGTTTCTTTCATATACTATGCTGTTTTCTTACCCTGCTTACGTAAGATAGTTTCGGTACTATATCGAATACCCTTTCCTTTGTACGGTTCTGGTTTCTTGTGGCCTCGAACTTTGTTTGCAAAGAGTCCGACTACTTCTTTGTTTGATCCTACAATCATAAGTGATTGCTTTTCAGCAGTCACCGTAAGACCTTCTGGAATACTCATAACAACTGGGTGTGAGAATCCAAGTGCCATATGAAGTTCTTTTCCTTTTACTTCCCATTTAAATCCAACACCTTCTACAAGAAGCTTTTTTTCAAATGGCGTTACAACACCTTGGAGCATAGCTTTTATTTCAGATGCGTACGTTCCCCACAATGACTTTGCAAACTTGTCATTACGGCGAGGCATAAAAGTGATTGTGTTCCCTTCTTGTTTAATTTCAACCGCATCAATCACGGGTCGCGCTAGTTCTGCTTTTGGACCTTTTACTGTAACAGCACTTGGAGTGATTGTTACTGTAACGCCGGCAGGGATTTCGAGAATTTGTTTTCCTACTCTACTCATATATTTTTATTACCAAATTCTAAATAAGACTTCGCCGCCGACCATTTCTTTCTTGGCTTCAAGGTCACTCATAACACCTTTTGGTGTTGTGAGAACTGTTATACCTTTGCCATATTTGTACGGACGAAGTTTTTTAACTGAAGAGTATACACGTTGTGAAAGGTGCGATACTCGTTCAATGTTATTAATACGAGCTTCTTTCATGTCTTTATCTGTATAAAGAACATTCACTCTAATACACGGATGGTTTTTGACCTCCGCTTTTTCTACACCTGCTACATACCCTTCTTTCTGGAGTGTCTTTGCGATTGCAAGTTTCACTTTTGAAAACGGCACGATGATGTACTCTTTTCGAGCACGTCCTGCAAGTTTTAGTTGATTTAAGAAATTACTAATTTGATCCATATGCGATTACCATGATGACTTTTTGATACCTGGGATCATTCCTTCATTCGCGAGATCGCGGAAGCAATGTCTGCAGAGACCAAACGCACGCATATACCCTCGTTTACGACCGCACTTAAAGCAGCGATTAACTGCCCGTACAGCAAACTTAGGTTTCTTGTTGGCACGCGCAATAACTGACGTTTTTGCCATAGAAACTATGTGTATTTAATTTTATAAACAAATCCTATATCACATCTTACTTATGTATACCCCCTAGAAACTAAGAAATAGACATATGTATACGGATAGCAATCTGTAGCGAAACAATACCATATGGGTATAAAAAACACAACGAAGAAGAACCTTGTCAAGAAGGTTAACAGATTGTATTATTTTTTGACCACCAATAATTCCAGTGTTTTCATAAATTATACACAGACAAAAACACCCAGGTAATACCTGGGTGTTTTTGTAAAAATAGATTTTTTATTTTTTATGTTCAGCGATCTGAGAGGCAATGTTTGAAGGAACAACATCGTACTGTGCAAATTCCATAGTAAAGTTTCCACGCCCCTCTGTCATAGACCTGAGTGATGTAGCATAACCAAACATTTCTGAGAGCGGCACTGTTGCTTTGATGGCCTTATTCAAACCTCGATCTTCAACACCTTCGATCTGTCCTCGTTTTGAAGAAAGACTTCCTGTAATATCACCGTAAAACTTATCAGGAATAACAACTTCTACTCGCATCATTGGTTCAAGAATTACTGGTTTCGCACGACGCGCAGCTTCTTTAAAAGCCTCAATAGCGGCAAGTTTAAACGCAATTTCTGATGAGTCGACTTCGTGAAATGATCCATCGTAAAGTTCAACTGAAACATCAGTCATTTTGTATCCAGCAGACACACCACGGTCCATAGCTTCTTTGAATCCTTTTTCCACAGCGGGGATAAATTCCTGTGGAATCGCACCACCTTTAATATTGTTAATAAATTCAAATCCAGCGCTTCGTTTTACATTTTTTGGAAGATCTTCTTCTTTTACCGTTCTGTCGAGCGGCTTCATACGAATACGCACGTGACCATATTGACCACGTCCACCTGACTGCTTCACATGCTTACCCTCTGCTTCAGATGAACCCTGGATTGTTTCTTTGTAAGCAACCTGTGGTTTGCCTGTATTTGCATCAACATTAAATTCTCGCTTCATTCGGTCGACGATAATGTCGAGGTGAAGCTCCCCCATACCTGCAATAATAGTTTCTAGTGTTTCTGGATCAGACATCACACGAAGTGTTGGGTCTTCTGTTGTAAGTCGAGAAAGTGCCATACCCATTTTCTCTTGGTCAGCTTTTGTTTTTGGCTCAATACGCATTGAGATTACTGGTTCAGGAATAACGATCTTTTCAAGAACAATAGGATGATCTTCATTACAAAGCGTGTCTGAAGTAATAGTATCTTTAAGACCAATTACTGCACCAATTTCTCCAGCGTGCAATTGTTTTACTTCTTCACGTTTATCAGCCTGCATAAGTACAATACGTCCTACTCGTTCTTTTTTGTCTTTGGTTGCATTGTATACGTAACTTCCTGACTCAAGAATACCCGAGTACACACGAACGAATGTTAACTGTCCTACAAAAGGATCTGATTGGAGTTTGAAAGCAAGTGCGGCAAGAGGAGCATTGTCAGACACTTCACTTTCCATTGCTTCACTTGTTACTGGATTAATTCCTTTTGGTTTTGGAATATCTAGCGGTGAAGGAAGGTAGTCTACTACCGCATCGAGCACAAGTTGTACACCTTTGTTTTTGAGAGATGAACCACAAAGTACTGGGAAGAATTCGTTTGCAATAACCGCCCTACGTGTTGCTGCTTTTAATTCTTCAACAGTAAACGACTTCCCATCAAGGTATGCCGTCATCATAGCTTCATCATTTTCAACAATTCGCTCAATCATTTCTCCACGAAGTTTTGTTGCAACTTCAAGATGGTCCGCAGGAATTTCCATTTCTACAATCTGTTTACCCATTTCTCCTTCAAACCTGTATGCCTTCATTTTTACAAGGTCAATGATTGCAGAAAAATTTTCTTCAGTTCCAATCGGAATTTGCATTCGCACCGCTTTCTTTGTGAGACGCTCGAGAATACTATTGTATGACTTTTCAAATGAAGCACCCATTCTGTCGAGCTTGTTTATATAACACACACGAGGAACATTCCCCTCATCTGCATAGCGCCAGTTTGTTTCTGATTGTGGCTCTACACCAGCAACACCGTCAAATACCACCACTGCACCGTCGAGTACACGAAGTGATCGCTTTACCTCGATAGTAAAGTCGATGTGTCCTGGAGTATCGATTACATTGAAACGAACTTTTTTACTCACATCCTTTTCAGACATGTAGGTAGGATTCCAAAAACATGTAATAGCAGCGGCAGTAATAGTAATACCTCGCTCTCGCTCTTGTACCATCCAGTCCGTTGTTGTTTCGCCATCATGAACCTCACCAATCTTGTGTGATTGGCCAGTGTAATAGAGTACGCGCTCAGACGTTGTTGTCTTTCCGGCGTCAATGTGCGCAATAATACCGAAATTGCGTACTTTGTCTAGGGGATATTCTCTTGCTTCCATAATATTTTGTGTGTTTGATAAAAACAAAGCTCTCAATAGAGAGCTTGCTTAATAGGGACCAGTATACAATAAAGGCACCTAAACGGCAATAAATACGTATAATCAAAAATCCCTTCTAAGATAGAAGAGATTTTGACTTATAACAATTTATTTATTAGCTCTCTGCCACTTCTCTACCAGAGTAAGGAGCGGCGATGCAACAAATATTGAAGAGTATGTTCCTACAATCATTCCCGTTACCAAAGTGAGCGAGAACCATTTTGTAGGTTCTGGTCCAAAGAAAAAGAGAGCGAGGAGGACAACAATCACCGTGAGTGATGTATTAATCGAACGTACAAAACTCTGCGAGAGACTTATTCCAACCACTTCTTCAAAACTCTGCGAGATTTTCTTTTTTAGATTTTCTCGAATTCGGTCAAAGATAACAATAGTGTCTGAAATAGAAATACCCAAAATAGTAAGTAACGCGACGACAAAGAGAGTGTCTACTTCTGCGCCAAATGCATATCCAAGATATGCATAGAGCCCGGCCGGGATAATAATGTCATGTAAGAGTGTGACAATAGAAACAAGACCGTACTTCCATGAAGCTACTGGTTTTGACACTCCACGAAACGCAAGTGTAATAAAAATTATAATCGCAAGTGACACGAGGATCACAGCGAGAATTGATTTTGTCGTGAGTTCTTTGCTGATTGACGGACCAATCGCGCTAAAGCTTTTTTCTGTGTACGGGAAAGCTCCATTCACACTCAATATCTGAGCAAGTACAGGTCGATCTGCCTCCTCAAGTGTTCTGGTTTTTACAATTAATTCTTTCTCACCAGAAACCTGGACAGACACTTCTCCAAGGCCAATATTTTTTGCCTCATTTCTGATCTGCTCTACTTCTGGCACTACGCCTGTATATTGTGCTGTCACAATTGCCCCCCCTTTAAATTCAATTCCTGGTTTTAATCCAAATGTAAACACAGCTACAAGCGATCCAAGCACAAGGAGTGCTGAAAAAGTGAGGAAGAAAATTTTATTTTTAATGATAAACATATTATTTTATTTACCGCTGTTAAAGCCATTAGAGAACAAGAACCGTGCAAAGCGGCCATTTTGTTTTCCCGCTACCGAAATAAGGAAAAGACGTGTAATAACGATTGCTGTAAAAAGACTCACAAGAACTCCCATACCAAGTGTGAGCGCAAATCCTTTGACAACCGAAGATCCCAGCCAGAATAGAATTGAGGCCGAAATAAGGGACGCAGTGTTTGAATCTCGAATTGAAGACCATGCACGTGTAATACCGAGAGAAACCGCTTCCTTAATAGTCTTTCCAGCACGCATCTCTTCTTTCATTCGTTCAAAAATAAGAACATTTGCATCTACCGCAAGACCCATTGAAATAATAAACCCCGCAATACCTGCTGCAGTAATTACCACAGGGATGAGTTTAAAGAACGCAAGCATGATTGCAACGTATGCAGAAAGTGCAATAACCGCAAGTACTCCCGGAAGTCGGTACCAAAAAATAAGAAAGATTACAATAAGAAGGAATCCATACGCAGCAGCCTTCACGCCTTTTTCTACAGAGTCGGCACCAAGAGTTGCGCCCACTACCTGAGAACCAATGAGTGTCACTTTGAGTGGTAACGCACCCGAATTAAGTCGTCCTACAAGATTGCGAGCTTCTTGCGGAGTAAAATCTCCTGTAATAACTGCTTGTCCTCCTGTAATCTTTTGCTGAACAGTAGGAATAGAGAGCGGTGAACCATCGAGGAAAATCGCAACAGGTTTACCGATATTCGCACCGGTAATTTCTTCAAAGAGTTTTGCACCTTCTTCGTTGAACTGAAGTGAAATTACTGGTTTACGTGTTGTTTGGTCAAACTGCAAACTTGCTTTTGAAAGCTGTCCCCCACCAAGCTTTGTTGTAATGTATGGATCAACAAGATCTTCTTGCGATTCAGGAGTTACATTTATATTAACAACACCGTCTGCCCCAACAGTTGCTGTCGACTCGAGTGCTGCACGTGCCTCAAGAATTTTCTGATTCTTGGCAACAATAGCTTCGTAGTCAGGACTGAGGGTTTTGAATTCAAGGAGTGGTGTTTCTCCAATTGTTTTTGCCGCCTCATCAAGATTAGTAACACCCGGAAGTTCAACCACCAAACGATACTCACCACCAGTGAAAGATTTTTCTGTTGTTACAACAGGTTCAGACACACCAAGAATATTAATACGTCGTTCAATCACATCACGTAGCGATGCCATCGCAGCACCAATCTCAGATGGTTCTGTTTTTGAAACATCAGCACTAAATACAAGTCGTGAGCCGCCCGCAAGGTCAAGACCCAAACGAAACGGATACTCAGCCCGAAGACTCGCAACTGTTGATGTTGGGTAGATTAATTTTACGTTTTGGTTGCCATCAATAAATGAAGCAAACTTTGGCTCACTTCCCACCACAAACCAGCCGATACCGAGCGCGGCAACGACAAGTAAGATACTACCTATTTTTGATTTCCACATACCCACTATCCTAGCGCATAGAACCCTTTTTTCAAAGGGGTGTCAAAAACAAAAAACCACTCAAGGAGAGTAGTTTTTTGTTTTTTTAGATTACAGAGATTACTTAATTTCGTATGTAATAGTTACTGACGATGAGATCTTAGAGTCGCCAATTGGAAGTACTGACGGTGCAGCAGAGCCTAATTCCATAGAATCCATCGCTTTCATAGCCATGTATGGCATATATCCTCGATCACCTCCTTCTGTGAAAGATACAACTCGGACAATTTCTACCCCAAGCTGCTTAGCAAGCACATCTCCCTTTGCACGAGCTTTTTCTATAGCTTCTTTTCGAGCTTGTGCTTGAATCACTTCAAGCTCTTCATCTTGGAAGCCGAGGTTTGGACCGTCAACTTGTGTTACTCCAGCATCACGAAGTGCGTCAATAACAGAACTTAATTTTTCACTTTCTCGAACTTTAATAGTTACCATTTGGTATGCATCGTAACCTACAACTTTCGGAGTATTATTTGGACAATACCCACCATTACACGGAGTAGCTCCGTAATCGTACTTTTCGTTACGATTGATAGATGTTGTCGTGATGTCTTTTTCTACAATACCAATTGCCTTTATTGCTGCAATTGCTTTTGCTACAACCTGGTTTCGCATATCTTCAGCCTCCTTTGCTGTTTTTGCATCGTTACGCTGAGTAAATGTAATAGTTCCGCCTGTTGGCTTTGCATCTACTGACGCTTCAGCACTTACCGAAATAATGTTTGTTGCATTAAGCCCAGCACCAATAAATCGCCATCCTTTTCCAAGTGAAACCATAGCAACTATGGCAAGCACAATAAGTGCCACCATCAGCCATCCTCCCATCTTAAAGAAAAATTGTTTTTGTTGTTCCATATGATATTAGTATACGCTTAATGTAACGATTAGATAGGTAGAGGTGTGACTCACTACATAAAAACCCTCGCTTTTGCAAGCGAGGGTCAAAGTGTCAAAGACCTGTTTTTAATGACCTGAGACCTTGCGGCGCACCGCCAAAATCCGATGGCGACTATCCATATCGCCGCTCCGGCGGGCGAGGCACAAGTACCGCTCCCTGCCGTCAAACCACAATCTCGGCATGCCCCGAAAGAAATTAATGACACACTCGGAACCGAGCGCGATGATGGTGTACTTACGTTGCTCGTTGGATTATTTCTTCCCAAAAGCAACTAAGTGTAAAAGTCTTGCAAGGCTTTTGTCAATTGCTAAATGTTTTTCTTGTACATACGCTCTTTGGCATATTGTTCACTACCCTGCATATTTGTTGGCACTTTTTTACCCGGATTGAAAATATTTTTGGGGTCAAAAAAATGCTTAATATCAGCAAACAATTCTACTAATTCCTTTCCGTATTGCTTTTCTAAATAATGTGTTTTAAGTAAACCATCATTGTGATCGACACTTATAGAGCCACCGAGCTCAATAACAAGATCATACACTCGGTGAGAAAGTTCAAAAATCATGTCAGGAGTTTTATCGTCAGAAAAGTCGACAAGTGGAATAAGGCGAATGCTGCCATCACCAATGTGTCCCGCATACGTATATGTTAATGAATACGTGTCTAGAATTGGCTGCAACCGAGTGAGAAACTCTCCGTAACGATTTATAGGTACGATAGTGTCTTCAATACATGGAGCGACGCGGTTCTGTGCACTTTTTAAATCCATAAGCATCTTAAAGCTCGCGCGACGAATAACAAAGAATGCATCAAGTGTTTCTTTGTTTTCTGGAATATACGGCGTAATGTTGTGTATACGAAGCGCCTCTACAATTTCCTGCTGCTTCATCCGAGTTGCTTCGTCGGTATCTTCTGCAACTTGAATGAATACAGTGATAATTGCGTTGTCAGAAACAGTTGCAACAAGCGCAGCTTCTTTTGGATAATATGTTTTTGCAAGTGCATAGGTGTGCATGTCGTATGTTTCAACACTTTCTGGATTGCACACTTTAAGTGCAGGCAATAACTCCCCCAACACTTTTACATCAGTAAGCGCGCATGCAACCAAACGACGATGATGGGGAATCTCGGTAAGTGCGAGCGTTACACTTGTTACAATTCCAAGTGTTCCCTGAGCTGCCACAAAAAGTCTCGCTAGATTGTAGGTGTTCTTTTTTTGATTGTATATCTTCCAAAGCTGGTAACCTGCAGCATTTTTTGTAACCTTTGGAACTTTTGTATTAAAAATATATTCATAATGATCTAAAACATGTGCGACTTTTCTGTAGAGTTCACCTTCTCTGTTTTGCAGCTGTTGTTTTTCAAACCATTCTTCCTTTGTAAGTTCTTTGCAGGTGTACACACTACCATCTGAAAGGACAACATCTAAACTCTTTACCCAGTCTATGGTTGCCCCATAGCGCACCGAAAGCTCACCTGAAGCATTGTTTCCTATCATTCCACCAATTGCACAAAAATCTTTGGAGGATGTATACGGCGGGAACATGAGACCATGTGGAGTACATACAGCTTCTACGTCTTTGTACTTCGCACCACTTTCTACAGTGATTGTTTTGTGTTTTATGTCGAGCGCCGTCACGGTACCCATGTACCTTGTGACGTCAAGAATAATACCTTCATTGAGTGGCCCACCGGACATACACGTTCCAGCTGCACGAACAGTGAGAGACGTTTTTTTCTTTTGTTCGGAAACAAGCTTCGTTATTCTTGAAATATCAAGAGATGATTTTGGAAAAATAATTCCCTCAGGCTTGACAGAAAAAATACTTGCATCAGTGCTGTATGCTTCGCATACTTTTTTTGAGTCGTCATACTCAAATGAAGAAAAATGATCATTCATATATACAGTGTATCAAATTTTAATGACGACTGAGACTATACTTTTGAAATATCGTTAAATATAACAATATTCCACACCTTTTTGCCTAAGAAAATATTCCAGGGATTATATGTTACAAATGTAATTCCTGCATTGTTAACCACCGTGAGATACGTGAGCGTTGCATGTACAAGTGGGGTGAGTTTTGTTCCGTATGTAATGTGCGCAAGGATCATTTTCAAAAAAATACCATGTGTTACACAAGTTATTGTTTTGTGAGGTCGAAAAGCAACATAACGAAGCAGTTTCTTTGCTCGTTTTTGCAAGTCAG
>Ga0209181_10004982_pt1 | contig 19369 bp, 13 predicted proteins | sample MAT05_FD_187208 | JGI IMG/M metagenome (GOLD analysis project Ga0209181, IMG submission 187208) | Freshwater microbial communities from Lake Fryxell liftoff mats and glacier meltwater in Antarctica - MAT-05 (SPAdes) (version 2) | ecosystem: Environmental > Aquatic > Freshwater > Ice > Liftoff... | reverse complement strand
CAATCCTCGTACTCGCGCAGCTTGCGGAGTTTGTCACCTGCCCCGAACGGATCGATCACGCTCATGCCGAACTGTTTGTCCAAAACGATCGGTGGCTACCGATAAACCTTCGGTATCACCGAACCGGTTTTGCACAGTCTTACCAACACCTTGCGTCACCTCTAATAATGGAGGCAACCAAAACCCAGTTCAACATGAGAAACCTTCTGGCTTTCGCGGGAATAGTTGCAATCCTGCACTGTGCTACAGCACAAACGGTCAATGGCACATCGGCAACGGCAACCTTCTCCGGTTTGGACAAAGCCGGTGCCAGCGCTTCCATTAAGCCCATGGTAAACGGAGTTGCCATAGGTGAGTGGCAGTTCAAAGGCAACGGGAAAGGAAAGACTGAAATCTACGGTGACTTCACACCCTCTGGAATCACCAAATTCACAATGAACCTATATTCAGGAACAACAAAGGTCGCTTCTGTGCCAATGCAAGGTGGACCTTCACCCATCGAGTTGACCATAACCGAACGCTTGGTAAATTCAGAGGAAGTATGTGCTGATGACGAATGGTGGCCTGTGTTCGTTGCTGCGTATATGGTGATCAGTTGCGCTCATGTGAGCTACCATAGCGAAACGGTCAATGGACAAACGAACTCAACATTTGACGCAAGTTGGGATTGTGCCGGTATGACCACGGTTTCAACCGGAAGCGGCCTGTACAACAATGTTAGCCGTATTGAGTTCGTATCAGGAAACGGCAATGGGACAATGCTTAAAGGAGTCAATGCTCTTGGTTTCTCAGGCTCTGCTGGTGGTGTCGTAACCTCTGTGCGTTAAATAATGTGATGGACGGGCATCGTTAATTTGCCCGTCCATCAACTTCTCATCCTATGAAGAATCAAGCCTCACTGCTTTTGGCGCTCATTGTGACCGCCTTCGCAATTCTCGTCCAGCAGGTGCTGAGTCTTGTGCTATCAGTGATGAACTTGGTGCCTACCATGGCAACAAGCGTGGAGTTGAAACATGGCAAGATCCTACTGGATGGAACTAGAAGTATGTCGCTGTTTGAGCTCCCCATTGCAGGGACCGGATTGCTCTGGGGTTGCCTCGCAGGTATTACCATCATCTTCATTGGTGCGTATTTCATGGCTCGGCGCAGTTTGGATGACCTGAATTTCAAGACATTCAGTTTGCGTTTGATGGCACCTTGGGTGGTTGCCTACGTCGCGTTCGGCTTTCTGGGCTTTTGGCTTGAGAGCAACTACCCGATGTTCCGAAGTGATAGTATGACCTCCATGATCCAAGCCAGCAAGAACAACCCGATTCTTGCTTTACTAGGCATTGGTGTGGCTGCGCCGTTCTTCGAGGAACTCGTTTTCCGGGGATGGCTGTTCAAGCGAATGCAGCTGATCTTCGGTGCTATGGCGGCCATTATCGCGACAAGCCTACTCTTCACCATTATCCACTTACAATATAACGCATACATCCTGTGCGCCTTGTTCGTCCTCGCCCTCATCCTTGGTATGATGCGCCACAAGACCGGCTCCATCTGGCCAAGCATCATCATCCACTGCCTCAACAATACGATCGCCACGTTGGTGGCCTTCAACCAGATGTGACCGTATGGCCCAGCGCACGCGCAGGTTTCCGCTCGTTGCGCTAGCGATCTTTGTCCTCGTAACGACGCAGGCACAACTACCATCCAATGGCCCGCTTGCACTGTTGCCTGGTCAACCTTCGATCGACACCACTGCCCTAGTCGGCAACATGCCTAGATCCGACACGGCGAGCATTCAGCACGCTTCGATCGGGCGAACAACGGTTACGGCCTTGTACGGCTCCTTGAGTGCCACGTACGCGGCCAGTGTAAATTGGGGTGGGCAGGACCAGAAGAACTACGCCTTCGTTGGCAACGTGCTATATCGGCACAATGTTTTCGAAGGCAGCCAAAGTCACGCGCATCAGGTCATGGCCGACCTCGGCTATCTCAAGTTCGTTGACAGTATCTGGGTAAAGAACATCGATCGGATACAGACCAATTTCTTGTGGAGCAGCATGGGTAAGCGCCTGAACCAATCGTACATGATCGCCTTCGGCACGCAGTTCCTCCCGAACACGTTACCCCTGTACAATGTGGAAACAGGCACCGTAACGGATGCATCCGTTGGCGGCTTCCTCAATCCATTCGCCTTGGAGGCCGGGTACGGTGCGGTGTTCACCTTTTGGAACACGAGCAACATCAACTTCGCGTTCGCCACGCTCAAGCTCAACAGTTCACCTAAGGCGACCACTCCAGTGCCGTTCGCTGAAAGTAACACCATTGAAGGAAGCAACGCCTACTACTTCCTCAGCTACGGCTTCTCGGTAGCTGCTGCCATCAACAAACCGTTCGGGCAGCATGTGCAGTGGATCAACAACACACGTGTGTTCGGCAACGGGGTGGACAGGGATCACGTGAACCTGGACTTCAGCAACATGGTGATCGTGAAACTGTGGAAGTATTTGCAATTGCGCATGGACACACGGCTGGCGTACAACCCCATGCTCAACTACAACTTGCAATTCCGGCAGGAGGTGCTGGTGGGCTTCTTCTACGAGCGGAATCGTTGATGGTAGCCACAGGTCGCTGGGCGATCCGCTTGCGCTGGTTGGGACAATGCAGGGGCTGAGAAAACTTGGTGGCGATGGCGGCTCAATGCCCCACCTCGCTGCGCTCCGCACCCTCCAACTCTTCGATCGTCCTTCTCGCCGCTTCCAAACGCACCCGGTTGTTCTTGCTCACGAGCATGTTGGTGATCAGCTTCTCCATGCGGTGGTGCAGCGGAATGAGCAACCCGGCGATGGCGGCCATGGCCAGCAGCATCAGGATCGGCGAGTGGTTGGTGATGCGATCGAGGAACGGATGCAACAACAAGTTGATGAACTCGAAGAAGAGCAGCAGCGCGATGAGCGAGAGGTTCTTGATGGCCTTTGCACCCACCACCGCCGTGCGGCTGAAGATGAGCAGGAAGATGCCGAGCGTGATAACGATGAGGGCGATGATGCCGAACTGGATGTTGCGTGAGCGTTCGGCGTTGGCTTCCGCAAGCGCAGCTTCTTCCTCCTTGACCTTCAGCTGCTGGCCGAAGCGCATGTTCTCCACCTTGCTCAGCGCATCGGCATTGACCAGGCTGTCCTGCAACGCGGAATGCAGCTTCAAACTGACGTACGCACTGTCCGGTTTGCCTGCGGCGTGATAGGCTTTCTCCAAAAGGTCCGTGGCATCGAGCGAGGAGGGCAGGTTCGCGGTCCGTTCGGCAACGGCCAAGGCGTGCGTACCCAGGCCGATCGCACCCTCGGCATCCTTCATGGAAAGTCGCACTTGCCCGAGCCCCACCAACGCTGAGGGCATCACCCTGGCTACCGCGAACGAATCGCAAACAGCGATGGCCTTTTGGAAGAAGAGCTCCGCCATGTCCGTCTCTCGGTTGGCCGCATAGGCCTTTCCCAGGATCAGTTGCGAGCGGGCATAGCCGTAAGGGTCGCTGGCCACGGATGTGATCACATTGGACCGTTGCGCATAGAACAACGCGGAATCCAGCATCCCCAAGGCGCCATACGCTTCGCTCAGGTGGCAGGCCGTGCGGTTCACTTCGCCAAGGCCGGTGATCTTCGCCTCACCACGCTTCAGCCAAGTGATCGCCTCACGGTATTGGGCCATCAGTTTGAACAGGATACCGATCTCCTTCTCCACCCAACCGATCTGATCCGGAACGCCACCGTGCTCGGCATAGCTCAGTGCTTTGTACAGGTAATCCAGACCCTTGCCGGGATCGCTGTCCCTACAGGAATAGCCCACCACCGTGTAGGCCCTGGCATGGAGCGTGTCCTGTCCTAGTTCGGTCGCTAGGTCGAGCATCAAGAGCGCTGTGCTGCGCTGATCTTCCGCGCGCCCGCCATACATGCACGCGGTGGCGTGGCTTTGCGCGGCCTGGAACCGGACGATCGCGGACTTGGACAGATCATGCCGGACATCGAGCGTGTCGAAAATGGCGGTCGAATACTGTGCATGGCATGACCATGCGGATAGAACAAGGACCGGCACGATCAGGTAGCAGCGAAGAAATGACCATGAGAAAGCAAGGTTCGATATTGTTCGGAGTGTGCGGTTGTAGGAGATCATTGGAGGCGGACCGGCTTGCCCTCAAAGATGATAGAAAGAGGCTGAGTTGATGCGAGCAATAGGCCACCCGCACAGACGCCGTACGTGCAGATGCTCCGCAGGTGGGTATAGGCCAGCCTAGCACATTCCAAAGTATCCGGTCCATTACCCCGCGCATTTCAGCCAAAGGGGACGTTTCGCCGGTACACACCCTCAAACCCACGACCTTTGCGCAATATTCCTTGGCCAGCGCTTTATGCTCCGTTCATCCCTACTTTGCTCGCTCTTAAGCTCTCTTGTCCTCTCCATCGCTCCGGTATCCGCCCAGCTCCTCATCAACGAGGGAAGCAGCCGGAATGCGCACACCATAGCCGATGCCACGGGAGACCATCCGGATTGGATCGAATTGTACAATGCCGACAACACCGCTATCGATCTGGAAGGGTATACGTTGAGCGACGACCCGCTTGAACCCACAAAGTGGACCTTCCCATCGGTACAGATCCCCGCCCAAGGCTTTTTGATCGTGTTCTGTAGCGGCGATGATCACGGTCCTCTGACGGGAATGACCACCGTGGTGGCGATCACCGACTTCGATCCCGTGGAAGGATGGAACAGTCACGCGCTCTCAACCCTGTTCAACTGGGATGGTGCATCGAATCTGATGATCCAGACCTGCGCGCTACGTGAAGAGGGCAATGGACTGAACGCCATCTTCAACCAGACCACGACACCGTTCTTTTCGAGCGCTTACGTGAACGGCCACGACCCCTTGCTCACGTGCGGCATGACGTACGGTGATCTCACACCACATCGCCCCGTAATGCGCTTCAATGGGACCACCATCGGTAGCAACGACTGGTCCAACTCGTTCGTGCAGCTACCGGCACCCTACGCGAACTGGTACGGTGGCGCGAAAAACGCATTCTTCCTCAAGGCCAGCGAACTGGTCTCCGCAGGACTCACCGCAGGCCCGATCAATACCATCGCCTTCGATGTGATCTCAACGAATGATGCTGAGTTGGAGCAGTTCGACATCCGCATGGCACTGACCACCGATACGGCGCTCACCGCCACCTTCTTTCCAGCGAGTGCCATCAACGAGGTGCACGCGAACTTCAAGCTGGGGCGAAATGGCGAAGTGGTCTACCTCTTCGCACCAGGCGAGGTCTTGATCGACAGTCTGGATGTGCTGCAAGCCGCGCCGGACCATAGCAACGGTCGTTCACCGGACGGATCGGCCTCCGACTCCTTGTTCGCAATACCGACACCCGGTGCATCGAACAACGCTTCTACGCCCTACGCTCTCTACGCCTTGGCACCGACGCTTTCCGTACCGTCGGGCATTTCCTCCTTCGCGATCACGGTCTCCATCACCGATCCCGACCCCCTTCCCAGTGAAGTGCGCTACACGTTGGACGGAAGCGAACCCACAATAGGTTCAACATTGTACACAGGTCCTGTGGCGATCGATGCGTCGACCGTGCTGAGCGCGCGCGTCTTCAAGGAAGGGCATGTACCGAGCAACATCACGGCCGCTTCCTACTTGATCGGTGTACACCATACCACACCGGTCATCTCCTTGGTGACACCGGACGAAGATCTCAATGGCCTTGAAGGGATCTTCACCAACTGGCACCTCGACGACGAGATCCAGGCGCATATAGATTACTTCGATGCCGATGAGCAACTCGTCTTCTCGCAATACACCGGCATGCAGGTGGATGGTGGTCTTGGCGGTAGCCGTGGGTTCCCGCAACACTCCTTCCGACTGGAGTTCGACAACGATGTACTGGGCGATGGGCGCGTGGACTATCCGATGATCGCGAACCGTCCGGAACGCACGCGCTACAGCCGCATCTACCTGCGCAATGGAAGCAATCAATTCCAGATCCTGCCCCATAAGGATGCCGTGCAAGTGGCGGCCATGGCCGGGGAAACGAACAGCTACTACTCCGCATGGTCGCCGGTGACCGTCTACATCAACGGTGGGTATTTCGGACTTTATGAATTGCGCGAGAAGTTCGACGCAGAGTACTTCCGTTCGTTGGAACAAGCCGATACCGATTCATTGGACCTGCTCTCCCTGAGCGCTTGGAATGGTTATGTGTTGCGGCCCACGGAAGGTGAAGTCGATCCCTTTTGGCGGGACTACGCCGCCTTCCAACTGTTGGATCCGGCAAGTCCCGATTTCTGGGAACAGGCCGACACCCGTTTCGACCTGACGTGGTATACCGACCACATCATCGGCCAGCAATGGATGGGCACGGTGGATTGGCCCGGGAACAACGTGAAGATCTACCGCTCCAATGTGACCGATCACCGGTGGCGCTTCTGTACCATCGATCTTGAAGTGGCCATGGCTCCCAACGGCCAGACCGATCACTTCTTCAATGGTATATCGTTCACCGCCAACCAACCGGAGGTGATCCCCTACACACGCATCTGGCAACGCAGCATCGAGAACCCCCGTTTCCACGACCACTTCATCAACCGCTTCGCCGATGTGATGAACAGCGCCTACCTGAATGACCGCATACTCGCCATTGCGCAAGACTACTTCGATCAGGCACGCCCCGAAATGGGCCTGCAATTCGAACGTTGGGGCGGTCCCGATACCACCGCTGCGTTGGCCACGTTCGAGGCGGACAACGCTGCCTTCATGTCAGAACTCGAACAACGTACGCCTGTGGTGCGCGACGATCTGCAGCAGTTCTTCGCGCTACCACGGCAGTTGGATGTGACCTTGGATGTGCTACCTGTCGGCGCAGGAACGATCCGCATCAGCACCTTGCGACCGGACACGTATCCATGGCAAGGCGTGTACTTCGATGGTGTTCCCGTGAAATTGGAGGCAGTGGCCAATGAGGGTTGGTACTTCAGCCATTGGACACCGAACACATTGCTCAATGATACATTGGACGCACTGTTCTTGGATACGCTCGCTGCGGATGCCATCCTTTTCGAGGCGCACTTCACCACCGATCTTCCAACAGCTGGCATAGGGCCGGAAAGAAATGACCTCATGACCATGGCGCTCTATCCCAATCCAGCGAGCGCTGAACTCTTCATCCAGAACAACAATGCCGTGATCGGCCGCACGCACTACCAAGTGCTCGACATGCGCGGCCAAATACTGCAACAAGGCGTGCTGCAGGCCGGACGAAAGCGCAGTACCATCGATATCGCTCCGCTCGCATCAGGCCCTTACCAACTCAGCTTCGTCGGTGAAGAGGGACTGCGCGAACTACTCCGTTTCGTGAAGTTGTAAGGCCGGCTCGGGGCAAATTGTCGTCAGCGACCAAACTCTATACTAACTCGAACCATGAGCAGTACCTCGAGCGACCGTCACATCGACCTCGGTTTCCTCAGCGGACCGCGTTCCCGTTGGAAAGAGTTCCGTAGTGTGATCGATATCGCACGCGAGTTCGTCATGGGGTTCCGCAAGTTGCACTTCGTGGGGCCATGCGTCACGTTCTTCGGCAGTGCGCGGTTCAAAGAGGACCATCGGTACTACAAGGACGCACGCGCATTGGCACAACGTGTCGGGCGCGTTGGTTTCACGATCATGACCGGTGGCGGGCCCGGCATCATGGAAGCGGCCAACCGGGGTGCGCGCGATGTAGGTGCCCGCAGCGTGGGCTGCAACATCGTGCTGCCACATGAGCAATACGCGAACCCATACCTCGATGTGAGCTTGAACTTCGAGCGCTTCTTCGTGCGCAAGGTGCTGATGGTGAAATACAGCATCTGCTTCGTCGTGATGCCCGGCGGCGCTGGAACATTGGATGAGCTTTTCGAGACCATCACGCTTATCCAGACCGGCAAGGTGAAGAACTTCCCGATCTTGCTTTACGGGAAGGATTATTGGGCACCGACGTTGCAGCAGATCGACCGTATGGTGGCCGAAGGGACGATCGGCAAGGAGGAGCTCCGTTTCGTATTCGTCGCGGACACCGTGGAAGAAGCCACGCGCCTGTTGCAGGACAATTTGGTGACCATGTGGCAACAAGCTCGCAAGAGCAAGGACCAGCCCAAGTGGTGGTTCTTGGAGGACCGGGTTAACCCAACGATAGATCAGACTTAACATCGGTAACGTAGCGTTAACGTGCGCTCAAAGGACCGGTAACGGGGGAAGTGGAATTTTGCGGCGCGAAAGGTCAACCAGACCTGACGCGCATGCGATGTACCGATCGATCCTCCTCTTTGTTTCCCTTGTGGTGTTCGGTGGTCTCTTCGCGCAGAAGGGTACTGTCACCGGCACCGTCACGGCCGATGAGGCCGGGCGTATCCAGCCCATGCCCTTCGTGAACGTGGCGCTGAGAGGCACTGGCGTCAGTGCCAACACGGATCTCGACGGCAAGTTCACCATGGCCGCCGAACCCGGTTCCTACATCCTCGTGGTGAGCTTCGTGGGCTACGAACCCAGCGAACGGGCAGTGGCCATAACCTCGGGCGAACGCACCATCGCCGATGTGGAACTGAAAGGACAGGGCATCGAGATGAAGGAGTTCGAAGTGGTGAAAGTGGCCGATCGCGAGCGTGAGGGCGTGCTGCTGATGGAGCGGAAGGAAGCCACCGGACTGGTGCAGAACATCGGTGCACAGGAAATGAAAAAGAAAGGTGCGAGCGATGTGGCCGAAGGCGTCCAGAAACTCGTGGGTCTAAGCACGGTGGGTGGTCGCTATGTAGTTGTTCGCGGCTTGACCGACCGCTACAATTCGGCATACCTGAACGGCCTGCCCCTGCCATCACCGGATCCGGATATGAAGGTGGCGCCATTGGACATTTTCCCGACCGATGTAGTGGAGAGCATCTCTGTGACCAAAGCCTTCACACCAGATCTCTATGGCGATTTCTCCGGCGGTGCCGTGGACATCACCACTAAACGGGCCACGGGCGAGAACATCTTGAAGGTGTCCCTTGGCGGCGGCATGAACACACAAAGCACCTTCCGTGATCATCGCTCCTACAACGGCGGGAGCACTGACTTCTGGGGCCGTGATGACGGCACGCGGACCGTTCCGTCCCGCGCACTATCACAAGGGGTGAACTTGAACGGCGAGAACTTGCCGTTCGCCGTCAACTTCAACCCCACATCCAAGACCGCTTCTCCGGACCTCAATTTCGGCCTCTACGGTGGCACTAGCATCAACCTGGGCCGAAACTGGAAGCTGAACCTGGTAGGCACGGCAAACTATCGCAACGAATATCGCTACCGCAACGGTCAGGTCCGCATCATCAACACGAGCAATACACCCCTCGTTGATTACACGATGGAGAGCTGGCAGTTCAATACCCAATCCTCGGCGCTGGGGTCCGCTTCGTTGGATATGGGCGACCACCACCGTATCGGCTTTACCCGTTTGTGGGTGAACATGAGCACCGATGAGTACCGGATCAACTACGGAGAGCATTTCGACTACCAGGACAACGTGTATGCCCGTAGATACACCTACCGCCAGAACACCGTGGTGACCGACCAGGTCGCCGGTCGTCACGGCTTCGGCTTCAAGGACCGTTTGCTGATCGAATGGAGCGGGGCCATGAGCACCGCCGACGCTGTTGAACCCGATCGCCGCCAACTCGTTTACCTCTATCAGCCCGGCGATGCCGAGAACACATATCGTTTCAATGCCATCGACCGGCTGGAGAACCACCGTTGGTACAGCGCACTGGAAGAGGAAGAGGCCACGGCCCGCGCTGGTGTCAGTTACCGCTTGCTGCAGCGAGAGACCCCGGATGGCATTTCACCCATCCTCATCCTGCGCACCGGTGTACAGATCAAGCGTAAAGAGCGTGTTTTCGGGTACGACATCTTCGCCTACAGTCTACAGAACATCAACGCCGACAACCCCGAAGGCGTGGAATTGAACAACCCGGATCAATACCTGAACAACACGGCTTACCAGAGCCAGGAACTCACTATTGCGAAACTCACCGGACCGGAATCCGACCACACCATCAAGCAGGACATCAACGCCACCTACGTCGCGGCCGAATACGATGTGATCCCGCAAAAATTGAAAGTAATGGCCGGTGCCCGCATGGAGCAGGGCGAGCAACGTATCGTGTACCGCAAGCAGAGCGATTCGTTCTACCAGGCTGCTCGTGTGGCAGGCATCACCTCTACCGACCTCTTGCCGTATGCCTCTCTGAAATACGATATCAGCAAAAAGGATATCGTACGCGTTAGTGCCAGCAAGACCATCAGCCGTCCGGGGTTCCGTGAAATGGGGCCCTTCGAGTACACGGAATTCTTCGCCGGGACCAAGAACGTGGGGAACCCCGACCTGAAGAACGGTGAGAACTACAATGCTGATGTACGGTACGAACGCTACTTCGCACCCGGAGAACTGGTCGCGATCGGCGCTTTCGGAAAAGTGCTTGACAACACGATCGAAAAAGTCGCACTCGCCACCGCAAGCGGTCAGTTGCAGAGCTTCCGGAACACGGGCAGGGCACAAGTAGCAGGGGTTGAATTCGAAATGGTGAAGAACATCGGAACGCTCTTGGGCGCCGACAGCACCGTGTGGAACGACTTCAGCGTAGGCATGAACGCCGCGTTGCTCTACTCCGAACTCACCATTCAACAGCAGGCCGGTAACGCCAACAGCGCTGATGTGGTGCTCACCAATGAGAAGCGACCCATGCAAGGTGCTTCACCCTATTTGGTCAACTTCGACCTGAGCTACGCCCGCGCGATCGGCGAGAACGTGAAAGGGACGGTAACGATGGCCTACAACGTGTTCGGGAAACGTGTGTTCGCCGCAGGGGCCAACGGGTTGGGAGACCAGTACGAACTGCCCGTGAACACGCTGAACCTCGTGTTCCGCGCGGATATCGGCAAGAAGTGGCAAGCGAACATCACTTGTCGCAACATCATTGATGCACACTTCCGCGTGTCACAGGAAACACCCGCAGGTACGTCGCTCGTCAACGACTATCGTATCGGTTCCACCTTCGGTGCAGGCCTCAGCTATCGCATCCTCTGATCCGTCGGCACAACCTACCAGAAGAGCTTGGTGTTAACACCAGGCTCTTCTTCGTTAACGGAAACATAAACCTCAACACACGGCATCTTAATGCTGCGCCGGGACCTTTGCACCGTTCGATAACGAAACCAATCAACGGAACCTATGTCCCTGACCCGTAAACAATCAAACCCGCTGCTGATGGGCGCTCTCGCCCTCACCTTCGCCGGGTCGATCACCTCCTGCAAGAAAAACGAAGGCTGCACCGATCCCACGGCGACCAACTACGATGCCGATGCCGACAAGGATTGCTGCTGCGAATATGCTCCAGTGGGCAACAACACCACAACGATCAACGGCGAGACCTACTATATCCTTTCCGGTTCACTCAGCGACGATCGCACGTTGGACAATGACCGACGTTGGTTGGTGTCCGGTGGCCTGTTCGTGGGCAGCGGTGCAACACTCACCATCGAAGAAGGTACGCGCATCTATGCGGCCGATGATGCCACAACACCGTTCCTGAGCATCCAGCGTGGTGGTCGTATCAATGCCGTAGGAACAGCGGCTTCACCCATCGTCTTCACCACCATCAAAACCATCACCGGTGGCGCTGAGCGCGGTGCATGGGGCGGCATCATACTCAACGGGTATGCACCCATCAACATCTGCGGCAGCGCCAATTGCACTGCAGAAGGTGAAGGTGGAAGCGGTGTATACGGAGGAACGGATGCCAACGACAACAGCGGCACCATGAAATACGTACGCGTCGAGTACGCCGGTAAGATCCTTGGTACGGACAATGAACTGAACGGATTCTCCTTCAATGGAGTAGGCTCCACAACTGTGCTGGAACACCTCCAAGCCTACAAAGGCAGCGACGACGGCTTCGAATTCTTCGGAGGTGATGTAAGCCTCAAGTGGGCCGTTTCCACCGGCAACAGTGACGACAGCTTCGACTGGACCCACGGATGGCGCGGCAATGGCCAGTTCTGGGTGGTGCAGCAAGACGCGGCCACTGGAGACAATGGCATAGAGTGCGACAATTGGGAGACCGACTACACGGTTTCGCCGTTCAGCGAGCCACGGATCAGCAACTTCACCTTGGTAGGTGCCGATGATGGTAGTGCGAACCACGGGCTGCGCTTGCGCCACGGCACCAAAGGCAAATTGTGGAACGGCTTGATCACCGGCTTCGCACAAGGCATCCGCGTAGGTAGCGAGTGCGATGCGTACGTGACCGACGGTAGCCTTTTCGTGAAGAACAGCGCGCTTTGGAACAACACGGCCAACTTTAACAACGCAGGCATCATAGAGACCGATGTCGCCTACGCCAACACGACCACTAGCGCAAGTTTGACCGGCTACATCGGCACGGAGATCACCGGCGCTGTGGACCCGTCCGCGGTCGATAGCTGGTTCTCCGGTGTCACCTTCAAAGGTGCCGTGCAAACTTCTGATGATTGGACCGCCGGCTGGACCCTCGGACTCTGAGCACCGACGACCTTGAACGCGAAAGGCTCCTTCCGGGGCCTTTCGTCGTTCATCACCCCAGCGCGCCTTGCAGAATGGCAAGCAAGACTGCGTAGCGTGCCGTCTTCCCTAGGAGCATCAACAGCGCAGTGGATAACAGCGGCGCACGAAAAAGTCCGAGCGCAATGGCAATGGGGTCTCCGATCACAGGAAGCCAGCACAGCAGAGCGGCCCAAGCCCCGTAGCGATACACCAAGCTTCGCCATCGGTCGGCTTTCGCCGTGTCGATGCGCAAGCGTCGCAACAACTTTTCTTCAGGCACCCAGCGCCCGATCCCGTAGTTCGTCAAACCTCCCAAGGTGTTGCCGATCGAAGCCACCAACAACAAGGACAGGCTTGACCACGTGCCAAGGGCCATCAGGCCCAAAAGAGCCTCTGAACTGAACGGCAGGACCGTAGCCGCAAGGAAACTGGCTAGGAACAAGCCCCACAGCCCCGCTTCCGCCCATGCCGGTCCCAACTCCATCATGGCAAGGTTACGGTACGCGTCCGGCATGTACTTTGGTACGCTCAACGCCATGCGCCTTTTCACATCAGCCGCTTTTCTGGTCTTGCTCGCTCCCGCGAAGGCCCAGAACACGAACAACACGAACGCCAATTGGGGCGCCGGCACCCTGGGTGGTGGCCTGCAGATAGGCTACCCGACAGGCGACTTCAAGGCCCGTTTCGGCGAAACGATCTACGGCCTTTCGGCGAACGCGGCCTTTCCCCTGCGTCGCCTTCCCCTGCAGATCGGCTATGATCTCGGATGGGGCCGTATGGGGGCCGAATCTCAGCTTCCAAACTCCAGCGGCGGGATATTCTCCAGGCCCACAGGCCCCAAAGTGGAAGTTCGCAGCAACGTTTACGACCACTTGGCACTTCTGCGGCTGAACCCTTCACAAGGGCGCATACGGCCGTACGGCGATCTGCTCGTGGGTGTGCGGCACTTCGTTACCAGATCCACCTTGACCACTGCGAGCCAAGCAACGGAGGAGGAAAAGACCACCAACATCGTGAGCAGCTATGGATGGGCCGCGGGTGCCATGGTCGGCATAACTGCGAATCTCTACGCCGAAGCGCGCGTGGAACGGCTCTATACCGGTAGGGTCGAGTACGTGGATGTAGGGTCCATCGAGATCGCCAACGATGGCACTGTGAGCTACGCGAAACTGACCAGCAATGTGGACGTGATCAACGTCCAGCTCGGGGTCGGCTTCCGGTTCTGAGCCTGCGCTCTTGGCCATCGGGTGTTGGTAACCTTTGCGTAACGCTGCAAAAGCGCCTCGTAGATCGGTGCCAAATGGCCGTAAACTTGTGCCTGAAAAGAGCGACCAGACCGCCTACAACCCCCATTGGACGGGCAAAAACGCATCCATAGCGCCCTCCTATCCGTGTTCCACAAGGATGGGCTTGAACCCATCGTTCGCGAACTGGACCGCCTTGGCGTCCACCTCTATTCCACCGGTGGCACCCAGGAATTCATCGAGGGCCTCGGAGTGAAAGTGACCCCGGTGGAGGATCTTACCACCTATCCGAGCATCCTTGGTGGCCGAGTGAAAACACTGCATCCGAAGGTGTTCGGAGGGATCCTTGGCCGCCGTGATCTGGAAAGTGACGTGGCCCAATTGGAAGAGTACGCCATCCCTCCCCTCGACCTGGTGATCGTGGACCTGTATCCGTTCGAAGCGACCGTCGCCGCAGGCGGAACAGAGGAGGCCATCATCGAGAAGATCGACATCGGAGGCATCAGCCTGATCCGTGCGGCGGCCAAGAACCACCACGATGTGGTCATCGTTTCCGCGCGCGAGCAATACGCTGACCTGCTGCGCTTGCTGAAGGAACAGAACGGTTCCACCACGCTGGCCCAGCGCAAGAGCCAAGCTTCGAAGGCATTCGGCGTGAGCTCCCACTACGACAGTGCTATCCACGCATGGTCCACAGGAGAGCGTACCCAAGTGCTCCGCTACGGCGAGAACCCGCACCAGAAAGGTTCGTTCCGCGGCGACTTGGACGGGATGTTCGAACAATTGAACGGAAAAGAGCTGAGCTACAACAACCTGTTGGACCTCGATGCGGCCGTTGGATTGATCGATGATATGGCCACCCTCCCGGGTGTTCCGTTCGCCATCCTGAAACACAACAACGCCTGCGGGGCTGCGGTGCGCGGTACATTGAAAGAAGCTTGGGATGCCGCACTTGCCGGTGACCCCGTAAGTGCTTTCGGCGGTGTGTTGATCACTACGGCAAAGATCGATAAGACAACTGCCGAAGCCATCGATCCACTATTCTTCGAGATCATCGCAGCTCCCGGTTTTGAGGATAGCGCATTAGAGATCCTTCGGAAGAAGAAGAACCGGATGATCCTGCGTCGCAAACCGTCATCTCGGCCTGCTACGAAGGTGCGCACTGCCTTGAACGGCATTTTGACGGAAGATGCGGATACGGTGGTGGCCTCTAAAGAAGCCATGCGCGCCGCCAGCACCAAGGCACCCAGCGCACAAGAACTTAACGATCTGGTATTCGCCACGATCCTGGTGAAACACACCAAGAGCAACGCCATCGTCCTCGCCAAGAACAACCAACTACTCGCTAGTGGCACAGGCCAGACCAGCCGTGTGGACGCCTTGGAGCAAGCCATTTCAAAAGCCGGAAAATTCAAATTCGACCTGCATGGCGCCGTTATGGCAAGCGACGCCTTCTTTCCCTTCCCTGACTGCGTGGAGATCGCCCACAATGCCGGTATCACCGCGGTGGTGCATCCCGGAGGAAGCATACGCGATCAGGATAGCATCGACTTCTGTAACTCCCACGGAATGGCGATGGCCATCACCGGTACACGGCATTTCAAACACTGATATCGGCCCATGAGCTGGTTCAACTTCTTCACCCAAGAGATCGCGATCGATCTCGGCACGGCCAACACGCTGATCATCCACAACGATAAGGTCGTGGTGGATGAACCGAGCATCGTGGCCATCGATCGCACCACCGGAAAGGTCATCGCCGTTGGCCGACAGGCACAGCAGATGCACGGCAAGACCCACGAGAACATCAAGACCATCCGCCCCTTGCGCGACGGGGTGATCGCCGACTTCAAGGCCGCTGAGGAGATGATCAAGGGCATGATCCGCATGATCAAACCGGGCCGACAACTCTTCACCCCGAACCTGCGGATGGTGATCTGCATCCCCAGCGGTATCACCGAAGTGGAGAAGCGCGCAGTGAAGGACAGCAGTGAACACGCCGGTGCGAAAGAGGTCTACTTGATCCACGAGCCGATGGCAGCAGCGATCGGGATCGGGATCGACGTGGAGGAGCCGATGGGCAACATGATCATCGACATCGGTGGTGGCACCAGTGAGATCGCCGTGATCGCCCTCGGTGGTATCGTATGCGACAAGAACATCCGCGTGGCCGGTGACGAATTCACGCAGGACATCGAGGAGTACATGCGCCGCCAACATAACATCCTCGTTGGGGAGCGAACGGCCGAAACGATCAAGATCGAAGTGGGTGCCGCGATGACCGAGTTGGACAACCCACCGCCCGATTACGCGGTGCGCGGTCGCGACTTGATGACCGGTATCCCGAAGGAGATCACCGTCACCTACAGCGAGATCGCCCAAGCGCTCGACAAGTCGATCAGCAAGATCGAAGAAGCCATCCTGAGCGCGCTGGAAGCCACGCCACCGGAGTTGAGCGCTGACATCTACAAGACCGGTATCTATCTGGCCGGTGGTGGTGCATTGCTCCGCGGCTTGGACAAGCGCATCAGCATCAAGACCAAGCTTCCCGTTCACGTGAGCGAGGACCCCCTGCGTGCCGTTGCCCGTGGTACCGGTATCGCGTTGAAGAACATCGACCGCTTCCAGTTCTTGATGCGCGAATAAGGGCGCGAAATTTTGCACCCGTACCGCGCCGTTGTTCGGCGGTCGTCAGGGCGAATCCAACAATGCGCGACCTCTTCCGCTTCCTGTACCGCATCCGCAGCACGCTGATGTTCTTGGGGCTGTTGCTGGTCTCCATGACGCTGCTCTACAGCAGCAACGCACACCACAAGGCACAGGCCATCAGCTCCAGCAACGCTGTCGTAGGCACCATCTTCACATGGCGCAAAGAGGTAACGGACTATGCCAGTCTGAAAGAGGTGAACCGCAAACTCGCGGAAGAGAACGCCAGCTGGCGCAACCGCCACATCAGTACCTACACCCCGATGGAAGGGCTCTTCGCCAAGATCCAGGACACCATCCGCCAGCAGCAGTATCGGGTGATCACCACCAAGGTCGTAAACAGCACTTGGCACAAACCGAAGAATTACCTCACGCTGGACAAAGGCACCAAGGCCGGATTGCACGGTGACATGGGCGTGATCGGCACGAATGGCATCGTGGGCGTGGTGAGCGATGCCAGCCCCGGCTTCGCTTCGGTGATCAGCGTGTTGAGCCCGGACATCAAGACCAGCGTACAAATGCGGCGCACCGGACACTTCGGCCTGCTGTATTGGGACACGAACGACCCCTTGACCTCCTCCGTGATCGACATCGCGAAGCATGCGCGCATCGCTGTCGGCGATACCGTGGAAACACGCGGTGGCGATGGCATTTTTCCGGCAGGTGTCACAGTGGGTGTCGTTGAAACAGTGGAGGACGCCCCCGGAAACAACTACCACGCGATCACTATCCGTCTGAGCGAGGACATGACGCGCAGCGGCTTCGTGTATGTGGTGGAGGACCTGCACCGCTTGGAGCGCGACACCTTACAACTCGAGAACGAACGACCATGATCGTCACCGTACTCGCCAACTTCCTGCGGTTCCTTGTCCTGATGCTCTTGCAGGTGCTCGTGCTCGACCATCTCGATGTGTTGAACGGCTACATGGTACCCTACCTGTACGTCTTGTTCCTGCTGATGCTGCCGATCGAATTGCCAGCTTGGGCACAACTTACAGCGGGTGCAGTGACCGGCTTGACGATGGACTATTTCAGCAGTACACCCGGCATGCACATGAGCGCCTGTGTGGTGATGACGTACGCACGAACGAACCTGCTACGCCTGCTCGCACCGCGTGAAGGATACGAGTTCGGCATGCGCCCTACCCTGCCGCGCATGGGTATCGCGTGGTACTTCACCTATGCCGGTCTGCTGATCCTGATCCACCATCTCTGGTTGTTCTTCGTGGAAGTGCATCGCTTCGATAGTTTCTTCGGAACGTTCTTCCGCGCATTGCTCAGCGCGGCGTTCACCTTCGCGCTATGCCTGCTCGCCCAGTTCCTCACGACCAGTCCGGACCGTAGTCGCCGATGAACACCGAGTCGCGCAAATACGTGCTCATCGCCGGTGTTCTGTTCATCAGCTTCGTGTTCATCCTGCGCCTCTTTTGGATCCAGGTGGTGGATGGCAAGTGGAAGGCCGAGGCGGCGAACATGGCCGAACGCAGTGTGACGGTCTATCCTTCTCGCGGGTTGATCTATGACCGAAAGGAGCGCTTGCTCGTGGCCAACACACCGGTGTACGACCTCATGGTGGTGCCCAAGGAAGTGGAGCCGTTCGACACGGTGAAGTTCTGCCAGCTCGTGGGCGTTCCGGAGGGCACGTTCAAAGCACGGCTTGCCGAAGCGACGGCGTACTCGAAGCACAAACCGAGCATCATCGAGAAGCAGATCCCCGCCGATCAATTCGCTTCCATCAGCGTGCATTTGCATAAGTACCCCGGCTTCTTCGGTCAGTCCCGTACGTTACGCACCTATCCGCCGCACGCCGCTGCACACTTGCTCGGATACCTCAGCGAGGTGAACGCGAAAAAGGTGGAACAGGACCCCTACTACAAGTCCGGCGACGTGATCGGTGTGGGCGGATTGGAATCGTACTACGAGAAGGAAATGCGCGGTCGACGCGGCGTGAGCTATGTGCTCGTCGATGTCCATAACAACCAGAAGGGCTCGTTCAAGGACGGGCAGTACGATACGCTCGCGGTGGAAGGCAAAGACCTCTTCACCGGTATCGATCTGGACATGCAACGTTTGGGCGAGCAGCTGATGGTGAACAAGAAGGGCAGTATCGTCGCGATCGATCCGAAGACCGGTGAGATCCTGTGCCTTGTTTCAAGTCCGACGTACGATCCGGAACTACTGGTGGGGCGCGTGCGGAATACCAACTATGGGATCCTGCAGCGTGATCCGATCAAGCCGTTGTTCGATCGCGCTTTGCAAGCGCAGTATCCACCGGGGTCCATCTTCAAACTCGTGCAATCGCTGATCGCATTGGACGAAGGCGTGATCACCACGCAGACGGGCTTCCCCTGTAACAAATCCCTCGTCGGTTGCCACAACCACCCTGGTGCGGGAGACATTGAACATGCCATCCAATATTCCTGCAATCCGTATTTCTACCAAGTGTTCAAACGCATCGTTGAGCAGGACAAGGATCCGAACCGTTTCAAGGATGCCGCCCTGGGCATGACCGACTGGCACCGCTACATGCTCACCTTCGGTCTGGGACAACGCCTACCGATCGACCTACCATCGGCAAAGGGCGGCAACATTCCCGATGTGGCCTACTACGATCGCAAGTACGGCAAGGAAGGGTGGGCGTTCAGCACGATCTACAGCATAAGCATCGGGCAAGGTGAAGTGCTGGTGGCACCACTTCAAATGGCGAACCTCGCGGCGATCTTCGCGAACAAAGGATGGTACTACGATCCGCATGTGGTTCGTGCTGTTGGCCATCCGGACAGCCTTCAGCAGAAGTAC
>Ga0209181_10004980_pt1 | contig 19375 bp, 15 predicted proteins | sample MAT05_FD_187208 | JGI IMG/M metagenome (GOLD analysis project Ga0209181, IMG submission 187208) | Freshwater microbial communities from Lake Fryxell liftoff mats and glacier meltwater in Antarctica - MAT-05 (SPAdes) (version 2) | ecosystem: Environmental > Aquatic > Freshwater > Ice > Liftoff... | reverse complement strand
TGAACGCGGCTTCGTGCCGCTTACGTTTGCTTTTCATTTTCGGTGGTTTTGTGCTGTGTTTTCACACGCACTCCCACCGCCATTTCATCATCTAACCACTGGCCCGATTTTCGGGGTCCACCTCAGACAGCGAGCGCGGGAAGTGCAATCGAAGTGCTCGAACGCGTCAACGAAACTGGTAGTTCGACAGTGGTAGTTCGCCAAAACAAAAGGACGCAATTCAGTTGCGAGCTGCCTCTCAGCATTTCTAAAGTTCATGTGCTAACTCGGGGCTGGCGCACGATGCAGTGGAACGCAACGGTCTATGTGCGCGGCACTGTCCGTCACAGCGACCACGCGACCATCACGCTCCGTGGCTGGCACACAGGGTGTGCCGCCGATCCGATGTATTGTCACACTGGAGGAATAACGCGATGAAGAGGTTTCAAGGGAGAATACCATTGGTAAACACCTTCGGAAAAGCGACTCTACATCCAGTCGACGGCACACCCCTTCGACCACGCCGTCGGCTTCCTGCACGAGATGGAGAATGCGATAGGAGCGTTTGAATACGGGCAGTTCCTGCGTTTGCGGATATGCAGTATGACGGAGAAAGCGTCCGGCGTGTGCGGTGCCGGGATCGCTCAGTTGACAGATCGCTTCAGTCGGCAGGTCGTGTGCGTATTGCTCGCCGCGCTCGGGTTCATCGCGATCGGTCCAGTAGGCGACGATTTCTTCGAGGTCGGCCCAGGCGCTCTCCGTGAAGATTACGCGGAAGCTTTGCGCGGCAATCGTTGCTGCACTTTCGCCATGAACTCCTCGGCGTTGGATGTCCGGCCTTCGCGCACGTCGTCCATCGCCTCGCCAATGGCGTGATTCATCCGCAATGTCTCGCGAACTTCGACGAGCAGCGGGGAATCATCGGGCAGGTCGTCAACGAGGTCGTGAATCTGTTGCTTCAACGTCATGCGCGAACCGTAGCACAAACTCGCTTTTTCCCCCAACCACGAATTTATAACTACAAAAAGAACAAACACCGCTGCGCACCCGCATTGTGTCCGCGCGCGACATTCACCATTTTTAACACAACCACGACCATGAACACCAAAGACCTCATCAGACTCGGCGTGCCGCTTGGCGAGCCGGTCCGGCTTGCGCACGAGTTCATCCAGAACTTCATCGCGCAGGGGAACGACGGCGCACAGATCGAGACGGAAATTTTAAACATCGTCGCCAATCCGCCGGCGTTTTTCGCCGACGAGCTGCGTGCGCCGCTGGCCCGTGCGATCTATCGTCCGGTCTTCACGCCGCGCGCGGAACTTGCGCCGTGGCGTCAGTGGGGCGAGGGGCTCGAAGCCGAGGCGGTGAAGCAGATGGCCAATGCGTGTGCGCTGCCGGTCGCGGTGGCGGGCGCGCTCATGCCGGATGCGCACGTGGGCTACGGCCTGCCGATCGGCGGCGTGCTCGCGACTGACAACGCGGTGATTCCTTACGCCGTCGGCGTGGACATCGCGTGCCGCATGAAGCTGACCGTCTATGACCGCAAGGCGAACATCATCGCCGGGCAGCGCGACCGTCTCGCGAACATCATCGAGGATGAGACGCGCTTCGGGATGGGTTGCAGCTTCAAGCAGCGCCGCGAGCACGACGTAATGGACGAAGACTGGAGCGTGTCTCCCGTCACCGACCGTCTGCGCGACAAGGCGTGGTCGCAGCTCGGCACCAGCGGCTCGGGAAATCATTTCGTCGAGTTCGGCGCGTTCAAAGTGGCACAGGCTTTCAGCCTGTTCGCCGAGCAGGACCACAGGCTGAAAGCCTGTGCCACTTTGCCTCCGGGCGAATATCTCGCGGTGCTCACGCACTCGGGTTCGCGCGGCACGGGCGCGCAGGTGTGCGATTTCTACAGCAAGCGCGCGATGGCCCGTCACGAGCACTTGCCGAAAGAATTCAAGCAACTCGCGTGGCTCTCGCTCGACGACGCCGACGGCCAGGAATACTGGGCCGCGATGAACCTGATGGGCCGTTACGCCGCGGCGAATCACGCGCTTATCCACAAGCACATCGCCAAGAAGCTGGGCGCTCACGTGATCCTCGACATCGAGAACCATCACAACTTTGCGTGGAAAGAAACGCACGTCGTGAACGGCGAAACGCGCGAGGTGATCGTGCATCGCAAGGGCGCGACGCCCGCGGGTGCCGGAGTGCTCGGGGTCATCCCCGGCTCGATGGCAACGCCCGGCTACGTCGTGCGCGGCAAGGGTTCGCCCGAGTCGTTGCACAGCGCGTCGCATGGCGCGGGCCGTGTGATGAGCCGCACCCAGGCGATGCAGTCCTTCACCTGGAGCGCCGTGAAGAAGCAGCTAGCCGCCGCCGGCGTGGAGCTGCTCTCCGCGGGCCTCGACGAAGTGCCGGGCGTTTACAAGGACATCGCGCAAGTGATGGCCGCGCAAACCGACCTCGTGGACGTGCTCGGACGCTTCGACCCGAAGCTCGTGAAGATGTGCCCGGCCGTCGACCGCGCGGAAGACTGAGGGGGAATTTAGGATTTAGGATTTAGAGAATTAGGATTTTTAATTGGTGATGAACAAAGACGAATTGAAACAACGGACGAAGGCGTTTGCGCTTCGTGTGATGAAGCTTGTGGATCATTTGCCGCGCTCGAACAGAGGGCGCGTGCTTGGCGATCAATTGCTGCGCAGTGGAACCTCGGTCGCTGCAAACTATCGTGCGGCTTGCCGTGCGCGTTCGACGGCTGAGTTCATCTCGAAGCTCGGCAACGTGCTGGAGGAATCAGACGAGAGCGCGCTCTGTATGGAACTCATCATTGAGGACGAAATGCTCCCTGCAAAGCGCGTCGAATCCCTGCTCACCGAAGCGAACGAACTGACTGCCATTTTTTCACCGCGCGCCGCACCACGCAGCGCTCGAATCCTAAATCCCAAATCCCTAAATGCTAAATTCACCCACCGTTCTGGTGCTGAACCGGAACTGGCAGGCGATCCACGTGAAGACGCCAGCCGAGGCGTTCTGCATGATCGCCAGCGGCGCTGCGACCGCGCTCAACGTGCAGGGCGATGACTACATCACGCCCGTGCGCTGGGACGACTGGCTCAAGCTGCCCGTCCGCGAGAACGGCAACGCGGTGAACACCCCACGCGGCCCCGTGCGTGTGCCGACGGTCATCGTCGCCGCCAATTACGCCAAGGTCCGATGAGCCGCCCGCGCTTCGGCGCCCGCGGCATCTGGGAGCGCGACGGTGGTGTCTGCCAATACACCGGCCGCAAGCTCTCGCCAAAGGAAGGCAACATCGACCACGTCATCCCGCGCTCGCGCGGTGGCAAGACCTCGTCGGACAACTGCGTGCTCGCTCACCGCGAAGTGAACTCGCGCACGGCAGATCGTCTCCCGCACGAGGTTGGCCTGCGCTTGCGCAAGCCGCCCGTCGCGCCGCGCGTGGTCCCGGCGAGCGCGCAGATTCGGAATCACCACGGCGTCCGCGACTGGCAGCACTACCTGATCTGAGGCGGCGCGAACAACTGCGAGCCGCTGTGCGTCTGTGACATGCAGCGGCTCGCCTGGCGCTTGCGGTGGACCTCACGCCGTGGCCTCAGGGATCTGGAGCCAAAATGAGACTTTTTCCTTCGGCCAGGATCTGCGTGCCGAGCAAGTCACGCGCAGATTTGAGTTCGGCAGCGCTGCAACCAAGCTCTTCCCGGAGTGATCGCACCGGGGTCTTGATCTGCCCGGCCACCCGTTCCCGACGAAGGATTTCGAGAATCATTCCAGCCAGTGCGGCGGACGAGGTCGCGGTGCCGTCAGGGAGCGAATCCTCCACGGCAGCAGCAGCCTGTCCGCATTCCGCCGGGGCACCGGGGACGATGAGGCGCGACGCACCGGAGCGACCCTTGACCGCCCGGATTTGCACCTGAATGGCGTCGGCCATTTCTGCAATGTGCGAGATTACGCCGACTTTGCGGCCCTGTGCTTCGAGGTGCATGAGCGCATTCATCGCCGTGTTCAGCGTCTCGGGGTCGAGGCTGCCGAAGCCTTCGTCGATGAAGAGCGATTCTATGCGGAGTCGATTGGAAGTGAGCGAGGCGAGCGCGAGCGCGAGCGCGAGTGAGACGAGGAAGGATTCACCGCCGGAAAGCGAATGCACCGAGCGGCGCTCATCGCCCATGTCCCGGTCGATCACAATGAGATTGAGCGATTCCGGCAGGCGTTCGAGGTGGTATCGCGCCGCGAGTTGATCGAGCTGCGCATTCGCGTAGCCGAGCAGCATGTCGAGCGTGCGCCGCTGCGCGACGCCCCGGAATTTCGCGCCATCCGCTGAACCGATGAGATCGTTCAGTTTCACCCACGGCTCCGCCGCCGCCTGCCGCTGGCGGAGTTGAGCAGAAAGCGCGGCGCTGCTGGCGATGCGCTGGTCATCCGCAACCAGGATCGCGCGCGTAGCATCGCGCCGTTGCTCCGCCTCCGCACGGGCGGCGCGGAGTGCGATGAGCGTGGCGGCTACCGTCGCCTCGTCCTCCGCGGTCGGGCGGCGCGCGCTGTGCTCGGCGAGCGTTTTTTTGTAAACGGCGAGCGCGCCCTCCGCGGTGAGGACTGCGCCTTCCATCACATCCAGCGATGCGCGCTCGGCTTTGATCCAGGCGTCGTCGCGCGCGAGGATGGCGTCGAGTTGGTCGAGATTGAACTTGCGACCGGCGAGCCAGGCTTCGAGTGCCGCAAGCGCAGCGGTGTCGCGCGATGCGGATTCGCCGAGAATCCGCTCGGCACCCTTGAGGGTTTCCGCTGCTGCGATGCGCTGGTTGTTCGCCTTTTCAAGCTGGGTTGCCGAGAGGTCGCGAGCTTCACCCGAGCGGCGCAACCACTCACTGAACTCGGCCTCAACCGCATCGGCGGCGCGACCGGAGAAGATCGCCGCGCGCTGCGTGCGGACGGTTTAGTGAGCGGCGCGCGCCGTTGTTTCATCCGCGCGCTTCGCGGTCTGCTCGGCTTCCGCACGGGCGAGCGTTTCACGCGCGGGAACGAGCGCAGCTTCGGCTTCGCGCATCAAGACACTCAACTCATCGAGGCGCTTTTCCAGCGCGAGAAAAGCGTCGGTGTCGTCTGCGAAGGTTTTCCGAAACGCAGCGGGATCGAGGCTCCATGATTCGCGAGCATTTGTGAGCGGAGAAAGCTGATCGAGACTCCCCTTCAATGCGACTTCGGCGCTTTCCAAAGTGTTCGCCGCCGCAGCGCGCGTGGCTCGGAGTCCGGCCAGTTCTTCATCGAGTTTGGCGAGTTTCTTTTCCAGCGCGGCCAGCTCCGCGGCGGCTTTGTCGCGGTTGGCTCGGCGCACTTCGCACAGCTTTTCGGCGGCGAGGCGCGCTTCGTCTGCGGCGTCGAGCGCGTCCAGGGCCTGCTGCTGCGCTGCCAGTTGCACGGTGAGTGCGGCGGGCCGTTCGGGCTCGGGCAGCACGGTGATATTCGCAGCGGCGGGATGCTCGTGGCGGGTGGCGCGAACAGTTGCGAGCCGGGCGTTCAAGGCGGTCAGCGCCCGCGATTTTTCGCCCTCGTGTGTAAGGCGCGTTTTGCACACGCCCTCCAGTCCGACTGCTTCTTCGCGGAGCGCGTGGCACTCTTTGTCCTTCCCATCGCGGTCCTTGCGCAAGGCGCGGAGCGCCGCGGCTTCATTGGCTGGCGGATGCGCGGAGTGGGGATGTTCAATCGCGCCACAAACCGGGCACGGCTGATGCGGCGTAAGCTTTTCGCGGAGCCGAATGGCGTCGTCCGTGACCGCGGCCTCGGCGAGATCGAGTGCGCGGCGCGCGGATACGACCGCCTGCTCGGCGATTGGGATTTGCTTGTCGCGAAGGACGGCCAGCACGTTGGCGCCCGCTTGATTCTCCGCTTTGAGTTTCGCGATTTCCGTCTGCAGCTCCTCCGCCTGCCCAGTCAGAGTGCCGATGTCGCGGAGATGATTTTCGAGTTCGCGCAACGCGCTGCGCGCGGAGTCCGCTGCCCGTCGTGCGGTGGCGCTCTTCGCCCCGTCGTGCGCGCGCGCGCCTTTCTCGGCTTCCGCCAGCGCCGTCGCGCAATCATCCGCAACTTTTCGCAGACCGCCTTCCTTCGCGCGCTCCACGGCGGCTGCGTCGGCCTTGCATTTTTCCCCCTTCGTTTGCTTCGCGAGTTCCTTCTTCGCCGCCTCCATGGATTGAATGGCCGTTGCAGCTGCATCGAGCCGATGAAGCCATGCGGCGGCGTCCGGCGCGAAAGGCACGAGCGCGGAAAGCGCCGCGCGTTTCGGCGCGAGCATTGCCTGCTCCCGCTCTGCCTCCTCCCTCTTTGTAGAAAGCGCGTCCCGCTTCACAGTCGCATCCTTCACATGCGCCTCAATCGCTTCGCGGGCACGCGCCGCGCCGGCGAGGCGCTCGGCGAGAGGTGCGAGTTTCACGTCAAGCTCGCGTGCCAGCCGGAGCTGCGGCTGTGCATTTGCGAGCACGGACGTGGCGGCGGAAAAAGAAGCAGCAGCCGTGTCGTGCTGCTTCATTCTTTCCGCTGCTTCCGCTTGAGCCGCCTGCACCGAGCGGGTGGCCTCGTCACGGGCTTTTTCCGCGTCCGCCTTTTCCTTCGCCGTACGCAGCGCCGCGTCGCGCAAGGGGCGGGCTTCCCGCGCGGCTTCCTCCGTCCGCACGAGTTCGAGCCGGCGCGGTGCCGCGGCATCGCGGGTGTCGCTCTTCTCGCGCAGCGAATTCGCGGCCGCGGTCGCATCGCGAGAAAGCTCCGTGAGCCGCGCGAACCACGCGGCGTGCGCTTCCCACGTCGCGAACTTCTCATTCGCTTCCTTCCAGACCGCATCGACAGCGGCCACGGCAGTCTCCGCTTCCGCGCGTGCCTCCGATGCGAGCGGCGCATTGCCGCCGAGGCGGCTTTCAATGTCGGCGATGGCGCGGAGTTCCGATGTGTAGCGATTGAAAACGGCAATCGAAATCCGCTCAAAGCGCTCCGTGCCAGTGAGCGCCTGGAGGATTTCCGCGCGCTCCCTGTCGTCGGCTTTCAGAAACGTCGCGAAGTCATTTTGCGCGAGGAGCACGGCGCGCGTGAATTGCTCGAAGGACAGCCCCACTTTCGCCGCGATGACCGGCAGCACTTCGGTCTTCCTGCCGCCCTGCTCGATCTGGCCTTGTGCTCCGGGCGGAATGTTGCCGCGGAAAAGTGCGATCTCCGTGTTCTGCAGCGCGCCGTCGGGACGACTCCGCGCGCGGCGCAGCGTCCATCTCGCGGTGTAGGCCGCGTTGTCCACGCCGATAAATGCGACTTCCGCGAAGCCTTCGCCGGAGCCGCGCCGCAGCAGATTGCGCGGATCGTTCTGCTTTTCGCCGCCGGCCAACTCGGCGAGCCGTCCCACATTGCGAAGGCGGGGCGTGTCGTCGTAAAGCGCGAGGCAGAGAGCGTCGAGCAGCGTGCTTTTTCCCGAGCCGGTGGTGCCGCTGATCGAGAAAAGCCCGGCGGCACGGAGCCGGTCGCGCGTGAAATCCACGGTCTGCGTGCCTTCGAGCGACGCGATGTTGCGGAGTGAAATTCGCAGGATTTTCATGCCAGCGCCTCGTCGGCGAGAATCTCGCGCAACGCGGCGAGCAAGGAAGGATCAGGTTCCGCACGGTATCTTTCGCGGTGCGCGGCGAGCATGATCTCCTCGGCATCGAGCGAACCGAGATCGACGAACGCCGGTGCCGCCAGCGATCCTGCTGCCTCCGGACGCGCCGGCGATTCGAGCTTGATCGAAGCCAGGCGCACGGCCTTTCCCGCGATCGCCTCTTCGATGCGGCGGCGGCGCGTCGGATCGGGACCGTCATCGAGCACGCGCACTTCAAGAAAGGGTTGCGCGTCGAGCTGCACGGTCGGATCGAAAACCGCGTCGGTGAGAAGCTGCAAAAGCTCCGCGATCGGCACAGCGGAGCCGATCGGCATGCGGTGCAAAACCGCGGCCTTCGGCACCGGCACCGACGTGAAAACGGCGCGGCCCGTTTCATCGAAGACGATCTCCACGACGCGATGCGCGTAATCTTTTTCCGAAAACGAAAGCGGGATCGGGCTGCCGCTATAACGAATGCGCCCGCCATCCAGCTCCTGCGGCTTGTGCAAATGGCCGAGTGCGACATACGCGAGATCGGCGTGGAAAATGTCCGAACGCAACGCCTCCGCTCCGCCGATGACGATCCTCCGCTCCAAGTCGTGCGACTCTGCCGCGTCTCGCATGTGGCAATGCCCGATTGCGATGAGCGGCACGCGGGGATGCTCGCGGTCGCGAAGCGCCTGCGCTGCCTCGACGGCCACCCGATACAGCTCGCGAATCCCTTCGAGATAGAAATCAGAAGCCTCGGGCATCTCGGGAACGTCCGCTGGCCGCAAGAACGGAACTGCGATGGCAAGAGCGCCGACCTTGCCGGTCGCATCCTTCAAAGGCACTAAGAACCGTTGGTGGTGAATCGCGCCTCGCGCATCGCGCGAAACGGTGCCGACCACGGTAATGTTGAGGCTTTCTAGCAGTCCCGCAGGCGCTTCGAGCCGCGCGCCCGCATCGTGGTTGCCGGCCGTCAGCACAATTTGCAATGTCGGCGATGCTGCGTGCGCGTGGGCGAGAAAGTCAAAGAAGCGCCGCTGAGCCACCGCCGAGGGATTGACCGAATCGAAAATGTCTCCCGCGATAAGCAACGCATCAATCCGCCGCCCGACCAGCGTGCACAGGAGCCAATCCAGAAAAAGTCCGTGCTCATAATCGCGGTCGTAACCGTGAAAGGTCTGGCCGAGATGCCAGTCGGCGGTGTGTAGAACGCGGAGCATTGTTGAATCGAGATACTGTACGTCCGGCAATCCGACAGGGCCGGACAGGAAACTCAAGTATCGACTAGAAACGAGCGTTGCCGCCGACACCATGGACGCTCGAAGCCAAGCGCATCTGCGGCCAACACGATGCACGGAAGCTAATCAAGGCATGGGACGTTGTGGTATGGACCACGCAGAACTCTGAGCCTCCTTTCGCCTACGTCACGACCACTTCGCGATCCCGCTCCTCGTGGCACAGACGGGGCGGCATGGACAGTCCGAATCTCGTACCAAGACTAACGCCGGGGTGAAGGTTGCGTCCGTTTTTCCTTTGGCATCGTCCGACGAGCATGTTGCTCACTGGCCAAAGGGCATTTGTTCGACCAGACATCGTTTCGCTTTCTCCATGACCGTGCCCGGACGGTTTGCCCTGCTCCTCAGATGACCAAGAGATGACTCTCCATGTCGGGCAGGACAAAAGTCTCCGACGTGAATTGACAGAGACCCGCCGATGCGAGCGAGCACAGTCAAGGTGGAGGCCGAGCAGCGAGGCACCACCTTGACGGCGCGCAGCGGACAGTAAAATGGCGGGGCAATTCACGTCCCTGGCTGGTTTGAAATTTGTTGGATCGATCCCGATTTGTTCATCCGCGTTCGTCCGCTTATCCTCGAAGGCTGCCGCATCGCGTCATGGCAGACATTGCACAAACTGAATCGAATCCATCGCGGTTCATTCCGCGCGCCCGTATGGGCAAACAAAGATGGCGAGTCTGCGAGCGCCTCACCGTGGAGCAGCGCAGCGCGGAGCATGTGAGGCGGGGTGTGCCGCCGATCGGATGTATTGTTACACTGGAGGAATAACGCGATGAAGAGGTTTCAAGGGAGAATACCCTTGGTAAACACCTTCGGAAAAGCGTCTCTACATCCAGTCGACGGCACACCCGTGAGGCGCTCGCTGTCTCGCTGGCGGCGCGGGGACGGCATGAACCGCCACGAACTGCACGCTTGTGGTGCGTTCGTGGCGGTTGATGTCGTCGCGGCGGGGCGGTGGATGTCGGGCGAATGATCGCCGCAACCGTTTTCATTCGGCGGCGCGGTGATCATTCGCTCACACGGTGCTCCGTTCGGATGCGGCTGCGCAGCAGCGGCATCGTCGGGGCGGGCGCGGGCGCGAAGTCTCCGGGGGTGCGCGGAGGAGTGCCCGCACGGAGCGCACCCGGAGTCTTCGGCGGAGGAGGGCGGTCCTAGACTTTGACCCCCGCAGTCTGCTGCTGCTTCGGCGCGATCGTGCGCTGCGTTTGCATCGCGATCGAGGCCATCGCCTTCTCCTGCTGTTCGGCGGGCAGGTTTTTCACGAGCGTGCGATACGCCTCCTTCAACTCGGAATTGTCTTCGAGCTTCTTGAGCACGGCGGTGCGCACGCGTTCGCGACGCTCGGTCTTGTTCACGTATTGAAGCACGAGGCTGCGCTCCAGCCGATCCTGCGGGAGGCCCTGGATGTAGGTCCACTCCTTCGGATTGGCTTTGATGTAGTCGTCGATGCGTGCGTTCACCTCCGGGTTGTCGCGGAGTTGCGGTGTATCTTTGGCCGGCTCTGCGGATGCAGTTCCGTTGCCAGTGCTGGTCTTGTCGGTTCGTTTCAGGCCCATGGTTTTCTAGTTTGCAGCGGCGTGGGTTTCGCGGACGGCCTCAACGATCGAGCGCGCTCTGATTCGATAGGTCGGCGAGCTTGGCGCGGAGTTGGTCGGCTTGCTTTTCCAATTCGCGGTATTCAGGAAGCACGTGAAACGCAGCAAGGTCTTCCTTCAGCCGCTTGACCCGGGCGTCGGCAATGGTGTGCTGCGTTCGCAAATCAGCGGCGGTGCCGATGATCGAGCCGAACGCTCCTGCACCCGCCGCCTTCTTCAGTTCATCAAGCGTCTTCTCCCGCTCGCGCACGCCCTGCCACTCCCGTGCAATCTGCCAATCCAGTCCAAGCAGGTAGCTGAGCGCGAGTTGATAGTCCCCCGTTCCCTGCATCACTGCCTGCTTGAACGGCTCGGTGAACGCGTTACTCGCCTGACGGCGGACGAAATAGGCGAACATCGACCGGAAGCTCGGTTCCATGCCGCCTTCCTCCACGTCGCTTTCCAAGCCAAAGAACGCAGCCCCTAATCGTTGCCTCCATTCCTCGATTTCTTCTTCGCCTCCGCTGCCGTCATTTCATTCGGTGCATAGACTTGGAACAGACGCCGCTCAGATTTCAGAAACCCATCGTTCTTCTTGTCGCCAACATTTCCCCACGGTCGGCACGCCATGAAATCCGCCTTGTAGGCGCGACTCATCAATTGCTCGAAGAACGTCTGAAACGCGTCGCCCTTCGCTCTCAGGAACGCGTTCTCAAAACTCACCCCATACCAAGCTGAAACGTGCGTATCCATCAGCGCCAAAGGCCCTGGAAAAACCGCCCGCTCATGTGCCCTCGGAGCCTGGAAGGCCAGCAGACTCGGTCCGAATGCGGGAATTGAAATTGCAGATGCGGCATCGCACAGAGGATTGCATACGCACTTCGGCGAATCAACGCTGCCTGTGAATTTTGCAGGCCGTAGGCCGCCCCACTGCCGACTCCCCCGCCCGCGACGATGCTCTGGTCGCTCATGAAATCAATGAGCCCCGACGTGACCAGCGACGCCGCGCCCCACCCGAGCGGCCAGCAAAGCACGCCTACGTACCCGAGCAAAAATCCGACGGCGATGGAATGCAGCGTCCGCACCGCGAGGAAGCCGATGAAGATCGGAGCCAGCGCGTAGCCCGTGTAGGGGATGAATTTCTGGACGAGGTAGGCGTAGGAAACGAGGACCCTCGCGATGAACCCAAGCACCCACATCACCGCCGAGATGCAGGCCTCGAAGATCGCCTGCGCGTCGAGCATGCTCCACCACGATTTGTCGCCCGACTTGCCTTTCGAGATCGTGAGCGTCTTCTGATACTGATCGTAAACGCCGGACGGATTGGCCTTCAGCGTGTCGTTCACCGTCGAGTCCACCGCGCTGCCGATGTCGTTGCCCCACGTCGCAAAGAATGCGAGCACCGCCGCGAAGACGAATGTCCGCGCCACCGTGCTCACGTATGCACCCGGGCTGCGCTGCCCGGTGATGGTCGAGGAAATGATCCCGACCGCGAGAAGCACGAACGCAACCGGCGTGAGCACGCTGTTCATCTCCCCGCAGCGGGTGAGAAAATTCGGAAAGAGTGGGTTGAAGTCGTTTATGGTGATGCCGGGAAAAGTGCGATGCGCTGTGCCGCGCGCTTAGCGGTTGGTCGGCAGGACGGGCTTCGACGTTTCGAGCCGGAACACCTGCCCGTAGCGGCGGATGCCTTCCTCCAATTGCGCCTGCCGCTCCTCCTTGCGCGCCTGCTCCTGGCGCTCGGTGTCGGCGCGATTCTCCGCGTCCTGCGTGGTCACCTGCGCCGCCGCGTGATCGATCTCCCGATCCACCGCAGCCAGCTCCGCATTGTAGCCGACGAGCACGCCCGTGAGCTTCTGCGCCTCGGCATCCGTGCTCGCCGACTGGAGCTGCTGCGTCGTCTCCGCGATCTGCTTGCGCAACGCCGTCCGCCGCGAGTTCACGTTGTCCGTCACCGACTGGAAATTTTCCGACTCCTGCTGAATCGCGCCGTACTTCCGATACAGATCGTCCGACCGCTGCACCGTCGATCCGCCGGGCGTGGTGAAGGTCGTGCCGAGGCTCTGGTAAAGCCCGTTCGCATTGAATTGCAGCGCCGCCACTCCGCTCGCCGCCTGCTGCAACTGCCCAATCGTCCGGCCGACACCGCTGCTTTTCAGGCTGCTCACGAGCGAATCCGCGCCGGTGATCTGCAGGAGTTTCGACGGATCACCGAACGCCTTCACATACGATTGAATCTGCTGAAGCTGCTGGGTGAGCGTGTTGATCTGCTGCACCTGATTGTTGATCATCTGCACCGTCTTCGCGATGTCATCAGACTCCGCGCTCTCTGCGCGTTCGACTCTCCCCGCTTCCACATCTCACCGTCTCAATGCAAGAGCGATTCCTGTTCGAGAGCCTTCCGGGGGGACTTGATCGCGGCATTTACTCGCGCGATGTCAGGATGCTTTGCCTCGAGTAGCGAAAGATGTTCGTGGCGGAGGTAAAGTTCGCGGCTTCCGCGCCCGTCCAACAGCGCGTTGAAGTCGGTGGGAATGAAGAGGCGCGCATCCGGGCGGCGTGGCAGCACCTCTGTCGCGAAGATGCGCAAGCCCGCGCGATCGTAGTCGGGAAAGTGCAGCAGGACGCCAGGCCATGCGCGGAGCCACTCCCGCCACGCGGTGCCCCAGTTCCATCGCAGGATGAGTGCGATGTTCACGAGATCCGCTTTGGCGAAGTGCGACAGAGCATTCTCAAACTTCAAAAGACACTCTGAGTTTTCGATCGCGATCAAAGTTTTGGCTGTGACGCACAGTTGCGGCAGTTGAGCGGGCGAGATGAAAATGGCGCTGCCGGGCGGCGTGTGCATCAGCGGCTGGCCGCCGAGGGTGCAATTGCCGAAGGAACGAATAAAGATGCCTGCTAGGGGATGAGTCGGCAGCGCCTTTGAATCGCCAGCGATCTCGGCTAACGATTCGCGGCTCCTGTCTTCCGGGCTGGCGAGCGCGTAGCGGTGCAGGTCGCGAATGCCCCAATGATGCTCGGCAAATGATTCGATCTTCCCGGGGAGTCCACGTACGAGGTTGCTCGATCCCGATTTCTCCATGCGGACGGCACCGGCATTTTCCAAGATTGGCAGGAGAGCTCTCGCTATGCGGCTACGCGGCAGCGAGCCGCCATCGGCGAGGCGTGCGAGCTGGCCGGCTTGTGCGGAAGTCAGTCGCATCGCAGAACTCTTCGGAGCACCGTCTGCGCGCCAAATCGCGGGCCGTGTTTGCGCACGCGTACCCAGTGATCAAATTCCTTCGTCTGCTGTGAGTGGCCGGCAGTAATCAAAATAATGCCACGCTTCGTGGCGTACGCTAACACGTCGCGTACGTATTTCGGAGCAAGGATGCCGGTTTCGTCCAACACGCAATGAACGGTGGAGCCGGCCTTCGCGTCGATGGCACGCGCGCGATACACTTCAATGAGCGACAGATAGATGAGCATTTTCACCAGGTAGTCCGTGCCGGTGGAGCCGATGTCATCGAGTGACTTTCGCCAACCCATATCGTGGCCGTTTTCGCGGATGCGAATCAAAAAGTCGAAGTAATCGGTCAGGGTAAGCTGCTTGCCGCGATGAGTGTCGCTCTCGCGGAGCAAGCGCTCGAAATGTTCGGTGGCCCGGTCTATCTCCGCGCGGTCCGCTCGTTTGGCAAAAAGGTCGTTCTCTTGGCCGAAGGAGATTCCGGCAAATTTCTCCAATCCTTCGAGCGTGCGGGTGAGCTGACTGGCCACCCGCTCGACCTTGAGTTCGACCGAGTCCAGCACATCGACGAAGTTGCTTTTGGCAGGTGCGCCTGCACCGACTCCGCGGTCTGATTCACCTGACGGATGCCGTCGCGAAAGGCGGCGTTCTTGTTGCAGATGTTGTGGATGAGTTGCGCGAACTGCTGCGTCTGCAGGCGCTTCATTCCCGTAATCGCGCGGTTGTTGACGAAGGGCTTGAGTTCGCCTCCGACAAACTGAAACCAATCGAAGTGCTCGTGGGCCGGGGAAAAGCCGAGCAGCTTGCGTTTGAGTGTCTCCTCTTCGAAATGGCCGAGGAACTTCCTTGCGCAGTCGTCCCCCTTTGTTCTATTGGCTTCGCGGCTCTCGTGCGCGCTTCCCGCGGCGGTGAGAAAGTCGCCTACGGCACCCGGTTGGTGAAACGACGCCGGCGGGAGATCGGCGCGGTCGAAATAGCCCCATTCTTGGAGAAAACGCGCGTCCTTTTGGAAACGTGTGACCGCCTTCTGATCGTCCTGAAGTGTATTGCTCACAGCGTTCAGCTTGTTTGTGCGCTCGGCCAACGCGCCTTTGGCCACACAATGACGCTCGGCGAGTTGTTGGAGTGCGGTCTTTCTCGCGCATTGGATTTCCTCGGTGGCCATTCGCTCGGATGTCCATGCGGGCAGCCGATCCGTCCAATCGATCTTTTTCGCACGGAATTCTGCGACCTCTTCGCGAAACTTGCCGATGCTTTCAAGCTCTTTCCCCGCATCCGCAAGACGCTTCTGAGCAGCAGCAATGCGGTCGGCGTTCGCGCCCTTTTCCGACAGCGCCCGCTGTGAATCCTGTTCAATGCGCGCCAACTCGGCATCGTGCTTTAGATGGGGCGGGATGGTCTGGGGCTCGTCCAACTCGAGGTTTTGGGGAATCGTCTGTCGGCAAAGGCTAGGACTCTCGCGTGTTGCGGGGGCAGCACCGGGCCATCCTGCCACCTCCGCCCGTCCCGCCACACCGCCGGGTCGCCGGCTCCACACTGCCGACGGGTGGTCGGCTGCACATTATCGCCCGCGCTCTTCACGGTTTCCAACATTGCTCAGCTTCTGAATTTCCGAAAGGCATCGATGTTAGCCCGGAAAAATCACCGCCCGGAGAAATCGCGCAACAGGGTGAATTTTTTGCAGGCTGGGGAACGGCTGATTAAATCGGAGTGACCGCGATAGACACGAACTGCGCGAAAACATGCAGGGTCTTTTTCCTGCTTCTCGTCACTTTCGTGCCTTTCGCGGTAAAAAAACTGCTCACTGATAGTGCTCGCTTTCTGTGCCGACGATAAAATCAGCGGAATTCGTTAGGCGTTGAATTCCCGATTTCTTCTACGGCCCCGGCGGTGTGGGAGGCGTCGGCGGCTCTTCTGCATAGGGCACATTCGAGTCCTCCAGCAGACCCTGCTGCATGTAGAGATTCAGCTTCTCCGGCTGGCGCGCGAACATGTCCGCGAGCTTGAGCAGATTCAGGAACAGCATCAGTTGCAGATTCTCGCGCGCCATCTTTTTGCCCTCCTGCGAAGTCGTCGCATTGCCGCCGGAGGATTCGCTGTTGGCATGGACCGCCTGCCATTCCGACAAGAGGCCCGCCACCGTCGCCACCAACGGAGCGCCGAGATCCGCCACATGGGCCGTGATGGCGTTCAGGAGCGACTGGATGTGCTGTTCGAGCCCGTCGTCCGTCGCGCTGGCGAAAATGGAGCGCCCCTGCGGAAAACACTCCGCCACCACGGGCGAATTCGGGCCGTATTTGGCCACCACCGCGCCGTTCACCTTCGCGATTTCCTCCCGCAGCGATTCGCGAAACGCATTCTTCACCTGCTTCTTTGCCTTGCGGATGCCCTTCTTGGTCAGGTCATCCGTGGCGCAGTTTAGCACGAGCGTGAGCGCGCTGGAGGTGGACGTGAAGCGCGCCGTCAGTTCGCCGCCGGGACTATTGGCAATCATCCGCGCGAGATGGTCGCTGCTAAAGCTGAGCAATTCGGACAGGCTGATGCCGCGGTCATCAAAGGGAACTTCGAGTAAGCGATGGAGGTCAATCATATGAGTAGGGTGTACGTCCGGCGGCCCCCATCTGACTCCACTATTCCAGAATGCGAATCCGTAGCGGGCCAAAGTGAGTGTGCCAAAGGCGGGGTGAAGAGTTCAGGTATAATCTTCGAGGGACAAAAAGTATAGCCCATGCCAGCCGCCGTGTGGCCGATGGAAACTTTTCGCACGCCTTGGACTGCGCTTCGGCAAGTCACTTCACGAGCCTGCAGAGACATCATTGGTCCCGGTGGCGGCAGTGCAAGAATGTGTCTGGTCCAAAAAAGTGGCTTAAAAGCCATCGCAAGAATTTGCACCTTCTTTTCACGGATTTTTTAGGGGATATCATGCAGTTTCAGACCGCTTTTCAGGGCCATTTTTACAAAAACACGAAGCCGTATCTGGCTTCAAACTTTATGAAATGGCCTGCGCAATTGCGCAGCACGGTTCCAACACTTCAGTCAGTCGTTTAGAACACATGAATCCCGCTCAATTTCCTTTTGTAAGAGGCTCTTGCAAAACCTACACGGTCACCGACGCGCGGCGTCATCGCTCAGAGGAGTGAACGCATCTCGCCCGCTTACGGCTGAGGTTTTGCAAGAGCCTCGTAAGGCACTTCACAAGCGTGACCGCCTTTCAATGGCTTTTGGGAAACAGCATAAGAGAGCTTCGCCGCAATTCGAGGAACATCGAAAAGCGAGCAAGAAAGGGGCAATGATAGACTGCCAGGCATGTTGGCACTAACGGATCGGAGGGCCAAAGGTCCCGCGTCATGCCACCCCCTAGGCAACGGCTGCCATCAACATAATGAAGCGCGATATGTCCTTAAAGCCAAATGCATTTCTTGCGCCGCCCTGGCGTGCCAGTCACGCCTGGGCAGATGATTGGCGCGCTGCCACATCCCGCCGCGCCTGCATCGCCGAGCGAAGCCGCGTAAGGGCAGTGCCCACGCGGCCCGCTGCGTGAGGGCGAAGCCCTTTTACGCGGCCGCGCGCCAGATGCCGCAGCCGGATCGTATCCGAGAGTCGCTCAAGGGCTTGGGAAACTGTCATTGACCCCGCATACCCCATCCGCTACGGGATTGCAACATACGACTGCAAGCCCCATCAATATGCGACTGGCTCACACTCCAACAAAGGACTCCAACAAAGGACTGAACCTCCATCCCCAGTCGTATATTAACAAGTTAGGCGTCGCTACGCGCGTTGTGTTCAACGGAGCTTTTCTCTCAGCTTTCCTTTCACCGATGCCATCATCCACTTATCCGGTCTTCGCTCCTCGCAGCGGGAGTCGGTGCCCGGCACGTCATCCCTTTCGGTCAGTCGGATTCCTTTCGTGAGTTGGTCTATTACCCATTTGGTCTCGCCCGGTGTGGCTCGCCGCTTTTGCGCGCAGGCCACGGCCACGGGCGGCAGCTTGCCTGTTCCCAGCCATCGTCTTGGCCGCCCATTGGCCGGGGTTTCAACCGAAGCCGCAACGCCTAACCCCTAAGTTAGCTTTGAGTCATGGCGAGGGAGGCGTGTGATGGAGTGAGGCGGTCGTCGCCATGACCTCAAAGGTAACACTGGTTGGACAAGCCCGCGGTGCAGTCACCGACGCGCGTCGCCGGCACGCGGGATCCCTTTGCGGTTTGCTTTCGGGGCCGGGTCGCTGACAGGGCTGCCTGCGTGCCCTAGCGGTGACGGGCGGCGTGGGCGGACGCCTCCCAATGGCGCTTGGATGCCCGGTTCGCTGGCTTGAACCCGCTCGGGAGGTCCATGTGCGGCTTGCCCACGGGTCTGCGCGCGCCATGCGGGCAGGGTTCCGCCTGCTCCGCCGGGCGGGGAGTTTTGCAGGTCGTCCTCATCGGGGGACTGGGCGGGCTTTTTCATCCGGTGGCTAATGCGGGTGGGGCGCGGCTGGTGGGTGCCGTCTGCGCCGGGCGCTGCGGGAACGGGCGGGGTTGCCACCCGCGCGGCGGACGCCGGATGACGCACAGCAATGTCATGGGTTTGCCGCAGCACGGGCAGGTGGGCGCGGGGGGTGGTGTTGGCGTCGGCCTGGGCGCGGCCTGCGTGCCGAGGATCTGGTGCAGGCGTTCGCGCTTCCTCTTCGCGGCGGCGCTGAGCCATCCATAATGCCTTACACGCACGAGCCCCTTGGGCAGCACGTGCAGGCACCAGCGGCGCAGGAACTCGTCCACGCCCAGCGTGACGATGTGCCAGCGCCGGCTTTTGCTGTCCTGGCAGTTCAGCCGGATGCGGCCCGCTGCATCGTAGCCGAGCAGCCGGGGTTCGCTAATGGCGCTCTTCTGCACATAGCGCGCGAGATAGCGCACGGCGGCTTTGCCGCGCCCGACGGCCCGTGCGTCGATGACCCATGGCTTGCGCCACACCTTTGCATCGATCGACGCGAGATGCTGCGTGTGCTCCTCCTGGTCGCGGGCCTCGATGAGCTGGCGCACGCGGTTGCGGAACGCGGCTCCGAGGGCTTTGACGGGGAACAGCCAGCGCCTGCCTTTGGCCCGCCGCACGCGCAGGCCGTCGGTGCTCAGTGCGAGCCCGGGCATGATGACGTGGAGGTGCGGGTGATGCTGCATCTCGCGCGTCCACGTGTGCAGGACGGCGGTGAACCCGGGCGTGCCGCCGAGGTGCCTTTCATCGTGCGCGAAGTCGGCCAATGTCGCGGCCATCGCGCGGAACAGGAGGTCGTAGAACCAGCGCTGATGGCGATAGGCAAAGGTGCGCAGTTCCGCCGGCAGGGTGAAGGTGAGCATGAAGTAGGCGGCCCGCATGAGCTTCGCCTCCTGCGCGGCGGCCCACTCCTGCTGGCCGCGTCCGCCGCACTTGGGGCACGCGCGGTGGTTGCACGAATGATAGACATAGGTCTGCCGCCGGCAGTCCCCGCAGTGGTGCACCTGCCCGCCCAGCTCCGCGGTGCGGCACGAGAGCACGGACTCCGCCGCGCGATAGTGCGCGCCGGTGAGCAGATGGCGGTGCGCGGAGGCGAAGCGCCCCCAATGCGCCGCGAAGATGGCGGCCAGTTCCACGCGTGGTTCACAGTTGGCCGCGCCCACGGCTGGAGCGTCAGCCACCGTGCGCCGCAGGATCGACTCGCACACCAACCTGCCCCAGG